>Ga0193729_1000141_pt1 | contig 34015 bp, 21 predicted proteins | sample U1c2metaG_FD_143036 | JGI IMG/M metagenome (GOLD analysis project Ga0193729, IMG submission 143036) | Soil microbial communities from a riparian zone of the East river system, Colorado, United States - U1c2 | ecosystem: Environmental > Terrestrial > Soil > Riparian zone | place: USA: East River...
ACGTTCGTCCTCGCGGCCTCCGCGAACAACTGCTGGCGGTAGCCGAACAGCACGTCATCCTTGGTCATATGGCTCTGCTCCTCTTCACTTTGGCGGTGAAGGAGGCAGCCTGAGCCACGGCGCAGACAGGTCCCGCCGATCGGCGGGACCTGTCTGACCTCAAAGACCTATCGAACCCCCAACTGTCGGGAGCACTCGGAGACAGCCCACCCTAAGGCACGGACCGCTCAGGGCGATCGCGGCAGTCGCCGGGATTGGCCTCGGTATCGCCGGCGGAGCAACAAGCGCCGCTGCGGGCGAACCCGTCGGCGCCACCCTTTCGGCGCTCTCGACAGCTACGGGAGTCGCGGCCCTCCCACGTAAGACGATCACGCCGTACTCGTACCTCTTCTCGATCAGTCACCAGTTTGCGTGAGGAACGCCACGGACAACGGGAGGCTCCGACGGCAAGGGAGCCGACAACTAGAAACGAACCATTCAAGAAAGCACCCCTGCGGGCAACACGCCTTGCCTCGATCATCGCTCAGCTGACGCTGCTCCTCACGCCACCTTCGCGTGCCAGCCCCGCCCTTTCTTCTCCACCTTCTTTTCCTTCTCCAGGCCGGGGAGCACGCGGTAGAGGTAGTTCTGCTTGATGTCCATCTTCGCCGCGAGCTCGGGGATTGTGATACCGGGCTGTCCCTCCACCAACGCGAGCGCTTGAGCGGCGCGCGTGCCGCTGCCTTTGCGACGTCCGACGCGACGTCGCGGGGAAGCAACGGCGGCTTTGGTGGTGCCGCCTGGCGGACGACCTGCTTTTTTGCGTCCTGGGGGCCGACCTGGTTTTTTGCGAGCAACTTTCGGCGCAGCGTTCTTAGCCGTCACCGCAGCTTTGCGAGTGCCTGAGCCGCGCGGACGCCCCGGCCCACGGCGGCGCGTCACGACTGCGGTGGCGGCTGAGGTGGCCTCAGATGCAGCCGAGCCGATCACGCCTGCCAAGGCCGACGCGGCTGCCTCGAGCCGGTTGAACTCGTCCACCGCAGGCTTGAGCTTCGTCAGCCGGTCGGTGATCTCTTTGCGCTTATCGTCAAGGAAGTCGGCCACGTGCGGTCCTCGCTGTCGGGTGCGGGAGATACCAACGTATACAGGATGCGACACGAGGGCCTTGACCGAAGCCCCTCTCACTGAACGACGATCGGCCGGCAATCCAACTGCGTGCTGCCATGCCACCCGCGCGGCGGCATAGCAGGCATACAAGGCGCATCTGCCTTCGACTGATCGCGACGCGACTCCCCCGACCTATCTACCCCGTCTCCCCCCGCCACCCAATCTCCCTGGACACCTTCTCGGCCGCCGCGACGAGCTTGCCTTCGTATCGGTCCACAAGCTCCTTGGCGTCCACCGCCCCGCCGTAAGCCACCAGCCCCACCGCGGCGATCACATCCCCGGACTCTTCTCGCACGGGTGCTGCGATCGCGAATGAGCCCTCGATCAGCTCTTCGTCGTTTATCGCCAAGCCTTCGTTTGCTACGTCCTCGAGCTGACCACTGAGTGCCGCTTTGCTCGTGATCGTGCGCGGACCGTGCTTTGTCAGGTCCATTTCCGAGATCAGCTTCTCTCGCAGACCCTTCGGCAGGTAAGCCAGCAAGACCTTGCCCATGCTCGTGCAGTAGGCGGGCAGCCGCGAGCCTGCGCCAACACTCTCCCGTCGCTTGTTACTGCCTGTGCGCTTGCCGCGCACCCGGTCGAGCAGCAGGATCTCCAGACCGTCGAGCACCGCTATCTCCGCCGTGTGCCCGCTCCGTTGGGAGAGCTCTTCTAGATGCGGGCGTGCGTGCGCACACAGCCCCATCGCGCTCAAGCCCGCCCCAAGGTCGATGGTCCCGAGGGCAAGCCGGTACTTTCGTGAGGCATCCTGCTCCAGATAGCCGAGCGAGACGAGCGTGCTGACGTATCGGTGCGTCGTCGGCCGGCTCATGCCGAGCCGCTCGGCAAGCTCGGCGATCCCGAGCATCGGATGCTCGGGCGTGAAGCAGCCGAGGATCGCGAGCCCTCGCTCTAGCGAACGCGAGTAGCGCGCCTCGCGCAGGATTGGAAAAGGCCGAGGCTCATCTCGATCCTCCGCCTCGTCCCCCAACGACGTCTCCTACCGCGTCAGCTCGTGACGCACGGATTGACACTGCTTCCGGCGAGCGTCCTCTGCAGGGCAGTGGCAGCCGCTCGTAGCGGCTCGCCCAGCTCGCCGGTCGCGTCGGCCACGCTGATGGCAACGGCGGCCATTGTCATTTCGATCGCGCACGTTCGTTCGCCGGGCGCCTCAAGCGCGACCGCGAGTCCTCGCGCATCCGCGCGCAGTCCTCCGTCGAGAACGACAAGCCCGTCGTCGTGGAGCCTCCGTGGCTCGGGAGTCTGCGCGTCCGAGGAGGCAAGTATCGCCTCGCCTGCCGCGGTGCTGCGCGCTGGCCGACGGGTACCTGCGCCCAGGCCTTTCTCGAGCTCGTATTGCCCGTGGGCAAAGCCACACAGTCTTTGCAGGTAGAGGACGTCTGCGCCGTCGAGGATCGCGAGGCTCGCCGTTCGGCCGGTACTTCGGCGGAGCTGGCGGAGGATCGGCTGGGCCCGCCGGGCAAGCGGCAGCGAGCCGAGCATCGCGAGCCCGGGCTCGGCCGCCCGGCGCGCGAGCCTGTAGCGACGTCTCGGAGCTTGTTCGAGATAGCCGAGTTCCAGGCACGTCGAGGCGTAGCGGTGGGCTGTGGGACGGCTGACGTTGAGGACCTCCGCCAGTTCCGCGATGCCGCGCACGGGCTCCTCGGCCGTGAACTGTCGCAAGAGAGTCAGCCCGTACACCAGCGAGCGTGACGTCCGGTTCCCGGCGGATTCGGAGGCGGGCGCGCGCATCGGGCGCCGCCGATCTTCTCCCGGCGGGTGCTCGCTGCCTAGTTTTGTGAAACTAGGCTAGGTGGAACTGCTTTCAGCCGGGACAGGGGACGATCGCAGGTGCCGCCGTACTAGTGGCGTCGCTGAAGCCGAAGAAGGCGGAGAACGGAAACCCCCCTGCCGGGCAGCGCGCGGGTAGGGTCGCACCCCGCGGTGTAAAGCGCACGCGTCTGTGGCCGACCGTCCGGTAGTAGGCGAGCGCTCGAGTGCCAAGAGTCGAGCTCATCGCGACGATCGCTGCGTCTGGGGCTTCGGGGAGAGTCGGGATGAGGGGGATAGCGGCTTCGATGGTCTGGCCGAGCTGGCTTGGGATGATCACACCCCTGAACACGAGCTGAGTCGCGATCGGCAGACGACCAGCGGCGTAGAAGAGCAGAGTCGCGTGCCCTCTCTGGCGAGGCCCGTTGAAGACCGTGAGCGCTGCCTTCTCGGGTCGGATGACATTCCCGAGCGGAACCTTGACGTCGACACTGCCGGTCCCGACCCGGGAGTTGCGCGAGCAGCCTTGCGGCCCATGGACGAGTAACGCCCGCCTACATCTCGCGAGGCCGCTTGTGTCGATGCCCATGCCAGGGGGCAGGCGAACCTTGAGCAACGTGAGCGCGGACGGCAACTCGTCGTTAGGCGCGGTGATCTGAAAGTCGAAGGCGATCGTGGTGCTCGCACCCAGCCGCTCGGGGCTGAGGCTCACTTGCAGCCTGGCGCTCTGCACCGCCTGCGCCGCGCCAGCCGGGCAAGCGAAGATGGCCACCGCGCCGACGAGCGCTCCGAGTCTCGCGTGCATCTACAGGTGCAGCCGGCCGGTGATATGCGTGGTCATCGCGTAGGTCGTGCGATTGATCGTGCCCGAGAAGCCAGCGGTCCCGGAGGCGCGGGCACGGCTGCCCGTGCCCCGCCTGAGAGAGATCGTGCCGCTGAATGCCGCCGCCTTGGTGGTCGCGGAGTGGATGTGCGCGGTGGCGGTGCCGCTGATCGAGCCACCTCGCAGGTAGGCGGTGTAGTTGGCGGTGACGAGCGTGCCGGAGAGCGTGAGCGCGATCACCACGGAGCAGTTGAAGGTGCCCCAGCCGAGGCCCTTCTCGTTGATCGTCGAGCCCTTGTGGCTCTGCACCCGCAAGCTGCCGTACTCGTTGACCGAGGTGAGGCTCGCAGCCGCAGACGCCGGAATCGCCAGAGGCAAAAGCAGCGCGACGCACAGCAGCCCACGGTTCCCCCTCATGAGTACGCGAGTGTAGGCGGGGCTTCCCGTGCCATGCGACAGGCGGACCTCGAATTAGTACAAATGAAACTTGCCGACATAAGCAGCCTCCGTCTGATCTAACCAGCTTCGGGGAGGACAGTTTCGGGTGGACGCCCAAACGCCGGTGTTGTACCGTCCATCATGGGATGTCGCGTGCGCGTACCACGGGTCTGCCTGCGGGAGAGGCGGTGCTGGGTCTGGTGATCGAGCAGCCCGATCACGGCTTCAGCCTCGAGCGACGGCTGGAGACGCGTTTCGCCGCGGCGCGATTCGCCTACTCCACCGCCTACAGCGCACTCAAACGGCTACAGAAGAAAGGGCTCGTCCGCGTGGTCGAGGCAGATCCGACAGCGGCAGACGAGGTCACCTACGAGGCCACGCAGGAGGGCATTGAGCACCTTCGCCACTGGATACGAACAGCCACGAGCGGTCCGGTATCGCGCGAGGAGCTCCACGCGAAGATCGCGCTGTGCGAGCCGCGCGATCTGCCACGGTTGATCGACGTTCTCCACTCGGAGGAGCTTGCGTGCATTGCCGAGCTCGACCGTATCCGTGAGCGGATGGTCGCGGAGCAGGGCAGTACGAGCGGCCGGGCGCTCGCGGATGAGCCCTGGTCGGAGCTCATGGACCGCGGAGTCGTGCATGGGGAAGTGGCGTTTTGGGGCGGGCGGATCACGCAGCTCGCGCAACTTCGCAGCTACCTGGAGGAGCTGCGCGAGGAGGCCGAGCGGCGAGCGCTCCACGAGCATCGGCGGGGACTTCGTGTGGATCGGCAGGCGGGATGAGCGAACTACTTGCGCTCAGCGGCGTCAGCAAGAGCTACCGGCGCGGCTCGCAGGATCTGCGCGTGCTGCAGGGGGCGAGCCTGGAGGTAGGTGTCGGCGAGGTGGTCTGCGTCCTCGGATCGCGCGGGCAGGGCAAGACGACGCTGTTGCGGATCGCCGCGGGGATGGAGAGCGCGGACACGGGCCTCGTGAGCTTCGACGGGCAGAACATCGCGGCGCTCTCCGACCGCGAGCTCTCGCACCTCCTCGTTACTCGGATCGCGTGGGCGGGTAAGAGCGGGCCAGGGCTGCCAATCCGGATGCTCGACTACGTGGAAATGCCGCTACTCGCGCAAGAGGGTGCCCGCGCGCAATGGTGGAGCCGGATGCGGCGCGGGCCGGAGCGCCGACGCTCGACCGCGACTGTTGACGCGCGCGCCCGCGCGGCGCTGGAGCGGGTCGGGGCTCCGGCGTGCGCCGACCAGCTGTGGGAGAGCATGAGCGATTGGGAGCGCGCGCTGGTGGAGATCGCCCAGGCGATTGCCGGCGAGCCCGTGCTGCTGCTCGTCGACGACCTGACCGATGCGCTCGGTATGCGCGAGACCGACGAGCTGACCGCGCTGCTGCGGACGCTGAGCCGTGAACTCGGAATAGGCGTTCTGATGAGCGTCTCGGATCCCCAGGCGACGCTGCTCTCCGATCGGATCATGTCGCTGGCCGGCGGGCGACTGACCCCCGGACCCCAGTCGCCGCCCGGAAACGTGATCGAGTTCCCGGATCTCAGCGCGAGCCGTCGCGACGCCCAGCGCGGCGGCATCTCCTAGTGCTGGAGCTGCGCGAGCTCGTCAAGCACTACAGGGTCGGCGAAGGCGAGCCGATCCGCGCCGTGGACGGCGTCACCATGTCGATCGAGACCGGCGAGCTGCTCGCTCTGTACGGGCCGAGCGGGTCGGGCAAGTCGACGCTGTTGATGCTGGTCGCGGCGCTGTTGCGTCCCGACAGCGGCGCGGTGCTGCTGGACGGGCGGGAGATCTCGGCGCTCTCGGAAGAGGAGGCGGCGAGATACCGGCTGTACGAGCTGGGGTTCATCTCTCAGACCGCCGAACTGCTGCCGGGAGCACGTGTGATCGAAAACGCCGCCCTGAAGCTATGGCTGTCCGACCGCCGGGGGGCTGAGGAGCGCGTGCGTCCGCTGCTCGAGCGCCTGGGCCTTGGCCAGCGCCTGAAGCACCGTTCCGAGCAGCTGTCGATGGGCGAGCGCCAGCGGCTGATGATCGCGCTCGCGCTGTCGATGAAACCCCGCCTTGTGCTGGCCGACGAGCCGACCGGAAGCCTCGACACCCAGCGAAGCAACGAAGTGCTCGCCTTGCTGAGGGAGATCTGTCGAGAGCAGCAGATCGCCGTACTCATGGTCACGCACGACCCGCAGGCGACGGCATTCGCCGACCGCGTGCTCGAGCTGCGCGACGGTCGGCTCGGGAGGTATGAACCGAGCCCCACCCAGCCCGCACACCCCGCCACGCTCAGCGCCGACGCGAGCTAGCGGGGCCGGTCATAGCGATGGCATTGACGAGCATTCTGCGGATCTACCGCGCACGCCTGCGCGTGCGGTTGGTACTTGTGCAGGAGCTGCTCGCCGTGACGGGCCTGGCAGTGGGCGTTGCCCTGCTGTTCGCATCGCAAGTCGCGAGCACGAGCCTCAACCATTCGGTCTCGCAGCTGAGCAGCGACCTGGTCGGCAACATGCAGCTGCAGCTGCAGGCGCGCAGCCCGCGAGGATTTGACCGGCGCCTACTGCGCACGGTGCAGCGAATTGCAGGCGTGGCCGAGGCGCTCCCGGTGCTCGAGGAGCAGGCCGACGTGATCGGCCCCCGCGGACGGCGGTCGGTCGACCTGCTGGGCACCGACCCGCGCTTTGCGCACTCCGGTGGGCCACTGCTGCGCCACTTCAGCGCCGAACAGCTCAACCGCCAGCAGGCGCTGGCGCTGCCCGCTCCGGTCGCCAGGGCGATCGGAGCCGAGTCGCTTCAGCCGATCGAAATACAGGTTGGGACGCACGTCACGAGCACGCTGCTCGGCGCGACGCTCACGGAGGGCGACGTCGGCGGCCTGGTCAACAGTCCGGTGGCGATCGCCCCCGTCGCCTACGCCGAAGCGCTCACCGGCAGCTCGGGGCGGGTGACGCGGATCTTCGTGCGCGCCGAGCCCGGGCGCGAGGCAGCGGTGCGCGCGGCGCTCATCGCACTCGCGGGCGATCGACTAAACGTCGAGCCGGCCAACTTCGATTCCGTCCTGTTCGCAAAGGCAGCCGCGCCCGCCAACCAAGCCGCCGAACTGTTCTCGGCGATCAGCGCACTGGTGGGCTTCATGCTCGCCTTCAACGCGATGCTGATCACAGCCGCGCTGCGGCGCGACTTGATCGCGGAGCTGCGCCGCCACGGCGCGACGCGCTGGATGACGATCAAGACGCTGCTGTTCGACGCCTTGATCCTGGGCGTGCTTGGCTGCATCCTCGGCTTGATCCTCGGCGACGTGGTGTCAATCGCGCTATTCCACGCCAACGCCGGTTACCTGTCCTACGCGTTCCCCGTGGGCGCACAGCGAGTGGTGACTTGGCAGAGCGTGGCGGTGGCCGTTGCTGCCGGCATGCTCGCCGCGTGCATCGGGGTGCTCGTGCCGCTGCGCGGCGAGCTCTCTCGTCCACTGCGGCGCTCGTCAGCGGCCGAGCGTCGATCGCCAGGGGAGCGCGCCAGCCGCCGGTGGATGGCGCCACGCGTGGTCGGAGGGCTCGCGTGCCTGGCGGCCACAACGATCATCCTCGTCTTCGATCCCGCGGGCGCGATCCTTGGAAGCCTGGCACTGGTCGGAGCGCTGTTGCTGTTGCTCGCACCGTTGCTCAACGAGATCGTCGCGGTCTTTGCGCGGGCCTCACGTCCACTGCAATCGGCCGCGACGCGACTGGCGGTGATCGAGCTGCGCACCCCGGCAACGCGCACGCGCTCGCTCGCAATCGCGACCACCGGGGCGATCGCGGTGTTTGGCAGCGTCGCAATCCAAGGCGCGCACAGCAATCTGCAGAGTGGCCTGGACCGCACCGCCGCGGACATGAATCGCGTGAGCGATATATGGGTCTCGGCGGCCGGGAGCGCGAACACGTTGGGGACGACACCATTTGCGATCGGCGCCGCCGCGCGCCTAGGACGACTACCCGGTGTCCGCTCGCTCGCGATATATCGCGGCGGCTTCCTCAACGTCGGCGATCGGCGGGCGTGGGTAATCGCACCGCCGCGCAGCTCGCCCGCGCCGATCCCGGCCAGCCAGCTGTTGCGTGGCAACGCCGCGCTCGCCAAAGCCCGCCTACGGGCGGGCGGCTGGGTGGTCCTGTCAAAAGCGATCGCGGACGAGGAGCACCTGCTTATCGGAGACTCGTTCACGCTCCCCTCCCCAACGCCGAGCACGTTCCGGGTCGCGGCCTTGAGCACGAACGTCGGCTGGCCACCGGGCGCGATCGTCATCAATTCGGCGGACTACGCGCGCGCATGGGGCAGCTCGGAGGCGAGTGCCTACAACATCGCGCTGAGGGCACGGATCTCGCCCTCCCAGGGGGCCAGCGAAGTGCGCCGAGCGCTCGGGCCTCACTCGGGCCTCTCGGTTCAAACCGCGCGCCAGCGCGAACTGCAGTGGCGGGCGAGCAGCCGCCAAGGACTCTCGCGGCTGTCACAGATTGCACTCCTCGTACTGATCGCCGCCGCCCTAGCGATGGCGGGAGCGATGGCGGCGATGATCTGGCAGCGCCGGGCGCAGCTTGCATATCTGAAGCGGCAGGGCTACCGTCGAATTGTGCTGTGGCGGGCCTTGATCTATGAGAGCGCCCTGTTGCTCGGGGCGGGCTGCTCGATCGGCGCGGTGTTCGGGCTGTATGGCCAGTTGTTGCTCAGCCATGCCCTTTCGAGCGTGACCGGCTTTCCCATCGTGTTCTCTGTCGGAGCGCTCGTCGCGCTGTCGAGCGTCGCGCTGGTGAGCGTGGCCGCAGCGACGATCGTCGCAGTTCCAGGTTATTTGGCCGCGCGAGTCCCAGCTAGCGTTAATCCAGGATGACGTAGTACAAGTAGTAACGACCTATGAACGGGTTCAGCCGACAGGGCGTCACGCTCCACGGGCCAGGTGGCCACCTGCGAAGAAATACGGACGGCGACCGCGTCATCCACTCCCGGGCGCGCCGTCAGGCCGCAGGGAGCCGAGTGGGCGTCGCGCTTGCTCGCGCGACTGCACGGGAAGTGATCTGGGGTCTGCGGCTGGTCTCACGGGAGGTCGAGGTCTGGTGCGCGCGGGCGGCAGAGATCCCCGATGCCGAGCTGCGCGCCGACGCATTTCAGGCGCTCAGGGGCAAGCGCGGCAACATCAACGGCGCAGCGCTGTTCTGGACGCTGCCTGACCAGCGCAACCGGGACCTGCTGGAGGCGCTGGTGGCGTATGAGATTCTCGCCGACTTCCTGGACTGCGTGAGCGAGCGGGGCGCGAGCTTGGGCATCGCAAACGGGCGCCAGCTGCACCTTGCGCTGGTCGAGGCGCTCGATTCAGGGCAGGAGATGTCCGACTACTACCGGTATCACGACAGCGGGGATGACGGCGGCTATGTGCGCATGTTGGTGGGTGACTGCCGCGCGCACTGCGCCGCGCTGAGCGGCTACGAGGAAGTTCGGCCCTTCCTATCACGCGCCGCCAGCCTGTCTGGCGTGCTGGCGATCAACCACGAGCCCGACCCCGTGCGGCGTGAGCAGGCGCTACAGGAATGGGACGATGATCGGTTGGCCGACCATCCGGGGCGTGATCCGGTTGTCCGGGGCGAGCACGAGTGGTATGAGCGAACCGCCGGGGCGAGCGCTTGGCTGACCGTGCTGGCAATGCTGGCGCTTGCGGCCGAACCGGGTCGCGCGGCGCGCGGGGCGGCGGAGACTTATGCGGCCTACGTGGACTGGATCGCGCCGGCCGGAGCGATGCTCGACAGTTACGGCGACATCGTCGAGGACGCGGCGAGCGGAGACCACAGCTACATCGCGCGCTACCCGAGCATGAAGGCGGCCATCGAGCGCATGGGTGAGCTGATACGAGGCTCGCGCCGCGAGGCACGCGCGCTGCCGGGCGGCGCTCGCCACGCCGTGATCGTGGATTGCATGATCGCCTTCTATCTCTCCAAGGACTCTGTTCGGGCGCCCGAGATGCGCAAAGGCGCCTGCGAGCTGGAGCGCGCTGGCGGCCCCCTGATCGAGCTGCTGCTGCCAGTGCTGCGAGTCTGGCGCGTGGCACACGGCCAGCGCTCGGCGTAAAGCGACGCTGCGCTAGTTTCACAAAACTAGGCAGCGAGCATCGCGGGGAGGAATATCGGTGGCACGCATGTCCTGCTCTCTCGATCGCACCCGTGCCGCCCGCACCCGCACCTTTGCCGGCGAGCCCGAACATTTTCTGCATCTTGAGTGCCCTCCACTTGGCCTTTCCGGGTGGCACTCAAGGGAGCTAGGCGCACAACCTCCCGCGCCATCCCTCCAGGGGCGCCGCGGCTCGCATCCCCGCCGCCGCGGCGCCCCTTCCTCTCGAGCACGAGACGGTCTGACGAGTATTCGCAGTCTCACCACCGTGGCTCGTTTTCTCCGTAACCCGCGCAAGCAAAGCCGCGACGGCTTGGCTCCTCCGCAAGTCGCGCAGGCCAACCACTCCGGCCCGTCCTCTCACTCGGTCGCGCATACGGCTCCCGACCCCGCGAGGTCGGGATGGCCGGGCCGAAAATCCGGGACCCAGCGGCATTTCACTGGGCCTAATTTGACGAGCAACCGGCGAATCGCGCTCGGGCACCCGTACACTGATTTCAGCGGGCGTCAAAGCGCCCGCGACGCAGCGCTTGTGCAACGGGGACTACGGAGAGAGACGGGGACCATGGGTGAAGGTGAGCTTCGGGTGAAGCGACTTGCATTCGACAGCGCGCCGACCTCCCGGTCGGGCAGGTTCAGATATTGCATACGTCGCTGCGTTCTGCTCGCCGTTCTCCCGCTGTGTGTGGCGTGTGGTGTCCTGGCATTCATGTCTGCCGCCCCGGCCTTCGCCGTCACCACGCACGTCTTCTCCACCAGCTTCGGCACCGCTGGCGAAGGTGCTGGCCAGGTCTCGCTGGCCTCGAATAGCGGCGTCGCGGTCAATTCCACGAACCCGAACCACGACGTCTACGTCGCCGATACCGGCAACCACCGTGTCGACGAGTTCGATCCTGCTGAACCCGCAGGCAAACAGTTCGTCCTCATGTTCGGCAAGGACGTGAACAAGACCAAGGTACAGGGCGGTCTGGCTACTGAAGCGGAAAAGGACGTGTGCACGGCGGTGGAAGTCGCGCTTGGCGCGGAATGCGAGGCTGGGACATCCGGCGCCGCGCCCGGCCAGTTCACCACCCCGACCTTCATCGCCGTGGACAACAGCGCCGGCGCCTCCAAAGGCGATGTCTACGTCGCTGACACCGCCAATAACGTCGTCACCAAGTTCGACGCCTCCGGCGCGCTGATCGAATCCTGGGGCTCCGGCGGCCAGCTCAACGGCTCCACCGCGACCGACGGACCCTTCGGCGCCCTCGCCGGGGTGACCGTCGATGACTCTGGCGACCTCTGGGTCTACGCGATCAACGCCGAAGAAAAAGGCCAGATGTTCCAGTTCGCCCAAGACGCCACCTTCACTCAGGACTGGACCGGCCGCGGTGTCAACCCGGGCGGTATCGACGCTGATTCAGCCGGCAACCTCTACGTCCTTACTCTCGGAGGCGCGGTCGAGCAGTTCACCGCCTCCGGCACCGACGTCGGTCAAGTGAACGACGGTGGGGAGCCGACCGGCGTCACTGTCGACCGCTCCAACAACGAGGTCTACATGGACAACGGCGGCACCCTTATCCGCCACTACGACTCTTCCTGCGACGCCGGTGGCGGCTGCACCGCCACCGATACCTTCGGCTCCGGCGACCTCTCCGGCGCCGCCGGCCTCGCCGTCGACCCCTCCAACCACACCGTCTTCGCTGCCGACAGCGGCAACCAGCGGATCGCCGTCTTTACGGGCCCGGTCGCGTTGCCCGACGCCACGACCGAACCGGCGACCTCCGTCGCCAAGCAGTCCGCGACCCTCAACGGCCAGGTGGACCCGGCCGGGGCGGGCGACATCACCGACTGCCACTTCCAGTACACCGACGAAGCGACCTTCCAGGCGCAGGGCTACACCGGCGCCTCCACGATCGCCTGCGACCAGGCGACCCCGATCTCCTCCGCCACCGCTGTCACCGCCGGCCCGACTGGGCTGAACCCCGGCACCACCTACCACTTCCGACTCGTCGCCGCCAACGCCAACGGCGAAAACCCGGGCGAAGACCAGACCCTCACCACCGAACTCGCGGTCAACCTGACGATCGCCGAAGCCAACCCCGTCAGCGCAACCACCGCCACCCTCAACGGCCACGTCGACTCAAACGGTGGCGGCGACATCACCGACTGCCACTTCGAGTACATCGACGACGCCTCCTTCCAGTCAAACGGCTTCGTCGGCGCCCAGTCGGCCCCGTGTACGCCGTCCACACCGATCTCGAGCCCGACCGACGTCTCGGCCGAAATCTCTGGGCTCAGCGCGCAGACCACCTACCACGTCCGCCTGCTCGCCACCAACGGGGATGGCACGACCGCCACCGGCGATGAGCCCTTCACCACCATCGCTGCCGTTCTGCTCGAAATCTTCCCGGCGAATCCGATCGGCGCCACCACTGCGACCTTCAACGGCCACGTCGACTCCAACGGCGGCGGCGACATCAGCGACTGCCACTTCGAGTACACCGACGACGCCTCCTTCCAATCGAACGGCTTCGCCGGGGCCCAGTCGGCTCCCTGCACGCCGGCCACGCCGATCTCGAGCCCGACCGACGTCTCGGCCGACGTCTCCGGGCTTACGACGGAGACGATCTACCACGTCCGGCTGGTCGCGACCAACTCCTTCGGCACATCGCAGACCGGCGATCAGCCCTTCACCACCCTGCCGCGCCCGCACATCGACTTCGCCGCGGCCCAGAACCTGACCGCAACCGACGCCGACCTCGTCGCGAAGATCAACCCCGAGGGCTTCGACACCACCTACCACTTCGAGTGGGGCACGGCCAATTGCGCTTCGAACCCCTGCACCAGCGTCCCCGTCCCCGACGCCGACATCGGCTCGGGCGCCTCCGACGTCACCGTCTCGACCCACCTCAGCGGGCTGACCCAGAGCACCACCTATCACTGGCGGATCATCGCCACCTCCGCCAACGGCTCGGTCGGCGCCGACGCCGACCACACCTTCATCTACGACACCGCCGGCCAGGGCCTGCCCGACAACCGCGCCTACGAGCAGGTCACCCCGGTCGAGAAGAACGCCGCCCTGCTCGGCAGCGCGCTCCACTTCGTCCCAACCGTCGCCGACGACGGCTCGCGCCTCACCACGACCAGCATCCAGTGCTTCGCCGACTCGGTCTCCTGCAATGCCACCCGCGACTTCGCGAGCAGCCTCTACGGCTTCACCCGCTCGCCGGGCGGCTGGGTCGCGCACCAGATCGCCCTTCCCTCGACGCAATTCCCCGCCACCAGTGCCTACCAGGTCACGCCCGACAGCGGCGCCGGGCTCTTCAGCGCACCGACCGCGCCGGGCGGCGAGGACGACTTCTACCTCGTCCATCCCGACGGTACCTTCTCCGACATCGGGCCCGCCACGCCGCCGGCCGACGGCCCACAGGGTACCGTTTCGCCCAACATATCCACGCCGGACTTCTCCCACGTCGTCTTCCAGGCTGTCCACGCGCTCTGGCCCTTCGACCCGGGCACGGGCAACTCGCTCTATCAGTACTCCGGCACCGGCAACTCCCAGCCCTCCTTGGTCGGCGTCAGCAGCCCGGGGCCGAACGCCACCGACCTGATCAGCGCCTGCGGAACCCTGTTCCCAAGCCTGGCGGCCCCCGGCCCCGTCGCTACGGACGGCCTCACCGTCTATTTCCTCGCCCTCGGCCAGGATGACGGTAACTGCAAGGGCCCCTCCGCCCTTCCCACCGACCAGCTCTACGCCCGCATCGACGGAACCGCGCCCGCCGCCCATACCGTTCCCATCTCCCAGCCCTCCCCGGCCGACTGCACCCTCGCCTGCACGGGCTCGGCCTCCTCCGGTGCCAACTTCGAGGGCGCCTCGGGCGACGGCTCCCGCGCCTTCTTTACCTCGACCCAGCAGCTCACCGACGCCGCCTCCGAGGACGGCGCGCCTGGCGACGGCGCAGTCGCCGTCGGCGGCGCGGGCGGCCATGGCTGCACCGCGACCACCGGGCCCAACGGCTGCAACCTCTACCTCTACGACTTCTCCAATCCCGCCGGAGACGAGCTCACCGCTGTCTCCGCCGGTGACACCTCCGGCAATGGCCCCCGGGTCCAGGGCGTCTTCGGCATTTCCCGCGACGGCTCCCACGTCTACTTCGTCGCCAAGGGCGTCCTCGCCGCCAACCTCGACGCAACCGGCCACAGCGCCCGCTCCGGCGCCAACAACCTCTACGCCTACGACGCCTCGAGCGGCGCCACCTCCTTTATCGCCGCTCTGCCCGACTCCGATCAGGGCCTTTGGCAACTCCAGACCGGCGGACCCAGCGGCTTTGGCGCCAACGTCACCCCCGACGGGCGCTTTCTCGTCTTCCCGAGCCGCGGCGACCTCACCCCCGACGACACCAGCCGCAGCGGCGCCCGCCAGATCTTCCGCTACGACGCCCAGACCGGCGAGCTGATTCGCATCTCGATCGGCAACGACGGCTTCAACGACAACGGCAACCGCTCGGCCCCCACGCCCTGCGGCACAAACTTCTGCGCCGAGGACGCGGGCATCCCCGCCCGCACCCCGCAGCACGGTCCCCGCACCGACCCGACCATGTCCCACGATGGCTCCTCCGTCTTCTTCATGAGCCCCGTCGCCCTCACCCCGCACGCTCTCGACGACGTACCGATCGGCACCGACTTCCGCGATGGCGTCACCCCGGGCTACGCCCAGAACGTCTACGAGTGGCACGCCGGCCACGTCTCGCTCATCTCCGACGGCCGCGACGCGAGCAGGGACGCGGGTCAGACCCCCCTCTGCGAAGGGGCCGTCTCCTCTGTCTGCCTGCTCGGCGCCGACGGCAGCGGCCAGAACGTCTTCTTCTCCACCGCCGACCAGCTCGTCCCCCAGGACACCGACACCCTGCTCGACTACTACGACGCGCGCGTCGGCGGCGGCATCCCCTTCACCCCGCCGCCCGAGCCCTGCAGTGGCGACAACTGCAAGCCGCCCCCCTCCGCCACCCCGCCGGATCAGGTTCCAGGCTCGGTCACGTTCGTCGGCCCCGCCGATCCGGCCCCGGCGCGCTCGAAGGCGGCGGCGACGCGGATCAAGCTCATCCGCAAGCGCGGCACCCGCTCGGCGCTGATCCTGACCGTCTCGATTCCGGCCAAGGGCCGGATCCGGGTCTCAGGCGCCGGGCTGAAGCCGCTCTCAAAGGCGATCGCGAAGGCCGGCAGCTACCGGATCGTCGTGGGCCTCACGAAGAAGGAGAAGACCCTGCTCAAGCACAAGCGCAAGCTGACGCTCAGGGCGAAGCTGCGCTTTGTCCCGAGCAGCGGCAGCCCGTCCTCGATCACCGTGCCGGTCACGGTCAAGGCATAGGTGACGACGATGACTGAGAACACGATCGACCCTCGCAGCGGCGCCGCACCAGGCGCTCCCAGCTCAGCGCCGCTCGCGGCACGCGCTGCCCTCCGCAAGCGGCGTACGCACCGACTGGCAGGTTTTGCCGCGACCGCGTCCCTGCTGCTCGCCGGGGCAGGGCCCGCGGGCGCCGCGACCCCTGCTCCCGGCTACACGATCCATTCCCTCGCGGCGCCGACCAACTTTTCCGCGGCCGACAACGCGGCCTGCGATCCCATCGGGGATGCAGGCCCGCTGTGTGACGCCTACCTCGTCACGGTCAGAGACGCCGGTGACCAGAAAACCGACGGCAGCCCGATCACCCTCACCGACACCGTCCCCGCCGGCCTCAGCGTCGGGCGCATCGTCCTCATATGGACCGGCCCCGGCGCCGTCGCCGCCGGCCTCAACGGCCACGACCTCGGCACCATTTCGCAGGATGCTGTCCTCTGCGACACGAGCACGGTCAGCTGTACCTTCCCAGGTGCGCTCAGTGGATTGGGGGTCAGCGCCCTCCAGCCCGACGACGTGCTCCGCATGACCGTCTACGTCACCGTCGACGATCCGGGCGCCTCCGGTCCGCTGACCAACCTGGCCAGCGTCTCCGGCGGCGGCGCCCCGGGCGCCCAGGCAACCTCGCAGAACACGCTCGGTTTGGCCGATCCGGGCTTCGGCCCTGTCGGCATCAGCAACTTTGTCGCCGGCGCCGACGGCGCCCCGGATACCCAGGCCGGCGATCATCCCTATGAGCTGACCACGCTGATCGACGTCAACAACGTTTTCAGGCAGGCTCCCGATACCCCGTTCCCGGCCCTCACCGACACCAGCGTCGAGGATCTCAAGGATGTCGTCGTTGACCTTCCGCTCGGCTTCCTTGGCAGCGCCACGGCGACGCCGACCTGCACGTTCGCCCAGCTATCGAGCCACGTTTCCGCTGGCCAGGGGGGCTGTCCCGCGGACACGATCGTCGGGCAGCTGAGCACGGTCGGGGTGCCGTTGCACAATGCCTCGCAGGCGGGGAATGTGCAGTCCACGATCTTCAACATGGTCCCCGAGCACGGCGTCGCCGCCGAGTTCGCCTTTGTCGACAACGCCCACGGCTCCCACGCTCTCTACGCGCATGTCGTCCCCGGCCCCGATGGCTACCTCCTGCGGGTCACCTCGCCCGACATCCCTCAAATTCCCCTCGCCAATATCATCGCCACCTTCTGGGGCAACCCCTCCGACCCGGTCCACGACGCCGCCCGCGGCAGCGCCAGTGGAACCACCCCGGCGGCGATGTTCACCAACCCCGCCTCCTGCAACGGCCAGCCGCTCACCACCGCGGTCCACATGGACTCCTGGCAGCACCCCGGCTCCTTCAACGCCGACGGCACGCCGAACCTGACCGATCCCAACTGGGCTTCGGCCACTTCGACCTCGCCGCCGGTCACGGGCTGCAACCTGCTGCATTTCGACCCGACCATCTCGGTCCAGCCCGACTCTGCTTCGGCCGACTCGCCTTCGGGCCTGGACGTCGAGCTCAAGGTGCCCCAATCGGAGGACCCGAACACGTTGGCGACGCCGCCGTTGAGGAAGGGCCTCGTCACCCTGCCCCTGGGCGTCTCGGTCAACCCCGCCGCCGCGGACGGCCTCGGCGCCTGCTCCCCGGCCCAGATCGACCTCGCCTCGGCCTCCGAGCCGAGCTGCCCGGACTCCTCCAAGGTCGGCACCGTCGAGTTGCAGACTCCCCTGCTCCCCGGCACCCTGACCGGCTCGGTCTATCTGGCGACCCAGACCGACAACCCCTTCCACAGCCTGATCGCCGGCTACATCGTCATCGACGACCCGACCACCGGCGTCGTCGTCAAGATCCCGGGCAACCTGACGCCGGACCCGGCCACGGGGCAGATCACCGGTGTCTTCGACAACAACCCCCAGTTCCCGTTCAGCGATCTGAAGCTGCACTTCTTCGGCGGCAGCAGGGGAGAGCTCGCGACCCCCGAGAGCTGCGGCACCTACACCAGCACCTCCGAGTTCACGCCCTGGTCGGCGCCGGACTCCGGGCCGCCGGCGACGCCGCGCGACTCGTTCACGATCAATACGGGCTGCGTGTCCGGTTTCGCACCATCCTTCACAGCCGGGACGATGAATCCGCAGGCGGGCGCGTTCTCACCGTTCACGCTCTCCTTCGGGCGCTCTGACACAGACCAGAACTTCCAGGGGCTCTCGGTCACGCTGCCCCCCGGCCTGCTTGCAAAGCTCGCCGGCGTCGGGCAATGCTCGGAGGCACAGCTCGCCTCGATCTCGAGCGCGCTGGGCACCGGGGCGGCGCAGGCCGCCAACCCGAGCTGCCCCGCCTCGAGCCAGCTCGGAACCGTGACGACCGGTTCGGGCGTCGGGCCGTCCCCGTTCTTCCTCGGCGGCAAGGCCTACCTGACCGGCCCATACAAGGGCGCTCCCTACGGCCTCGCAGTCGTCGTCCCGGCGCTCGCCGGGCCGTTCGACCTCGGCAGCGTGGTCGTGCGCCAGGCGCTGTACATCGACCCGAGCACCGCTCAGGTGACCGCGGTCTCAGACCCGTTCCCGACGATCCTCGACGGGATCCCACTGCGCATCCGCCGCGTTGACGTCAACATCGACCGCCCATCCTTCACCCTCAACCCCACGTCATGCGAACCGATGGCGATCACGGGCAACCTGATCTCAACCGGCGGCCTGACCGCCCCGGTGTCCTCGCGCTTCCAGGCCTCGGGCTGCCGGGAACTGCCGTTCAAACCCCACTTCTCGGCCTCCACCCAGGGCAAGACCAGCAAACTGAACGGCGCGAGCCTGACGGTCAAGGTCTCACAGAAACCCGGCGAAGCCAACATCCACAAGGTCACCCTGCAGCTCCCGATCGCGCTCCCCTCACGGCTCACAACGCTGCAGAAAGCGTGCACCGAAGCGCAGTTCAACGCCAACCCCGCTGGTTGTCCACAAGGGTCGTTCATCGGCACCGCCACGGCCCACACGCCCCTGCTCAACGCCCCGTTGACCGGCCCCGCGATCCTCGTCTCCCACGGCGGCGCCGGATTCCCCGACGTCGAGTTCCTACTGCAGGGCGAAGGCGTGCACATCACCCTCGACGGCAAGACCGACATCAAAAAAGGCATCACCTTCTCGCGCTTTGAAACGGTCCCCGACGCCCCGATCAGCTCCTTCGAAACCGTCCTGCCCGAGGGGCCGCACTCCGTACTCGCCGCTTTCGGGAATCTATGCTCACTCACCAAGACTGTCACCGTTACCAAGCACATCACCAAGCGCCTCCACGGGCACACCATCCGCACCACCAAGAAGGTCAAGCACACGGTGACCCAACCGCTCGTTGCGCCCACCACGATCACCGGCCAGAACGGGGCGGTGGTCAAGCAGACCACGAAGATCGCGGTCAGCGGCTGCGCCAAAACAAAGAAGGCGAAGCCGGCCACGAGGAAAGCCCAAAAGAAACGCGGCCCGGTACACAAAGCCAAGAAGGCAAACCGGAGGGGTAAGTGACGACACGCCTCCAGATGTCGTGCGCTTTCGCATCTGTACGGGTGCGCGTCGACCTCGACTGGTAGAGATCAAAGGAGAGATGATGATGAGGAGCAGCCTCCTGCTGTGCACACTAGTTCCACCCCTTCAACCTGAACAATGCGAGGGGGTCGACGAATCGGAGCGGCGGATAATGGGCCGTTCGGCTCGCTTCATGGCTCTCCCCGTCGTCCTGCTTGCGTGTGCGCTCACACTGTGGGGCAGTGCTCCCGTGCTCGCTGCGTCGTCTAATAAAGGACTGCCGCCAGGGGCTGTGGTTCCCGCTTGGGCTGCAGGCAATGACATTCATTTCTTTGCGAGTCGGAACGCCAGTTCGGTCCTAAGCAGCAGAAGAAGCGAATCGATCATCCCGGATCTGGGACGGCGTTGCGAAACAGGGTATTGTCCTGAACCGCCACTTCTCTACCACGGGGGCAAAGGGGTTCAACACAGCCCGGCGGTGCACCTGATCTTTTGGGGAAGCAATTGGACAAAAGCCCCAGGAGCTGAATTGAAGACACAGCTTCTGAAAATGTACGAAGGCCTCTCCGGCTCGGCTTGGCAGGGCATCCTCGCCCAGTACTTCGATGCGACGGGGCGCGTCTCCTCGACCGTGACCGTCACCTCCTATGTGGACGCGGGTGTGGGCGCACCCACGTCCGTGAATAGCGCCAAGATCAAGGAAGAGGTCGCCAGCGCGGTCAAAGCGGCCAGTTGGACCCGCGAATTCAGCAGCCAGTTCGTTGTGATCCCGGCTCCCGGCTCGACCTATGAATCCAGCTTCGACACCGGCTTCTGTGGATACCATGGCGTCGACGGCTCCGGCTCGAGCTACACGTTCTACCCTTACATCGGCGAAGAACCGTTCAGGCACGGGTGCATCGGATTTGACCCGCACGAAAACGCCGACAACGTGACGTCGATGGTCGCCTCCCACGAGTACGCGGAGAGCGCGACCGATCCCCAGGTCGAACCTTTCCCCAACGCCGAGTGGTATACGAGCAACGAATATGAGATCGGTGACATATGCGCCTCGGGCGATAGTGAACTGCCGAACGGCGCGTGGGTGCAGGGGTTGTGGGACGACCACCAAAGCGCGTGCTCGTTGTCTGATTCCGCACCGCCCCATGTCTACGCGATCACAGAACCAGCGACCGGCGTGAAGGCGACCGCAGGACAGCTGAATGGCACAGTGAATCCGGAGGGGTTGGAAACGACCTATCACTTCGAATATGGTACGACGACGTCCTACGGGACGAAGGTGCCGGTGCCCGACGCAAAAGTAGGATCAGGCACAAGCAACCAGACAGTCAGTCAGAGTATCACCGGTCTTCAGATGGAAGCGACCTATCACTATCGGCTCGTCGCCACCAACAGCACTGGGACCACCGATGGGGAAGATCACGTATTCGTCACGACGCGGTGGTCGATCCAGACGACCCCCCATCCGACCGGATCGGAAGCCAGTGAACTGGGTGGCGTATCCTGCACGTCTGCTAGCGCGTGCACGGTCGTCGGGCTCAATGACGAAGCGCTGGGTTATAAATCGCTCGCGGAGCGTTGGAACGGCACAGCATGGTCGATTCAGACCACTCCCAGCCCGCAAGGCTATGTCAGCAAACTCCAGGGCGTGTCGTGCTCGTCTTCAACCGCATGCACCGCTGTAGGCTGGGATAGCTATAAAGGTGGCGGGAACAGCGCGTTGGCTGAGCATTGGAACGGTACCGAATGGTCGCTCCAAACAATTGCTGCCCCGAAAGCCGAATTTAGTGAACTCACGAGTGTCTCGTGTACTTCCTCTACAGCATGCACAGCGGTAGGCATGTATGGGTACCCGCTGACGATGTTTGCCGAGCGTTGGAACGGTACCGAATGGTCGATTCAAGCCACCCCGGGTCCGACCGGCGCGAAACAAACCCGGCTGTACGGCGTGGCATGTACGTCGTCGTCGGCCTGCACCGCGGTAGGGACGTACGAAAGCAGCATCGGCTTTTACGGCGCCCTAGTCGAGTATTGGAACGGCACGGCATGGTCGCAGCAGGCAACCACCATCCCCACAGGTGCGCGATCAAGCTACCTGGGTGGTGTGTCCTGCACTTTGTCAACAGCCTGCACCGCCGTAGGGAACTACGAAAACAGCGCAAAAACCGTGGTGACATTGGCTGAGCGTTGGAATGGAACGGAATGGTCGTTCCAGACGACCCGCACCCCTGCCGGAGCTAAAGGCGCCAGTGAACTGCTGGGCGTGTCGTGCTCGTCCTCGGCAGTCTGCACTGCGACAGGACGCTACACCACCAGCTCTCCCGGCGCCCCCCCACCAAGGACTACAGTGACGTTGGCCGAGCATTGGAATGGCACGGAATGGTCCATCCAGGAAACCGCCAACCCGATTATTGGTCTGAACGGTTTGTCGGGTGTTTCGTGCACGTTGCCAGAAGCCTGTGTCGCAGTTGGAAGCTCTCAAATGAGTCGGGGCCCGGTGACGATGCTGGCCGAGCGCTTTGCGCCTCCGGTTGCCGAAACCGAAGCAGCAACGAGTGTTGCTGAAGCCGGCGCGACCCTCAACGGCACCTTGAATCCACAGAGCCAGGAAACGACCTATCACTTCGAATACGGAAAGACCACATCCTACGGGACGAGCGTGCCGATACCCGACGCAAACGCGGGTGCTGGTGCGAGCAATGTCAAAGTGAGTAAGGCGATTACCGGTCTTGAACTGGAAACCACATATCACTTCCGGCTGGTCGCGACCAACGGCAGCGGGACGACCATTGGCGCGGATCGCGTGTTTACCACGACATCGCATTTGCCCTCCTGGCGGATTACGCCGACGCCCAACCCGAGTGGGGCGAGAGATGGCTATCTATGGGGAGTATCGTGCGTGTCCTCTACGGCTTGCACGGCGGTGGGCATCTACCAGGGGGAAACATCTAATATCTATACGGACCTAGCGGAGCATTGGAACGGCACGGAATGGGCTCTCCAGTCGGTGCCCGCCCCGACCGGGGCGAAAGAAAGCTATCTGTACGGGGTGGCGTGTACGGCGTCCAACGCCTGCACCGCGGCCGGGATCTACGACAACAGCTCCGGCACTTATGTCACTCTGGCCGAGTTTTGGAATGGCACGGAATGGAAAGTCCAGTCGACGCCCAACCCGACCGGGTCGCTGGGAGGCGGCTTGTTCGCGGTGTCGTGCACGTCGTCCACCGCCTGTACTGCCGTAGGGGAATACGAAAACAGCTCAAAAACTTTGGTGACGTCGGCTGAGCGTTGGAATGGAACGGAATGGTCGATCCAGACGACCCCCAACCCGACGGGGGCGATAGAAAGCGGCCTCTCCGGAGTGTCGTGCACGTCGTCGACCGCATGCACGGCGGTCGGCACGTACAAGAACGGCTCAGGCGCCCATGCATCTTTCGCCGAGAGCTGGAATGGGACGGAATGGTCGATCCAGTCGCTTCCCAACCCGACCGGTGCGACAGCAAGCCAGACGCGCGGCGTATCATGCACGTCGTCTACCGCATGCACGGCAGTCGGCACGTATACGAACAGCTCAGGCGCCGAAGAGGCTTTGGCCGAGCGTTGGAATGGCACAGCATGGTCTGTCCAGACGACAGCGGAACCGAGCGGGACAAAAGCCAACCACCTGGATGGAGTGTCGTGTATCTCGTCAACGATATGCACAGCCAACGGAGTCTCCTTGACCACGTCAGGTAAAAGTGTGACCTTGGCGGAGCGCTGGAACGGCACAGAATGGGCTGTCCAGACGACGCCGAACGGCGAACAGGGACAAGGCTGGCTGTCCGGCGGCATATCGTGTTCATCATCCACATCGTGCGCAGCCGTCGGGAATACCGGCACGACCCTAGCGGAGATCTACAGCTAGGCACCGGTGAGCGCTTCAGCGACGGCCTCCTTGGGCATCCGCAGCCGTCCGCGTCCGGTCAGGGGTTCGCTCTATTACTCGTTCAAGCTGACCGGCGGCGACGCCGGCTACCAGCAGCCACTCGCGAAGGTCGCCTCGGAAATCAAGCAGACCCTCACCGAACAGTCGCGGAGGCAGTCGATCGAAAGCTTCACGAGCGCGTACGAAAAGCGCTGGAAGGGGCGCACGCGCTGCCGCCCCGCCTACATGGTGACAGCGCCGGCACCGGCCGGGGCCGTAGCGGTTGCACCACGACCACCGGGCCAAACGGTTTCGACCGCCCATCCTTCACCCTCAACCCGACGTCGCGCGAGCCGATGGCGATCGCGGGCAACCTGATCTCAACCGGCGGCCTGATCGCCCCGGTGTCCTCGCGCTTCCAGGCCTCGGGCTGCCGGGAACTGCCGTTCAAACCTCGCTTCTCGGCCGCCACCCAGGGCAAGACCAGCAAACTGAACGGCGCGAGCCTGACGGTCAAGGTCGCACAGAACCCTGGCGAAGCCAACATCCACAAGGTCACGCTGCAGCTGCCGATCGCGCTCCCCTCACGGCTCACAACACTCCAGAAAGCGTGCACCGAAGCGCAGTTCAACGCCAACCCCGCGGGTTGTCCAGGAGGGTCGTTCATCGGCACCGCCACGGCGCACACGCCATTGCTCAACGCCCCGTTGACCGGCCCCGCGATCCTCGTCTCCCACGGCGGCGCCGCATTCCCCGACGTCGAGTTCCTGCTGCAGGGCGAAGGCGTGCACATCACCCTCGACGGCAAGACCGACATCAAGAAAGGCATCACCTGCTCACGCTTTGAAACCGTCCCCGACGCGCCGATCAGCTCCTTCGAAACCGTCCTGCCCGAGGGCCCGCACTCCGTCCTGGCCGCTTTCGGGAACCTGTGCGCACTCACCAAGACTGTCACCGTCACCAAGCACATCACCAAGCGCCTCCACGGGCACACCATCCACACCACCAAGAAAGGTCAAGCACACGGTCACCCAACCACTCGTCGCCCCCACCACGATCACCGGCCAGAACGGCGCGCAGGTCAAGCAGACCACGAAGATCGCGGTCACAGGCTGCACCAAGCATAAGACCAAGAAGAAAGGCAAGAAAGGCAGCAAAAAGTAGCAAGACGAAGAAGCAGCGGCTCGTCGGCCATGGCACTAGTACGATCAGGCGATGAGCATCCGACCGGTTCTGCTGACCGGCCTTCTTGCAGGGCTGGTCTTGCTCGACGCTGGGTCGGCGGCTGCGGCCACCCCGGCTCCAGGCTTCACGATCGACTCGTTCGCGACGCCTACCAACTTCTCGCCGAGCGATAATCCGGGATGCTCGGCCACGGTCAGCAAATCCGGTCCGCTCTGCGATAGCTACCGGCTGATTGCGACGAACGCTGGCAGCGTGCCGACGGACGGCAGCACCGTCACGCTGGCGGACGCGTTGCCGCAGGGGCTCAAGGTGCAGAAGATCTCCTTCTTTTGGTCAGGAGAAAGCGCCGTTGACAAGGGGCCATCTGATTGCACGGCCGTGCCGTTGCAGTGCGAGTTCTCGGGTGTGGTGCTGCCCGATCAGACGCTGCAGATGATCGTGTATCTGACGGTGCAAGGTGCGTCTGGTCCGGTGACGAACGTGGCGTCGGTGTCGGGTGGTGGCACGCTGAACGCCTCGACGACCGTGTCAAGCCAGGTCGGTGGGTTACCACCAAGCTTCGGACCATCGAACGTTAGCGTCGATGTGACCGGGCCGGACGGGCTGCCCGATACGCAGGCCGGCGACCACCCGTATGAGTTGACGACGCGAATCGCTCTCAATAGCGAGTTCCGGATCCTCCCTGAATCCTCGACCGCGAGCGTCGGGGACACCAGCATCGACGACGTCAAGGACGTCGTCATCGATCTGCCGCTCGGTTTCCTCGCCAGCGCGGTAGCGACTCCCCAGTGCACGTTCGCGCAACTCTCCTCGCGTAAGGAAAAAGGCGAAGGCGGTTGCCCCCTGGACACCGTCGTCGGCCACATTCTCACCGAACCGCAAGCTGGCGACTCGGTGAGCGGCCCGATCTACAACATGGTGCCCGAGCATGGGGTGCCGGCAGAGTTCGCCTTCGTCGATGCCATCGCCGGCTCCCATGTCCTCTATGCGAGCGTCGTGCCGAGCACCGCTGGCTACTTGCTGCGCCTGAGCGCCCGCGATCTCCCACAGGTCGCCCTCACCAGCCTTCTCGTGACGGTCTTCGGCGACCCCGCCGTCAAGGACGGCACCGGCAACTCCCCCCTCGCGCTGCTCACCAATCCCTCCGACTGCTCCGGGGAGCCGCTGCTCATGCGTGTGTCAATGGACTCGTGGCAGAATCCGGGCGGCTATGGCGCCGACGGCACCCCCGACTTCAATGATCCGGGCTGGGCTTCCGTCACCTCACAGACGCCGCCGGTGACCAGGTGCAACCTGTTGCAGTTCACCCCGGAACTTCGTGCGCAGCCCACGACCAATTTCGCCGACAGCCCCTCGGGCCTCGAATTGGAGCTGAAGTCGCCGCAGAGCGAAGCTGTCGACGCGAACGCCACGCCGCCGTTGCGACGCGCGGTGATGACGCTGCCCGAAGGGATCACCGTCGATCCCTCCGCCGCAGCTGGCCTGCAGGCGTGCTCGATCGCACAGATCGGCTGGCTCGGCGGCACCGTCGAGAACTTCGACGCCGCACCGCCGCAATGTCCGGAAGCCTCGAAGGTCGGCTCGCTGGAACTGACGACACCTATGTTCGCGGGCGTCCTGACCGGCGCGCTGTATCTCGCCGCCCCGGACGAAAACCCGTTCGGGAGCGTGCTCGCAGCCTACGCCGTCGTCGATGACCCTGTGACGGGGGTGCGGTTGAAGATCGCGGGGGAATTGCAGGCCGACCCGCATACCGGCCGCCTCACGCTGGTGCTCGCTGAAACCCCGCAGCTGGCGTTCAGCGATCTGAAGCTGCGCTTCTTCGGCGGGCCGAGGGCGTTGCTCGCGACCCCCGAGAGCTGCGGGACGTTCACGACGACGAGCGATTTGACACCATGGTCCGCGCCAGACTCTGGGCCCGACGCAAGCCCGTTCGACAGCTTCACGACCCCCTCGGGCTGCATCTCCGGATTCGCCCCAGCCTTCACGGCCGGCAGCACGACCCTCCAGGCAGGCGCATTCACGCCATTCGTCGTGTCCCTCTCGCGCCAGGACACAGATCAGGAGTTCGCCGCGCTCACGGTTCGCGCCCCACCGGGCGTTCTCGCCACAATCTCGAAGGTTCCGCTCTGCACTGAACCGCAGGCCCAGCGGGGCGAATGTCCGCAGGCGAGCACGGTCGGCCACGCGACCGTGGCGCTCGGCCCCGGTCCCTATCCGGCGTACGTCCCGCAGACGGGCGGCCCGGCGGCGCCGATCTACCTGACCGGCCCGTACGGCGGTGCACCGTTCGGGCTGTCGATTGTGGTGCCGGCCGTACTGGGACCGTTCAACCTGGGTACGGTGGTGGTGCGCGCATCAATCGCCATCGACCCCGTGACCGCCGCGTTGACGATCTCGACCAGCGGGCTGCCCACGATTCTGCAGGGCATTCCCTTGCGAATCAGGAGAATCGATCTCGCCCTCGACCGGAAGGGATTTATTCTCAACCCGACGAACTGCAACGCACTCGCGGTCAACGGCACGATCCTGAGCACCCAGAAGGCGTCGGCGGCGGTGGCCAACCACTTCCAGCTGGCGAACTGCCGGACGTTGAAGTTCAGCCCGAAGCCGTCGGCGTTGACCTATGGGAACGGCGAATTCGCCGGTCACGGCGCCAGCCTGCACGTTGTGATCACGACGGCTCCCGGGCAGGCGAACATGCGCTCGCTGAAGCTCGACCTTCCTCAAAGACTCCCGGCGCGACTTGAAACCATCCAGAAAGCATGTCCGGAAGCAGTGTTCAAGCGGAACCCGGCAGCGTGCCCAAAGGCCTCGGTGATCGGTTCCGCAACCGTGGCAACTCCCGTGCTGGGCGAGGCGCTGAGAGGCCCGGCGATCCTCGTCAGCCACGGTGGAAAAGCCTTCCCCGACATGGTGTTGGTGCTGCAGGCGCAGGGCGTGAGGATCGACCTCACCGGCGCGCTGTTTGTCGATGAACGCAACATCACATCGACGGCCTTCAGGACCATCCCCGACGTCCCGATCCGCCGTTTGGACCTGGTCCTCCCCGAGGGCAAGAGCTCGGTGCTGGCCGCCAGCGCAAGCCTCTGCGCAAAGCCCCTGCACATACTCACCGCGATCACGGGCCAGAACGGCGCCCGAGTAAAACCCACGGTGAAGGTCGCCGTAGCGGGGTGCAAGCACAAGAAGCACCACTCCACTCACCGAAAGCGCAAGCGCCATTCGTCCCGTCGCTGAGCATCCGTGTTTCACTCAGCCTAATTGCGGCCGATCTCGCTGAATGTTGCGCTCGGCCAGTGCAACTTGCTTGGCTGGATCGAGAGTTCCGTCGCAAGCACGGCTTAGGTTACTCGACGATTTGATAGTCGAGATAGGGAGATTCGCATGCTTGCGCAGGCGCATACCTTTGCAGTAGACGGGTTTGACATTCGCCCGGTCACCGTGGAGGTCGATGTACGCCCGGGCTTGCCGCCTTCACGTTGGTGGGCTTAGCCGACGCTGGGGTCCGCGAGGCCCGTGATCGGGTGCGCTCGGCAATCATCAACTCTGGCTATGAATTTCCCACGCAGCGGATCATCGCCAATCTCGCGCCGGGAGACGTACGCAAGGTTGGTCCAGGCTTTGATCTCGCGCTGGCCTGTGCGGTGCTGGCCGCCAGCGGCCAGCTGCCCGCCGAGCGGCTCGATCGCCTGGCGCCGTTCGGAGAGCTTGCTCTCGATGGCAGGATCCGTCCCTGCCATGGCACCCTCGCTGCCGCCCAGGGCACCGCTCGTGCCGGTCTTGACACGCTCGTCGTCGGCTCTGAGCGTGCTCGCGAGGCGATGCTTGTTGAGGACATCGTCGTCGCGGTCGCCGAGCGCTTGTCGAGCGCTGTACGCGTCTTGAAGGGCGGCTCGGCCGATCCGTTGCCCGCGGTGAGCCCCTCCCCGTCCTCATCGCCGGCGGCGCCGTCTACGTCCGCGCTCGATTTGGCCGACGTTCAAGGCCAACACGAGGCGGTGGCGGCGTTGATCATCGCCGCAGCCGGTGCCCACAATATCCTGTTCACAGGCCCACCGGGAACGGGCAAGACGATGCTGGCTCAGCTCTCGATCGCATTGACCTGTTTCCTTGCATTCAGCACGACGATCCGGACATGTTGGACGCAAAGCCGCTGACCTCCTCATCACATGCTCGGGGGATGGTGCTGGAGGCCAGAGAGCGTCAGGCGGCCCGTTTCGCCGTGCGGGGAATCACCGTCAATTCGCAGCTGGATCCGCGCCCGCTGCCCGAGCACGTAAGGCCCGATGAGCGCTCGGAGGGAATGTTGGTCGGCGCCCGTCAGCGTGGGTCGCTGAGCATTCGCGGGTCTCCATCGTTCACTGCGCGTGGCGCGTACGATCGCCGACCTCGCGCACAGCGAGCGCGTGCATGCGGGGCACCTGCAGAGGGCACTGTCGCTTCGAGCCGGCGCGGCCCTGGTCGAGCGCGATGTCGCTTGACAGCGTCGTCGTGATCTGAAGCACATCGAGGGAAGTGAGTACTCGATGATGTGCCCGCCCTTGTTTCACGCGACCTAATTTGACTGACCTTTCGCTGAATTGGCCGCCATCCATTTAGAGTTCCACGATGTGCGCCACCCGAGCCCCTCAGGTGGCGTTCAAGTAGGCGCTGGCGTGCCGTCGAAGACTGTGAGGATTGTTTTTCCGCCGTTTGGTCGCCTGTCTATCGCACATTGCGGGTGCTCGCCGCGGTCGCCGCGCATCCAGGTGCAAGTGACCGCGAAGTCGCCGACGCTGTAGGTACCTCAACCTCAGACCAGGGCCAGATCTCACGCCGGCTGGCGCGCCTTCAGAGGCACGGGCTGGTCGAGAACACGGGTCTCGGACACGTCAGAGGTGAGCCGAATGCGTGGGGACTCACCGCGAAGGGGGATCAGTTCCGGCGCGCGGTCCGCATGTAGGCCAGGCCCCCCCAAGCGCTGAGCAGCTAGAGGACTTGGTGTTTCAGTTGTCCTAATTCCACTAGTGCCGACCGAGCGACGTGTATGGGTCGTTAGAATTACGCATGTTTCGCCTCGTACGTCTTGAGTGCTGCCGCCCTCCCGCGGCGCTCAGGGGACCCTGAGTGTGTGCTTCCCCGCATGCTGATGCTTGGGGTTGTCGTGACGGGTGCCGTGGCCTTCCCTCTGGTCACGGCACCCGCAGTTTCACTTGCTCTAATTCCACCCGCAGTCGCGCGATTGGGTGCAGGCGGCAATTACAGTTGGCACGGTGCGCCTGATGATGCATCTTGAGCGCCGCTCCGACGTTGGGAGGTGTGCATCTCGTGGCGCTGTTTGACCACGAGCTGCAGACTCGTAACGGTAAGGCGTTGGCCCTCCGGCAGGGCGCGAGCCAAGCTCAGCGGATGAGGATCCTTGCCGCGGCGGTCGAGATCGCATCGGAGCATGGCACCGATTCCGCCACGGTCGCACTGATCATTCGCCGAGCGGGGGTCTCGAGAAGGACCTTCTACGGCGCCTTCGAGGATCGCCAGGACTGTCTGGATGCCGTTTTCGAGCAGGGAGTGGCGATCGCGACCAAGCGCGCGAGGGCTGCCTGCGGCGCGCAGGTGAAGTGGGTCGATAAGGTGCGGGCGGGCCTCCTGGCCCTACTTGAGCTCTTCGACGAGGAGCCTGAGCTCGCGCGGCTCTGCGTCGCTCATGCGGTCGCCTCGCCGTCGCTTCTGATCCGCCGCGGGCAGGTGCTCGATGGATTGATCGGCGTGATCGACGAGGGACGCCGCGCGTCACGCGTGCACATGCAGCCCCAGCCGCTCGCCGCTGGCGGCATCCTCGCTGGTGCGCTTGGGCTGATCCATACACGACTCGTGGCGCGTGATCGGCGACCGCTCGTGGAGCTTCTGAACCCCCTGATGTCGATGATTGTGCTGCCCTACCTCGGGGCCGCGGCGGCCCGCAAGGAGCAAGAGCGTTCGATCCCGGCGCGCCGCCCTGCGCCGCGCCCGCGCAAGCCCGGTCGCGATCCGCTCGCCGGCCTAGGTATGCGGCTGACCTATCGCACGCTCGAGGTCCTCGCTGTCATCGATGCCGAGCCTGGGCTGAGTAACTGCGAGGTCAGCGAACGGGCCGGGGTCAAAGACCAGGGTCAAATCTCGAAGCTCCTCGCTCGCCTGGTCGGTCACGGCCTGACAGAGAACACCGGTGCGGGGCAGCCGAGGGGCGAGCCCAACGCTTGGGTGCTGACGCTCAAGGGCGCCGAGCTCGTCCGCGCGGTCGGGGGGCCGCGATGAGAGAGCGCCAGGTCCTCAGTCGTCTGGAGAGAGAGGTCCCTGCTCCCCGCGTAGGCAAGAAGCCGAGCGCCGGATCGCTTGGCCGGCCGGTCGGTGAAGAGGGCAAGCGAGTGGCGCAGGCGATTCGGATGGCTGTCGATCCCCCACGCAACGTCAAGCGGTCTGACGACCGGTTGCTTCGAATGGTCGTCTGGAGCGCGATGTTGCTCCTATGCGGGCTGATGTGGACCGCTGTGGCGTATTTCGCGGCCGGAGCGCCGCCATGGTAGTCAAGCCCGCGGCCCCAACGGCCGGCGCGTGGCGCTGACTGAGGAGACCGGTGCATGTCGAGGCGGGGGATGATTGAGATCACAGCGATCAGGCTCGGAGACGGCTTTGCGCACGAGCACGTCACCGACGTGATGTGGCGTAGCTCGGGCACCTCTCAAGGCCTGACTTCACGCCAGGCGACGCTGCTCGATCGCGAGCTGTGGAGCGCCCTCGATGGGGCGCTCCGAGTCCGTCGATCGCGACACTCTATCCCTACAGCTATCCCCTGACTAAGCCAGCCCCAATAAGCCCGGGCCCAAAAACCCCTACCACGCGGTCTCCAACGCCGCGACGCTCATCTAGCTCGAGGCGAACGGTGCGTGCCTTGTGTGGGTGGTGCGATCCCCACCGTCTCCGCGATCGCGATTGCAGCTGTCTCACCGACGTGGCACGCAGATTGGCCTCATCGCTAGCGCATCGCGTAGGGCTCCGAACCTCCAGCAGGGGCAAGCAGCATCCCGCCCTTGAGCACGAACACCTCGGTGAATCGCGATGCGGCCATGCCTGCCCGCTCTGGGCGCGGGGTGGTCGGACGGGCTTGGGCGTACGTGCGTCAGGGCGTGCAGGGCTGCGCCTAGGGAGGCGCGGGCCGCTGGCCGGGAGCTCGACGGCACGGTGACGCGGGGCGGGCGAGGAAGCCGTTGGGCGCGCGTCCGCTGGTGCCCGATCTCCGATCGGTCGGCCCTCGACTCGCAGAAAGCGCCGAGTTAATCGTGATTTAATCGTGATATGGCCGACTAGATCCTGTGGCGGCGAAGCCGTATAGCCTAGACTGGCGGGCTCTGCGCCCGTAGCTCAGCTGGATAGAGCGTCGGTCTACGGAACCGAAGGTCACAGGTTCGAATCCTGTCGGGCGCGTACGAAATCGCCTGGTAAACAGCACTTTTTGCCAGGGCAACGCGGAGAGGGCCAAGCCGGTCGCCGTTGCCCCGCCCTTGTAGCCCTTGCAGCGAGCGGCCAAATAAGGCCCGTAGCGCCCCCGAAACCGCGTCACACAGAGACTTAGCGGCCCGGCGGGGCGGAGATGAATAGTAGGATCGCGGCCGTGCCGTTCACGCGCAGAAACCTCAAGGAGGATCTGGAGGATCTCGGGTCCAACTTCGACGGCGCGCCGGACCTGGAGTTTCGCCTCGCAAGCAAGGCGCTCGAGCTCGAGCAGTGCGGCCTTTGCTACCAGCGCATCCCGCCCGACTATCGCTTCCCATACGGCCACACGCATAAGGAGCAGGAGGAGATCTACGCGGTCGTGCGCGGGAGCGGGCGGATGAAGCTCGACGACGAGATCGTCGAGGTCAAGGAGTGGGACGTGGTTCGCGTCCCACCCGGCACGTGGCGAGGCTACGAGGGCGGGCCGGAGGGCCTCGAGATCCTCGTCTTCGGTGCGCCCAACCTCGGCGAGAATCCGCGCGACGACGTGGACGGTCAGCGCGACTGGTGGGCTGACTAGCGCCAACGACTTCAGCCGCCTTTTCGAGGCTGGGCTCGCCGTCCAACAGGGCAAGGGCCGGGCCACAAGGTGCCTCGCGAGCGAGATCCTGCGCAGCGAACTTCGCCACCGTTTCGATGGGAGCGGGTCGGGGCCGGGACCGAGCCAACTGAGGCGAGAGGGCCATAAGCACCGACTCGCGTCAATCCTACGCAAAAAGGCCATATCATGAGTATCGGCGGAAAGGACGCCGGTCGAGCCGCGGTGGGGCTCGACGACCGAGACACGCAGCTTGGATGCGAGGGCGAGATGGTGGGCAGACCCATCGGGATGAAGGCGATTAGGAGGCTTGCGTACGTGATAGCCGCGACGCTTGCCCTGCTCGTCATGGGCGCCTTCGGTTCGGCCTCGGCCTCGGCTTCCATCACGATCACCAGCCCATCCCAGGGAAGCTTCGTCAACGACTCGACGCCCTCGTTCAGCGGCACCACCCAGGACCTGATCGACGAAGTGACGCTCAAGATCTATGCCGGGACCAACGTCGATGAAGCCTCGCTGGTGCAGGAAGTGACTTCCGTGTTCCCGCCGACCGGGGGAACCTGGGCGCTTGAAGCGACGGCGTCCCTGTCCGACGGCGTGTACACAGCGCAGGCCAGCCAGACGGGCACTCTCGGGGAAACGGTATCCAGCGAACCACCGGTGACTTTCAGCATCGACACCACGCCGCCGGCGGTGTCGTTGAGCCCGGCAGCAACCCCGACGAACGATTCGACCCCTAGCTTCGGCGGGAGCTCGGGCTCTGACGCTGGCGACAACGAATCGGTGACCCTGAACATCTACCCCGGCGAAGTCGCGTCGGGCAACCCTATCCGCACGGTCTCCGTGACGCCGCAAAATGGGACGTGGGCGGCGGTCCCGGCTGAAGGCCTCACCGATGGCACGTACACGGCCCAAGCCGAACAGTCAGACGAAGCCGGTAACACCGGCACGAGCTCGCCATCGACGTTCACGGTGGACACCGCCGCGCCGGCCGTCTCGCTCACCCCGGTCACCTCCCCGACCAACGACCCCACGCCGAGCTTCGGCGGGAGCGCCGGTGTCGAACCCGGCGACATCGGCTCGGTGACGTTGAAGATCTACTCGGGCACGAGCCCGTCCGGCAGCCCCGTCCGCACGATCCCGGTCACGCCGAGCGGCGCGAGCTGGGCCGCAACGCCTGGGGAAGCGCTCGACGACGGCACGTACACGGCTCAGGCCGAGCAGTCCGACGAAGCGGGCAACACCGCTGCGAGCGCGCCGTCGACGTTCATCCTCGACACGACGTCCCCGGCCGTTCACATCACGACCCCGGCGAACGGCTCGTTCGTGAACAGCTCCAAGCCGACGCTCAGCGGATCGGCGGGCAGCTCGACCGGCGATCAGACGACCGTCACCGTGAAGATCTACGCCGGCTCATCGGTCTCCGGAACCCCCACCCAGGAAGTCGCGGTGACGCGCAGCGGCAGCTCGTGGACGACCGGGACCTCGGGCCCCCAGCTACTCGAAGGTACCTATACCGTCCAGGCCGAACAGTCCGACGAAGCCGGCAACACAGGCACTAGCGCTCCGTCGACGTTCACGATCAAGACGAAAGGGCCGGCCGTCTCGCTCACCCCGGTCACCTCCCCGACCAACGATCCGACGCCCAGCTTCGAAGGAAGCGCCGGTGTCGCCAGCGGCGACATCGCCTCGGTGACGCTGAA
>Ga0193729_1000142_pt1 | contig 33810 bp, 32 predicted proteins | sample U1c2metaG_FD_143036 | JGI IMG/M metagenome (GOLD analysis project Ga0193729, IMG submission 143036) | Soil microbial communities from a riparian zone of the East river system, Colorado, United States - U1c2 | ecosystem: Environmental > Terrestrial > Soil > Riparian zone | place: USA: East River...
CACGGTAAATCTGCATTCCGCCGACGCCGAGCATCGGCAGGATCGCCACCGCCAGCACGATGATGCCCATGCCGCCCAGCCAGCTCAATAAATGGCGCCACAGATTGATCGAGCGCGGCAGGAATTCGAGCCCCGAGAGAACGGTGCCTCCGGTGGTGGTCAGGCCGGACGCGGCTTCGAAGTAGGCATCCGTGAAATTGATGGGCAGGTAGTCCCACAGCGGAAAACCGGCCACCGCGGGCAGTGCAACCCAGGTCAATGCGACCAGCATCAAGCCGTCGCGGGTTTTGAGCTCCCGCTTGTAGCGACGCGTGCCGAGCCACAGCAGGCCGCCGAGAACGAAAGTCGCCAGGGCGGAAAGGACGAATGACCAAAGTGCCGGATCCAGCTCCCATACCGCCATGACCAGCGGCGCGAACATGGTCGCCGAAAACACCATCATGACGAGGGCGAATACGTGAGCGACCGGCAGTAAAATGTCTTTCACAAAAAGGAGGCAGAGCCTTGAAACAGCTTCTCGACGGCTTCGATGTGACGGCGATCGGTGAGGAACAGGATCAAGTGGTCGTCCGGTTGGACCGTGGTGTCGTGATGAGCAATGATGACGTCCTCGCCGCGAACCACCGCGCCCAAGGTCGTGCCCTCCGGCAGTGAAATGTCCTCGATGCGCCGGCCGATGACCTTCGAGCTGTCGGCATCCCCGTGCACCACCACTTCGAGCGCCTCGGCGGCGCCGCGGCGCAGCGAGTGCACGCGCACGACATCTCCGCGCCGCACGTGCGCCAGTAATGATCCGATGGTGACAGTCTGCGGCGAGATCGCGACGTCGATCGAGCCGCTTTCGATGAGCTCGGCATAGGAGGGCTTGTTGATCAGCGCCATGACCTTGTGCGCGCCCAGGCGCTTGGCCAGCATGGCCGATAGAATATTCGCTTCTTCGGAATTCGTCAGCGCGGCGAAGACATCCGCGCTGTCGATGTTCTCCTCGAGCAGCAATTCCTCGTCGGCTGCGTCACCGTGCAGCACCGTGGTGCTTTTCAATTGCTCCGAGACGCGCCGCGCGCGCTTGCCGTCGCGTTCGATGAGCTTGACCTGATTCTTGCCTTCCAATTCGTTGGCAAGCCTCAAGCCGATGTTGCCGCCGCCGGCGATGACCACACGGCGCGCCGGCGCTTCTTCGCGGCGCATTTCTTTCATGACGACGCGGATATTTTCACGCGCGGCCAAAAAGAAAACTTCGTCGCCGTCTTCGATGACGGTGGTGCCCTCGGGCTTGATGCTCTTGCCCGCGCGATAAATGGCGGCGACTCGCGCATCCGCGGACGGGATGTGTTCGCGCAGCGTGCTCAAGGCTTGCCCGACCAGCGGGCCGCCCTGCAGCGCGCGTATGCCCACCAGGCGCACCCGGCCGTCGGCGAAATCCAGCACCTGCAGCGCACCGGGATAGCGGATCAGGCGGGCTACGTACTCCGTCACCAGTTGTTCGGGGCTGATCCAGACATCCACCGCGACCGCGTTCTCGCCGAACAGCCGGTCTCTCTCGGTGTAGTCGGCCGAGCGCACGCGGGCGATCTTTTTCGGCGTGCGGTACAGCGTCCAGGCGACCTGGCAAGCCAGCATGTTGACTTCGTCGCTGTTGGTCAGCGCCACCAGAATGTCGGTGCTCGCAATCCCGGCGGCTTCCAGAATGCGCGGGCTGGAGCCATTGCCGTTGACGGTGCGGATGTCGAGGCGGTCCTGCAAATCCCGCAATATCTCCTCGTTGTGGTCGATGACGGTCACATCGTTCGCTTCCTCGCGAGAGAGGTGATACGCCGCCGTGCGGCCCACTTGTCCGGCACCTAGAATGATGATTTTCACTGCGGCGTTACTCTACACGACCTCGAGATTGGCGTAAGACAGCATCAACCACTTGGTACCCTGCCTCTCAAAATTCACCTGAATCCGGGCATGCGGTCCATTGCCCTCGAAATTGAGCACCACGCCGTCGCCGAACTTCGAATGCCGGACGCGGCTGCCCATGCGCATGTTGGGCGTCGGCGTCTCATCGAGGCTGCTGCTGCCGGTGTTGCGTTTGATGAAGACCGGCCGGGACACCTGCAATCGCGGCCGAATCTCCTCGATGAGGTCCGGCGGAAACTCGCCGATGAAGCGGGACGGCTGCCCGTAGGTGTCCACGCCGTAAAGCCGCCGCTGCTCCGCATAGGTGATGTACAAATGACGCATCGCACGAGTCGCGCCGACGTAGCACAGGCGGCGCTCTTCTTCCAAGCCGGCCAGGTCGGCCACCGAGCGTTGATGCGGAAACAAGCCGTCTTCCATGCCGGCGAGGAACACCACCGGAAACTCCAACCCTTTGGCCGAATGCAGCGTCATCATTTGCACGCAATCGTCGTAGGCGTCGGCTTGACCCTCGCCGGACTCGAGCACCGCATGCGCGAGAAAAGATTCGAGCGGCGAAAGTTCGGCCTCGGCCTCGGTCTCCGGGGAAAAGCCGCGCGCGGCACTGACGAGTTCCAGCAGGTTCTCGATGCGTCCCTCGCCGCGTTCGCCTTTTTCCTTCTTGAAATGCTCGATGAGGCCGCTCATCTGAATGACATGATCGACCTGCTCGTGCAGCTCGAGGCCATTGACCTCGCGGGCGAGCTTATCGATCAGATCCATGAAGTATTGCAGTGCTTGCGCCGCCCTCTGCGGCAGTGCGCCTTGAACACAAGCAATGGCGCCGTTCCACAAGGACGTGCTGTTCGACCGCGCCGTGTCGCGGACCAGATCCACGGTCTTGGCGCCGATGCCCCGCACCGGCAGGTTCACGACGCGCTCGAAGGAGGTGTCGTCGGCGCGGCTCGAGACCAGGCGCAGATACGCCAGGGCGTCCTTGATTTCGGCGCGCTCGAAAAACCGTAGACCGCCATAGACCCGATAGGGCATGCGCGCATTCAGGAACGCTTCTTCGAAAACGCGCGACTGAGCGTTCGAGCGGTACAACACGGCCACTTCGCGCCGGGCACCGCCGCGCGCCACCCATTCGCGGATGCGGTTGACGACGAAGTCGGCTTCGTCGCGCTCGTTGAAGGCGGCATACAGTCTGATGCGCTCGCCGTCCTCGCCGCTGGTCCACAAGGTTTTGCCGAGGCGCCCGGCGTTGTTCGCAATCAGCGCATTGGCGGCTTTGAGGATGGTGCCCGTGGAGCGGTAGTTCTGTTCCAGCTTGTAGAGCACCGCCTTGGGGAAATCGCGGCGGAACTGATTTAAGTTCTCGACCCGCGCTCCTCTCCATCGATATATCGATTGATCGTCATCACCGACGACAAACGGCATGCCCTCAGGGCCGGCCAACAGCATCAGCCACTTATACTGAATCGCATTGGTGTCCTGGAACTCGTCCACCAGCACGTGCTGGAAGCGCGTGCGGTAGTGCTGCAAAAGCGCAGGGTTGTCGCGCCATAACTCATAGGCGCGAAGCAACAGCTCCGCGAAATCCACGACCCCGGCCCGCTGGCACGCGTCTTCGTACGCTTGATAGATCTTGATCAATTGCCGCCGCGTCGGGTCGCCGTCATCCTTGATGTGCTTGGGCCGGTGACCCTCATCTTTTTGCGCATTGATGAACCAAAGAATTTCGCGCGGAATCCAGCGCGTCTCGTCGAGCTCGAGCGCCTTCAAGACTTTGCGCAGCACCCGCGCCTGATCCTCGGAGTCCAAAATCTGAAAGCTCTGCGGCAATCCGGCTTCGCGCCAATGGATGCGCAGCAAGCGGTGGGCCAGGCCGTGGAAGGTTCCCAGCCACATCGCGCCGCTCGGCAACCCGAGCAGCGTTTCGATGCGGCTGCGCATTTCGGCGGCGGCCTTGTTGGTGAAGGTCACGGCCAGAATGCTGTGCGGCGAGGCGCCTTCGACCTGAATCAACCAAGCGACGCGATGCACCAGCACACGGGTCTTGCCGCTGCCGGCGCCCGCCAGCACCAGCGCTGCACCCAAGGGCGAGCCAACCGCCTGGCGTTGATCCTCGTTGAGGCCGTCGAGAAGGTGTGAAACATCCATAAGGGCGCGGATTGTACTGCACGTCCGCCCCAATGCGTTTTAAGAGATTTTCGGGCGGCTTTCTTCGGCAAATTCAATGAGGGCGAGCACCAGGGAAAGCACTACGGGTCCTGCAATGACGCCGATGGCCCCGAACGCCGGAATCCCGCCCAAAACACCCACGAATACGGCCAGGGCGGAGATTCTCGCGCGGCCGGAGATGAGCAGGGGCCGCACGACATTGTCCAGACCGCTCAAAGCAGAGCCCCACACCAGCAAAAATATGCCCCAGCCCCAGTGCTTTTCAAAGAACAGCCAGATCACGGCGGGTACCCAGACCAGGGCCGAGCCGCCCACCGGCAACAACGATAACAGCGCCGCCAACACGCCGAACACCACGGGCGAAGGCAGGCCGACGATGGCGAAGCCGATGCCGAGGAACAGCCCTTGCAGCATCGCGGTCACCGTGGTGCCGTAGACGATCGCGCGGGTGACCGCGCTCAACTGCGTGAACAACCGTTCCTTGCGGTCTTCGGCCATCGGAATCAAGCGCCGCGCGCGCACTATCATGGTGTCGCCGTCGCGCAGAAAAAAGAACAACAGAAACAGCATGATCGCGAAAGCCAGCAGCGAACCCAGCGCGCCCAGAAAAAACGAGCCGCCCAAACTCGCGGCGCGCTGCATCACCTCGCGCGTTCCGGAGACCAGCCAGGATTGCACCTGCTCGGCGGAAATGGAGGCGTGCGCCTGCAGCCAGGTATTGATCCTGGCGATCCAGGGAAACTGCTGCAGATCCGAGAATGACTTGATGTCCATGTCGGTCGCCGATTTCTGCAGTTGTCTCAGCAACACGGAAATTTGCGACACGAACTCGACCGATAGCGCGCTCAAGGGCAGCAGGATGACGATCGGCGCAAGCACCGTCAGCACGCCGGCGGCAATGGATCTGCCCTTGAGGCGGCGGCGCCAGCGAAGATTGACGGGAAACAGCAGGAAGGCGAGAAACGCCGCCCATGCCATCGGCAATGCAAACGGCCTGAAAATCAACAGCAGCGCAAACGCGAGAATCCCGGCAACGGCCAGCGTAAATACCCGGGAGTAAAAACTAGGTGTGGCCGGCATCGGAACATCCTAACATTCAGTGTGCACCCAAGGAGCCACACATCAACAACATCGCCCGATCGGCATTCGCCGCCGCGCCACGCGTCGGCTGCATTCTTTTCGGCCTGTTTGCCGCTATGACGTCGCACTCAGCCGCACCCACCGCGCCGGCCACTACTTCGCCGGCCACCCCTTCGCCGGCGCCAATCGAGGCGCCATACGGCTCTTGGGCCTCGCCGCTCAGCGCCGAAGCCCTTGCCGCCGGCGGGATTAATTTCGGCGATCTGCGAAGCGTCAATGGGCGCCTGTATTGGACCGAGAACGTGCCGGCCGCTGGAGGAGCGGTATCGCTGTTCAGCTTCGACAACGGCGTGGCCGCGCCGGTCACGCCGCCGGCGGCCAACGTGCGCACCCGCGTGCATGAATACGGCGGCGCGCCCTTCATCGTCGTGGGCGACACCGTGTACTACAGTCAGTTGTCCGATCAGCGATTGTATGCGCTGAAGGCCGGCGGCAATTCGGCGCCGGTGACGCCGCCCAATTACCGCTACGCCGATTGCATCGCGCTCCCCGCTTCCGGCGATTCGGGCGCGGCGCTCATCTGCGTGCGCGAAGATCACACGAATGCGGCCAACGTCCGCAACACGCTGGTACGTCTGGCGCTGCCGGTGGCCGGCGCCGGTGAGGTGCTGTTCGAGGGCACCGACTTCGTGGCGTACCCGCGCTTGAGTCCCGACGGCCGCCGGCTCGCCTTCATTTCTTGGAATCATCCGAACATGCCGTGGGATGGAACCGAACTCAAGGTGGCCGAACTGACGCCACAGGGTTTGAAAGCACCGGTGCTCATTGCCGGCGGTGCGGCCGAATCCGTGCTCGAGCCGCAATGGGATCGCGACGGTACGCTGTACTTTATTTCGGATCGCAGCGGCTTTTGGAACCTGTATGCGCAGCGTGACGGCGGCGTGCACGCGGTGTGGCCGCGCGCCGCCGAGTTTGCGGATCCGCTGTGGTCGTTCGGTCAGTCGAACTATGTGCTCCTCGGCGACGGCCGCGCCGTCGTGTGCTTCAGCGAGCGCGGCTTGGGAAGGCTCGCGGTCGTCGATCTGAAGGCAGGCGCGGCGCGCGAGCTGGATCTGCCGTACGTGGAATTCTCGCACCTGACCAAAATCGATGAGCGGCACATTGCGGCGATCGCCTCGGCCTCGAAGGAGCCCTTGTCGATCGTCAGCATCGACATCGCCAAGCCTGCGGCAACGACCTTGCGCACCGCCGGCACTTCGCCTCTTGCACCGGAAGCCGTGTCGGCGGCGACGCCCATCGATTTTCCGAGCGCTCGAGGACGAACTGCACATGCGTTTTATTACCCGCCCGCCAATCCTCGCTATCGGGGAATCGCGGGCACCTTGCCGCCTTTGCTGGCGCTGGTGCACGGTGGACCCACCGCGCAGGCGTCGCCGGGGCTGCGCTCGAGCGTGCAATTTTGGACCAGCCGCGGATTCGCGGTGGTGGACGTCAACTATGGCGGCAGCTCAGGCTTCGGCCGCGCCTACCGTCGGGCGTTGAACGGTCAATGGGGCGTGGTCGATGCCGAGGACGTCATTGCCGCAGTTCGCTTTCTGATCTCTGCCAAGCGTGCGGACCCTGAGCGCACGGCCATCAGCGGCGGCAGCGCCGGCGGCTACACCGTGCTGGTCGCCTTGAGCACCAGCGATGTGTTTCGCGCCGGCGCGGATTTCTTCGGCGTCTCCGACATGACGGCGCTGGCGCGCGACACGCATAAGTTCGAGAGCCGCTATTTGGATTCGTTGATCGGACCGCTGCCGCAGGCGCAAGCGATCTACGATAGCCGTTCGCCTTTGAATCACCTGGATGGATTCAAAGCGCCCGTGATCGTTTTACAGGGCGCGGATGATCCCATCGTTCCGCCGAATCAATCGGCGCGCATCGTCGAGGCGCTGCGCGCACGGCATGTTCCGGTGGCCTATGTGCTCTATCCCGGCGAGAGCCATGGCTTTCGCAAACCGGAGACCATCATCAACTCGCTGCAGGCCGAGTTGTCGTTCTTCGGCCAGGTGTTCGGATTCAAGCCTGCCGATCAACTGCCGCCCTTGACCGTTGAAGGCTTGGTGCCCGCGTCCCGACCCGGGTCCTGACATGACGGCGCGGCGCCGGGCGCCTGCGGAACCTCCTGGTCGAGCAGCCATGCTTCGATCATGGCGTTGACGGTTTCGGGTGCTTCCTGCTGCACCCAATGCGATACCTGCGGCAGGTAGCGCAGCGTCAGATTGCTGACGTACCGACCCGTGCCATAGGTGAGTTCCTTGCCGAGGGCCGTGTCGGCCTCGCCCCAAATCATGAGCGTGGGCGTGTCGATGCGCGGCGTGCCGCGCAGGCGGTAGCCGCTGCGCCCGCGAATCAGCGCGCGGTAGTAGTTCAGCATGGCGGTGAGCGCGCCGGGTTGCGCGGCGGCGTCTTGGTAGACACGCAACACCTCGTCGGGGAAGCGGGACTTGTCGACCGCCATGCCGCGAAATGCGCGGCCGATCGCTTCATAGCCGTTGCGCGCCAGCGCCCACTCCGGAAGCTTGGGAAGCTGGAAGAAGAATATGTACCACGACTTCAACAATTGCCGCCAAGTGCGCAGGCCCCGCTCCGCCAGGGCGGGATGCGGCACATTCATGATGATGAGCTTTGAAATCGGCGGCAGGCCGAACATGGCGTAGTACCAGGCGATGAGGGCGCCCCAATCGTGGCCGATGAGCACCACATCTTTGGCGCCCGCGGCCTCGATCAGCGAGGCCACGTCTTCCTGGAGCTCGCGGAGCGCATACGCCTCAACACCTTGCGGCCGCGAGCTGCGCCCATAGCCGCGCAAATCCGGCGCCCATACCCGGTAGCCGAGGCGCGCGAGCAGCGGCATCTGGTGGCGCCACGAGAACGAGGACTCGGGAAAACCGTGCAGGCAAAGCGCCAGGCGCTCGCCGGATCCGGCCATCGCCACATTGAAGTCGATGCCGTTGGCGCGCACGATCTGGTACTGAATGGCGTCCATGAACCGAGAATATAACCCGGAGAGCAAACCCATGACTCGCTTACATCTATTCCCCGCCGTTCTAGGCATGCTCATCGCCGCCGGATGTTCTGAAACGGCATTCGACGGCACGGCTGAAGCCGCCAAGCTGTCGCAGCGGGACGCCGACTGGGCGAAGGCGTCGCTCGAAGGCAAAGACGTCGAGAAGATCGTGTCCTACTGGAGCGATGATGCGCGAGTGCTCGAATCGGGACAGCCGGCATACAGCGGCAAGGCCGCGATTCGCGCCTTCGTGACGGCCAGCTTGAAAATCCCGGGTTTCAAGATCCATTGGGTCTCCGACAAACCGGTGTTGTCGCCGGACGCAAAGATGGCCTACATGCTGAGCGATGTTGAGGTCACAGCGCCGGGCGCCAACGGCTCGCTGGTGACCTCGCGCGGGCGCTCCGTGACGGTTTGGCGCCGCGATGGGGCGGGTGAGTGGCTCTGCGTCGTGGACATCTCCAACGATCCGCCGGCCGAAGGCGTTGCCGTCGTTGATCGCCGCTAGTTAGCCTGGGAAGAACAGATAGTGATCGAGGATGAGCGCGGCGAACAGCAGCATCAAATAGGTGATCGAGAACCTGAAAGTCCGCATGGGCAGGTCCGCTTTGCGCCCCTGATTGAGCGCCAGCACGAAGTACAGGAATCGCGCATTGAGACCGAGCGCCGCGGCCAGATAGACCAGGCCGCTCATGCCGGTGAGAAAGGGCAGCAGCGTGGTCAATATCAGAAGGATGGTGTAGAGCACGATCTGCAGGCGGGTGTAGGGAATGCCGTGGGTGACGGGGAGCATCGGAATCCCCACTTTGGCGTAGTCGTCGCGTCTTGCGATCGCCAGCGCCCAAAAATGCGGCGGCGTCCAGGTGAACACGATCAGGAACAACACCAAGGCATTGGGATCGATGGAATTCGTCACCGCGGCCCAGCCCAGCACGGGCGGCGCGGCACCGGCGGCGCCGCCGATCACGATGTTTTGCGGGGTCGCACGCTTCAGCCACAGCGTGTAAACCATCGCATAACCGATGAGTGAGCAAAAGGTCAGCGCCGCAGTCAGAGCGTTGACGCCCACGGCGAGAATCAGCATGGAAGCCGCACCCAGGGTCACCGCAAACGCAATGGCATGACCCTCCCGCATGTGTCCCGTCGGCAGCGGCCTGCGGCGCGTGCGGTTCATTTGGCCGTCGATGCGCCGGTCCAGAATGTGATTGAAGGCGGCCGCGGAGCCCGACGCCAGGGCGATGCCGATCGATCCAAAGATCAGCGCCGGCAGCGGAATCCAACCCGGCGATGCCAGCACCATTCCGACGATGGCCGTAAAGACGATGAGCAGGCTCACCTTGGGTTTGGTGAGCTCCAGATAATCCCGCCAGCCCCCGTGGCCCGCGAGGGCAATGGGCGGGTTATCGGGTACGGTGCTCATGGCGCCAGGGTACCACGCCGATCTTCGGGCGCCGGCCAGAGCGTTCGCAGCAGAGTCACTGTACAGACGACCAGCAGTGCGGCCCCTGCATTGTGCAAGGTCGCCAGCGGCAACGGCATGGCGAAATGCACCATCGTCACCCCGATGCCGATCTGCAGCAGCACCGCACCGATCAATAGCCCGCCGATCACCTTCAAGCGGCGGCTTCGAGCGCGGGCGATGCACAGAGCGCCGACCACACTCAAACCCAAGCCCACGACCAGCGCGCCTATTCGATGCGTCACGTGAATCGCAATGCGCGCCGGATTCGCCAGCACGCCGCCGGTGTAATCGATGTCCAGTCCGCGCCACAGCACGAAGGCGTCCCGGAAATCCATGCGCGGCCACCAAGCTTGCTGGCAGGTGGGCAAATCCGGACAAGCCACCGCGGCATAGTTGCTGCTGGTCCAGCCGCCGAGGGCAATTTGCAGCAGCAGCGCCACGAGCCCGAGCAGCGCGAATTTTCGCAAACCCATTTCGCGTGGCGATAAATCCCGGCGCTGCGGAGTGAGGGACAGCCACCACAAGACTCCCAGCGTGGTCAGGCCGCCCAGCAAATGCGCCGTGACGATGAGGGGTTTGAGGAGCAGCGTGACCGTGAATGCCCCCAATGCGCCTTGCAGGCACACCAAGGTGAACAGGACAACCACGACGATCAGCGGCTGCTCGCGATCCTTGCGATTCCACACCGCCCAAACCAACAGGCCGCCGATGATGATCCCCAACGTGCTCGCAAAATAGCGGTGAATCATCTCGTGCAGTGCCTTGCTGAAATTGTGGTCCGCATGCGGATAGATATGCCCGTAGCATCCCGGCCAATCCGGGCAGCCAAGGCCTGCATCCGTGAGTCGGACCCAGGCTCCCAGCACCACCACGGCCGCGGCCAGCACGGCGCCGGCGAGGGCAATGCGGCGAAACCACTTGAGACGTGACTGCGGATCCACTTTCTTTCAGCCGATGGAAGACAGGCGCAGCAGGCGCTTCATGTCGTCGAGCATGCCTTTGGATTTCACGTCGGGAGCATAGAACATCATGGCGTTGCCCAACGGGTCGATCAAATAGACACGATGGGAATTCACCGCGCCCGAAACCTCCGGCAGCAAGGCGAGCAAGGGCTCATCTGCGGGGCTTGCGCGGATGACCATCAAGTCGGGGTGCGCCGCCTTGAGTTCCTCGAAGTCGCAGCAATCGCCGTCGCCGATGAAAACCCGCTGCACGCGATTCATTTCGCGATCCAGCGCCAGGCGAACCTGGCGCGTGTCATACAGATGCCGGCGGCATTCATCGTCGCAGCGGCCGTGCTGCACATACAAAAGGGTCCACTTGCCCTCGAGGAATTGCGGGTTGGTTTTGCCGGTGCCCGTGCCCGTGCCGGTGGCGGCGAGCGGCAGAGCCAGGGACGGCAGAGGCCGAGCGGGTGCAATTAGCTCTCCAGCATTGACCCGGCCGCCCGGGCGCCAACTCTTCCCATAATATAAATAGAAAGAGAGTCCCAACGGCGCAAAGAACATCAGCGCCAACCCGATCAATATGCGCCGCTGGCGGCGATCATGGGCGTTACGGTCGATCATGCTGAGCTGTCTTGGCGAGAGCGGCGAAAATTGGTCACGATGTAAATGACCAACAACGCCGCTGCCAAGCCAAACCATTGCACCGCGTAGCCCACGTGGCGCATCGGTGGAAATCCCGGCGCAGCCCAGTTGCGCACATAGCCGTCCGGTTCCTTGGGGTCGAGCAGGACCAGGTCGGCGGCGGGAGTCCAGCTGGACTCCTCGAGCAGCTGCGCCACTTGAGGGTGCGTGGGAAAATTGGCGACCACGGGAAAGGGGGGCGCCAGCGCCGCCGGAGTCCCCATGTGAATGCCGGGGCTGGGCAGGTTATCGGCGCGGCCGCGCAGGTGCCGCGCATCGGCGGCAACGGGAATCGCCGGCCGCTCGGCGCGGCTCGAGCCCAAGGGCACCCAACCGCGATTCACCAGCACCCAACCGCCGCCCTGCAACGCGAACGGCGTGATCACGAAATACCCGGCGCGTTCGGCATTGACCATGTTGTCGATCAAGATCTGGCGCGTGTCGTCGTAGTGCCCGTCGGCCTCAACCAAGCTGTAGCGCGGCACTTTGGGTGTTTTGAGATCGATGGGCCGAACGGCTTGCGCGCCGGCCACGAAGGAGTCGAACAGCACGCGCTTCTCCGCAGCGCGGTACAGTTGCCAGCGTCCCAACGACACGAGCACGGCGATCAGCGCGATCGTGAGCAACGTCGTGAAAGGCCGCGGCGAGAAAGTGCGATTACCGAGTTGGATGGGCACGATATACTGCGGGTCCTTAAGGCTAGACGCGCCAGATGGCATTCAAATATCTCATCCTCGGGATGCTCGTGCTGATCTTGATCAGCTTGGGCAAAGCGCTGTTCCATTTGTCCAGCCCCCGCGAGGACGATGGCAAGAAGATGGTCACAGCCCTGGCCTGGCGCATCGGGCTGTCGGTGGCGCTGTTCGTGCTGCTAATCGTCGCCTATTACAACGGCTGGATCGAACCGCAACACGTGACGCCGGGTCACAGCCAATAGACGAAAAAGAACAGCCCGAGCCAGACCACGTCCACGAAGTGCCAGTACCAGGAGACCGCTTCGAAGCCGAAATGTCTCTTGGGAGTGAAGTGGCCGTTCAAAACCCTGAACCAGATCACCGTCAGCATGATGGCCCCGACCGTGACATGCAGGCCGTGAAATCCGGTCAACATGAAAAACGTGGAGCCGTAGATGCCGGTGCCGAGCGTCAGTCCGAGCTGGGTATAGGCCTCGTGGTACTCGGTCGCCTGCAGGCCGACGAACGTGAAGCCCAGCAAAAAGGTCAGGGCCAAAAAAATCTTCAACCGGGTTCGATGTCCGCTGATGAGCGCATGGTGCGCGATCGTGACCGTGACGCTGCTCGACAGCAGGATGGCCGTATTCACCAGAGGCAGTTCCAGGGCCGGCACCGTCTCGAAGGTGCCGTTGGCGCGCGGACCCAAGGCGGCAGGACCGTTGGTCGGCCACACGCCGTCGTAGTTGTTCCACAGCAGCAGCTTGCTGAAAACCTTCACGCCGTCGCCCGAGAGCCAGGGCACTGACAGATTGCGGGCATAAAACAAGGCGCCGAAGAAAGCGGCGAAGAACATCACTTCGGAAAAAATGAACCACATCATCCCGAGGCGGAACGAGCGGTCCACGGCCATGTTGTACATGCCCTTTTCGTTCTCACCGATCACTGTGTGGAACCAGAAAATAAACAGCAGCGCCAGCATGGTGAAGCCCGGCAGCAAGAACCACGCGGGCAGCCAGCCATTGAGCGTGACAATGGCGCCGGACATCAGTGTAAACAGCGTTATGGAGCCGTAGATGGGCCAGGGACTGCCGTGAGGAATGTAGTACTGATCTGCTGCCGAGTGCGCTTGCGCCATATGCAAAATCTCTAACGGTTTAGAACAACAATAGTTTAACGAGTGAATTCAACGCTGTGTTGTGGATTGCGTCGTATCGTAGAACGTATAGGCCAACGTGAGCCGATCGACGTTGGCCGGCAACTGCGGGTCCACAATGAAGCGCACGGGCATATCGCGGCCTTCGCCGACGCCGAATTTTTGCGGCGTGAAACAAAAGCACTCGGTCTTGTGAAAATACTGCGCCGTGCCGCTGGGTGAAATGCTCGGAACTGCTTGCGCCACCGACGCCGCCGAGGTCAAATTCTTCGCGTAGAACTCGGTGTCGTACAGCTTCCCCGGATGAACGCGCATCGAGGCGGTCTTGGGCCTGAATTCGTAGCTGCCGACCGAGGCCGGGGATGCGACGAACTCGATGGTGACCTCGCGGTTCGGGTCGATCGCCTCGTGCGCCACGGCGGGACCGTCTTTGGCCTCCGCATTGCCGATGCCGATGGCCCGGCAAAAAACATCGTACAGCGGCACCAATGCCCAGCCGAACGCGAAACTGCACGCGGTCATGATCAGCAGTCCCCGTACCAGCTTGCGATTGGCGAGCTTGCGATCCATCAGTGGTGGCTGCGAAAGATCAAGAGCGCGATGAAGCCGAAATAGAACGCAAGGGCGAGGGTCGCCAGCCCCAGCGCCGCGTTCCTGATCCTCGAGCGGCGTGGATTTTCCGCCGCGTTCACTTGACTTCAGGCGCCGTGGTGAAGCTGTGAAAAGGCGGGGGCGAGGGCAAGGTCCATTCCAAGCCGTTGGGCCGCGCATCGTCCCAGACCAGGGCGCTGGCCTTCTTGCCGCCGCGTATGCACTGGACGATCACGATGGCAAACAGAATCTGCGAGGCGCCGAAACAGAAGCCGCCGACGGAGGAAACCATGTTCCAATCGGTGAATTGCACGGCGTAGTCGGGTATGCGCCGCGGCATGCCGGCCAGCCCCAAGAAGTGCTGCGGAAAGAACAGCACGTTCACGAAAATCGTCGACAGCCAGAAATGCCACTTCGCCAGAGTCATGCTGTACATGTGGCCGGTCCACTTGGGGAGCCAGAAGTACACGGCCGCCATGATGCCGAATATCGCGCCGGGCACCAGCACATAGTGAAAGTGCGCGACCACGAAGTAGGTTTGGTTGTACTGGAAATCCACCGGAACGATGGCGAGCATCACGCCCGAAAAGCCGCCGATGGTGAACAAGAACAGGAACGACAGCGCAAACAGCATCGGGGGTTCGAACGACAGCGAACCGCGCCACAGCGTTGCGGTCCAGTTGAACACCTTCACGCCCGTGGGCACCGCGATCAGCATGGTCGACATCATGTAGAACAATTGCGCGGCGACCGGCATGCCGTCCGCGAACATGTGATGGCCCCACACGATGAACGACAGGAAGGCGATCGAGGCGATGGCGTAAATCATCGAGGTCGCGCCGAACAGAGGTTTGCGTGCGAAAGTCGGCAGAATTTCCGAGATGATGCCGAAGGCCGGCAAAATCATGATGTACACCTCGGGATGGCCGAAGAACCAGAAGATGTGCTCGAACATCACCGGATCGCCGCCGCCGGCGGCATTGAAGAAGCTGGTCTTGAAGAAATGATCGGTGAGCAGCATGGTGACCGCGCCGGCGAGCACCGGCATCACCGCAATCAGCAGATAGGCGGTGATCAGCCAGGACCAGGCGAACAGCGGCATCTTCAACAAATTCATGCCCGGCGCGCGCATGTTCATGATGGTCACGATGACGTTGATCGCGCCCATGATGGACGAGGCGCCCATCATGTGAATGGCGAAAATCAGCATGGGGAAAGCATCGCCGGTCTGCAAAGACAGCGGCGGATACAAGGTCCAGCCGGCCGCCGCCATGCCGCCCGGCACGAATAAAGTCGACAGCAACAGGGTGAAGGCGAAGGGCAGAATCCAGAAACTGAAATTGTTCATGCGCGGCAGCGCCATGTCCGGCGCGCCGATTTGCAAGGGAATCATCCAATTCGCCAGGCCGACGAAGGCCGGCATGACGGCGCCGAAAATCATGACCAGCGCATGATTGGTGGTCATCTGATTGAAGAACACCGGGTCCATCAGCTGCAGGCCGGGCTTGAACAGCTCGGCGCGAATCAGCATGGCCATGGCGCCGCCGATGAAGAACATGATCAGGCTGAACACCAAGTACATGGTGCCGATGTCTTTGTGATTGGTCGCGAAGATCCAGCGCTTGATGCCCGTCGCGGGCTCACCGTGATGAAGATCGTCGACGGCGTGATCGGGGTGATGCGCGGTGTTGCTCGCGTGAACATTGGCCATAGTCGGATAGCTCTCTTAAAAAATAACTGCGTTAATTCGGCAAAGCTTGCGCGGTGGGCGGCGGTGCCGCTGCCGCGGGGGCAGGCGCGACCGGCGCCGGCAGCGCCGCTTGCTTGACGGCGGCCTTTTGCGCATCCACCCACTTCTTGAAGTCGTCGGGAGTGCGCACATCCACGACGATGGGCATGAAGCCGTGATCCCGGCCGCAGAGCGCGGCGCATTGTCCGCGGTAAATGCCTTCCTTGCCCGCATCGACCTTGAACCAAAGTTCGTTGACGAAGCCCGGAATGGCGGCGCGCTTGGCGCCGAAGTCCGGCACCCACCAAGCATGAATCACATCCTGCGAGGTCAGCAGCAACCGCACCTTGGTGCCGCTGGGGATCACCAAGGGATGGTCGACTTCCAAGAGATAATTGGGAACTGTATTGGGATCGATGCCGGAACCGGGTTGGCGCGCGAAATTCGAGTCGCGCGCGAGGGTGGAGAAGAAATCCACGCCCTCAGCGGTGTCCATGTAGGCGTATTCCCACTTCCACTGATAGCCGGTCACCCGGATGGACAATTGGGAATTGCGCGTGTCTTCCTGCTTCAAAATCAGATCCGCGGCGGGGACCGCCATGACCACGAGGATGATCACCGGAATAATGGTCCAGATGATTTCCACCCGGGTGCTGTGAAGCATGCCGGTGTCCGCAACCGCGCCCTGTGAGTGGCGGAATTTCACCAGCGTATAAATCATGGCGCCGAACACCACCACGGCAATGCCCACACAGATCCAAAAAACCTCCATGTGCAAGCCATACATGTCGCGCGCCAAGTCCGTCACGCCTGTCGGCAAGTTGTAGCCGTTCGAGGTATTGGCGCCGGCGCTGCCGGCCCACCCTAAAGCGGCTAAGCAAAGCGCGGCCGCCGAAATCCGCTTTTGCGGCCGAGAAGTGCTGTGATTCACATTGCCTCTGGTAACTCTCATCTAAACAGGTCCCCTATTTCGCAACTTCAAGCGGCGGCGATTCATTCATGCCGCCGACTAATCTACCCAAACGCTCCGCCAGCAGGCACCGATCCTCCTCAGTGAGGAAACTGCCCACCTCATAGGCCCGTCCGTGGCTCTCAATCGTCAGCCGGCTTGTCCCTAAGCGCCTTGGCGGACTGCGAAGTCTAACCTTCGCCCAATGCCTCGCAAACTCCTGTTTTGCTTCGCCGCGCCGTGAACGGGTCACGAGGCTGACGCGAGAGTCCGTAATAACGAGGGTCTGCGTGTAATGCCGCCGCTTCAGGCTGGCGTGCAAGGCTACCCCAAGGGCCAGCATCTCCAAAGCCCAAAACAGCAAAATCGGCCAAAATCCTTGTAGGACGAAGAATAGGGCAAAGCTCAAGGAAAACAGGCATGTAGCGCCAAAAAAAACCTTCGCACCCGAGGGCGTGAGCGAACAATTTGGCGCGAGCGTAATGCGCTGTTCCATTCCGGCAAGGATAGCCGACCGGGCATCGGTGATGGCTCTATTTATCGCGCCGGGCGCGCAATTCACGCTTGATTTCTTCGAGCGACACGCTCGCTGCGTCCCCATGAGTGCGCCGCGCCGATTGCGCCGGCACCCACGCATGCGCAAACACGACTTCAAACGTCGCAGGCAGCCGGCCCTCCTGCCGAAAATTCTCGTAGGCTGCCTGCATCGCAGCGAATTTTCGGGTACTGGTGAGGCCTCTGGGCCGGCCGGCGGTTGCATTGTGCGCGCCGGTGGCCTTCAAGTCCGCGGCCACCTTGCGCACGTCGAGATATTGGAGGGTAAATCGCTCGACATCGAGCACCGGCGCCGCAAATCCGCCGCGCACCAACGCGTCGCCCAAGTCATGCATGTCGATGAATTGATGCACATGGCTGTGCGAGTCCACCTGTTTCCACGCCGCGCGCAACTCGCGCAGCGTATCGGGGCCGAAGGCGCTGAAGCTCAACAAGCCGTGCGGCGCCAGCACGCGGCGAAACTCCGCGAATACCGCGTCCGGATTGCACCACTGCAGCATCAAATTGCTCACGATCAAATCGACGCTGCCTTCGCCTAAGGGCAACAGCTCCGCATCGGCGCACACGCGCTCAAAGGGGCGCAGCCAGGACTGCTGCCGCTTTGCCTCATGCAGCATCTTCTGCGATGAATCCAGCGCGATCACGCGCGCCTTTGGGTAGCGGCGCTTCAGCGACCGGCTCGCATGGCCGGTACCGGCGCCGGCGTCGAGAACGACGCGGGGTTCGAGCGTCGTCAATTGCAGCCGCTGCAACAAATTCTCGCGAACTTCCGTGTGCAGTACGGCAGCTGCATCATAGGTTTTGGCGGCCCGGTCGAAAGAGCGCCTCACCCAGCGCGGTTCGAGGGCGTACGCACCGATGTCATCGCTCATAACCCATTACGATGCCACAGAAACTCCCGCAGCGTGGGGCAAGGATTGCGGCGCGGGGCCGATCGCGGGGCCGATCGATTCCGCGGAGTGAGTCGGCGATTCGGCCACGATTTTCAGGCGCTGAAACAGGCGTCGATCGTGATCGGTATCGGGATTGCCCGTGGTGAGGAGCTTTTCGCCATAAAAAATTGAATTCGCGCCGGCCATGAAACACAGGGCCTGCAACTCATCGCTCATCTGCCCCCGGCCCGCCGACAGGCGCACGTGACTCAAGGGCATGAGAATGCGCGCCACGGCAATCATGCGCACGAAATCGAAGGGATCGAGCGGCGTCGAGTCCGCCAGCGGCGTTCCCTTGACCCGCACCAGCTGGTTGATGGGAACGCTTTGCGGATGTTCCGGCAAGGTGGCAAGCGTGTGCAGCAGCGCAACGCGGTCCTGCGGATCCTCGCCCATGCCGACAATGCCGCCGCAACAGACATTGATGCCGGCGTCCCTCACCGCCTGCAACGTTTCCAGCCGATCCTGGTAGGTGCGGGTGCTGATGATTTTTTCGTAGTACTGCGCCGAGGTGTCGAGATTGTGGTTGTAGTAATCCAGACCCGCTGTTTTAAGTTCCTGAGCCTGGTCTTGGGTCAACATCCCCAAGGTGGCGCAGGTTTCGAGCCCTAAGGCCTTGACCTCGCTGATCATGGCGATGACCTTGCGCAAATCCTTTTGTTTGGGCGATCGATAAGCCGCGCCCATGCAAAAGCGCGTGGCGCCTGAAGTTTTGGCGGCTCGAGCGCGGGCGGCGACGGCTTCGATTTCCATCAGTTCCGACACCTCAAGACCGGTATCGAAACGCACGCTCTGCGGGCAGTAGGCGCAGTCCTCGGGACAGGCACCCGTTTTGATGCTGAGCAGCGTGCTGATCTGCACGGTATTCGGCGTTTGAAATTCACGGTGGACCTGGTGCGCTCTGAACACTAAGTCCATGAAAGGTAAGTCAAAAAGTTCGCCTACTTCGGCGAGAGTCCAATCGTTGCGCGGCACCGGCACCTCCGTTGATGCCGGCCAGTATTCGGTGGCCGCGTTCGCTAGTCAACCCATATGTCAGTTGTCGGTTTACGAGGGCAGCTGTCGGTTTACGAGGGCAGCCGGGCGAATTGATACTCGAGCGCCAGCCCAATGAACACGGACATGCCGAAGAAATTGTTGTTGAGAAAGGCGCGGAAGCAGCCATCCCGGTCCCGCTCCCGGATCAGCCAAAGCTGATAGACAAAGAACACGGCGCCGGCCATCAGTCCGGTGTTGTACCAGGCACCTGCGCGCAGGATTTTTCCCACCAGATACAAAGACACCAGCGTCATGATCATGAGCACGGCGATGATATGGCGATCCGAATCGCCGAACAGAATGGCTGTCGATCTAACGCCGATCTTCACGTCGTCGTTGCGATCCACCATGGCGTACATGGTGTCGTACACCGTAACCCACAGCACGTTGGCCAGCAGCAGCAGCCACGCGACCCGCGGCACCGTTTCAATTTGCGCAGCGAAAGCCATGGGGATCCCCGCGCCAAAGGCCAACCCCAAGTACATTTGCGGCACCGATAAGAACCGTTTGACGAATGGGTAGGTGACGGCGATGAACGCGCCGCCTACCGCATACAACAGAGTCAGTCGATTGAGCTGCAGCGCGAGCAAGAGCGCCGACAGCGACAGCAGCGCGAACAGCACCAAAGCTTCGAGAGTCGACAAGCGTCCGGCGGCCAGCGGCCGGTCCCGGGTGCGCTCTACCTGGGGATCGAAGCTGCGGTCGGCGTAATCATTGATGGCGCAGCCGGCGGAGCGCATGAGCACCGTCCCGGCCACAAAGATAATGAAAATGACCGGCTTGGGTTGGCCGCGGCTGCCGATCCACAACGCCCACAGCGTCGGCCACAGCAGCAGCCAAATGCCGATCGGGCGGTCCAAGCGCGTGAGGCGGATATAGTCATGCATCGTGCCGAGAATTTTCGGCAGCTCTTCGGTCGTCCAGGGATGAAAGCGAATGCGGTAGGCGTACCAGCGCAACCGCGCCATGATCATCTGGGCTAATTCATCGCCGTTGCGTGGCAGTGGCACTAGGAGCCTGTCTGAGTATGCCGTGTCTAAACGCGGCCCATGGAGGGCAGAAACAATTCTTGAGTCAACAGGGGCGTGCTGCGCAGTGTTATTCGAGCGCGGCGCGCCCACAGCCCCGCGGGTTTGATCTCGGCATTGCGCAGAGCGCGCGCCGTCACGGCTTCCTCGATCGGCAACCACGCGTACTCATAGGAGCTGCGCTCGACGCCGGATAAATCGCTCAAGGTTTCGCCGAGGGCGGAATCGCCCAGCTCAGCAAGCCAGGGATGCGCGCACAGCGTCGAGTCCGGCACGATGGTCTGGCCGAACACCCAAACACTGTCGCCGCAGCACATTTCAACATCGCGAAACAAACCCGCATTGTCTTCGGTTCGCAGCAACGATCTATGCGACGCGCTCAACAGGCCGCTCCACTGATCCACCAGCCGCAAGGCAAAGCGGTTGCGGCAAACCTCCTTCAGACGCAGCGTCAGCAGCCCCTTGCCGATGAGCCAGGGACGCAATCGCGCATCCACGGACAATTGCCCGAGGCGCTCCGCGGGTTGCCACTGAATGGATTCGATCGGACGTGCGTTGCCTCGAGTCATTCGCGCGATTCTACCCCACGCGACCGTATTGCTCTGCATGTCCCACCCAGCGTCGTATGAGCGGCGCCACATGCGACGGCCAATCGCGCAGCAGGGATTCAGCCGCGATCTGCACTCGCGGCAACAAGTCCGCATCGCGTAACAAATCGGCAACACGCATTTGCGCAAGCCCCGTCTGGCGTGTGCCCAAGAGTTCTCCCGGCCCGCGTAGTTCCAGATCGCGGCGCGCCACCTCGAATCCATCATTGGTATCGCGCATCACGCCGAGACGCAGGCGCGCCATCGACGACAGCGGCGCGCGGTACAGCAATAAGCAGGAGCTTGAATGTTGTCCGCGGCCGACGCGTCCACGCAGTTGATGCAGCTGCGCCAATCCCAATCGTTCCGCGTTCTCGATCACCATGAGCGTTGCGTTCGGCACGTCCACGCCGACTTCGATCACGGTTGTCGCCACTAATAATTGAATCTGGCCTTCCTTGAAGCGCCGCATGGTGCCTTCCTTGGCCTGCGGCGGCATGCGGCCATGAACCAGCCCCACTTCAAGTTCCGGCAGCGCCGCGGCCAGCGCGGCGGCGGTCTCTTCCGCGGCCTGGTAGGGCATCTCGTCGGACTCATCGATGAGCGGGCAGACCCAGTAAGCCTGCCGTCCTTCCAGACAGGCCGTGCGAATCCGCTGCACCACCTCGTCGCGGCGCGTTTCGGCCAGCACCACGGTTTTTACCGGCGTGCGCCCGGGCGGCAACTCATCGATCACCGACACGTCCAAGTCAGCGTACGCCGTCATGGCCAGCGTGCGGGGGATCGGCGTCGCGGTCATGATCAATTGATGCGGTTGATGGCCGTCGACCGCGCCCTTTTCGCGCAGGCTCAGGCGTTGATGCACGCCGAAGCGATGCTGTTCATCGACCACGACCAGCGCGAGCGAGGCGAACTCAACGTTTTCTTGAAACAGCGCGTGCGTGCCGATCACCATGGGCGCGTGGCCCAAACGAATTCCATCGAGCACGGCGCTGCGCGCTTTGCCGGTCTGGCGTCCGCTCAAAAGCGCAACGGCGACGCCGAGGGGCTCGAACCAGCGGCGAAAATTCTGCGCGTGCTGATCCGCCAGCAGTTCAGTGGGGGCCATCAACGCCACTTGGCGGCCCATTTGAATCGCTCTGATCGCCGCCACTGCAGCGACCAGCGTTTTGCCGCAGCCCACATCTCCCTGCACCAAGCGCAACATCGGCTTGGGGTGCCGCAAATCGCCTTCAATTTCGAGGAGCACGCGCTGTTGTGCCGCCGTGAGCGAAAAGGGCAGCGCAGCCAGAAAGTCGGCCTTGAGGTTCCCCGCCGATGTCAGCGGCCAGCCCGGATCACTTTGTATGCGCTGCCGCAGCAGCTTGAGCGACAGCTGATGTGCCAGCAATTCCTCGAACGCCAAGCGGCGCTGCGCCGGATGCCGATAGCTCATCAATAAATCCACCGGCGCGTCCGTGGGCGGGCGATGCACGTAGCGCAAGGCTTCGCGCAAGCTCGGCAGGCGCGAATCTGCGAGCACGGCCGGCGGCAGCCAATCCTTGGGATCTTCGGGACCGGCCTGATCGAGCGCCAGGCCGACGAGCAGGCGCAGACGCCCCTGGGTCACGCCTTCCGTGCCCGGATATATCGGCGTGAGATGATCTTCCGGCGCTTGAGGAGCATGCGGATCGACACGCCGATATTCCGGATGCACGAACTCCAATCCCTTGGGGCCGCGGCGCGCCTCGCCGAAACAACGCACCCGCGCGCCGCGCGCGAGGCCGTGCTGCTGCTGCGCCGTGAAATAAAAAAAACGCAGCGTCAAAAATCCCGAGCCATCGGCGATCTTGCACAGCATCTGGCGCCGCCCGCGAAATGCCACCTCGGTGAGCAGGACCTCGCCCTCGACCGAGGCGCGCTGCCCGGGACGAAGCTCGCCCAGAGGAACGATGCGCGTGCGATCCTCGTAACGCAGCGGCAATAGGAACAGCAGGTCCTGGGTCGTCTCGACGCCCAACGTGCGCAGCCGCGCGGCGAGCGAATCGCCCACGCCGCGCAATACCGTGACCGGCTTCAAGTCGATCACAGAGCGACGATGCACTCCGCTTCGACCTGCGCGCCGCGCGGCAGTGAAGCCACGCCGACCGCGGCGCGAGCCGGGTACGGCTCGCGAAAATATTCAGCCATGACTTTGTTGACGAGCGCGAAATGCGACAGATCCACCAAGAAAACCGACACCTTGACCACATCGTCGAGGCTGGCGCCGCTCGCGATCACGATGGCTTTGATGTTCTCGAATACCCGGCGCACCTGCGCCTCCATGTCGCCCTTGACCAATTCCTTGGTTGCCGGGTCCAGCGGAATTTGGCCCGAAACCCAAATGGTATTGGCCACCCGGGTGGCCTGCGAGTAGGTGCCGATCGCCGCCGGCGCATCGGTCGTCGAAATGATTTGTTTGCTCATGGCCTTGATGGTGAATGGGTGTGAATGAAAAGGGTGTGAATGAAAAGGGATTCGGGCCGCCAGGCCGCTAAGCCAGCGTTCGCGCTACCCGCTGTACATCCGGCATGCGCCTGACGGTTCTGATGACGCGGGCGAGATGCTTGCGGTCGCGAACCTGGACTTGAAATTTGAGAGACGAACTATTCACGTCGCGTTCTTCCAACGACACCTGATCGATGTTGGTTTCGGTTCCAGCGATGCTCGAAGCCACCGCTGCCAGCACACCCACCCGATTGTTGATTTCCAATTGGATCTCGGAACTGAACAAGCGGCCGCGCGTCGCCTCCCAGGCCACGGACAACCACTTGTCCGGCTGCTTGCGGTATTCGGCGAGATTACCGCAATTCTGACGATGAATCATGACGCCGCGCCCGGCGCTCAAATAGGCCATGATGGGATCGTTGGGAATGGGGAAGCAGCAGCGGGCATATGTCACCAACAGCCCTTCGGTTCCCGCGATCATCAACGGACCGCCGCCGTTGGCAGCGCCGCGTTCACCGCCGTCGGGCTGCAATCGCCGCGCGACCAGCGGCGCCAGGCGCTCGCCCAAGCCAATTTTCTCGAACAACTCGTCGGCGTCGCGCAGATTGAGTTCCTTGACCACCGCGTCCATGTCCGCCGCGGGAATCTTTTTCAAGTTCAGCGAAAATTCTTCGAGCGCAAGCCCCAGCAAGCGGCGCCCCAGCTCGAGCGCGTCGCCTTTCTTGAGATTCTTCAAGTATTGCCTGATGGCGGCCCGTGCTTTCGCCGTCACCAGGAAGCTGGACCAGGAAGGATTCGGCTTGGCGCCCTTGGCGGTGATGATCTCGACGGTTTGGCCGTTGCGCAAAGGCGTTCGCAGAGGCACCAACCGGCGATCCACTTTCGCCGCGACGCAGCGATTGCCGACATCCGTGTGGATGGCGTAGGCAAAGTCCACGGTGGTGGCGCCGGTGGGCAGGCGCAGAATCTTGCCCTTCGGCGTGAACACGTAAACCTTGTCCGGAAACAGATCGACTTTGACGCTCTCCAGGAACTCCTCGGAGCTGCCGCCTTCCTGAATTTGCACCAGGCTCGCGAGCCATTCGCGCGCGCGGTCATGCTCGACGCCGCCGAAGGTGTCGCCGCCGGATTTGTACTTCCAGTGCGCGGCAATGCCGGACTCCGCAACGCGATGCATTTGCTCGGAGCGGATCTGCACTTCGATGGGCACGCCATTGGGTCCAAAGAGCGTGGTATGCAGCGACTGATAGCCGTTGACGCGCGGAATCGCGATGTAATCCTTGAAGCGTCCCGGCATGGGCTTGTAAACACTGTGCACCAAGCCCAACACGCGATAGCACACATCCGCGTTGTCGACGATGATGCGAAATCCGTACACATCCACCATTTCGTTGATGGATATCTTTTTGTTCTGCATCTTTTTGTAGATGCTGTACAAATGCTTCTCGCGGCCCTCCACCGTGCCGACGATGGCGGCCTTCTTCAGCGAGCCTTTGAAGGTCTCGGCAATCTTGGCGATGAATTCTTTTTGATTGCCGCGCGCCCGCTTCAATTCCCGTTCGAGAACCTTGTAGCGGTAGGGATACAGGGCGCGAAACCCCAGGTCCTCGAGCTCGAGCTTGACGGCGTACAGACCCAGGCGCTCGGCGATGGGGGCGTAAATCTCGAGAGTCTCGCGCGCGGTACGGCGCCGCTTGACCGGCGGCATCGCTCCCAAGGTGCGCATGTTGTGCATGCGGTCGGCGAGCTTGACCATGATGACGCGGATGTCGCGCACCATCGCCAGCAGCATTTTGCGAAAGCTCTCGGCTTGCGCTTCCTGGCGATTCTTGAACTGAATCTGATCGAGCTTGCTGACCCCGTCCACCAGTTCGGCGACCACCTGTCCGAAGATCGATGCGATTTCCGCCTTGGCGGTGGGCGTATCTTCGATGACATCGTGCAGAATCGCCGCCACCAAGGTGTCGGCATCCAAACGCAGGTCGGCGAGAATATCGGCGACCGCGACCGGGTGCGTGATGTACGGTTCGCCCGATACGCGCTTCTGGCCCTGGTGTTTTTCCGCGCCGAAGTCGTAGGCTTCGCGGACCCGCTCAACCTGGGCGGGCGAAAGATAGGCTTCGAGTTTGTCTAAGAGCTGGCTGATCCCGGTGGAGCGTCTTCCACCAGGCAAGAAACCGAGTATGGAAGACGCATAGTCCATCGGCGCTCTTAAAGTAAGCCGGCGTTAGCTAATCCCCAAGCCCGAGTTGCGGAGCACGGAAATCAGACGGTATGTCGAGCTCGCTCGCCGGCGGCTGTGCCGGCTCCTCGGGCTCTTCCAACATTTCGAGCGTGATATTTCCGGCAGCAATCTCGCGAAGCGCCACCACGGTCGGCTTGTCATTTTCCCATTCCACGGTCGCTTCAGCGCCGTTGGCCAAGCGCCGGGCGCGTTTAGCGGCCAGCAACACTAGGTTGAATAGATTGGGTTCATTCTGAAGGCAGTCTTCGACTGTGATACGCGCCATTGCTTAAGGTTCCATTGGAGGGAGTGAAATCATAGCAGAAATGACGCCTGCCTCGCCAGCCGAAGGCACGCTGCCGCACTGTAAAATGCGGGTGTTTTGCCGCAGAAAGCCGTTGATTCGCCGCTCAATGTCAAGGGATTGCCAACCGCGCGGCCAAATGCACCACTTCCGGGCGCTGGGCAACCAAACGGCTGCCGCGGCCTTCGACGATGGCCTGCAGATCTTCGACCGCCTGCTCGAAGCGATCATTGATGACCACGTAGTCGAATTCAGTCCAGTGGCCCAAGTCCTCGGCGGCGTCCCGCAAGCGGCGTTGAATGACCTGATCGGAATCGGTGCTGCGCCCTTTGAGCCTGAGCTCCAATGCATGGCGCGATGGCGGCAGGATGAAAATGCTGCAGGCCTCCGGGATTCTCGCGCGCACCTGGCGGGCGCCCTGCCAATCGATTTCCAGCAACAGCTCCTCGCCGTTGCGCAACGCCTCCTGCACGGTTCGTACCCCGGTGCCGTAGCAATTGTCGAAGACTCGGGCGTGCTCGAGAAACTCGTCATTCGCGATCATTTCTTGGAAGCGCTCCGCACTGACGAAGTGGTAATCGCGCCCGGGAATTTCGTTAGGGCGAGGCTTGCGCGTGGTGTAGGACACCGAAAACTGGATGCGCGGCTCGCGCTCCATCAGGGCCTTTACCAAACTGGTCTTGCCGGCGCCGGAGGGTGCCGCAACTACGTAAAGGCGTCCTTGTGGCATCGATCGCTACGGGAGTTGGACACGGTTTGTCCAACCCGGAATCTAGCATATGCGTCGCGCCGACGCGCCGTTCAGCGCGCGCAGCATGACTGCACGCCTTTTCGCATCGCCACTCATGGATCGCAAAGCCCCAAGGAGAAGGGACGGTTTGGACTGCAAAGTAAGGTTAAGCAGTCCGCGGCCTGCGGTAAGCTCGCCGGCATGCTGGATTCCAGCCGCCGAACATTCACTCGCCGCTTGAGGGGTTACCGATGAGCGTTGATCGGTTTCTCGCTCACTTGGCTGATCATCGCCCCCGGTTCGAGTGCGAGCCAGCCGGTCCCACGCAAGACACCCGCATCGAAGTTAAATTATCCCATCTGCTTCGTCCGTCCGCGGACGGCTCGGCGCTTACGGAATTGCGCAGTCTTTTATCCGTGCCGAGCCCAGATGTCGAGGCTCTGTATGGCGAACACGACGGAATGGATTTGTACGTCCAGGGAGGCACCGTGGGGCTGGCCCTTTACCCGATTTCCACCTGGAGAGCCGCGACCGATAGCTTTCGACAAGGCGTCCAATCATCGGGCCGGGTTATGGACGAGTTGTACCCCTTCGAGCGGGAAGGAATCGTAGTCGGCGAGCCGCCGCAATCGGGGAATGTTTTGATGCTTTACCAAGGCCGTATGCACTATTCGGATCATGATGGCGGCGACGACACACCGATCGCGGAGAACTTTGGAGCCTTTCTCGGGCGGCTCGCGCTCGACCCCGCTAAATTCCTGTACGACCTTGGTTGCTATGCACGCTACTCGGACGGGCAATCCGACAGGCAGTGGATCCCACTGCGGTACTTGCACGATTGAGACTTGGCGATCAAGTCTGTGAAACCCGAAAATGCCGACCCGGTGCGCTGCCGCCGGCGAGGGTCGCGAGCCATGAGGCGTCCTGGCGGTGCCGCAAGCCAATTCTAGTGTTCCGGCAGAAATGTCGGCGACCCTCTCGCCGTCGTGCGGATTGCGTCACTCCCCAGGAGGGTGGGAAAAAGCAAGATGACCGGCAATGGCGATGGAAAGGAGACGTTCATGAGCAATATGTCTGATTGCCGGTATCGCCGCATCGTGACCGATTTGAGCGACTGTGAAGACGCGATCGACGAACTTTTCAACGGCGTCACCGACGACGGGCAACCATTATCGGATGACGAACTGCGCGCCGCTCGCCGGCTAGTCACATCCTGCATCAACATCGTCACGTTGGTCGCGGACATGGCGCAAGTCGAGGTGGATCTTGACGGTGTCGAGCAATCAATCGAGACCGTGTTACGCAAAGCGAACAGCGCCCCACTCGAGGCTCGTCACGATGCCCGCGACGCGCGCGTATTACTATCGAACGTTGCGAAATGAAAGCCATGATCGCGCCATGTTCGGTGAAGACGTAGGGCAAGTACTTGCGGTGCCGGCCGCGACCGGTCTTTAAGGTCGCAAATTGCGACCTTAAAGAACTAGTCTCCTCGGCGGTGAGCTGGAACATGAAATCGGCCGGAAAGCGTTTACGGTTGCGGCGAACCTGCTCATTGAAGCGCCTGGTGCTCACCCCGTAGAGGGCGGCGAGTTCGGAATCCTGCAAGACGCGCTGACCGCGCAGGATGAGGATGGCGCTGGCGATTTGTTCAGGTGCAATGGACTTACGCATTGGCGATCTCACTGCGAATGCCCAACGAGGACAAATGCGTGTGCGCGAACCTTAGCGCAGCAGGTCCATGCACGGCATTGTCAATAATCGCTTGATTTATAGAGAAATATGCTGCAAATCTAGGTGAGATCAAACATCGAAGAGAGCTATTCGATGTTCTGCACCTGCTCACGCATTTGCTCGATCAGCACTTTCATGTCGACCGCGGCCCGCGTGGTCTCGATGTCCTGAGACTTCGATGACAGGGTATTGGCTTCGCGGTTGAGTTCCTGCATCAAAAAGTCCAGCCGCCGGCCCGCGGGTTCCTGACCGTCGAAGGTTTTGCGAACTTCAGTGACATGTCCGCGCAGCCGGTCGATTTCTTCGTCCACGTCGAGGCGTTGCGCCAAAATCGCGAGCTCCTGTTCGAGGCGGTCTTGGTCGACGTCGGCGACGAGCTGGGCGATGCGGTCGAGCAGCTTGGTGCGCATGCGCGTGCGGATCTCCGGGAGCCGATCGGAGACCCGTGCCGAGAACTCGAGCAACCCGGCGCAGCGCTGCTCCAGTGCGTCGCGCAGCCGTCCGCCCTCGCTGTCACGCGAGCGCACGAGTTCCGCCAAGGCTTCGGCGAGCAGGGCGTGCGCGGCGGCGATCATGGGTGCGGTGTCGCGCGTGCCGTCGCGGATGACGCCGGGCCAGCGCAGCAGATCCAGCACATCGATGCGCGCGGCAATGCCGGCCTGCGCCGCTACTTGCTGCGCCCGCGTGGTGAGGCTGGCCAGCAGCTCGGCATCGACCTCGAGTGCGGTGGCGACCACCGTCGGCCTGAAATGCAGCGCGCACTCAATCTTTCCGCGGCGCACGGCTGCGGCGACGGCGGCGCGAAAGTCCGACTCGGCCGAACGGTATTCTTCGGGCAAGCGGACGCCCAACTCGAGAAATCGGTGATTGACGGTCTTCAGCTCCCAGGCCAGCAGGCCCCAGGGGAACTGCCGCTCGCGTCGGGCAAAGCCGGTCATGCTACGAATCATAGGGGTCGCCGCTAAAATCGGCCATAATCGTCGGTTGCCAAGCTTAACAGATCGAGGAGCAGTCATTGCAGATCGAAACCGCGGACGTGAGCCTCATCGGGCACCGCGAAGAAAATCAAGACCGGGTCGCGGTGGCGGCCGCCGAACAAGCCGTGTTGTTGGTGGTGATCGACGGCATGGGCGGTCACGCGGACGGCGCTCGCGCGGCAGAAACGGCGCTGTCGACCATGCTCGAGGCGTTTTGGCAAACGCCGCATCCGATTTTCGATCCACTGGGCTTTTTGCATCTGTCCTTAGGCAGGGCGCACGAAGAAGTCGTGAAGCTCGGCACGAGCCTGAGCGCCGAGGCGCGGCCGCGCGCCACCTGCGCGGTGTGCTTGGTGCAGGATTCGGCGGCCTATTGGGCGCATGTCGGCGATAGCCGCATTTATCAACTGCGTCAGTCGCAGGTGCTGGAACGTACCCGCGATCACAGCCATGTCGAGGTTTTGCTGCGCGAGGGCCTCATCACCGAGGCCGAAGTGCACGGCCACCCGATGCGCAACTACGTCGAGTGCTGTCTCGGCGGAGATGCGGCTCTGCCCGAAATGACCATCTCATCGCGGCGCAAGCTCAAAGCCGGCGATGTCCTGCTGCTCTGCACGGACGGATTGTGGGCTAACTTGCGAGACCAAGATTTCGTGCGCTTCGCGCAGAGCCAGGCCAAGCCCCTGCGCGATACGCTGACCGAACTCGGAACGCAGGCGGTCGAAGCTTCTGCCCCGTACAGCGACAACACGAGCGCCGCGGCGCTGCGATGGAAGGCGGCATGAGCATCCGGCCCAGCGGGCGTGCCGTCGATGAATTGCGCGAATTGAAATTCGAGCGCGGCTTTACCAAGCATGCGGAAGGCTCGGTGCTGGTGAGTTTCGGTTCTACCCGAGTCTTGTGCACCGCCAGCATCGAAGACAGCGTGCCGGGTTTCTTGCGCGGTACCGCCCAAGGCTGGGTGACCGCCGAATACGGCATGCTGCCGCGCGCGACCCATACCCGGTCGGCACGCGAGGCGGCCCGCGGCAAGCAATCCGGCCGCACGCAAGAGATTCAACGCCTGATCGGCCGCGCGCTGCGGGCGGTCGTGGACTTGAAGGGATTGGGAGAGCGTACGGTTACCATCGATTGCGATGTGCTGCAGGCCGACGGCGGCACGCGCACGGCGGCGATCACCGGCGGCTTCGTGGCTTTGGCGGATGCCATCGACACTTTGCTCAAAAAGCGCAGCATCTCGGCAAACCCGTTGCATGGCCAGGTTGCTGCCGTGTCGGTGGGCATTTACCGCGGCACGCCGGTTCTCGATCTGGACTACGCGGAGGATTCAAACGCGGAAACCGATATGAATGTCGTCATGAACAGCGGCGGCGCCTTTGTCGAAGTCCAGGGCACGGCAGAAGGCCACGCCTTTCGCCGCCACGAGCTCGACCAACTGTTGGACCTTGCGACGCAAGGTATCGCGCAGTTGCATGCCGCACAGCTCAGCGCCCGTGCCGGGAATGCTAATACAGGCTCCTAAGCGACTGGTTGTCGCCACCGCCAATGTAGGCAAGCTGCGCGAATTTCGCTCCCTGCTGGCCGGTTTGCCCTACGAGCTGAGCAGCCTTGCCGAACTCGGCCTGCCGTCACCGGCAGAGACCGGCTCGAGTTTCCTGGAAAACGCCACGCTCAAAGCGCGTCACGCCGCGGCTTCAAGCGGCTTCGCGGCAGTCGCCGATGATTCCGGAATCGAAGTCGATGCCCTTGGCGGAGCGCCCGGCACTCATTCCGCCCGTTATGCAGGCGCCGGCGCCGACGACGGCGCGAACAACGCGAAATTGATGACTGCACTTCGGGGCGTACCCGGCGAGCAGCGGCGGGCGCGCTATCGATGCGCGTTGGTGCTGGTTGAGACATTGGATGCGGCGCCGCTTACGGCGGAGGCGGCGTGGGAGGGACTCATTCTCGACGCGCCCCGCGGCTCCGGCGGCTTTGGCTACGACCCTTATTTCTGGCTGCCGGAACTCGATAAAACGGCCGCCGAGCTTACCCCTGAAGAGAAAAACCGCTTGAGCCATCGCGGCAAGGCGATGCGAGCGCTGCGCGAGGCGCTGCTGGCCCGGCTCGGAGCTCACGAGGTGCGCGCGTGAAGGACACCTCGCTGGCGCTTTACGTGCACATGCCCTGGTGTGTGCGCAAATGCCCATACTGCGACTTCAATTCGCATCAGTTGAAGTCGGCGCAACCGGACGCGTCGTACATCGACGCGCTGATCCGGGACTTCGACATCGAGGCGCCGCGCGTGGCGGGCCGCAGGATCGACAGTGTATTTTTCGGCGGCGGTACGCCGAGCCTGTTCAGCCCTGAAGATTTCGCGCGCTTGTTGACGGCGCTCAGACAACGGATTGCCTTCGCGGATGATGTGGAAATTACGATGGAGGCGAACCCGGGCACCATCGAGCGCGGCCGATTCTCGGGCTACGCGGAGGCGGGCATCAATCGCGTGTCCCTGGGCGCGCAGAGCTTTGACGCGCGCGCTTTGAAGGTGTTGGGACGCATTCATTCCGCCGAAGATACGCATCGCGCGGTGGAAGAGCTGCGCGCGGCGAAACTCGATAATTTCAATTTGGACTTGATGTATGCGCTGCCACAGCAAACGCCGGAGGAGGCGCAGAACGATGTGCGCACCGCCTGCTCGCTCGGACCGACGCACATTTCCTACTATCAACTCACTCTCGAGCCGGGCACCGTATTTTATTCGCGCCCCCCGGCCCTGCCGGACGAGGACGCGGCCTGGCAAATTCAAACGGCCGGCCAACAATTGCTGGCGCAAGCGGGTTACGCGCAATACGAGGTATCGGCATACGCCAAAGAGGGAGCGCGATGCCGGCACAACCTCAACTATTGGTTGTTCGGCGATTATGTGGGCATCGGCGCAGGCGCCCATGGCAAGCTCAGCCTCGGGCTGCCCGAGCGGATTGTGCGCACTACAAAACCCAAACAGCCGCGCGAGTATCAGGATCAGATCCGCCGCGCGCAAGACGCTGTCGGCGACTCGTCGTACGTTGCTGCGGCGGATTTGCCGTTCGAATTCATGCTGAATGCGCTGCGCCTCAACGACGGTTTCAGGCGCGATTGCTACGAGGAACGGACCGGACTTCCGCTGAAAATGCTCGATGAGCAGCTGGCGCGCGCGCGCGCGCGCGGCCTGATCGAGCAAATCCCGGCGGGTTGGCGCCCCACCGAACTTGGGCGGCGCTTCCTCAACGATCTACAGGCCGGCTTCTTGGCTTAGGAGCCTTTTAGGGCTCCAAAGGCTTATACACACCGGTCCACCCGCCTCGCATAAAGTGAGACCTACAGCACATTGCATCTGCAGTAGGTCAGATGCGTCTCGTAACCAATTGAATTATAATGTAAAAATAGCCTGTCTATTTTTTGATCAAATCAACAATAACGCGATTTTCCGCAGTGCGAGTCCCTCTCGCGAGCGGCCGTCCACAGACTTATCCACAGTTATTGTGGACAAATATGTGCAATAGATTGGCCTTGTCCGCAGGCTGCGGTGCGCATATGATGCGCGACCCTGTTTCTGGCATTGATTTCTCACGATCCGCCAGCAGCATAAGGGTCCAAGGCGTGGCGATTCCGCTCAATGCGGTGATCGATTCTGCCGCAACCGATTGACGAGGTTCCTATGAAAGCCGGCATCCACCCTGACTACCAACAAATCACGGTCACTTGTACCTGCGGGAACAAGTTCGAGACCCGTTCGACCATCGGACAGGATTTGCAGGTCGAAGTTTGTTCCAACTGCCATCCGTTCTACACGGGCAAGCAGAAAATTGTGGACACCGGCGGCCGCGTCGATAAGTTCCGCAAGAAGTACGCGACGCCGGCGAAACCCGCGGCAGCGGAAAAACCCGCGGCAGCGGCAAACCCTAAGACAGCGGCAAAAGCCTAAAGACTGCTCTCGAGTGCGCGGCGCTCTCGCCGCGCGCTTCCGACGACTCGTCACGGCGCATTCGCACCGAGATCCTCGATGCGATGTTCGCGTCGCGGAGGTTCTCGCTTAAGCGACGTGTATGCTTGATTCCGTTGTACGGCCGTGCAACGCTGAGGGGTCAACATACGGAACATACCCGTCGGATACAGCGAATGAGCACGAAATACGAACTCAAGAATCTCGACAACGGCAAGACCAGCTTACTAGACGCCATTTCCGGAACGATCGGCCCCGATGTAATCAACATCTCGAATCTGACCAAGGACCAAGGCGTCTTCACCTTCGATCCCGGATTCATGGCCACGGCCAGCACTGAAAGCAAAATCACTTACATCGACGGCGATGGCGGCGTGCTGTTGTATCGCGGTTATCCGGTGGAACAGCTGGCGGAGAAGTCGAGTTTTCTTGAAGTCGCCACGCTGCTCATCAACGGCAGCCTGCCGACCAAGACGGAACTCGACGCGTTTCAAAATTCGATCATGCGGCACACCATGGTCAACGAGCAATTGCTGCGGTTTTTCCAAGGTTTCCATCACGACGCGCATCCGATGGCGATGGTCTCCGCGGTGGTTGCATCGATGGCCGCCTTCTATCACGACACCACGCACATCGGCGATCCACGGCATCGGGAAATCTTTGCGCACCGGATCATCGCCAAGCTGCCGACCATTGCCGCCGCGGCGTACAAACATACGCTGGGGCAGCCTTTCATCTATCCGCGCAATGACCTGCGCTACTGCGAGAACATGCTCAACATGTTCTTCGCGGTTCCCTGCGAGCCGTACGCCATCGATCCGGTGGCGGCCGAGGCCCTGGACCTGCTGTTCATACTGCATGCGGACCATGAGCAAAACGCCAGCACCTCCA
>Ga0193729_1000143_pt1 | contig 33613 bp, 36 predicted proteins | sample U1c2metaG_FD_143036 | JGI IMG/M metagenome (GOLD analysis project Ga0193729, IMG submission 143036) | Soil microbial communities from a riparian zone of the East river system, Colorado, United States - U1c2 | ecosystem: Environmental > Terrestrial > Soil > Riparian zone | place: USA: East River...
CTGTCGATTTTTCAACCAACTCTCCGTTTTTGAGCGCCAGCGTTTCCTTTGCCAGTGCTTCACTTGTTCTTACGTTCAAGTCCGACCCATGTACCCCCGTATTATTCCAATCCGTGACTCCTGCAACCGTGAAGGTTGGCTTGTCTTCAAATTCCATCGCTCCCACCGCAGAGCCGGAAGAAAAGGGTGTGCCTGAACCGCTAGGAAGATCCGCCGTCAAAGACTCTAAGACCAGGTCTACGCGCTTCTTATCTCCCGCGCTTAGAACCAAGGGATTCGAGACGCCCTCGCACCATCCCGATATTTTCGCCCTCAGCGTATATACTCCTGGGCTCACTCCCGAAAAAACAAAACTTCCATCTGCCTTGGTCTTCGTCTCAAGAGAGTTCGACCGCTCCTTTTCCTCCAGCAGAACAGATGCCCCCGTAAGCAGCTTGCCAGCCGAGCTGCGGACCGTGCCCTCCACAATGTTCGCCTCCCCCTGCGGTAAGGAAGCACTTTGCGCGAAGACCACGCTACTAAAAATGCCCAGCAGCACCCCAACTAAAGCGATGAGGGCCACAAGAAATTGCTCTTTCAGTGGATTAGTTACGTCGCGGACTTTGCGCGAAAAATTCATCATGCAGACCATCTCACTTGTGGGGAACCAGCGTCCTACCTCGTTTGCACCCTTGCAGGCATTCTATCCCCGGTTATGACCGCCCGCAAGAAAGCCATTAGCGATTCAGTGGGCGCTACGGCCGCACTCGCGCCGCCAGGGATGTCACACTTTTCGAGTGCACGAGCTTTCATTTCGAGATTAATCTCCGCGTCCGTGCATCTGCTAAGAGAGCAGGTGGTCACTCTCACGAAAATCTATTAGAATCATATAGGTGTAGGGGGTGTGTAGCTCAGCTGGGAGAGCACCTGCTTTGCAAGCATGCCGAGCCACTCCATCCTTTCCATTCTGCGTTTTGAACTAACATTTTCAACAAATTGGGGAATCTGCTTTTCGCTCGAAGGTTAACCTCAATCGCCACAACCCAGAGTTATTTGGCACACTTTTGGCACAGTGCTCTGGGGTCTTTGGCTACGCCGTCGTGCGCGCTTCGTCGGAATGTCCAGGTGACCCTCAAACCTGCAACCCTTCGGTTAACACCGTGATTCGCGAGGCCGAGCGCTTCGTCAGACTCTTTGCTTAGGAACCGCACAAGAATAATAGCTCATTGTTTATATGAACTCGTACATTTGTTCATTGTTCCAGAAATCGAATCAGCACACCCAGTAGACACCGAAGTCCAATCGTGAAGGGCTAGATTCATCTTACCGATCGCGATGCTCCTCCTTGTAGTTATGTTATAATTCCTAGAGAAAGGAGCCGCGAGTCGGAATTCTAACATAATGCGACCCATCACTTTTAACCCTTCAGTCCTCCGCCGCTACCTGCTCCGCCACCAGATTGCCGAGCTGCCCCAACTCAAGCGGGTCCTCGGCTCCTCGGTCGATCTCACCGTCTTCCGCAAGCTGCAGCACCTCGGTTATCTCACCAGCTACAGCCATCGCGGACGCTTCTACACGCTTCAGGAAATCGCGCGCTTTGATGCTCGTGGGCTGTGGTCTCACGAAAGCGTCTGGTTCTCTCGTTACGGCTCTCTGGTAGACACCGTGGAAGCCTTCGTCCAGGCCTCCCCCAACGGCTACTACGCCCCGGAATTGACCGACGTCCTCCACGTCGAGGTCCAAGAACCTTTGCGCCATTTGGTCCGACAACAACACCGCCTGAGTCGATCCGCAATCGGGGGCCGGTTCCTCTATACCTCCATGGATTCCGCCCTGCGACGCCGGCAAACCCTGGCGCGTCGCAGTGCTCAACGGCTACCGGTGGCGGTTCACTCCGAGGCCCTCGAGCTCTCTGCCGATGAACTCCAGGCCGCCATCCTCCTGTTTTATGGATTGCTGGACGAGCAGCAGCGCCGCTTGTTCGCGGGGATCGAATCGCTGCGGCTCGGGCATGGCGGCGACAAGCTGCTAGCCGAGTTCCTGGGCCTGGACGTACACACCGTGGCTCGGGGCCGCGAACAACTGCTGGAGCAGAAGGTGAGCCTCGGCCGGATCCGCCGCATCGGCGGCGGCCGGTCACGGGCGGAAAAAAAAACGCCGCGGTGATCGAACAGATAGCCCATCTGCTCGAGCACGAAACCGCTGGGGATCCGATCCAGGATCTGAAATGGCGCCGCCGGGCCACCCGGAAAATCGCCCAGCAACTCCGTCGGCTGAAGATCCGGGTCAGCGCCAGCACCGTACGGCGGTTGTTGAAACAGATGGGCTACTCCTTGCAGGTGAACCACAAAAAGCTCGAATCGGGGAACAAAAACCCGCCGCCCCGACGGGTGCGCAATCAGCAGTTTGCCTACATCGAGCGTCAGCGAAAACAATTTCTGGAGCAGGGCAACCCCATCATCAGCGTCGATGCGAAAAAAAAGGAGATGATTGGAAATTTCAAGAACCCCGGGGCTTGCTGGGAGAGACAGCCGCAGTTGGTCATGGATCACGACTTCCGCAGCGACGCCAAAGGCATGGCCGTCCCTTACGGCATTTACGATCCGGTACGGAATCAGGGTTTCGTGGTGGTGGGGACCAGCCACGAGACCCCGGCCTTTGCCGTCGATGCCGTCACTTTGTGGTGGAAGAGTTACGGACAGAGGATGTACGGCCGGGCCAAGGAGCTGTTAATCCTGGCCGACTCGGGCGGCGGCAACAGCGCTCGTTCGCGTGGCTGGCCCTACCACCTGCAACAGAAGCTCGTAAATCCCCACAGACTTACCGTCACGGTCAGCCACTATCCCCCTGGCGCCTCGAAATGGAATCCTATCGAACACCGTCTGTTCTGCCAGATCAGCAAGAATTGGGCGGGCCAACCCCTGAAGAGCTTTCAGACGGCCCTCAACTACATTCGCACCACTACGACTTTGACGGGACTAAAGGTGCGTGCTCGTCTGCTGCGCAAGAAGTACGAAAAAGGCGAAAAGATATCGGCTCAGGAAATGAAACACCTTGCGCTGACCAGGCACAAGACGCAATCGAAGTGGAACTACACGCTGCGGCCAATGTAAAACTATTTCTGCGCAGTTCCTAAGGATCGGGTTCGTTCCATTCAGCCCTCTCGGCAGGCGCTTCCTCACTGGCAAAATCACCGAAGATACCAAGTTCGATAGCACCGATTTCCGTAACGTCGTCCCTCGCTTCACTCCAGAAAACCGCAAAGCGAATCAGGCGTTGGTGGATCTGCTGGGCAGAATCGCGGAACAGAAGAAGGCGACACCGGCGCAGATCGCGCTGGCGTGGCTGCTTGCGCAGAAGCCGTGGATTGTTCCGATCCCGGGCACGACCAAGTTGTCTCGCCTCGACGAGAACAATGGCTCGCTCGCAATCAAACTCACATCAGACGACTTGCGCGAAATCGACAGTGCGGCCTCGAAAATCACGGTCCAGGGTGATCGTTATCCGGAACACCTGCTGCGGATGAGTGGTCGGTGATCGGCCAAAGCATGATGGCGACGCCTTCAGTCCTCAGTGGGAGGATAACTTCCGAATTGTCGTGCCGGCAAATCGGAAGTTACGATCGGACCGAGCGGCGTACGACACGGGTTCGCTATACTCTCCAGCGTGAACCATTCGCCGATTCTTCTCGGAACTTCATCATTCACAGCCACAGGATGGCAGCGATCCTTCTACCCGAAGGGTTTGCGACCCGGCGACTACCTCAGTTACTACGCCCAGCATTTTGACACCGTAGAGATCGACTCAACTTTCTATGCAACTCCGAACGTGAGTGTGGTGCGGTCCTGGAATGCCAAAACCCCGGAAGGATTTCTTTTTGCGGCCAAAGTACCACAGTTATGTGGAGATGAGAATTATGTGGCAAAACGATGGGAAAGGCAGTGTTTCCGAACTGTTTTGGACTTCGTGGGCCACATAACGGGACTTGAGTCAGAACACCGACACCATTTGACCCCAAACGACGGAGGCAGTTTCAAGGAAGTTCTAGGCCGCCGCCTCTCAATTCCGGCGTTACTACAACCTTGTCGACGGCTTGTCCCACGTTTATTACTCGAATCACGAGGTCGTAGGCACGACCCAGATAAACTTGAACAAAATTACACCGGTGATGCCAGTAAGCTGCATCCCCACCGAAGGTGAGTACCCAGTTTTCCTCTCCGTTGGATGGTGCGGGACTACCCTCAGCGTGACAGGCAAGATGCCCTTTGTCATCGGTCAGCACCGCTTCGATATTCACTTTCAGATTCGTCAGCGGCGCACTGTCTGCCCACGTGTCGACTCGTATGTCTTTCACGTAAAGCATCAAAGTCATTTCTTCGTTAGGCAGGCCTCGAAAGTGGAAATGATATTCGCCAGTCTGGCTAAGCTGAATGTCGGAGAAAGTGACAAAGTAACGGGGATAGCTAAAGAAGCCCCTGTCCGAAAATTTACCATCACCATGATAGCGAAGAGAAACCCATGGACTCCACGCGCCGAGAGCCAACAATGCGAGAACGGCGATGACAATTGTTAAGAGCAGCTTCTTTCGCGACACGAAGAACATCTTAGTGCGACCGGACCGCCGCAGCAATTCAAATACCTGATTTGTTGCGTAACCGGATTTTGCACGCGTACGCGATCGCTCCTCGCAAGCGAACCGCAACACATGGTTAGTCCCTTACAAGCTGCGAAGGAACTGCATCAGGTTGGGATCATCACGCCATTTCAATTTGGGATTGGCGGGTCCGATTCCCGGATCGCAGGCGGCCAGCGCTTTGGCCTTCATTGCGAGGTCAGTTTCAGCATAGCGTAAATGTGCTGCAGCACATTTTCTCTATCTTCACGCCAGCATGGCGATGAAGGAGAAGGCACTTGCCAAGGCCACTTCCAGCAAAACGCGAAATGGCCGTTATCGACCCAACGACCGCTTGCTGGCGTTCCTGAAGAGCTTTTAAATTAGGGATAATGTCGGTCCCGGGAGGTAGCGGCGCAAGTAGGTGTTGGCTTACCTTTCCAAACGCAGCGCGTAGCCCTTGGGAAGCGTCGCACTCTCCGGGCGAATGGCATCGTTTTCGACGGGAATGCGAAGCTCGACCCCGTCTTGGTATTTCAGGACAATTAGAAAACTCCTCGGTGAACCTCTTAAGTCGAGAGACTTCTCAAGCTGTTCATTGGTGGCTACATACATTTGAGGAGCGTCGTAATACTCACGTGCGGAGACGAGTGAGAAACGCTGAGCCACTCTCTTGTCGGTCCCGTATTGCAACTGAGGAGGTTGGTCGAATTTGTTCCTATCTGCGTATCCTAATGCTACGTATCGCCATGCCTGCGGACCATCTCCATCCCCCCACACTTTCAGCAAATCCGAGTTGGAAACGTATAGCTTCTTTGCCGGCAGGACGTTGTAATAAGAATAGGCAGTGGGGATGTCGCAGCATCCCCACGCTGTCACGCGGAAGAAACGACCTTCCACATCTCCTTCGTTGCCGGTTTCCTGGAATGTCCACCTTAGCTCACGCTCACCGTCGCGCTTGACCGTCCAAGCCTTGACCGTGGCATTTCCTTGCACCCCTTCTCTGCCGTCAGTGCGTTCATTTCGATAGGCTTCTTCCAAGAGCAATACCGCTTCGTAATTCCCCGTGTCGCCCAGTACTTCCGCGAAGCGAAACGAGCGATTCTCAGTGACATAGGTCCATGCGTCTTTGCCCCGCACTACGTATGCCGACGACTCCGCTCGATACGATGGCACAGTCTTCTTTTCCGTGCGAAGGTGAGTATTCTGCAGGCCGAAGAGAACTGCGACCAAAACGATGGCGACCATCTTCACGAGGGGGTCCTCCCGCAGTATCCATTTCCAACGCAGACGAAAATGCGCGGGAAGAGAAATCATACCCTCGGAAGGCGTCTCCAGTACGAGTCGAGTTTGTTAAAGCCCGTGTTCACAAAAACAAGGGCCCAAACACGGCTTAATTGGAAAGTGGACGCCGGCCTTCGCGGGATTATGCCGACTTAATCAAGCATCAGCGTGCGAGGAAAGGCAGGAATGCAGGGGAAACGATGTTGGCCGCGCGACTCAATTCGGCATAATTCGGAAGGCGGCATTATACGCGGGACATGGGCCGGCGACTGTCGAGGTGTTCCGCAGCCTTTGGGGCATGGAAGCGCCGCGCGTGGTTCAGCGTCCGCGGCAAACCGCACAGCAATCCTTGCTGGTTGATTAGCGTTAGCTATCGCTGCTTCGAGCTGAGCGCCTACGAGAATTCAGCGCGCCGATTGAGATCGTGATTGCAATTAGGAGCCATGACGCTGGAGGAACAACAACGAATACGAAGGCGGTCTTCGTCCTGGGAGGCCCCAAGGCAACATCTACGTAGATGGCCAAAGAGGTCACCGTGAGAACCAGCACCACGCCATAGAGCATCGCACGGGTAAGGACGGACCAATCCTTGGAAACAATAATTGCGAATAGGAGGGCCACAAACGGGGAGAGCACCCAGATCGCAAACAGTATGAGTGGGACACGAGAAGGATTCCGATGACCTGCACGGAGCATGAAATCGATTGAGCCCGCAGCCCCAGCGGGCAGCGCGATTAAGGCCGCTGTCCGTAGGACACTGAGACTGCGAAGCTTGCTTGTCTCTCTCATTGGGGCCCCGATTGGCCCCGATTGTTCTTCATGCATAATACGGCGAGGAGATTAAAGCTAGACCCTCTGAATTTTGCCGAATAAAAAAGATCCCGCGGCCGTCAAGCTTGGGCGGAAGGGTGGGAAGGAGATTGGGGACTCCGAAAACTGACGACAATTTGAAATTAGAAGCGGGCATTTGGAAAATTAAGTGAAGAGAAAAGTGGAGTGAAAGGCCAGTCCTGGCCAGCACGAATCTCAGACGAATCATCTGGTTGCGTAGAGTCTGCGACGTACAAGTTCTTACAGGACATCCGTAAGCACAAGCGAAAAAAACCAAAGAATTCTTCAAAAAGTGCGAGCACTTTTTCTTTGAGCACTTCCACGGAATTTTTGGCTATAGGTAATAGTAGAAGACAGCTCTCGCTGGACTCCTCGCCCTCGTAGAGGACACCGACTCAGCTTACAACATTCGCAACTCTGCCACCGGCGATTGGGCGCACTTGTGTGGACGCCGAACGACAGGATCCGTGCGGTAGCTTCGGGTCAAGTCCTTTCTTAGGAGCGACTTGTAGGCCACCACCACCGCTACGATCGAGCCGCCTGGTCCGGCCCGACTCTTCGCCCGTCCTTATATATATGCGGGCCGCACGCGCACACGGATTCCTGCCCTCCAAAGTCTCCGTGCGCGGTGGAGGCAATGAATTGTATTCGGGCCTTCTCTCCCGAGAAACCGTGCCATTTTTCGTCCCAGCTACTGTTTTGGCAAGGGACGGCTGCTTTCTGGCTAGCTGCCGTTTCTGCCCAAAATCCACATCAGAAAAAATAATTTGCGGAAGGCGAAAGATCAGAACAAGTTTTTGCCCATTAGTAATAGTAGAGGGCCATTCTCGCTGGACACCTCGCTCCGGTAGAGCACACCGACTCAGGAACAGATCTCCGCGATTCATCCGAGCTCGCTGACGACATTCAGGACTCTGCCGCCGGCGATTTTGCACTCGTGTGGCTCCAGGGGCTGCTAGGCCACCTCGGCCCAACCTCAACGCGCTACATTCGACTTTTCCTCCGACTCTGGCCCTCTTTTGCGCCACAGTCTTGTCCATCGGCGGTCGCCACCGGAACAAACGGCACGCTTCTGGAGAGCCTTCGCTGACTGCCCTGCTCCCATGCCTTAGGGAGTGTCGGGGAAAGGCTCTTGAAGTTTCCAAGTGAAAGGAGCCAAGAATGATCGCAAACGCCCTTTTCATCACCATCGCCCTCCTGCCAGCCCTGGTTTTCTGGCTCATGGGTGAACTGAAATTCTTCATCCCTTACAAGCTCGTTCTTTGGCGCGAATATGCGACACCCAGCCTACCTACGTCGTTCACCTGACCGAGATCGAGGGGCAGGGAGGTAGAAATCTCCGCGTAGTTCTCGACTACGAGATGAAGAAGCGCCTCTGCCGCGATCTCGCGAAGCTCGGTCCTGGCCGGGCTTCTTCCAAGAACAAACATCTCTTTGCCGAACGTCATGGGCTTCGGGTGGTTCGAGGAAAGATTCCAGTTCCCGACATTCGGATCGAATACGAAGCACGCGCCGGCGAGAGGGCTCCTGTGGCCTCGAACTCGCCACCGGTCACTACCGAGGGAGAAATCTGGCGGAAAAAGTCCGCGCCGGACTCTCCATCTACGCCCACGGGAGGATGCTTCGAAGCTCCGGCGGGTGCTGGATCAGTGTGAATTGACGGCGGAGATCTTGTCGCTATGAACTTTCCCGCAGATCACATCGAGCGGATCAAGGAATTCGGTTACACCGAATCAGAGGCCCGTTTTCTCTATATCGTTGCGGTCCACTCGGGTTACTTCACCTTGGGACAGTTCCGCAACTTCACCGGCACTGCGTACGGAAAAAGGCCTACATCTTTCGCGCAGAAAGTCCTCAAGCGCGGTCACGCCGCGATCCGGGATTACATGCGCAGGGGCTCCATCTTTCATCTGTTTTCCCGCACCATCTACGGACAGATCGACAAGGACAACCTCCGCAACCGCAAACGGCACACCTTCGATTTCATGCGTTCCCGGCTCGTGCTTTTGGACTTCATTCTGGCCAACCAGGATTTGAACTACTTCGAAACGGAGCAAGATAAGGTCGGTTTCTTTTGTGATGAACTGGGAGTCCCCAAGGACTCTCTGCCAGCCAAGGTCTACGAGGGCAGCCCCGATAGCAAGCCGACCCTCCGCTATTTCGTCGACAAGTTTCCCCTGTTTCTTTCTTCCCCTTTCCCAGGTGCTCCTCCTGTGGTCACTTTGACTTACGTGGATTCCGGCTTTGAAACATCGTCCCATTTCGTTTCGCATCTCGGGGCTTACCAGGGGCTCTTCCGGCAGCTCAAGAGTTTCCGCTTCCTCTATATCGCTGCGAAGGACGCCTATTTTCAAAGGGCTGAGGAGCGTTTCCGTTCCCTGGTAAAGAGGCCCCTCGAATCCGACGTCTCGGGCGAGATCCTCCGCTACTTCCACGTGCGCAGGAAGTGGGAGCGCCACGAGTATGTCGTGCCCGTTACAGTGGACTTTGAATTCCTCAATGAGGCGCGGCGTCGCTTCCATGGTGACCGCTTCGAACACCTCTATCATGCCTGGAGCAACGGGACGATCACGGAGCGTGACTTACGGTTGGAGTTTTCGCAACTCAAGCCCGACCGGCTCGTATTTTTCGGGACGTTTCTGGTCCAGGAACACCGTTCACCAGTAGCGGAGATCAATCGCCGCGGTGACGGGTGCGTGAAAGACACACGTAACCCTCCCCGTCACCGTTCGCGTCACCCCCGGTGTGACGCGAAGTTGTTGGGAGCATAGAGGTTGCGCATGGCGCGACGATCAATTTGGACGCGGTCAAAACCCCGGAATGGGCTGGAGGGAGGGACCCCACTTTTGGGAGCCTTTGGCTGCCCAAAAGAATCGTGGGGTCGCTCCAGCCCCGCAAACAGGGAAGTGCTCTGTTTGCGAAGTGTTTTGCCTGTGTCCAGTGAAGAGAAAGAGGAGAAGAGGGAGGAAACACATGTCGATCATCAACAAGCCCCCGCAGCACGTGAAGCGCGAGTACGAGTTGGAAGAGCCTGTCGCTCTCGTGGTCGAGAAGTACGCCACGTTTATCGACAGCACCCCGGACCACGTCGTTAATTCAGCCCTGAAGATTGTGCTGTGGAGAGACAGGCACTTCATGAACTGGAGAAAGCAGCAACAACAGGCCGCGCGAAAAGATGCCCCCACCACCGCCACGCAAAAAGCACAGGGAAAAGCATGATGCAAAGAATCCTCAACTCCAAGAACCTCGTCGCACTCGTCTTGGCGGCGGCCACGGGTATGACCCTCTATTTTCGGGTGCCTTTTCCGGAGGGCAATACCTTCCTACTAATTATGGCTCTGCGGTCGCCGTCTGCTTTTGAGGTCCTGAAGTACTCGTACACTTTGTTCCTATTCTCGACCCCATATATTGGCTATTCCGTTGTGCTCTCCGGCTTGCACATCTTTGCGCTCAAGGCGAAGCAACGAATTCGAGCCGGCCGATTGCCCCTCTTTCCCGACCCCCGGAAAAGAGACGATCTTTTCCTGGTCGTCGGAGAGGTTCACAATCCCCGGAAACAAGTGCCCGCCGAGAACCCCCAGTGGCTCGTGATCCCTGAGAGGGGCTTGTTCACCGGCGTTGCCATCCTCGGCGCAATCGGGTCAGGAAAAACGAGCTGCTGCATGTATCCGTTCGCGGAGCAGATTCTGGCCTACCGCTCGGGCGACACAGAAAAGAGGATAAATTCCAAGTAGTTTGGAAAGCGGAAGGAATGACCATCGAGGAGGCTGAGGCCCTAATCCAGGCGATGGTTAGAGAATTCGACGGTGACCCGGCAGCAACGGATTCAACACGTGTGTTGCGCCTTCCCGGATTTGCCAATAAAAAGTACGCAACAGATTTCTATGTGCAGGCCCGCACCGAATCAACCCAGACTTATCACCTCCGCGATTTCAAGCTCCAGATCGACTCGCAGGATGCTCCCCGGAATCAGCAGGAACAAGCTGCGCGGAGACCATTGACCCAGACCAAGTCCTTGAGCCAATCCGAGCACGATTGGGCGTACGCAAAGCGTGCCTTGGCGCGCGGCGACGACCCCGAAGAAGTCATTGGCCGCATTGCCGACTATCGCGCCGAAGAAAAGCACCCAAACTACGCCCGTTACACCGTCGAAAAAGCACGAGCCGCTCTCAACTCGACGCGGACAGATGTTCAATCTCAGCCAGAAGCCTCAGGTCATTCCGCTCCGGTCCGCGAGTGAGGCCAAGGGCTGACGCATTAGAGAGGACATCGGTCCTGTCAAACAACGCGAGATGAACGTTGCCTGATTCTGCTACACTCCCCATGATTGTGGCGTCGCGTCGGAGAGGTAAATCTCTGATGAGACGTGCATACCAGAAAGGCTATGTCTTTCAAAAGGGAAGAAAGCGTTCTGATGCGTGGCAACCGGAGGAGCCGGCTTTTGTACAGTTCTGGCGGGACGTACCGGGGCAGGACCAACCAACGAAGGAGGCAGTGCATCTTGGGCTCTGCCGCACACGCACCATCGCAGAACGGGCAGCCGCCGAGAAGCTGGAACAGCTCGGCATCAATTCCACGCAGACGTTTATCGAAGCCACGACGAACATCACTTTTAATGAGCAGGCCGAAATCTGGCTCAAAGAGTGCGCCAACCGCAAAAAGCGCCCGCTTGAACAAACCACCCTCGACACCCGTCGATATGCGCTCGACAAGTGGATGTATCCCTTCTTCGGGGACAAGTTGCTCGCCAATATTCACAACGCGGCCATGAAGGAATTCGTTAACCACATTGCGGACCTGTCGCCTGCCACCATTCGCGATTACCGTGAACATTGCGAAGTCGGTGGTAGCGTCGGCACGCGACGCGGAAGGCAAGGTGCTGTTTCCGCGTGAGTGGGACGATGACTTCCTCGACGCCCCAGAAATCGACGAGCAAAAGCAGCCGACCGTGGACAGGGAAGAAATGGAAGCGATTCTGCGAGAATCGCAAGAACCTTACCTCACGTTGTACTCGCTACTCGCGGGTTGTGGTCCGATGCGGCCCGGAGAAGCACTCGGTCTTGACATTCGCGCCATCCATCCCGACTTCCGAACTCTGGACATTGTCCAGAAAGCCAAGCGCGGCGAGCTTCAGGACTACATGAAAACAAAAAACGCCGACAGCAAACACGGGCGTGTGGTGGACTTGCCCGTGGCACTGGCCACCCTGCTGCGCGAGTTTGTAGGCGCGCGACGCAGTGGTTTGGTGTTTTGCAAACACGACGGCTCCCAACTCATGCAGCGGGATATCTTGAAATACAGCCTGCACCCCATCCTGAAAAAACTCGCACTCGAACAGGGCGGGCTCAACATTTTTCGGCGCTTTCGCATTACCGCGATGGAGACAGCTGAGGTTCCGCAAGCGCTACAGCACACCTGGTCTGGACACGCCAGAACCCACGTGTCCGAGGTTTACAAAAAGCTTCTGAAGCAGCGCGAATGGAGATTAGGATGGGCAGAGAGAGCAGGCATGGGATTTTCGCTTCCAGAACGCAAAAATCCGAGAAATGCCCAACTCGCCCAACTGATCGAATTTCGCAGGATTGGGTAAGTTGTTGAGCTTGGAGAAGATGTTGGTGGACGAGAGGGGATTCGAACCCCCGGCCTCCTCGTTGCGAACGAGGCGCTCTCCCAGCTGAGCTACTCGCCCACGAGCAGCAAATCGATTTTAACAAAGGCGCAGGTGCTTGCCAACACGCGTCGCACTGCTCGTAAACACGTAGGGGCGCAGCATGCTGCGCCCCTAAAACCGAAAACGTAACTCCGCGAGTGGCCGTTACGGCTGCTCGACCGGCTCGCCTGCGCGCTGGGCTACGATCTTCTTGGCATTCTGGTACAGCGCCCGCGCCTGCGGAATCGCTTCCACGGCCTTCTGCACTTGTGGGTCGGCTTCGAGCAGTACCTTGAACCCCTCCTGCTGTCCGAAGCTGGACATAAACACTTCCTGCTTGATCTTCCGCTTGATCCAGTCGAGGCCCTCGGCCATCTCGGGCTCCGTATACCGGACGTTGTGCTTGCTCAGATACTCGCGGAACGTTCTCATCAGGTTGTCGTCCGCCTCAAAATCTTTATTGATCGCGGGCTTGCTGCCGAGAAAATAGCGTGTAAACCCGCCCACGCCGGTTTCGGCGGGGAAGAACACGTCGTCGCGGTAGAGCAACTGTTCGAACTTGGTCAGCTTTGGCGCAGGCACGGCAATATCCGGTGTGATGCCGCCTCCGCCCGTCACCTGTCGCCCGCTATCCGTAAGCTTCACTTCCGTTGGATGATCGGGCACTTTGCGTTCATAGTGGTATTCATAGAGCGAAACCGACTTGTAGTCCCGCTGAATCAGCCGTCCGCTCGGCGTGTAGTACCGCGCGGTCGTCAGCGCCAGTCCGGTGTTCTCGCTTAGCGGTGTCACCGTCTGCACCAGGCCTTTGCCAAACGTCGTTTCGCCCACAATCAACCCGCGGTCGTGGTCCTGCACCGCGCCGGAAACAATTTCCGTCGCCGACGCCGAGTTGTTGTTAACCAGGATCACCAGCGGCACGGTCACGCCCTGGTTGCCGCGCACAGCGTAATACCGCCGCTCCGGCGATGTCCGCCCATGGTGAGAAACGATCAGCTGGTTCTTGTCCAGGAACATGTCGCCCACAGCGACCGCCTCATTCAGCAGGCCGCCCGGGTTGCCGCGCATGTCCAGAATAAGGCCATCCAGAGAAGACGCATTCAGCCGTCTCAGCGCATCTGCAATTTCGTGATCCGTAGTTTCGTTAAACCCCGACAGCCGGATATACCCAACGCCGGGCTTGAGCATGAACGTGATATCCACGGAATGCCGCGGGATCTCGTCGCGCGTCACCGTGAAAACGAGTTGTTCGGCGTAACCTTCGCGCGAAACCGTAATCTTGACGACCGTGCCCTTTGGCCCCTTCAGCAGGTCCGCTACTTCGCTGGTGGTCAGTCCGTCCGTGGATTTGTCGTCGACCTTGACGATTACGTCGCCCGGCCGGATTCCCGCGTTGTACGCCGGCGCCCCCACGTACGGCGCCATCACCACGGTGTGATTCTCGCGAGGGGCGACCACCATGCCTACGCCGTAGTACTTCCCGCGCTGATCCTCGCGGAGCAAGGCAAATTGCTTGGCATCGAAGAAACTCGAATGGGGATCTAGCATGCGCAACATGCCAGGTATGGCGCCCTGATAAACGGCCTTATCTACATCGACCGTGTCGGCATAGTTGTTCTGCACTACGTTCAGGACTCGGGTGAAGTCCCGCACGGCCGTTTGATAATCATCCGCCGAAGCGGTCGTGGCTCGCACGTTGGGGCCGTAGATTCCCCCCAATACGGCGGATATCAGCAGCACAGCTACAACAACTACAAGTCCGCGACGCTCTGAATTCATCGTTTCCTCGCGTGACAGCTCAAACCCAAATTATAACACACCTTACAAGCCGTAAACTCCGGTTTGACAGCGGCTGACACCCTTTCTATGATGCCAATGGACCCTTTAGACGGCTCCCAAACGCAATGTTGAGCATTCCTCACATGATTGTGGTGTTTATCGTGGTTCTGGTTGTTTTCGGGCCACAGAAGCTGCCGGAGCTCGCCCGCGGTCTGGGCAAGCTCATGGCCGAGTTTCGCAAGGCCTCCACGGACTTTAAGAGCGCGTTTGAAGAGGAAATGCGCGACATGGAGCGCCAGGCCCTCCAGGCCGAACGCAAAAAGGCCGCCGAAGAGGTTGCCGCTTCCGCCGCCGAGCCCAGCCCGCCCCTCGCGCCAGCCGGGTCCGTTGAGGCAGAAACATCCTCAGGCGAGGTTCATACAGAAACGCGCACAGCTGAAGATCTAGAGATCTCGCCGGTCGTCGAATCGGTTCCACGCAATTCGGAAGAGCGTGGCGAAACCAAGACCGAAGCCGCGGCGGTGACAAATTCCCAAGAAACTCCGCATGACAACCAGCATCCGGCCTGAATCCATGCCAGAGCCCGAATCCAATTCGCAGATCACAACGCCGGCCGAAGAGCCTGCCGGAGCGATGACCTTTTTCGAGCACCTCAGCGAGCTTCGCAAGCGCATTATTTATTCGCTCTATGCCATCGGCATCGGCGCTTTCATCGGCGTGTACGTTTCGAAGTACATCATCAACTGGATCATAAGGCCGATCATCAAGGCGCTGACGGAAGCACGCCTTGATCCCACGCTGGTCTATACGCATCCAGCTGGCTACTTGAACACTTACATCACGCTCGGCGTCTACATCGGGATTGTCCTTGCCTCACCCGTCGTTCTCTACCAGATTTGGCTTTTCGTCGCTCCCGCCTTGTACAAGCATGAGCGTAGTGCGATTACTGGATTTCTTTTCTCGACTGTGTTTCTGTTTCTCTCAGGGATCGCCTTCGGTTACTTCGTCACCTTGCCGTATATCTTGCGATTCCTGGTGAGTTTTCAAGGCCCCATTAGTTCGATCAAGCCCATGATCACCGTCAACGAGTATTTCGACTTAACGCTGATGGTGCTACTTGGGCTCGGGTTGGTGTTCGAACTGCCGATCCTGATTTTCTTTTTGTCGCTCTTTGGGATCGTCACGCCAAAATTTCTCTGGAAGAATTTCCGATACGCCATTCTGGTGATTGCGATCGTGGCCGCCATCGTGACGCCCACTCCCGATGCGATGACCATGCTCATCTTCATGGCTCCCATGGTCGGGCTTTATTTTGTGGGGATTGCCGTCTCCGCCATCGTGACGCGGCGGCGCGAGCGGCGGCTGGCTACGGCGGTGGAGGCACGGTAAATGATTTCGTTTTCTAGAATAATTTTGCGCACGGCAGTGTTTGCGTGCCTCGTTCCCACAGGTTTGACGGGATGCAAGGCCACTGGGCACGATTCGAGCGGGACCGCCACGCAGCCTCCGCTCGTGAGCGCGGCAGCTTCCGCTCCGCCGCAAACCGCCGATGAGGCACCCCCACCGGAAAGGACCGGAGGCTTCGATGGCAAGCGCGCCTTCGCCCACGTCGCCAAGCAGGTCAGCTTCGGCCCGCGTCCTTCCGGCTCGCAAGCCATCGTGCAGTCGCAGGACTATCTGCAATCCGAACTAAAAAGCTACGGCTGCAGCACGGAGACAGATTCTTTCGGCGCAGACACGCCCGTCGGCCGCCTCCCGATGAAAAACATCCTGGTGAAAATTCCCGGCGAAAATCCCGGCGTGATTCTTCTCGGTACGCATTACGACACGCTGTTGAAGGACAATTTCGTCGGCGCCGATGACGGTGGCTCTTCCACCGCCTTGATGTTGGAGCTGGCGCGCCTGCTCTGCGTCCAACACGGCAAATATGCCGTCTGGATCGCGTTTTTCGACGGCGAAGAGGCCATGAAGCAATGGAGCGCTAACGACAGCCGCTACGGCAGCCGCCAGATGGCCGCCCGCTTTGCCGCTAGCGGCGACATCAAGAAGATTAAGGCATTTCTGCTGGCGGACATCGTCGGCGGTCGCAAGGCCCAGTTCCTGCGCGAATCTAGCTCCAACCCCGCATTGATTGATCTCGTTTGGAACACCGCGGCCAAGCTGGGCTACTCTGGCCCCTTTTTGAATGACATGACGTCTGCCGAAGACGACCACGATTCCTTCATGAAGCGAGGTGTTCTCGCGGTGGATGTCATCGGGGACTTTGTGCACAACGGTTACTGGCACACTCCGCAAGACTCTCTCGACAAGATCAGCCCCCAAACGCTCGCCATCGTCGGCCACGTTTTTCTTGAAAGCGTGAAACAGCTTCAGGCGAAATAAGGCCCCATTGGCCCAATACTGCGCTACGCCTCGAAACGCACATCCTTACCCTCTTGCACCCCCGAGTGCTTCAGGAACTCCTCATCATTCCGGTATGGAAAATCCGAGCGGTAATGGCTCCCCCGGCTCTCTTCGCGAGCCAGTCCCGAACGTGCGATCAGCAACGCCAGCGCATGCATGTTTTGCAGCTCGTGTCCCGCGCGCCCGGGCTTCTCCGGTTTCGGCAGCTCCAGCGCTTGCAACTGCTTGATCGCATCCGCCAATTCTTTCCCGCTTCGTAGAATCCCAACCTCGCGCCACATCACGTCTCGAATATTCGTCAGTGTCGCGCAGGCCGGCGATGGCTTTGAATTTGCCTTTGGCGGTTCCTTTTGCGCGGCCGAAGAATTTTCCGGCATCGGCGCTGGACTCCCAGGTAGCGCGGCGCCGCTTCGCTTGCCGACTGGCGCATCCTCGATCATCGCTTGCCCCGCGCGCGCCCCAAAAACCAATCCTTCGAGCAGGGAATTGCTCGCCAGACGGTTGGCGCCGTGCACGCCCGTCGCGGCCGTCTCGCCCGCGGCATATAGGCCCGCAAGCGAAGTCCGTCCCCACAGATCGGTCTTCACTCCGCCCATCATGTAATGCGCGGCGGGACAAACCGGAGCCATGTCGGTTGCCAGGTCGAGACCATAGCCCGCGCAGGTCTCGTAGATTCGCGGGAACCGTTTCTTCAGAAACTCCTCAGTCTTTTTCGTCATGTCCAGATACACATGCGTGCTTTGGGTGCGGTGCATCTCGCTGACAATCGCGCGCGCCACGATGTCCCGCGGAGCCAGCTCTTGCGCTTCGTTGTAACGCTTCATGAATCGCTCGAGGCCGATGTTGCGCAGCACCCCGCCTTCGCCGCGCAGCGCCTCGGACAGTAGAAACCGTGGCGCACCCTTGACCGCCAGCGCCGTCGGATGGAATTGCACGAACTCCATGTCGGATAGTACGGCTCCTGCTTCGTATGCGATGGCCATGCCGTCGCCGGTGGCCACTTCGGGATTTGTCGTCTCCCGGTAGATTTGCCCCAGCCCGCCCGTCGCCAGCAGCACTGCTCCGGCCCGCAACTCGTGCTGCGATCTGTCGGTTTCATCGATGAAGCGCAGCCCCGTGACTCGCCCGCCCTCCACAATCAATTCCGTCGTGAAAGCGTGCGCGCGCAAGTGCAGGTGCGGAATCGTGTGCGCCCGTGCGAGCAGCGCCCGGCTGATCTCCCTGCCGGTCGAGTCGCCGTGGGCATGCAAGATTCGCGAGCGGCTGTGCGCCGCCTCGCGCGTAAAAGCCAGTTTCGTTCCCGCCCTGTCCAATTCCGTCCCCCACTCGATGAGCTGGGTGATGTACTTCGGGCCTTCTTCGACCACCAGAGCCACGGCCTCGGGGCGGCACAAACCATCACCGGCATTGATGGTGTCCTGTTCGTGCAGTCCGATTTCATCTTCGTCGGAGAGGGCCACCGCGATCCCTCCCTGTGCCCAAGCGGTCGCGGAATCGCTCAAATTGGACTTCGCCAGAACCAGTACGCTTCCGGCCGCGCTCAGCTCGATCGCTGCGCGCAAGCCCGCGATTCCGCTGCCCACCACGGCGTAATCGGCGCGATAGTTTTTGTGGGCGTTCGTCATGGGAGTGGGGGTTTTGGGGCCTCCGTATGTTACCACGAAGGAATTATGCCCATGAAAATGGCGGCCCTGGCATGCGATGCCAGCGGGGCGTGTGTTACATTGAAAATGTCTCGCCCGTGAAAATGAAGCGCATTCTCGTGAAATCGTCGGCTGGCCGCTACTTTGTTGTTTCGGGCGCAGGAGCGATTCGCCGTGCCGCGCAGGAAATTGCCGCGCTCGGGCGATTTTCAAGCGTGCACGTCGTTTCCTCTCCGAAAGTCTGGCGCGCCGTGGGAAAATCGGTCCGGCGCGGCTTGCACCTTTCTAGAGGCGGCTCCGTTCATCTCTTCGATGACGCCGAATCCGCAAAGAATCTCCGCAGCGTGGAACAAATCACCCGCTCCCTTTGCCGCGCGGGCGCCGATCGCCAATCGCTTGTTGTCGCGGTTGGCGGCGGGGTGGTCGGCGACGTAGCCGGTTTTGCCGCTGCTGTCTTCTTGCGCGGAGTGAAGCTCGTGCACATCCCGACGACGCTTGTCTCGCAGTTGGACAGCTCGATCGGCGGCAAGACGGGCGTCAATCTTCCCGAAGGGAAGAACCTGGTCGGATCGTTCTATCCGTCCCAGCTGGTGCTCACCGATCCCGAGCTACTTCGCACGCTCTCCGACCGCGAATTCCGCGGCGGCCTTGCGGAGGTCATCAAGCACGCCATAATCGCGGACGCGGAGATGTTCGCGATTCTAGAGAAAGATATGGACAAGGTAATGCGGCGGGATCGCCGAGCCCTCGGTTTTCTAATCCCGCGCAACGTGCAGATCAAAGCGCGCGTGGTGAGCCGCGACGAACGCGAATCGGGCCTGCGGGAAATCCTCAATTTTGGTCACACTTTCGCGCATGCTCTCGAAAGCGTGACGAAATACCGCCGCTATCAGCACGGTGAAGCCGTAGCCTGGGGCATGATCGCCGCCGCCTTCCTCGGCCATGAACTTGGCTTGACGCGCGCGGACGACGTTTCTCGTATCGTCGCGCTGGTTCGCCGCCTGGGACCGCTGCCGCCCTGGCCGGGGGTTCCGGCGAAGGCTTTGCTCCGCGCCATGCGCTCCGACAAGAAAACGCGCAGCGGGGTTCTTCGCTTCGTTCTCTCGCGCCGCATCGGCGAAGCACGGTCGTATGACACCGTTCCTCTTCACGTCGTGGAACGCGTCCTCCATTTCACGCCCCGCCTCATGACTGCGAGTAATGAGCTTTCGCTAAGGCGCCATGGCTGAGGCCGCCGCACCGGTCAAGGGAACCCGGCCGGAAGGCGCCGTTACCGAGGCGGACGCTTCTAAAAAAGTCCGCGAGATGTTTACGCAGATCGCCCCGCGCTACGATCTGCTCAACCATCTCTTGTCATTGCAACTCGATCGTCTCTGGCGTGCCCGCACCGCCAGGCGTCTAAAGCCGCTTCTCGACCGGCCCGATGCTCTCGTCCTCGATCTCTGCTGCGGAACCGGCGATCTCGCTTTCGCTCTCGCGCGTGCCGGAAAAGCTCGCATCGTCGGCGCGGATTTCGCCCATCCCATGCTCGTCCGCGCAAGAGAGAAAAGCGTGGCCCTGGCCCCACCCCCGAACCACCGTTCACCAACTCCAATGCTTTTTTTTGAAGCCGATGCTGTCCGGCTTCCGTTCGCCGGCGCTTCTTTCGACTTGGTGACCAGCGCCTTTGGCTTTCGCAATCTTGCCAACTACGAAGCCGGCCTGCGAGAAATTCAGCGCGTGCTCAAGCCCGGCGGCGCCATCGCCATCCTGGAATTCACCGAGCCGCCAGACGGCTTATTGGGCGATTTGTATCGCTGGTATTTTTGCAAAGTCCTGCCAAAGATTGGCGGAATTATTTCTGGCGATCGATCCGCCTATACCTATCTGCCAAAATCTGTTGCGCGATTCTTCCGACCGCCCGAACTCGCCGCGCTCATGAACGCCGTCGGCTACCAGTCCGTGGATTATCGCGCCTGGACCCTCGGCACCGTCGCTGTGCACACTGCCTTGCGCGCAAAATAATTTGTAGCAGGGCTTCAGCCCACCCGCCTAATTATCCATATCTTCCCAAGGAGGGTCGTGAAAGGTAGAAACTCAAGCGGGATTGCCACCGCGTCAAAATTCTTTCTCACTTTCAACTCTTAACTTTCAACTTTCGACCTCTTCCCGCAAGTCAGCGGTCACCAACCACCAGTCACTCCTCCAGCCCCGCACTCCGCAACTTCGCAAGCAGCGTCTTCGGCGACACACCCAGCTTTTCCGCCGCCCGCGTCTTGTTCCACTTGCATTCGCGCATGGTGTTTTCCAGCAAAGCTTTTTCCACATGACTCACGGCGCGCCCGGTGACTTCCTCCAGCGAGCCTTCCCAGTTGAAATTTTCGGCAAGCATGCCCGACGGCAGGCGCTCTACATCCGGCTTCGAGACAGGTAACTGCAAGCCCTCGGCGCGAATGCTCAACCCGTCTGCCAGGATCACCGCGCGCTCCAGCGTATTTTGCAGTTCGCGCACATTTCCTCGCCATCGGTAGTGCAGCAGCCGGTCGCGCGCCTCGGCCGATAATTCCATTCCGGGTTTTCCAAATTCGCGGCTGAATTTTTCCAGGAAGTGGTCCGCCAGCAGCAGGACGTCGTTCCCGCGCTCGCGCAAGGGCGGAATTGTCATCGGGACCGTCGAAATGCGAAAATACAAGTCTTCGCGAAATAATTTTTCTTCGGCCAGTTTTTGCAGATCGCGATTCGTTGCCACCACGATTCGAACGTCCACATCGATCGATTGCGTCCCGCCCACTCTTTCAAATCGTCTCTCTTCCAGAACGCGCAGCAGCTTTGCCTGGATTGCTAGCGGCAACTCCCCAATTTCATCCAGAAAAAGCGTTCCGCGATGCGCCAGGTCCATCTTCCCGACCTTGCGCGCCCCAGCACCGGTGAACGCTCCTCGTTCGTGCCCGAAGAGTTCGTTCTCCACCAGCCCTTCCGGAATTGCCGCGCAGTTCAGCGCCACGAACGGCTGCTCCCGCCTCGGCGACAAGTGATGGATGGCCAGCGCGAACAACTCCTTTCCCGTCCCGCTTTCGCCCAGCAGCAGGCAAGTTGAATCCGTCGCTGCCACCTTCTGGATTTGCTGGCTCACTTCCCGGATCGAGGGATGTTCCCCCACGATCCGCGGGAATCCATAACGCGTGGAGTATTCTTCACGCAGCAGCAGATTCTCCCGCAGTAATTCCTGCTGCCGCGCCGCTCGTTGCACCAACAGCTTCAAATGCTCCAGGTCCACCGGCTTTTGCAGAAAATCAAAAGCGCCTTCCTTCATCGCGGCTACGGCTTCTTCCACGGATCCATACGCCGTCAGCAGCAGCACCGGTATCGCTGCATCCGCCTGCTTGGTCTCGCGGAGCACGTCCAGCCCCGAAGCCCCCGGCATCTTCAAATCCGTGATGACCATTAGGTATCGCCGCGCGCGCACTTTCTGAATCGCTGCGGCGCCGTCTGGCGCTTCGTCCACGGCGTAACCCGCACGCTCCAGCGCCTTGCGCAGCATGGTGCGCAGTTCGGTCTTGTCTTCTACGAGGAGGAGAGGTTCCATCTCTTTCGTTTCTACCACGAATCGTGCCGCCGTCACGGGACAACCAGAGACACGTGTGCAGAGAAGGGAAGCAGCAATGAACGGCTACTGAACCATCTGTCGAGCCTTATCAGGTGAATTGAAAGGGGTCTGTAGTTCAGGTCAAGGATTCCTTGCTCGCAGACCAGCTCCCAAGGAATCTAACTGATCGAGAGGCTTGCTTCTCCGATGTCGGAAGGTAAGCGCTGTCCCGACTCGCTCGGTGCTGAACTTCGAGATTCGCGGCGGCCAAAAACTTTTTTCCTCACACTGAGCACCTGCAACTGAAAACTGATAACTTCCTCAGCGTGCCCACCCCGGATCACCGCCTGACTTTCTCAATTGCTCTTCCATATCATCCAGCCCCTGCTGCAGTTCAGCCACTTCCTTCTTCTTAGCGTCAATTTTTGCATTAATGGCGTTGATCTCCGCACGCGAATTCTGTTGGGTCATCGCCTTCTGCGGGTCAGGGTAGTATTCCATTTGGGCCTTTTCCAACTCGCGTCCCAAAATATCGACTTCCTTCATGAGCTTTGCAATCTTGTCGCGTTGGGCCTGAAACCTCCGCCTCCACGCCGCCTGGCCATTTGGATCTTCGGTCTTGGTCGTGTCTCCGGTCTTGGCGGAGCCTCCCGCCGCTTGCGCCGCCGTCGCGGCCACCGTGCCACCGGCAACCCTTGGAGCCGCGGCCGGCTCCGGCGCGCTCTTCTTCACATCATCGTCCGTATAAATCTTCTTAGGCTTCGGCGCGTCCTTCTTCTTTTCGCGCGCCTTCCTTGCGGCATCCGCCACAGGATCGCCCGTCTGTTGCTCGGAAGAGCCCTGCTGCTGCGCGGCTGCCAAAAGCCCCGCCATGCACAGAGCCGCAACAATCATTGAAGCCTTGATCCACAATCTCACTCGCATATGGTCCTACCTTCCCGGAGCAACTGGAAGACCTCGGCACTCTCTTAGATGCTAGCCTGCTTTGATTCTACCGCTTCCGTCGCGCTGCGCGGCAAGGGTAGCGTAACTATAAACTCCGCCCCTCCTTCGGCCCGGTTCCGCACCTCCACTTGCCCGCCATGTTGCACGATGATCTTCTGCACCACGGCCAGTCCGAGCCCCGTCCCCTTTGCCTTCGTCGTAAAAAACGGCCGGAATAGCTTCGAGAATGCGTCCACGGGAATCCCTGGGCCGTTATCCGCAACGCTGATCCGCTGGAACCCCGTCTCTTCGCCATCAACGATGTCTCCGCGAACAACGACCCGCCCTCCGCCTGCCGTCAGCGCGCACGCTTCCGCCGCGTTGCGCGCCAAATTCAGCAGCGCTTGCCTCAGCAGTCCTTCGTCTCCGCCCGCGTCTCCGAATGTCCCTTCACATCGAATCTTCACTTGCGGCAAGGCCTCTCCCACTTCCGAAACCACCCGCTCGACTACTGTTTGTAGGGCCACCCTCTCATCGGGGATTTCCAGCGGCCGCGCATACTTCAAGAACTCCGTCACCACGTGCGTGATGTTCCGCGTCTGCTCCAGGATGCGTTCGGCGTAGTCTAAAGCCTCTGCCTCGGATGACTCCGACCGGATCATCTGTGCGTAACCCGAGATCGTCGCCAGCGCATTCTTGAACTCGTGCGCGATTCCCGCGGACAGTTCGCCGAGCGCCGCCAGGTTTTCTTTCAGTTGCATCCGTTGCTGTAGCGCGGCAAGCTCCGTCAAATCCGTCAACAGGCAGATCGCCCCGCTGATCTTTCCCTCACCGCGCCGGATCGGCGAGATCGTCACTCCCAGGCGCCGCGTGTCCCCTGCGGGCGGGATATGCTCCACCACTTCGCGCCGGAAAATTCTCCCGCTCGAAAGGCACTCCGCAACCAGCTTGGTCATTTCCGACGATGCTCCCAACGCCTCGCTGTAGCGCCGGAATCCGAGCCCGCGAATTCCCAGCACCTGCTCCGCCGCCGGATTCGAACTGGAGATAATGCCCGTGGCATTCACTACCAGCAGCCCCGCCGGCATGTTCCTGGTCACTTCTTCGCTCAGCCGCTCCGTCTGTTCCGCGCGCTCCTTTTCGATGCGGTGCAGCCGTTCCAGTTCCTTTTCCTGTTCGCGCAGCTTCTGAATCACGCCCTGCATCCATGCCGCCATGAACGCCGAAGGATTCTCCGTGCGCGGCGCGTTCGTTTTGAATTCCTTCTTCTGCTCTTCCCGCGTGCTCTGAAAAAACTTCCGCATCAGATACACCACCAGCCCCGTGACCACCAGGAACCCAACTCCCAGTCCCGCGGCAATCATCCAAAGGTGCTGGGTGTTATTTCCAGCTTGAAGCGTTGCCAGCATCGTTGCTGTCTTCCGGCTCCTTCCCCTCTTCCTCTGTGACCCTCTGTCTTCTCTGTGCTCTCTTATGTTAAATCACTTTCCTATTCTGCCCGCGATTCTGGAATCGCGCGACTAAGGGACGATCCCTAGAAGGTTAGGCCAATAACCTGCAATCAGCGGTCCCCCATACACGATCGCCAGCGACCCAATCCCCAGAAACGTGCCCAACGGCAACTGGTATCGCCTGGCCATCGCCCATCGCAATTGCCGCTCCGTCCCCAGTCCTAGGCGGCTCGCGCGCTTCGCCACTCCGCTCCGCCAACCCCCGAAGTACAACGCCACGATAAGGCCAATACCGATCACGCTTCCCAGAAGGCTCCCTACCAGAAGGGTCAGGAACGTCCCGCGTAATCCGAGAAACGCCCCGATCATGGCCATCATTTTCACGTCGCCCATGCCCATGCCCTCGTGACCGCGCACCGCTTTGTACCCTGCTGCCAAGCCCCACAACAAAAAGCTTCCGAAGGCCGCGCCAAGGATTCCGTCCAGAATTCCAGCCGCGAATCCCGGCATTCGCACTTGCAGCAAGCGCCACATGAGAAAACCCGCGAGTCCGTGGTCCGGCGGCACAAACGCCGAGAACAGCAGTCCCGCCGCAAAGCCCGGCCAGTTGACCACGTCCGGCAGCAGCCGCACGCGCAAATCCGTCACCGTCAGAATCAGGATCAAGCACGTAAAAAACAGCCATTTCACCGTCGTCTGCGTGATGCCGAACTCCAGAAACGCTGCCACAAATAGCAGTCCCGTCGCCAGTTCCATAAGCGGGTACATTGGCGAAATCGCTAACCCGCACGCGCGGCACTTCCCGCGCAGCCACAACCATCCGAAAACCGGCACGTTGTCATACGGCTTGATGGGCGTCATGCACCGCGGGCAGCGCGACCCCGGCGAAACAATGGAGATGTCCTCCGGAATCCGCGTGATGCAGACATTCAGGAAGCTCCCCACGATGATCCCAAATAGAAAAAAGAAGACGGTGATGATGACCACGGTTTGCCCGGCCACTCCGCGGCCGCTCTTCTCAATCTGCCACACTCATCCCACTGCCTCAATCAATCGCCCTTCCTGCCGTGCCTCATCCCTAACGCTTTCTTCATGCACATCGCCTCTCTTCTCCGCTCGCAGCGCTCACCGCTTCAGCCTCTTATGTGTCCCCGTGTCCCGTGGTCAATGAGCGGATTCGGCTCGACACTTTGTTCTCTGTGTTCTCCGTGCACCCAGCGTTCTCTGTGTAAATCCTTTTCTCTGCAATTACCCCGCGCCAACCATTTTTGTTTCTGGAACTGACACCTGTAAACTAACAACTGACGACTGCCTTTATGCACTGGTTCGAACGCAAGATCCGCCGCTACGAGCACCGCCGCTGGACCACCGACGACAATCGCCGCGTCCAACCTTTCCATTGGGGACTTGAGCACATCGGTGGCTCACTCGACGACCCCAATCCCGGCGCATTCGTCCAGGAATACGCCCGCAAAGCCATCGAATCGAGCAGGGAATGGTACGCCGCCTCTCCCTCCACCGACTACCGCTTCGATCGCGAAAACGTCCTCACCTTCATAAGTTCCATCGAATCTCCCTGGCCGGAAAACAACACCGTCCACGCGCAGCTTTTTCCCACCAGAAAAGCTGGTCCTGGCCCCGCCGTCCTCCTCCTCCCCAACTGGAACGCCAAATGGCACGGCCAGAACGGCCTTTGCCACTGGATTCAGCGCTTGGGTATCACCGTCCTCAAGATGAGCATGCCCTACCACGACCGCCGCATGGCCAAGGGCCATGAACGCGCCGACCAGATCTGCGGACCCAACATCGGCCTCACCCTCCAGGCCAATCGCCAAGCCGTCCAGGACGCCCGCCGCTGCCTCCACTGGCTCGAGCAGCAGGGCTACACCAAGCTCGGCATCCTCGGCACCAGCATCGGCTCCTCGGTCGGCTACATCACCCTCGTTCACGACGAACGCGTTCGCGCCGGCGGCTTCTTCCACGTATCCACCTACTATGCTGACGTCATCAGCCAGGGCATGACCACGAACCACGTCTGGGAAGGCCTTCGCAACCACGTCACCCTCGACGAGCTTCGCGAATACTGGTCCCCCATCAGCCCCCTGCCCTACGTCGAGCGCGGCATGGGCGCCGGCCGCAACACCTTCATGGTCTACGGCAAGTACGATCCCACCATGCTCCCCGAACTCACCCGCCAGATGCTCGACTCCCTCCGCCGCCACGGCGCCGATCCCCGCACCCTAGAACTCGCCTGCGGCCACTACTCCCTCGAACTCGCCCCCTTCTCCTATGTCGCCGGCTACCGCATGCTCACCTTCTTTCTCGAATCCCTCGCCTAGTGGCACATCCTTCAGGCTGCGGCAACGTCAACTCCATACTGCATTAGATGCTTGCGCCCTCCTCTGCAGTATCATCAGGGCGTGGACAAGCTTCTGCTCTTAGTATTTGGCCCTCTCGTCGTCGCAGCCGCGCTTCTCGTCATCGCGACTGGAATTCGCCGCGTTATCGCAAAATTTCGTTCCCAGGCATCTCCCGATCAAATCAAGGCCACCTACGAAGGGTATCTACGCCGCCTTCTGAATCCGCAACCCGACGCCGTCGAACGTGAATTGGGCAAACTGCTCCCGGAACGACTCTTGCAGTTGTACCAGGACAAATCAGCCATCCAATCAGCCGGCTTCCAACTCGAGACACCCGGCAAGAAAGGTCGGTGGTCGAAGCGCTGGCCGGTTTATTGTTTTGAGCCCTTGGACATCGAATCCCTGAACGAATTACCTTACGAGGAGGAATTGGGTCCCGGGTTTTGCTTTGCAACCACCGGCCGCGGATCCTGGTATTGGATTGCCGCCTCCGATCAACGGGTAAAAGACTCCCCCGTCGTTTTCCTTGTCTACGATGGCGGCGGCTCCCACCGCAAAACGGTCGCCACCAGCCTCCAAGAATTCCTGAATTGGCCGCGTTTGCCCATTAGATGAGTTGAACATGGGCAAATGAGTCAGTCCGCGGTCGCCTTAACCTCTATACGACATGCTAGCGAGGTTTGGACCGCACACCAATCACGAGACACCGATCACATTGCTCTCTCATTTTATCAACTTCGAGATTCCGCATTTGTCGGCAGTTTGTGGTAGACAGGTAGATGGAATTCTAGTATGGTAGATTCATGAGCCTTAACATCAAAGACCCCGAAGCCCACAAGCTCGCTCAGGAGTTGGCCCGCGAAACTGGCGAATCCATGACCTCCGCTGTGATTCAGGCCATTCGCGAGCGCCTAGAAGCCGTCCGCCGCCGCCGCAAACGCGACGCGATGCGTGCCGCCATCATGGCCATCGGAAAACGCGGGGCGTCCCTTTACAAGGGGCCGTACATCGACCATGCCGATTTGTTGTATGACGATAAGGGGCTCCCGAAGTGATCCTGGATACTTCCGCAGTTCTTGCCGTCGTGCTCGGCGAGCCCGGATTCGAGGTTTTCGTTGATGCCATTTCATCTGCGCCAGTCTGTAGAATTTCCGCCGCTTCGTTTGTTGAAGCCTCGATGGTTGCGGAAAGCCGCATCGGCGACCAAGGCTTACGCCAGTGCGACTCCTTTTTCCGCACTTCCCGCATCTCGGTTGAGCCTGTCACCGAAGACCAAGCCCTGTTGGCGCGGCAGGGCTACTCCGACTACGGCAAAGGCCGCCATCCCGCCGGCCTCAACTTCGGCGACTGTTTCTCGTACGCCCTGGCCAAATCCACGGGCGAGCCTCTCCTCTTCAAGGGCGACGACTTCCGCCAAACTGACATCCAGCCCGCTCTTCCGTAAGGTATGCCGGCAAAGTTTCCTTGTTTTTTTCTATTGATATGCAAGTATCTGAAGTGGGTAATATTGCGCCCGCTCTCTGGTGGCCGAACCCTCTTTTTTTCCTATTTGAGTTGCGGAACTTTCCCAATCCACTTTTCCTTCCATTGAACGAGCGCCATTCTCTGTTTGATGCCATCCGTCAGTCCGTAAGTACTGTGAACTAAATGGTTTCCGGCTCCCTTGGCGATTCGCAAGAAATTATGAAACCTAACTGCCCTGGAATCCATTTTTTGCGCACTCTTTTTTGCTCTAAGGAAAAAGTCAATCCGTCTGTTTTCAAGCAATTCCGCACCCTTTGCCAAAAAACGCGGGGGCGCGTACCCCTGTCCCGCGTGGTGCGCTGTCCGCTGTATCTTTAGACGAGTACCAGTCGATGTAGGGCGCAGCATGCTGCCCCCTTCTTGGCAGGATTTCAACCATGCAGGTCTATCGAAGTAGCGAGGAGAACGCGGCCTCAGCCGCCAGAGCCGACACCGCTTCAATGTCCGGTGCCAAAGTCCGATCATCCTTGACGATGGGCGACTTGGCGCGCACAGCCGCATAAGCCTTCTTGGCCAACGTCCCGGTCTGCAGCGGGCCCAGCAGGTCGATCCCCTGGCAGGCACAAAGCAATTCAATGGCGATCGTATTTCGCAAATTGACCAGCATGTGCCCCAGCCGCCGCGCACCGCTCATGCCCATCGATACGTAATCTTCCTGATTGCCGCTCGTGGAAATGGAATCAACGGAATGGGGCGTAGCTAACGCCTTGTTTTCGCTCGTCAGCGCCGCCGCCGTCACCTGCGCAATCATGAATCCCGAATTCAATCCTGGCTCCGACGTCAGGAACGCCGGCAGCATGCTGGTCAGCGGATTCGTCATCTGCTCGACGCGCCGCTCCACGATTCCGCCGAGCGTCGCAATCGCAATCGCCACTTGATCCGCCGCCATCGCCAGCGGCTGCCCGTGAAAATTTCCGCCGCTAATGATGTCGCCGTTGTTCGCATCGCGCACAAAAACCAGCGGATTATCCGTCGCGCTGTTCAACTCCACTGCCGCCATTTCCCGCGCCTGCCCCAGTGAATCGCGTACAGCCCCGTGCACCTGCGGTGTGCAGCGCAGGCTGTAGGCATCCTGCACGCGCGGATCTTTTTCCAGTGCGCGATGCGACTCGCGAATTTGGCTGCCTTCATTCAGGTGCGCAAGATTCCGCGCCGTCGTCCCCGCCCCTGCATACGCCCGCGCCTGCATGATCCGCGCATCGAACGCGCCGGGACTTCCGCGCAGCGCATCCAGCGAAAGGGCAGCGGCCACATCCGCGGTGTCCACCAGAATGTGCGCTTCATGCAAAGCCAGGCTGAGCAGCGCCAGCATGCCCTGTGTCCCATTCAGAAGCGATAGTCCTTCCTTCGCTTCCAACGCGACGGGTGCAATCCCTGCGCGCTTCAGAGCTTCGCCGCCGGGCAAAACTTCTCCACGAAATGCCGCATGGCCCTCGCCGATGACTACCTGCGCTAGGTGCGCAAGTGGCGCGAGGTCGCCCGAAGCGCCCACCGAACCCTGCGAAGGAATCACCGGATGCACCTTAACGTTCAGCATCTGGCAAAGCGTCTCCACCAAGCGTGGCCGCACGCCGCTGAATCCTTTCGCCAACGCGTTGGCGCGCAGCAGCATCATCGCGCGCGTCTCCGCTTCACTCAGCGGCACGCCAAGGCCGCACGCGTGGGAACGCACCAGATTCACTTGAAGCTGCCGCACCTGCTCCGTGGAGATGCGCACCGAAGCGAGTTTCCCGAAGCCCGTATTGATCCCGTAAGCCGCTGCTCCCGACGCCACCAGGCGCTCGACCACCGCGCGCGAAGCATTCATCCGCTCGATCGCCGAAGCCGTCAGTTGCACTGGTTCGCCGCGCAGAGCAACTTCGTGGAGTTGCGGGAAGGTCAGATCGTTTCCGCTCAGCGCGACGCTCATGCATTACTCCGGTCGGGTTGCGGCACGACGATGGCGGTAAATACGCTGTGGTATTTCTCGGGCAGCAATTTCGGCCGGCCGTTGCTACCGCAAATCACGTGCGTCGTTTCTCCGTTCGCCAGAATTTTCCCGTCCGCGTCGCGAATGACTTCGTAGGAAAACTTGACCAGGCGGTTCCGCGATTCCGCGATGCGCGTCCGGATGCGCAAGACTTCATCGTACATCGCTGAATGATGATACCGGCAGTGCGCATCCGCCACCACGATGTGGCAATCATCTTCAATTTCCATGCGTTTGTACTCGATGCCCAGCGCGCGGATCAGCTCCACGCGTCCTACCTCGAACCAGATCAAATAGTTCGCGTGATAGACCACGCCCATCTGGTCGGTCTCCGCGTAGCGCACGCGCACCACCGCGTCATGATATTCCATCATCGACTCTCTCGATTTCTCGCAATCGAACCGATTGGCGCTTCGCCAGCGGCCAAGAATTTAGTTATATTAATCAATTCCAATAACGTACAGCACAAATAGAAGACTAGCGATCAGAACTAAAAACCAAAAACTAAGAACTAACGGCTAAGAACTGAAAAGTGAAAACTTGTCACTGTTTCTCTCCCTGCCAGACTGGCTTGCGTTTCTCCAGAAACGATGCGAGCCCTTCTCGGAAATCGGGCGTGCAACGAATCCGCGCATTTTCAAGGATGGCGCGTTCCAGATCGTGATCCACTCCTGGTGCCGCCGAGGAGACCAGAAGGTGCTTGGAACGAGTAAGGCTGCTGGGGCTTGCTGCGATCAGCAATTCCGCAAGTTCGTGAGCGCGCGCCATCAAGCGGTCCGCCGGAACCACCTCCGACACGAGGCCGAATTCCTTCGCTTCGGCCGCTTCGAGGATGCGGCCCGTGAGCAATAGATCGCGGCAGCGCTTTTCTCCGATCTGCCTCGTCAGAAACACGGAAACGATCGCCGGCAGGAAACCGATCTTCACTTCGGTGTATCCAAATTTTGCCTCCGGCGCGGCGAGCGTGAAATCGCATAGCGTGGCGAGCCCGCAGCCTCCGGCGTAAGCTGCCCCGTTTACCGCCCCTATCAGCGGCCTGGGAAAACTCCAGATCCTGCGGAACAGTTTGGCAATCCGCCGCGAGTCTTCTTGATTTTCCGCCGGAGATTGTTTCGCGATGCACGCAAGCATATCCAAATCCATGCCTGCGCAAAATGCTTTGCCCGCTCCAGTCAGAATTCCTACCCGCGCGTGGCTTCTTTCGATCTCATCCAGCGCCGCCTGCAGTTCAGCCATCATTTGCGTGGAGATGGCGTTGCGCTTTTCCGGTCGGTTCAGCGTGATGGTGGCGAGATTTCCAGATATGTCGAGCAGAAGTGTTTGATACATGGCAGCAATCTCCCTCGATGCGTGCGCCGGTAACTCTACTTGAACGCGGGAGCCCCGGAGGTAGAAGCGCAGCATGCTACGCCCCTATTCGTCAGGAACGCCCGGTCGGAGTGATTCTAGTTCACCAGTGGGGCATGCGCATACTTCGCGCGGATCTCGTTCGTCATTTCGAGCACCTTCGCCAGCCGCGAAGAATCGATCCCGGGATCGGCGCCCGCTTTCCGCAGCACCGCGATAACATCTTCCGTCGCGATGTTCCCAACCAGATTGTCTCCCGCAAACGGGCAGCCGCCAAGCCCGGTCAGCGCGCCGTCGAAACGCCGGCATCCAGCTTCGTAGGCTGCGCGTATCTTTTCTTCCGCATCGTCCGGCCGGCTGTGCAGGTGAACTCCCAGCTCGATGCCCGCGGTGTGATCCTTCACGCTGTGATACAAATCGCCGACCAGTTGCGGCGCCGCGTTGCCCACCGTGTCCGCCAGCGAAACGGTGCGGACTCGAATATCCTTCAGCCACTCCAGCGCCTCCACCACGATCTCCGGTCCCCAAGGCTCGTCGTACGGATTCCCAAACGCCATCGAAATATAAATCACCAGTCCGCGATTTGCGGCCGCCGTCTCCTTCCTCAACTTTTCGACCAGCAGGCGAGATTCGTCTCGCGTCATGTTGGCATTCGCGCGCCGAAAATAAGCCGAGATCGAATACGGATACCCGATCGTGGTCACTCCCGGCGTAGCTAGCGCCCGCTCGAGGCCCCTCTCATTCACCACGATTCCAATAATCTCCGGTGCTTCCAGGCCAGCGGGAAGGTCTTTGGAGAAGAAAGTGTTCAGGTTCTCCATCACCTCTTCACTGTCCGCCATCTGTTTGACGTGTTTAGGCGAAACGAAGCTCACCGCATCAATATGCTTGAATCCGGTAAGCACAAGGTCTTTCAAATACTCGGTCTTGTACTCTGTCGGAATGAGATCCGGCAACCCTTGCCAAGCGTCGCGTGGACACTCGATGATTTTAACTGTCGTGGTCACTTAGACCTGCTTCTTCTGATCCAACGGTCGAAATCAAGAGCGAGGAAGCAAAGTTCCCAAAAGGTCAAGAGCGAGGCAAAGATCCCAGCGGCTCTCACGGACTGCGGATAAGGAAACACGGCTGACCCCAGTTCATAGCCAAACGGGGATTTCCGCGCTTCGATATCGAAGCGCACAAAGTAAATCCACGCGGGCATCGCGGCTAGAATCGCAATAGCTCCCCGTTTCCTCATCAGGTCTGAAGGACTCCTGTCTTGAATTCGCGGATTTCGGGATTGAGAGCGGCGACTTCGAGGGCCCAGATCAAGGCAACGCGAGTATGGGCGGGATCGATGACGGCGTCGACCCACAAACGAGCGGCGGCGTAGCGCGGATCGGTTTGGTGTTCGTAGGTGGCGCGCACAGATTCGTACAATTCCTTTTTTTGTACCTCGTCGACTTTTTTACCTTCGCGCTCGAGTTGCTTCAATTTTATTTCGACGAGAGTGCTGGCTGCGGCATCGCCGCTCATCACGGCGAAGCGTGCCGTGGGCCACGCAAACATGAAGCGCGGGTCGTAGGCTTTGCCGCACATGGCGTAATTTCCGGCGCCGAAGCTGCCGCCGCAAATTACGGTTATCTTCGGCACCACGCTGTTCGCCACTGCATTTACCATTTTTGCGCCGGCGCGGATGATGCCGCTCCACTCCGCATCCTTGCCGACCATGAAACCGTTCACGTCGTGCAGAAAAACGAGCGGAATGCGGTTCTGGTTGCAATCGAGAATGAAGCGCGCGGCTTTTTCTGCGGACTCGGTGTAAATCACGCCGCCAAATTCGATACGCTTCTGGTCCGAGCCGCGAGCCAAGGTCTGCACGTGCTTTTTTTGATTGGCGACGATTCCGACTGCCCAGCCGCCGATGCGCGCGTATCCACACAGGAGCGTCTCACCATACTCAGCGCGATATTCCTCGAATTCGCTCGCATCGACCAGGCGGGCGATGATTTCCCGCATGTCGTACTGCTTGCCCGGATCGCTTGAAAAGATTCCGTAAATCTCTTCGCTTGAATAGAGTGGGTCGCGCGATTTCACATGGCTGAAGGGCGAAGCGTTCGGCGTTCCGATTTTGTCGACGAGCGCGCGAATCCGCGCGATGCATGCATCGTCGTCCGGCTCGCGGAAATCCACCGTGCCGCTAATCTGCGCGTGCATTTTCGCGCCGCCCAGGTCTTCGGCGGAAGTTTTTTGGCCGATAGCGGCCTGTACCAGCGCCGGTCCCGCCAAAAATAATCCCGAACCTTCGGT
>Ga0193729_1000144_pt1 | contig 33568 bp, 34 predicted proteins | sample U1c2metaG_FD_143036 | JGI IMG/M metagenome (GOLD analysis project Ga0193729, IMG submission 143036) | Soil microbial communities from a riparian zone of the East river system, Colorado, United States - U1c2 | ecosystem: Environmental > Terrestrial > Soil > Riparian zone | place: USA: East River...
TGTGGCAGGGCTGCGTAAATCCAATCGCCGCGATTGCTCAGAACGCGAATCTCGCTGCCGGGTGGCAATGCCAGAACGCTGTTCGCATTATCCGCGGTCGCGACGCGAGCTTGCACATTCATCCCGGTTACAATCGCCAGCGCGCGACCGTTACTGCCGTTGTCGAGCTCGTGGATCGCAAAAACTGCAACCGTGAAAATCGACAATAAAACAATCGACAATGCGATTACCGCGCCGGACCGCCTTCGCGCAAAAATCAATACGACGATGCAGAAGGTTGCGACCCAGAGAGCAATTGCGGCTGCAATCGTGAATTGATTCACGTTCGCGAATTTCAAGTAGCGCTCTACCAAAGTTGGTGTGAGTTCGAGCGCGCGAGCTTCGTCGCGCACGATCCGCAAATTCGCGTCCGCCTCCGGATGGTGTCGATCTAACGCGAGCGCACGCTCATAGTTCAAGATCGCGTGACCGAAATCTCCCACGCGGAAGTAAGCGTTGCCAAGATCATAAAACAAATTTGCGCTCCATTGTCCTGAGCGAACAAGCTGGTCGTAACCGTCGATCGCTTCCTTGAAATTGCGATCGGCATACTCCTGGTTCGCTTTCGCAAATTGCGCGTCAGATTGCGCGAACACTGATGGAATAAGAAACTCGTAGGTGATCGCGCAACAAAGATTAACAATCAATTTTCGCGTTTTCATGTGCGCAAGTTTTCGAGCAGGTCTAACACTTCACGTCGACTTTCCGGCGAAATGGTCTCGGCGCCGTTGTGCGCGCCGCTGTAACGAAGCTCGTCACTACGCTCGAACAGGCGGCGCAGTTGCGTCCTTTCGTTTTCATCGAGATTGAACGCCGTTGCCGCGGTTTCCGCATCCACTGCGTTTGGATCGATATTGCGCGCGAGCGCCGTTTTCACGCGGACGGCGCGCGATGCCTGCGAGAAATATTCCTGCGGCGAGGAATCGTCGCGTCGCAGCTTCCGCATCAATTCCGCCACCTCGTGCTGCAACGCCGCGACGCGTTGCGCCTCGCGATTCTCGCGGCGCGCTTGTGTCGCTTTCCAGCCGATTAACCCGAGGAGTGCAAGCAGCGGGACGAACTGTGCGGTCCAGAAGAGTGGCCGCGCATAGAGGGGCGTGAACGATTGTGCCACGTTCGGCCGCTCGGTGAGTTGATATAAAATGTCCTGCGGCTTCGGCGACGGTTTCGCGTTTGCGGCCACTGTCGCCGCCGAGCCTGGTTGCGATGCAACCACCGCCGGCCCCGGCGCGGCGCCACCCTCGACAGTGATCGGCATCGCATCGCTCCGCAGGGTTACGTAATTTTCCTTTACCGGATCGAAATACGAAAAGACCAAAGGCGGGAGAGCCTGCTTCTTTTCATTCGGTGAAATTACAGTCTCAAAAGTTTTTGCACCGCTGATGCCGACCTCGTCGTCCTGCTTGAACTTGGAAGAGGAAGGATATTTATGCCAGCCGTGGTCGTCTTCGAGGGCAGGCGCATTCACGCGATCGAAATTGCCGCGACCGGAGACGGTGGAGGTTACTGTAATCGGATCGCCCACTTGCACACGTTTCGGTTTCGCCTCTGTCGTCATTGCGAAATTTCCGACCGCGCCAGAGAAGTTCGGCGGCGCATTTGGTGGTAACGGTTTCACCTCGAAGGTGGCCGGCTCGCTTTCCATCTCTACCTCGCGCCGCTCGGCCAATCGACCAAACGGATCCGCAAAGGACGGATCCGAGAACGGGTCGTCCAAATTGAACAGATCGAAGGGCGAGTGGGAGCGCGAGCGCGCGGCGGGTTGCCTTCGCGGAACCGACACGCGCGCTTTCGCTTTAACCGGACCGATTTCAAATCTTCCAGCGCGCGTCGCGGCGATAGCGGTCTTGAACGTGACCACTTCGTAAGATTTGCCGTTAATCGTCTCCAGGTCGTGTTGGGATTGCTGTAGCTTTTGCGTTGTAAACCCCTGCCCAGCTATCTCGGGGGCATCGGCCAGTTCCGGACGAGCACGCGGGTCGAATCCGAGTCTGATTTCGGCCGGGACCATCTCACCGATAAAAGCAACTTTCTTTGGCACGACCAATTCGGCGAATACAAGCTGATTCGCGTTTTCCGGTTGCGCCTCTCGATTTGAACGGGAGGAAGACGAACGGCCAGGTGAATCGGCGACGTTTAACGTCAATTCCGGTGTATGCAATGCATTGCTGCCGAGGCGAATCGTTTGCGACGGAATTTTGAACGTGCCTGCCTTCATTGGCAGGATCGTATAGTCGTAGATGACGCTTGAAGTGACGTTGAAATTATTCATCTCGAAATGCTGCGATGTGCCCGTTCGATCAATCTGGAGGCCGTCCACCGCGATTTTTTCCGGCGCGTCGGCGCTGCGACTTCCCTTGACTCTAATTTGCAACTGCACTGTCTCCCCGACGGCCGCTTCGGAGCTGCTCAGCACCGCCGTCACGCTCGGCGAATCGGCGAACGCGCACACAACGACAAAAAATCCCAGCGTACCAACCAAGAGTGCACGCCAAGCCGTACGCCCCCGACGCCTTCCGTTCATGCAAACTTTTGCTCTCAAGATCGACATGGGAAATCAGCCATCAACCTTTTCCGTTCCTACCAGTCGTTATAGACATGGCGCGCGGCCTTGTGTTCATCAAGTCGAACGCGCGCCTCTTCATCTTTCATCGATTGGACGAGCGCCTCAGCCTGGCGTTCGCTCATTTGACCTTCCTTCTCTGCTTCGGCTTCGGCGACCGGGGCGGTTTTCTCCGGAGTTTTTTTTGATTTGTCTTCGTTTGCCCCTTTCACGTCGCCCGCGAATTTTTTCTGCGGCGACCCCGATGGGGTAACAGAGGGCATCGCATTTTCGCCTGTTTCCTCGCCGTTTCCTGGCGAGGGCGAAGGAGTTTCAGTGCCACCTGCGCCCGGAGTTGGCGATGGCCGTTCGCCTTCATTTCCTGGCTGCTGCTGATTCTGTTTCTTCTCGTCAGGAGAAGGAGACGAGGAAGACTGTTTTTGCTGTTGGCCAGGAGATGGAGACGGACTTTCTCCGGGCTTCGGCCGATCGTTTTGTTGCTTCGATTGCTGAGGTTGGTTCTTCGCTTGAGATTTATCGTTCTTGTTTTGTTGATCTTGGCCGCTGCTCGATTGGTTTTGTGATTGCCGATCTTGCGATTGCTGCTGCTGATCCTTTTGTTGTTGCTGATCCTGGCTCTGACTCTGCTGTTGCTGTTGATCTTTCTGTGATTGCTGCTGGTTTTGTTGGTGCTGATTACTTCCGTTCTGCTCCTGATTTGAATCTTGCTTTTTCTTGTCCTTTTGTTGCTGCGGCGGTGGCGGACGTTTTTCATTGGGATGTTTCTTAAGCCTCTCGATCTTCTTTTTCACCGCCTCCAAATTGGCTTTCGCCGCTTTATTAGCAGGATCAAGTTTGAGAGTATCCTCATAATGAGTTTGTGCGTTCTTCAAATCGGTCAGCGCGTCCTCGTCGCTCTTGTCCATGTCGGCGTGCTCTTCCAGTGTCCGCCCCATGTTGAAATGACTGTTTTCTTGAAGACCTTTGTCGGTTGAGAGAAGTGCGTCGCTGAAAGCTTGCAACGCCTTGTCGTAATCGCGCATTTTGTAAGCGGCAGTTCCAGCATCGAACTCCATTTTCTCTTTCTGTGATGAATCGGAATGATTCTGCAAGTCTTCCTGAAAACTGCGGTAGGCGTCGGCGTAATTGCCGTCGCGATAGAGTTGGAGTCCCGGCGCGGAAGCTGCGGCATTTCGAAAACACAACAGAAGCAAGGCCGCAGCTATTGGCGCGAGCTTCAGTAGCGCATGCGAGCGCACGGGCGCCCGCGCGCGTTTGCGCTCGCCAATTAAGACCGAAAATGCAAGCGCGACCAAAGCCGCGCCCAGTGGCCATTCATAGCGCTCGATCGGCCGCCGGGATAAACGCACATCGAACTCAGCGGCTTGCATTTTGGCGAGACCTTCGCCGTAAATCTGCTGCATCGTGCTCGGTCCATTTTCGAGGTGTAGATAAATTCCCCCGCTAGCTTGCGCGACTTCGCGCAAACGGTTTTCATCGAGCTTCGATTTCACCACTTGTCCCGCCGAGTCTTTCACGAAGGCCGTTTCGCCATCTTCGCCGCTGATTGGAATGAGCGAGCCTTGCGGCGTGCCCACGCCGACAGTGAAAATCCGCACACCGGCGTCGGCCGCAGCCTTTGCGGCCTTCACTGCGTCTCCGCTCAGCTCTTCGCCATCGGTGAAAAGGATCAGCGCGCGATTTCCCATCGCGCTCTTGCCGAACGTGCGCGAAGCCAGCGCGATCGCTTCGGAAATGTTCGTGCCGCCTTCGGGAACGGTTTTTGTGTCGAGATCGTCGATCGACTCCACGACTGCGCCATAATCGATTGTGAGCGGCGCCTCCAAAAAGGCGCGCCCCGCAAAGGCAATCAAGCCGACGCGATCGCCCTGTAGCTCGTTAATCAGATCCTGCGCCGCGAGTTTGACGCGCTCCAACCGATTCGGCTGCACGTCGTTGGAAAGCATGCTGCGCGACGTGTCCACGGCGATGATCAGATCCAGGCCCTTGCGCTTTACATCCTGGAACGTGTAACCCCAGCGCGGCTGCGCCAGGGCGATGAGCGCAAATGCGAGACCCAGCAATTGGAAAGCGAATCGCAACGTGCGACGAAACCGGTTCGCCGTTCCGGCTAACTGTGGCAGCAGGCGCGCCGAAACAAATTCACGGAGACGCTTTTCGCCGCGTTTCTCCGCGATCAGAAACAAGGCGACTAGAAGCGGAATCGCGAGCAAACCCCAAAGCCATTGCGGTGCGCCCAAGCTCATGGGTGGGGCAAGCTTCCAACTTGCCATGTCGCGCGATCGCAACTTGGCAAGTCGCGCCACATTTCTCGTAAGATCGACATCTTCATTACGGCAATTTCTTCCAAATCGTTTGCGACAACAGAATTTGCCCGAGCAGCAAACCGCAGCCACTCATGATGCAAATCGGAAAGAGATCGCGGTACTGCTGATATTTCTTCACGCTCACGGTCGACTTCTCCATTTTGTCGATGTCGCGATAAATCTGCTCGAGGGATTTCGCATCCGTCGCGCGAAAAAATTGTCCGCCCGCAATCTTGGCAACTTCCTTCAACCCCGTCTCGTTGAATTCTACCCGCTGCTTTTCGTAAAGGATGTTACCCAGCGCGTCCGTTAATGGTCCTCGGGCGGTAAAGATCGGCACCGGCGCGACCCCATTAATGCCCGCTCCGATCGCGTAGAGGTGGATGTGAAGCGCCTTCACCGCTTCCGCCGCGGTATTCGGCGGAATCTTACCCGCGTTATTCTCGCCATCAGTCAAGAGCACGATCGCGCGGCTCTTCGAACGTTTGTCGTTTAGCCGGTTCGCCGCTGCGGCCATGGCCGATCCGATGGCCGTGCTGTCTTCCACGAGTCCAATGCGCACCCGTTCCAGATTTTGCAAAAGCCAATCGTGATCCAAAGTCATCGGACTCACAACATAAGGCCGTCCAGCGAAAGCGATGATTCCGAGGCGATCGTTCGGCCGGCCTTCAATAAACTTTCGCGTTATCTCACGGATCGCATCGACGCGGGTCACCTCCTCGCCGCCGATCGTAAAATCTTTCGTCAACATCGATCCGGAAACATCGAGCACGAGCATGATGTCGATCCCGCTCGCTTCGATCTGAGTGAGACTCTTGCCCAACTGTGGCCGTGCCAGCGCGATGACAAAGATTGCCAAAGCTGCGAGCAACAGCGTTCGCAGAATTTTGCCGGCGCGGGCGGCACTCTGTTTCCCGAGCGCCCGCAACGTGGCTGTTGATGAAAACGTTAACGCGGCGGCGGGTCCGCGCTTGCCGCGCAAATAGGCGAGCAACGGGATCGCGAGCAGCAGCAGGAGCGGCCACGGATGCGCGAAGGTCAGGACGCTATTCGCCGGCGACCAATCAAACAGTCGCAAGTTCAAGTTGCCCTCCTTTTACAAAGCGCGTTGCCTCTTCGAGCAACAATTGGCTGTCCACCGTCGTTGCTTCGTAACGTGCGAACTTGATCAGATCGCACCGGTTCAAAAAATCTTCGAGCAGCGATTTTTCCTCCTTGGAAAACGGCGATGCTTTTGTTAGCCCGCTGAGGAACTCCACTGAAGTTTGCCGCGTGACCGGCAGGTTGAACTGTTCGGTCACGTAGCGCCGGAGAATATCGGAAACGAGAATGCTGAACCGGTAGGGTGGCATCTTTTCCACATCGCTCTGCATGCGCTCGAGCAGCTCCAGGACGCGCTCCCGCGCCGATTTCATCGGAACAGCGCGCTTGCGCGACCGGATAATGAACCAGACGATCAGACCGGCGATCGTCAGCGCAGCGAACGCCCCAAGAAAAATCACCCGCGGCGAAATGAGCGAATAATCAACCGGTGGAGCAATGTCGTGAAAGTCCTGGGCAAGAAAGAATGACATAAACAAGATCGGCATCTTCATTCACCGGATGGCAAGACGGCGTACGCGCTGTTTGAAGAACGAGCGCAGCGCCGGCAAATAATCCTCGCCTGTTCGCAATGCGATTGCGTCGATGTTGTTTCGCCGCAGTGTCCGCGAAAGTTCCGCCTTGTGTTCGTCTGCGAAATCGGTGAAGCGCATCCGCGTCGCGCGATCCGCCGTGTTGATCTCGATTTGCTCCCCGGTCTCCGCGTCTTCTAGCGCGATGATGCCGATGTTCGGCAGCACCTTCTCGCGCTCATCCTGAATATGGATCGCAATGAAATCATGCCTGCGTCCGCTCACGGCCAGCGCTTGAGAAAAATCGGGCGCTTGAAAATCGGAAATAAAAAAGACGACCGCGCGGCGAGTGACGATCTTGTTCAGCGAATCGAGCGCTAATGCCGGCTCGGTCCCGCGACCTTCCGGTTCGAAAAATAAAATCTCGCGAATCAGTCGCAGCGTATGCGAACGACCTTTCTTGGGCGGAATGAAAAGCTCAACGCGATCAGTGAAGAGAAGGAGGCCGACTTTGTCGTTGTTGCGGATCGCGCTGAAAGCGAGCAGACATGCGACTTCAGCGGCCAGCTCGCGCTTCGATTGCGAGGTGCTGCCGAAATTTCCTGACGCGCTAACATCTACAATCAACATCACAGTCAACTCGCGCTCTTCGGTAAATTTCTTTACGAATGCGGTGCCGAGGCGCGCCGTTACATTCCAATCAATCGTGCGAATTTCGTCGCCGGGTTGATACTCGCGAACGTCCTCAAAATTCATCCCGCGTCCCTTAAAAACACTGTGGTAATCGCCGGCAAAGGCGGTCTCGACTAATCCGCGCGTTTTGATTTCGAGTGTGCGGATCTTTTTTAAGATCTCCGATGTATCCATATGTGAATAGTGATCAGTGATTGGTGAATGGAGATTCTTCTTCCACACTTGGTGCGACGTCTCGATAGGGCTCGCCCGCCGCTTGATAAAGCTTCAAATCACGAAACGGCCTGGCAGCTGCCATACCATTCACTAGTCGCCGATCACTATTCACTCTTCCGATCACGGCACCGGTAGTCCCGCAAAAATCCTTTCGATGATGGTTTCGCTCGTGACCGCTTCCGCCTCGGCTTCGTAGCTGACGATGATACGATGGCGCAACACGTCGGGGCCGATGCTTTTGACGTCCTGCGGGGTGACGTAGCCGCGGCCATTCAGAAAGGCGTGGGCGCGTGCGCCCAGAGCGAGGTAGATTGTCGCGCGCGGCGAAGCTCCGTAACGCACAAGTCCTTCGAGTCTCAAATTGTAAGACGCGGGCTCGCGCGTCGCCCAGACAACATCGACAATGTAATCTTTCACGCGGTCATCAATGTAGATGCTGTTGACGACATCGCGCGCAGCGATGATTTGCTTTGCATCGATCACCGGATTCACTCGCAAATCAGGCGCAGAAGTGGCCATCAAATCGAGAATGCGTCGTTCCTCAGCTTTCTGTGGATAGCCGACGTTTAACTTCAACATAAAGCGGTCCAGCTGCGCTTCCGGCAATTGGTAGGTTCCTTCTTGCTCCAGCGGATTTTGTGTCGCGAGCACCAGGAACGGATCGGAGAGCGGATAAGTCTGCTCGCCGATGGTGACTTGCCGTTCTTGCATCGCTTCCAGCAGCGCGCTCTGCACCTTCGCCGGCGCGCGATTAATTTCGTCAGCGAGAATAAGATTGGAAAAAAGCGGGCCAAGCTTGGTCGTGAATTCTCCAGTGCGTGGATTGTAAATGAGGGTGCCGATCAAATCCGCGGGCAAAAGGTCGGGGGTGAATTGCAGCCGTTGAAAGCCGGTCTGAATGCAGGCGGCCATCGTTTTCACGCTCAACGTTTTGGCCAAACCGGGGACGCCTTCGAGCAGGATGTGACCGTTCGCGAGCAGGCCGAGCAGAAGCCGATCGACCAGATATTTCTGGCCGATCACAACATGTGCCACTTGTTCGCGCACCGCCGGAATCCAGCGGCCCAGTTCCTGCACTTCGTGCGTGATCTCCTGAGTCGATTTCATACGGTGTGATCAGACAGGCGCGAGAGGCAGAATGTTCGATTCTATCTGTAGGGGCGGTCTGTGACGGCCGCTTGAATTCAGAAAAGAATGCGATGGTCAGAGACGCCGCTACGATTTTTCGCTGCGCGGGCGCAACGTCAAGATCACCGGCAGTCCGGCGTACGCTTCCGCATGGCGAATCTGCGATTCCAGATAACGTTTATACTGGTCGCTCAGCAATCGCGGATCGTTCACAAAGAGGACGAACTCCGGCGGTTGCACGTGCCGATCTTTCATTCCGCTAGCTTGGGCAGCGTAAAAGAGTTTGAGTCGCCGCCCCTTCCTCATCGGCGGCGGATTGGCCGCGAAGGCGGCGCGCAGTAAACGATTGAGAACGCCGGTGCCGATTCGCGCGCCCGCATCACGCTGAACTTTTCCGATGAGTCCAAATAGCTTGTCGATGTTCTCTCCGGTCAGCGCGGAAGCAACCAAGACCGGCGCGTAATCGAGAAAGAAGATTCGCTGGCGGGTTTCATCGACAAGTTGCTTGATCGGCTGCTTTTGGCCGTGTTTCGGTCCGCCAGTCGTACGGACTCGTCCTGTCGCGAATTTGAGTAAGTCCCATTTGTTCAAAACAACCAGTGCCGCTTTGCGCGCTTTTTGAATGAGACCCGCGATCCGTTTGTCCTGCGCCGTCACTCCAACTGTAACATCGACAATTAACAGGCAGAGATCGGCGCGACGAATGCTTCGCTCCGCGCGCATTACGCTGAAGACTTCGACGGAGCTTGACTGTTTACCCCGGCGGCGGATTCCAGCCGTGTCGATGAAGAGGAATTGTTGACCGTCGCGCTCGTAAGAAATGTCGATCGCGTCGCGGGTTGTTCCCGGCAACTCGCTCACGATTGCGCGCTCGCTCCGCATGATCGAATTGATCAGCGAAGATTTGCCCACATTCGGGCGACCGATGATTGCGATGCTCAGCGGATTCTCGATTCTCGATTCTCGATTCTCGATCTCTAAAGCAGCTGCGGGTAAAAGAGCGCTAATTGCGTCGAGCAATTCAGAAATGCCGCGACCATGCGCGGCGCTGATTGAAACGGCGTCGTCGAACCCGAGTGACGCGAAGTCAGTCGCGAGATTTTCGTGTTTTGGGTCGTCGATCTTATTGATGACGAGCACGATCGGCTTTCGCGATTTGCGAAGGCTGCGCGCGAGTTCCTGATCGATCGGGGACAGCCCTTGTTTTGCATCGACAACGAAAAGAAGAACGTCGCTCTCATGCAAGGCTTCTTCAGCTGCGCGGCGCACGTGTGCAACCAGTTCTGCCGCACTCGCACCGCCAACGCCGCCGGTGTCCCAAAGCCTGAACGGTCGAAGGCCGCGCGTGCAGATGGCCGAAAGCCGATCCCGCGTGACGCCCGGTTGATCGTGAACGATTGCAATTTTTCGACCGAGCAGGCGATTAAACAATTCCGATTTCCCGACATTCGGACGTCCGATGATGGCGACGTTCGGCGTCTCGCTTTTGCCGTTCATCGCACAAAGAAATAGAGTTCAGTCCCGCCTGGCGTGCGCGTGGCCTTCAGCCTGTAATTGCCGCACTCCGTCCATCACGTAAACGACTCCGGAAACAAGGGTGAAAAATCCTGCGCCGATGACGATGTAAAGCAGCGGGAAAAAGCGAAATTGCAGCATGACCCAGCCGATCGCAATCATTTGCGAAACGGTCGCGACTTTGCCAGTCCAATTCGGTTTCACTCGCACCTTTCCGATGAGTAGTTGAAGGACCGCGCTGCCGACGAGAATCACCACGTCGCGGGTGATGACCAGGACCGGGAACCAGGCGGGAAATCTTCCATATTCAGGATCGATTTTGTTCCAATTGCTGATGCTGAGCGTGATGATTCCGCTCAGGAGCAAACCTTTGTCGGCGATTGGATCGAGAATCACGCCGAGAGAACTGCGCTGGTTGTATCGCCTGGCCACATAGCCATCGAGCCCGTCGCTAACGGCGGCGAGCAGGAAGATCATGATCGCGGCAACGCGCTGCCACTCGAGTGGTTCACCGCGCTCGATGCTTTGGCCATAATAAATCGCCATTGTCACGAACGCCGGGATCATCAAAATCCGGACCACGGTGATTTTGTTGGCAGTCGTCATGAGGAGTGCGCGATGTTGAAACTGGAAGGTCTGCGCGAAAAAGTTGCAAGGCAATTTGGGTGGGCAACGGCGAGGCACATGTTGCCGCCACGGCGTCTGATACAGATGCCCTAGAATTGGCGTCATGATATTGCGGGACGTTTCTGCGAAAGCGCCGCGTCTTTAAAAACGAAGCAAGACCGGGGTGATTTCCTGTGAAGGCACAGGACGAACAGCGAGTGGTAATTCGTCTCGTTGACCTGGAGGACGAAATTTCCCGGCTGAATAATTTTGAAGTAATACATCCCATCCGCACCTGAAACCGCGCTCGCGATCGATGTGTAACCGCCGGCCGGATTCGGGAGAAAGAGAGTGACGCGCGCTCCGCTCAACGGGAAAGGATTCGGAGCATAACCATGGATCCCATCGACTCGGCCGCGAAGGTCGGTTGCCGTGACCGTCTCCGCGACGATGAACGCGGCAAGAAAAAGAAGAATGACTTTAAGGGGAAGTGGGTTAGCTCCGGTTCTTTTCGCGAAATTTCTCTCAGTCAATCCATGGAAAAAACGAGGCGCGCAGAAACATACCCTGACTGACCGTGAAAGGGACGTAGTGCGCCTCCTTGCCCTGGGTAGCAGCAACAAAGAGGTGGCCAAGACCCTGGGAGTGAGCGTCCGCACTGCCGAAACTCACCGGGGGGTGCTCATGCGTAAGCTGGGCCTCGATTCACTTGCTGCTCTGGTTCGCTACGCGATCCGAATGGCAGCGATGCGCAACAGAAGTCCATCCAATTACAGTTTGAGTTGACGGCGAGCGAACACCATGTCGGCGGCGACGCGGCCAGGCTCAGTCAAGTCTTTTGGAACCTGATAAAGAATGCAATCAAGTTCACGTTTGCGGGTGGACGAGTTATAGTGCGCACCGCCACTCCGGCGCCGGGCCAATTTGTTCTTACGGTGGAGGACACGGGGGCAGGGATCGATCCGCAAACGTTACCGGTTATTTTTCGCGCCTTTGAGCAGGGAGACGCGCCAGAGTTGGAGACCTCCGGCGGATTGGGACTTGGTTTGTCCATTTCGAAAGCGATCGTGGAGTTGCACGGCGGAACGATTCGCGCTGCAAGTGCAGGGCTAGGATTTGGCTCCATCTTCACCGTCGAGCTGACCACCGTTCTGCCATTTCCTGCTATTCAGGTACCGGAAATCAAGTCACAATCCCAGTCAAGCTTGCAATGCCTTCGCTTGCTCGTAATCGAGGATCATGAGCCCACAATGGCGGTACTCGCGCGTCTCCTTCGTCGGCACGGCCACGATGTGCTTACCGCTTGCACGGTGGAAGGCGCTCTTCTCTTGGCGTCCACTCATCCTTTCGACCTAGTTATCAGTGATATCGGACTTCCAGACGGAAACGGCATCGATTTAATGCGGCAATTGACCAAAGATTATGGTCTGCGGGGGATCGCTCTAAGCGGATATGGAATGGCAGTAGATCGTGCCAAGACGCAGAAAGCAGGTTTTTTGGCGCATTTAGTAAAACCAATCAACTTTGATCAGCTTCACCGTGTGCTCCAGGGAGTTGCTACAGCTGCAGGCGTGAGCGCGACTTCGGAGGCCTCAGGGTAGTAAGGGCTATCGGTAGTTCCTGCAGCCCCAATTCAGGTTTTCCCTCCCGCCTCAGCGGCACAGCGGTTGCTCCCTCATATCTCATATAAGAGAGAGATAAGAGAGAGAAATGTCCGGCCAGGCAGCATTCCTTGAAATGACAGAAAATGTGACCGTGCAGGATTCGCTTTCCACCACGAATTGCAGTCGCGCAGGAATGAAGAAGTCCAATGCAGATGAACACCCTGATCGCCGATGACGACGACATCACCCGACTGCTGCTCAGTTCCGCGCTGACGAAACTCGGGCACGCCGTGCATGAGGCGACCAATGGCCGCGAAGCCTGGGACGCATGGCATGACGGCGAGTTTCCGTTCATCATCTCCGACTGGATGATGCCCGATCTCGACGGGCTGGAATTCTGCCGCCGCATCCGAACCGAGTCGCGCGCGGACTACACATACATCGTCCTGCTTACCTCACGCTCGGGGAAGACGAACTACCTCGAGGCGATGAACGCTGGCGCGGACGACTTCATCACAAAACCGTTTGAAAAGGATGCATTCGCGGCGCGCGTGCGCGTGGCCGAACGCATCCTCGGGCTGCACGCGAGCTTGCGCGCCGCGAACACTGATCTCGAACGCCGCGTCTGCGAGCGAACGGCGGAGCTCGAAACCGCGCTTCACGCCAAGGACGAATTTCTCTCTCGCGCCAGCCACGAACTGCGCACGCCAATGAGTCACGTGCTCGGTTTTGCGCAGTTGTTGGAAATGGACAAACTCACTCGCGAACAGGAGGAAAGCGTCCAACAGATTCTGACGAGCGGCCGGCATTTGCTGACGCTGATCGATCGCATTCTCAAGGTCTCGAAATCTGATTCCGAGGATCTCAGTTTTCTTGAAACCAGCGAAACCAAATCGCGGAGCGCAAGGCCGCAAAGTGCGCGAGTTGCTCGATAAATCAGACTGAAAGGGAGCGTTTGCCAACCGAACAAAACATAGCCCGCGATGATGCGATAACTGCCATCCGTTTTCCGATCGGGCTTCTCACCGTCGCTTATCTCCTGACGATCATGGCTCCCGCAAAACAGAAAAAGATTCTCATCGTGGACGACGATCAGGTTGTCGCGAACGACAGTCACTATCCGGCTCGAAGAGGGAAATAATCGACAGCGTTACTATGTTACGACTTTTCGCAAAACGCGTGTTCTCCCAGACTTCGGGCAAGGTCGTCTTTTTTAGCGCGCTTTGGTTTGCCGCCATTTGCTTCGGGTCCGTCGCTCTCCTCAGATACGAAAGCAGACCCGATGAACCAAACCCCGCGTTGAGGATGTGGCCTGCGCAAAGCAAGCTTCCACTCAACGAGAATCTTCCGACATTAATTTTGTTTGCTCATCCCAAGTGTCCCTGCACCCGGGCCACGCTGGGCGAGCTCTCGTTGCTCATCGCGCGCTGCTCGAAGAAAGTCGCTACCACCATCATTTTCACGAAGCCTGCAGACGTCGACGACAAATGGGTCGACACCGACCTATGGCGCAGCGCCGAAGCCATCCCGGGAATAATTGTGTTGCGCGACGATTCTGGAGTCGAAGCGCGCCGATTCGGTGCGGAAACGTCGGGGGAAGTGATGCTGTATGCGCGCGACGGAAAGCTTCTTTTCCATGGCGGAATCACGGATGCGCGCGGACATGCCGGCGATAATGAGGGACGCACCGCGATTGCTTTGCTGCTCGAGGGAAAGCCGTGCAACAAGACGACGACCCGTGTATTCGGCTGCCGGCTCTTTGCCGGCCATTCAGTTCGACCATCCCAGTTGACATGTCCGCGGTAGCCATATCACTAAAGACTCCTGATCTGAGGGGCCGCGCCGCCGTGCATCTGGCGGAAGCGAAACAGGAAAACTACAATCGCGCCGATCATCTCTTTGCGAGGTTGATGGTTGTGCAGTGGCTGGCGGGCATCGCCGCAACGCTTTTGCTTTCCCCCCGCACATGGGCTGGCGCGAGCAGCCACCTTCATCCGCATGTTATCGCTGCAATCTTCTTTGGTGGCGCGATCACCGCCCTGCCCGTTTACCTCGCTTCCGCGTACCCCGGCAAGGCGTGGACTCGTCACATCATCGCGATCGCGCAGATGCTGATATCCTCGCTTTTTGTGCACCTGAGCGGAGGGCGAATTGAAACACATTTCCATGTCTTCGGTTCGCTTGCCTTTCTTGCTTTCTACCGCGACTGGCGCGTATTGATGACGGCGACCGTCGTCGTGGGTCTCGATCACACCTTGCGCGGAATGTTCTGGCCGCAGACTGTCTACGGCGTTCTATCGACTAGCAATTGGCGCACGCTGGAACACGTCGGGTGGGTCGCCTTTGAGGACGTCATTCTTTGGATTTCCATGCAGCAAAGCGTCCGGGAAATGACGCACGTCGCGGGCCGGCAGGCCGCGTTGGAAAATACGAACGACGACCAGAAGCGTGCTGGAGAAAGCTCGGAGGAGAAATACCGCTCGATTTTTGAGAATTCGAATGACGGCATTTTCCAAAACACGCCCGAAGGTCACTTCATTTCTGCCAATCCAGCGCTGGCCCGGATGCTCGGCTTCGATTCGCCGGAGGAGTTAATCCGCGAGCGCGGCGATATCGAACGCCAGGGCTATGCCAATCCGGTCATGCGCGATAAGTTTAAACAAGCACTGGAGGAAAACGGCTTCATCACCAACTTCGAATACGAAGTCTATCGTAAAGACGGTGCGAAGATATGGGTTGCTGAGAGTGCGCGAATCGTTCGCGATACCGACGGGCGGGTTCTTTATTACGAAGGCAGCGTCCAGAACATCACAGAGCGCAAGCGGGCGGAAACAGAACGGCAGCGACTCCAACAATCCCAGGAAGCTATTCTGAACGGCATCGGCCGCGGGGTCCACGGAATCGACAAGACCGGTCACATCATTTTTCAAAATCCCGCCGGCGCGAAGCTGCTTGGTTGTGAAGCGAGCGAGCTAATCGGGCGACCGGCGCACGCGACCATGCACCACTCTCACGCTGATGGCGGTGTATATCCGGTCGAGGAGTGTCCCATTCACGCGACTTTGCATGATGGTGAGGTTCGCCACGCTACGGGGGAAACATTCTGGCGCGCTGACAAGACGCCATTTCCGGTCGAGTTTATCGTGTCGCCGATTCGCGGCGGTGCGGAGGAGATTAACGGCGCCGTGGTCGTGTTCGAGGACATTACTGAGCGCAAAAAGGCGGAGACTGAGCTGCGGCAGGCAAAGGAAACAGCCGAAACAGCTAACCGAACGAAGAGCGAGTTCCTCGCCAACATGAGCCACGAGATCCGCACTCCGATGAACGGCATCATCGGCATGACCGATCTTGCGCTCGAAACGAAATTGAACCGCGAGCAGCGCGAATATCTCAGCATGGTCAAAAGCTCCGCGCACTCACTCCTTGGTTTGATCAACGACATTCTCGATTTCTCGAAAATCGAAGCCGGAAAACTGGAGCTCGAGTCGACTGATTTCAGTTTGCGCGATTGCATCGGGGGAATGCTCAAACCGCTCGGCGTCCGCGCCGATCAAAAGGGCCTCGAACTTGTGGCCGACATCCCCTCAGATGTGCCGGATCATTTGGTCGGCGATCCGATGCGACTCCGCCAAATCTTGATCAATCTCACCGATAACGCGATCAAGTTCACCGAGCGTGGAGAGGTTGTTGTGAAGGTAATCAACCAGACAGCGCCCAAGGGTGAGAGTCACCTTCATTTTTCCGTCGCAGACACTGGCATCGGCATTCCAGCTGAAAAACAAAGCGCGATTTTCGAAGCGTTCGCGCAGGCGGATGGTTCTACGACGCGAACTCATGGCGGCACCGGTCTGGGGCTTTCGATCGCCTCGCACCTCATTCAGAAGATGCGCGGCCGGATCTGGATTGAAAGCAAGGTGGGCGAAGGAACCACCTTCCATTTTACGGCCCGTCTCGGCGTGCGTGACACGCCCGCGCCTACCGTGAAGTACGCGGACCCGCGTGACCTCGCGGGGCTGCGCACATTGGTCGTGGACGACAATGCGGTGAATCGCCGCATCCTGCGCGAGATGCTGGTGAACTGGCGGATGAAGCCGACTCTCGTCGAATCGGGTCAGGCAGGCCTGGACGAGATGCTGCGTGCAGCCAAGTCCGATTCAGCTTACCAACTCGTGCTGCTCGACGCGATGATGCCGGAAATGGACGGCTTCGCCTTGGCGGAAAAAATCAAAGATCAACCGGAACTGGCAGACGCGACTGTGATGATGCTTTCTTCTGCAATGCCCGCCGGCAGTGCTGCGCGCTGCGGCGCACTGAGCATCGCAGGTTTGTTGACGAAGCCGGTTACGCAATCGGAACTGCTCGACGCGATTTTGATCGCGGTGAGCCACGTTGCGGAAGGCGGGAACTCTCGCGAGGTTGGTACCGGCTTTGCGGGAACTGAGCCTGTCGGACCGGGTCTGCGCATCCTGGTGGCGGAAGACAATCTCGTCAATCGTGCGGTCGCCACCGGCATTTTGGAGAAGCAGGGACATGTGCTAGTGCACGCGGCCACCGGCCGCGAAGCAGTGGAAGCCTTCAGCGACGGATTCTTCGATCTGATTTTGATGGATGTCCAGATGCCGGAAATGGACGGCTTCGAAGCGACCCGGCGCATTCGCGAATTGGAAGAAGCAACCGGACGCCACACGACGATCGTGGCGATGACGGCGCATGCGATGGCTGGTGACCGGGAGCGTTGCCTGGCAGCGGGTATGGACGATTATCTTAGCAAGCCAGTCGGGCGCAGCGAACTCAAAGCAGCATTGGAGCGACATAGTGAAATCCAGAGGAACGGCGCGGCCGATTCTTCCGCGAAACCCGAACGCGCTCATCCAGAAACGGACTCCGCCCGGTCTGAGACGTCTTCGTCCGAGGAGCCGGCGGTGGACATCGATCGGTTGCGTGATGTCACGGACAATGAGCCTGCCAGAATGCGGCGGCTGATCGACCTTTACTTGACTCAAGCGGCGCCCATGCTGAACGAACTGGACGCGGCCATCCAAGCGAAAGCGGGCGGTGACGTCGCGCGCCTTGCCCACAAGTTGGTCGGATCCAGTATCTCCTGTGGCGTGCAGGCGTTCACGCAACCACTGCGCGAACTGGAGCGAGTTTCCCGCGAAGGCGATCTCTCGCAGGCAAATGCGTTATTCAACGATATCCGCCGCAACTTTCCGCGAGTGCAGAGTGCCTTCGACCAGTTTCTCCAAACCATCCCAAGCTCCGATTCATAATCTAATGAAGAGAACTTATACTCCCGCAAAACAGAAAAAGATTCTCATCGTGGACGACGATCATGTTGTCGCGAACGTTTACCAAAAGAAATTCGAGAGCGAACGGTACGATGTTGAGGTGGCCAGCAATGGTGAACACGCCCTGGAAAAAATCAAGAATATGCTCGTTGACCTCGTGATTCTCGATTTCTCTCTGCCGGGAATGAATGGGGTGGAAGTTCTCAAGGCTATCCGCTCCCAGTCCGGCGCCGAAGCGTTACCGGTCATTGTTTTCTCAAACCCTTATCTCAGCGGACAAGTCCAGGCGGCTGGTGAAGCAGGGGCGACGAAATGTGTGACTAAGTCTGATTGTACGCCGCGTCAGGCATTGGAGCTTGTGCGCGAAGTTCTCGCGACTAGTCCGTCCAGCACCGCCGGGGCCGATGATGCCAATGGAGCACGCTCGGCCCAGTCTGAGACGAAGTTTCAAGCACAAGTGGCCGCCATTTTTCTTGATAACGCGCCGCAAAGAATCAAGGGGTTGCGTACCGGTTATCACGCTTTCATTAATAGCCAGCAGGAAAACCTGCGCTTGGCTGAACTTTTCGAAATGCACCGGCAGGCTCGTTTGCTGGCGGGCACCGCCGGCATCGGCGGTTTCCGTAAGATTGCACGGCTGGCGTGCGCTTTGGAAGCGCTTCTCCTTCAACTACACGGAAAGCCGGCGAACATCACGCCTTCGGTCACCCGAACGATCGCTCATGCCGTGGACTTATTAGCTGCCTTGCTCGATCACGCCACCAGTCCGGAGTCGGAAGCGTCGGTTTCGCCAGCGATTCTGGTCGTGGACGACGAGATCATTTCGCGGGAAACGATTTGTTCCGCGATCGAAAAAGCCAACTTTCGCCCCGTGAGTGTGGACGATCCAATGGTAGCGGGGTCGCTTCTGGAGCAAACTCATTTCGATCTCATCTTTCTAGACGTCGAAATGCCGGGACAAAGCGGCCTGGATCTTTGTGCCAGCATCCGGAAGATGGTCACGAACCGCGCCACGCCGGTGGTGTTTGTCACTGCCCATTCTGATTTTGCGACGTGGGCACAATCGAGCTTGAGCGGGGGGAACGATTTCATTGCGAAACCGTTCCTCTCGGTTGAGCTGGCGGTTAAGGCCTTGACCTGGCTGTTCAAAGAAAAGCTACAGCTGGTTCCGACGGCTGATCCCGCTGATGGGGAGGACCGTTTGATTGGACTACCGAATGAAACGGATCGAAGTCAATCCGCCCTCGCCACATCCTACCGCGATGAACGACGAGACGTCTCACTCTGATCGCGCGTGGATACAATTCAACCCATCCTGGGGATCTGCTGCTGAAACGGCTCGCCCCCCAGGCTGTGACAAAACAGCGGCGATAGTCATTGCGGACGACGATCCGGTCTCGCGCGAACTGCTCTCCACGCTTGTTAAGAAGTGGGGTTTTCGCACCATCGTGACGCAGGACGGGCATGAAGCGATGGCCGCCATTCGCGCCGAGCAGGGCCCGGTCGTAGCGATTATCGACTGGATGATGCCAGGAATGGATGGCTTGGAAGTCTGCCGCCGCGTTCGACAGAGCGGTAAGCTCGCACACATCATTTTGCTGACAGTGCGCGCAGCCAAGGAAAACTTGGTGGAAGGACTTGAGAGCGGAGCGGACGATTATTTGGTGAAACCATTTGATAAGAATGAATTGCTTGCCCGCGTAAAAGTGGGTGTCCGGGTGCTCGGTTTGGAGACCTTGCTTGGAAATCGTGTCAAAGAATTGGAATCAGCTCTATCGGAAGTTCGCGATTTGAAGCTCCAGGTACCTCTGTGAACAAATCGCCGCGTTCGAGCTTTCGCCAACGCCATGTTGGACTGGCGTTGCTGCATTCGAAGTATGCGAAACAATTCAGCAGGAGAGAGGATTTGGAGGGCAAGCGGCCTTTGGCTGCTTCTTCTTTCCACGAGTCTTCTACGAGATTTGGGAATCGAAGTTCAAGCCTCCTTTCCCGATTCAAAACTGCACGAGTTTGTGAATTGCTTTTGGCGTCGCAACAAGAACATGCTTAAAATCAATCGCCGAGAACGCCGATGTGGCGAAATGGCAGACGCAACGGACTTAAAATCTAGTGTTTGCCCCTCGTAACACATTCGCTCTCTCGCACGGTTGCGAACAAGACAGACCGTGAAAGAACAAAAACGACCGTGGTAAGGTCAACATCGCGTCAACGGTTGCGTTCACATGCCACAAAAATTTGGTTGCACGCTGCGCGGCGAACGCGGCCACAATTTTTGCCACGCATCCGACAAGTTACGGTGCATGCCCCTTGCGGGTGCGAAGTAGGGTGCAATCGTGAAACCTCATCTGCGCTTCCTCGGCTTCTCAAGCGGAGACGGTTCGACTGGGGTCGGACTTGTCGAAGTTTTCGGCGCTGGAGATACGGAAGGGCCGTAGCTATGAAAACCAGACGCATAGAGACCATTCGCAAGGATGTTGAGGAGCACGCTGGATGCAGCGCCACGCACATTTATTCCACGCCGGTGACGGAACGTTATCTCGGCCAGATCATATGGGAAGACATCGTCGAAACGTTCGAGCTTCACGGACATCCGAAAGCACAAAGAGCCTATGGCTGGCAATTTTGGGAGGGGCAAAACGCGCAATACACGGTTGTACTGGGAATCCCCCCGGTTGATTCTCCAAATGCTGCTGTCAGGGCTTCGATTGCGGCAGAAGCAAAAAAGATGCAGGACAACTCGCAGTGATGATCGTCCGGTGGACTTAATTTTGGCTCCTGAAATTAGGACACTACCCGCCGCAGATCAGACTTGCAGAACGAAGTCTTTTCTAGGCATCATTTGCAGCGCCATGAGATGCCTATGTGTCGCGCTCCTTACGTTCATCCTCTGCGGCTGCGCCGACGTGGATTACGTCGCCTACTCTAGAAACCAACAAAACTGGCCTGTCGCCAGCGGTTCATTTTGTTCAGCGGAAATTTGCTCTCCCGGTTTACTTTGGCGCGCCAGACAGACCGTATCGGGTCATTGGTTACATCGAAGTTGAGACACCGCCAAGTGGTATGGTCGATAAACCCGAAAGCGTCAGACCAGCCGTCAGAGAAGCCGTCAAGCATGGCGCGAACGCGATAATCTTGTTGGACAGAACCACTGAGACAGTCGGTGTTTCCACTCTTAGTTCCTTGTTCGTTGGTGCCCGCGCAACTGGTAACACTGCGTCCGCTAGCGGATTCGGGTCTAGTATGACGATGGCAAATCGGAGAGAGCATGCTCGCGCAATCGCCATTCAATTTTTGTAAAGCGCTGCAACACGTTTACGAAGTCCGTCCGCGCAAAGATCATCGCGGTGTTGATCTAATTTCCGATGTGCTCCCATTCGGTGCGCTGTGGTACGGTGAGCCAAACGCGGTCAGCAATGCAATTGGCTACAATCCAGCTTCAACAAAGAAATGAAAACAAAAAATATGACAACTCTACATTTAAGAAAATCAATCAGCCCCGAATGTTCTCGGGGTTTCCTTCTCATCGCGCTCGTCTGCTTTGTGCTTGCGCTAACCCCGAAAGCTTTCGGGGTTAGCCCACCGCCCGACGGAGGCTATCCGGGCGGAAACACAGCCCGAGGGAGCCAATGCCCTCCTCAGCCTCACCAGCGGGATTTGGAACACAGCCTTGGGTGCTCAGGTGCTCAATGACGACACTACTGGCGGAGGCAACACCGCGACCGGGTTTCAAGCCCTTTTTGACAACACAACTGGCAACCAGAACACCGCCTACGGCGCGCAAGCGCTTGATGGGAACGGGATCGGCAGTTTGAATACGGCGACTGGATATCGCGCTCTCTATGGCAACTTTGGTGGCGGCAACAACACGGCCAACGGTGCTTACGCGCTCTACAGCAACGGTGACGGCGTCGGTAATACCGCGATCGGTTATAGCGCGCTCTTTAGTAGTACTAACGGCAGCGGTAACACGGCCATCGGTTATCAAGCCCTTTATAGCAACGGCGAGGAGGGTGCTAACACGGCCATTGGTTATCAGGCCCTTTATAGGAACACTGGCACCATCGGCAATGGCTTCGATAACACAGCGGATATCACGCGATCTTTAGCAATACGACTGGAAGCACGAGCACAGGCGATGGTGCGCTAGCGCTCTATAACAACACCACCGGCATCGGCAACGTAGCCAATGGTTATTACGCGCTCTATAGCGACACAACCGGCAGCGGCAACATCGCCTTGGGCACTTATGCCGGTCAAAATCTCACTACGGGCAATTCCAACGTCGATATCGGCAACGAAGGTGTTGCTGGCGACGATCGGACTATCCGCATCGGCGCGCAAGGAATTCAGACGGCCACTTACATTGCCGGAATTAGCGGAGTAGTGGTCGCTGGTGATCCCGTTGTTATAGACTCCAGTGGCCACCTTGGTGTCGGGATGCCGTCCTCAAAGCGCTTTAAGGACGAAATCAAACCGATGGGCGATTCAAGCGAAGCGATCCTTGCGCTTAAACCAGTGACCTTCCGTTACAAGGACGATCTTGATCCGAAGCGCATCACCCGGTTTGGCCTCGTGGCGGAAGAAGTGGAAAAGGTTAATCCCGATCTAGTGGCTCGCGACGCAAAAGGCGAAGTTTACATAGTGCGCTACGAGGCGGTGAACGCGATGTTGCTCAACGAGTTCCTCAAAGAGCACCGCAAGGTCGAGGAGCAAGACCGCACGGCGCAGGAACAGAAAGCGGCGATCACCCAATTAAAGTCTACAGTGGCGCAGCAGCAGAAGGGAATGGAGGCTCTCGCTGCAACCTTGAAAGAACAAGCATCGCAAATCCAAAAAGTGAGCGACCAGCTTGAACTGAGCGAGTCCGCCCCACAAATGGCCCTCAACAATCAGTAAAACAGCGCGGCCCGAAGGTGTAAGTGGCGCGTGCCCTAACGCGCAATTGCGGCTGACACAGCCGCTTCTACAGTAATTTTTGCAATGAGCCGTCACGCTTCAGCGCGTGGCGGCTGTTTGTTTTGAGAGTTTTTGTCTCGACACGCTGGCCGGGATTTGGCCAAGCTTGATGCCCGCCTGGTAGCAATACAAAATCTGGATCAGGGCAGAGGAGACTTCCGGCGGGGTTCTTTGCCGGTTTCAGGAGCGGCAACTACAAAATTAATCCACCGGGGAAAAAGAAAGAATTCACTTCATGAAAACAAAAATAAGAAATTCGACTCGCAGTTTCCTTCCCATCGCGCTGGTGCTCGTCTGCTTTTGGCTTTGGCCGGCCCCGAACGCTTTCGGGGTTAGCCCAGCACCGGACGGAGGCTATTCCGGCAACAACACCGCTGAGGGCACGAACGCTCTGTTCAGCCTCACAACCGGCATCAACAACACGGCCGTGGGTTCCAGTGCGCTCCTGAAGGATACTAGCGGCAGTTACAACGTGGGGATTGGTGCTGGGGCGCTTGCCCTCAACACCAGCGGCAGCTTTAACATGGCCATTGGGACAGAAGCGCTCCACAACAACACCGCCAACGCGAACCTGGCCATTGGTTTTCGAGTCCTCTACTTCAACACCACCGGCAACAACCTCACCGGAGTTGGCGCTGGAGCGCTCTATCAGAAGCAGCACTAGCGGAAGCACAAACACCGCTGTCGGTCGGCAAGCGCTCTATAGCAACACCACCGGCGGCGACAACACGGCCAACGGTTACCAGGCCCTCTACAGCAACACCGCCAGCGTCGAGAACACGGCCAACGGTAGTTTTGCGCTCTTTAGCAACACGACCGGCAGCCAAAACACGGCTACTGGGTTTCAAGCGCTCAATAGCAACACCAACGGCTTCGGCAACACGGCCAATGGTCTTCAAGCGCTCAATAGCAACACCAACGGCTTCCACAACATGGCTAATGGGGTTCAAGCGCTTTATTTCAACACCACCGGCAGCGAGAACACGGCCAATGGTTCGCAAGCGCTCCAAAACATCACAACCGGCAGCAGGAACATTGCCTTGGGCAATTTCGCTGGTGGAAGTCTTACCGACGCGGACAGCTTCAATATTGACATCGGCAACGATGGTGTTGCTGCCGAGTCCGCCACCATCCGCATTGGATCGACACAGACAAAAACCTTTATCGCCGGCATTCGTGGGGTGACAACCGTTAATGCGGCTATACCGGTCCTAATAGACACTGTGGGCCAGCTCGGCACGACCAGTTCTTCGCGCCGGTACAAGAAAGAGATTAAGCCGATGGATCAAGCCAGCGAAGCCATCCTGGCGCTCAAGCCGGTCACCTTTCACTACAAGAGCGACACCACAGACACGCCGCAATTTGGCTTGATCGCCGAGGAAGTCGCCGAGGTAAATCCGGACCTGGTGGTGCGCGATGAAAAGGGCGACATCTACACCGTGCGCTACGACGCGGTGAACGCAATGTTGCTCAACGAGTTCCTCAAAGAGCACCGCAAAGTCGAGGAACAAGAAGCTGCGATCACGCAACTAAAATCCACTGCTGCAAAACAAGAAGCGATCGCTGCGAAGCAGCAAAAGGGATTCGAGTCAAAGATGGCGCACCAGCAAGGGCAAATTGAAGCGCTTACTGCGGGCCTGCAGAGGGTGAGCGCGCAAGTCGAGATGAGCCGCCCTGCGCCGCAAATGGCCCTTAACAATCAGTAAAGCAAGTCTGCACATGTCTCTTTGGCGCGCGGAATGGGTCAGCTCCCGGCCTCGCGCGCGATTGCCGCTTGCGTGTAAGCGATCCAGGCGAGGAGCGGTCAAAAGTCTCTCGCCTTCGTCGCAAGGTCAACGCGCAGGAGATTTGAGACGGATGAACGCAAAACGGACAGGGAGAAGCCGGTCAAATGATAAGGTTGAGAGGCCCCCGCAGGCAAGTTGCGCACCCAGCCGGTGAGCTCGAAACCTTTGGCGATGTGCCGCATCGACCAGCGAAAGCCGACGCCTTGCACGCTGCCCTTGTAAAAAACCTGGATCGACATCATCACCAAACGCGCGAAATGCAATCGTCGATCTTACACGAAGAGTCGAGCGCGCGAAAATCTAGTTGCCGGGTGGCGATAGACCTGGAATCGGAGTCGGTTCCGGGTCAAATTCTGGAAGCGGAGGCTCGAGGAGACGCGGGTCTGACGAATCGAATGGCAAATGCGCGGCGCGGGAAGGCTGATTTCGCGGCGCGGCCGCGCTCCGTGCCAACATATTCTCGGAAGGAGGAAAAAGCTGCAACAATCGTTCGGGCCCGCCATGAATGGCCTGCAACTTATCGTCGTAGTAAACGAGCACTCTGTAACCGAGATACTTGCGCTCACCGCCTTGTACCCGCCGAGGTGGAACCGTTTTGCGTTTTCGGCGCAGATAATTCACCGAGAGAATCTCAGGATTTGTATCTGTCCAATCATGCTTAGGCGTCAGCCATTCGTAATTCACGCTAGCGTCGGTCAGCCTAATATCTGTGTCACCCACTGTGTCGTAAAGGAACACTTGGATCTTCACTTTGCTGGGATCAATTGTGGCGTTCGGCTGTTTTTTTATGCCGATCCGCAGCGTCAGGTTTGTCTCCGCGTCGGGATCGGGCGTTTTAGTGGCCTTCACATCCGTTATAGCGAACGTCGGAGATGGCCGCGCTTCTAACCGCGCTTTACGGCTTTTGGCTTCCGCATTGCCAGGATCGAGTTTTGGACCTCTTTCGGTATCAGCCATTGAGTTTTTTACGTCGTCTTCCGCGCGCCCAAGCGAACCGGTCGCGAAGAACGCGGCGCCAATAAGTGCAGCACAGAAAAAATGTTTCATTCGAGAGCTCTCCGCTAGCTGCGATTTTAAAAACAGAGCAGCGTTCGGGCTGCAGCTGTCAGAATGCAATTCGAAACCGATTAGAACATTTCACAAATTCGTGCGATTTCGACGGAAAGTTGCGACAATCAGCGCGTTAACCGCATCTGCTGATAATCGACACTTTGCACGATTCGCGCAGAATTACGCAGTTCGAGTGTCCGATTTTGTCCGAACGACTGCTTGGGCGGCCATATTTGGACAATCTGCCGGACTGAAACCTTGCGCGCGGAATGGGGCGGCGGAGCGGTACCCCCCTTGCCGGCTGTATTAACCGCAGAAACCCTTCACGTCTTTGGAAGCAACCAGCAAAATCGCGCGGACTCCCTGTGTCTCACATAACCCTGGGTCGGGGCGACAACCTTCAACTCGCACAGCTTCTGAACGACGTCGGCAGCGCCGGGCCGCGTAATCCTCAGCCTATCCGCCAGACTCGCCTGAGAAATTGCAAAATCCCTTTTCCCTCCATGCTCGGCAGCTCCCGCGAAAGCGCGGCCGATCAAAAAGCCCTCGCGTTGATGCTCGCTTACGAGTGCGTTGAAACGCTGCCGTTCCTCTGGAGAAAGTGAGTCCACAAGTTTCTTGCGCATTCCTTCCCACGCCGTGGCGAAGTCGCGTAAGTGTTCGTCCAAAGAGGATCGGATGTTCTCGCGATGCCGCCCGTAATGTTCTTCGACGATCCGTTGTGCTGCTTCGCGTCCAAACATGTGAATCAAATCGCCAATCAACTGCATAAGGACACCGTTGCGCATCCCCGTCCGCTCAATCGGATAGCGAGCCAAAAGAGTCTCGACTATTGGTTTTGTGGTAAGGGAGTAGGTTGTAAGGAAGTAAATATTTGTACTTTTATGTAGGGAAAGTGCTGTGTTGTTACGAGGGAGAGCGCGCGTTACTTTCCCTACACCAAGATTCCATGTTCGCGGCAGCGTTTCCAACAACGGCGTCACCGTTTCCGCTTCAATCAGTGAAGGTGTGCCGGTCTTGGGGTTCAGCGTTCCAGGTGCGCGAATGGCTTTACCGGTTCGCTGCGACTCGGCGCGCTCATTCGGGAATATCTCGCATGTCCCATCTGAAATTGGCGCTCCTATCCATTCGCAAGCCTGGGATTCGGCTCAATTTTAGCGGCGTTCGAAGTTCAGAGTTCAAGGGTTTAAGGGAGCAGTCCGGCCTTCCAAACTCACTCCCTTGTAGCCACCGGCCTGTGGCCGGTTAAAACGGAGACGCCGAATGCAGTCCTCTCGTAAGCTGAGACATTTTGGCGCATTTTAAGGGAGCAACAAGGCGGCATCTGGACTGCCCTTAAGCATACATCTGCTATAATTTCATGGATATATTATAAATATTAGATTGACTCAGCATCTACTAATGTGGTGCAATCTTCACATCATGGGAGGGGACAGCGGAACGAAGCGGTACAACCCTTTTTTCTACAGCCTATCTTCGCATCAAGCGCAGAGGCTGATCTCGGACCATCAGTTTTACCCAATGAAATCAAAGTCATACTCAAATCAAGACGGAAGCACCCTAATCTGTGCGTTGTGCACAATTCTGATCATCTCACTTATCGGAGGCAACGTGCTCCTAAACTGCACCACCCGCTACAATGTCTCTTCCAAGCAGATCAAAGGCTGGAAAGAAGCCTTGTACGCCGCGGAGGGCGGGGCCGATATCGCCTTTTCCGAAGTGCGGAAGCCCTACGTCACTCCTTCGTCCACCGCTTTCCTCGCCAGTAACGGGTGGACTGCGACTGCCGGACTTACTCTTGGTTGAAGGTCGGGCAGAACAACAGTCTTTCGGCTAACGTAACGGTCGACCGGCTAACGGCCACGCTGTCTGGTCGGCCGCAGTATTATTATCGGATCCGCTCCCAAGGAACGGCCATGCTGTTTGGTCTGCCGCGGGTTGGCATGGATGACCGCGTGGACAATGTGACTAAGGGCGATAGTTTGCTCCGAAAGATCGATTTCAAGTACGACCATTTCAAAGCCGCATACGGAGATGGCGACGGGAACGGCAAAGCGATTCAGGCCGTACCGAACCCGCAGATCACGCGGCGGATCGAAACGATCGCGGTTCCGCAGTTCGACTCTTTCACGGGCGGGCTCAGGATCGGCAATGCCTTCGCCGGACCTGGCCACGCTGGCGTGGTTGACAGCTACAATTCAAAGAATGGCGGGTATCCTGGCCCATCTATTGCCGCTAACCCAGTTCCTCCTACTGATCCTAATTATAAATATTATATCTATTCGCGGAACGGAAATGTGTCAGTGGGCACTGCCAGCTTTACCGACTGGGGGCCAATCTACGGAAACGTAACGACAAATGGAGGCAACGTTACTAGTTCTAGCGCCCAGATCAGTGGAACAATTGACAACAGCGTGGCATTCACCATTCCTCCGCTTGTTATCCCGAACACGGGCGTAGCGACAGGTTTCATCACAGGAAGCGGCACGACACTTGATCTATCCACCGCGCCAGCGGGAACGGGAACAACGCCTTTAGCCCCTGCCCAATACGTCTATAGCTCGTTAAGTAGCGGTCTCACGATTAACGTTCTATTGGGGACCGACAAGACTTTGCCGAGCTACAATAAGCCAATTGAGACGTACGTTACTATCGTTGTGGGATCTGCGGGTTCAACAACCGGCGATATTGGGGGTATCACCCTCGGCGCCGGGGTCAACGCCAAGATTTACTTCACGGGAAACCTAAATGTAGCCGCGAGCGCTCTCGTGAACAATAACGTAGATGGCGCCGCCGGGGTTTACAATGCCGACGGGTCACTTTCGAGTGACTATAGCCGGGCGGGTCATCTGCAATTCTACGGGGTTAGCCCAACGGATGGATCCACGCAGAGCATTGCCATCACGCCGGGCGGGGGCGGCGACGTTTATGCGATTATTTACGCGCCAGGCGCTAACGTTTCGGTGACCGGCAATGTCAATTTGTATGGCGCGCTCGTTGCTTCTATCTTCAGTGGTAACGGAAACGGCGGCGGCAATACTTCGTTCCATTACGACACGCAAATCACCGGCGATGGAGTCGTAACTGACTATCAGATCGCGAGTTATATCGAGGACATTCGATAAGAAGTCCGTGCCACGGCTCGCTCTTAACCCGCGAAAAACTCTGTTCCCCGGCCCATCTGCTTGAGCTTACGCGTTTCGGGTAATCCTAATTTGAGGGAGGCGGTTGGCTAACACGCCCGTGCCTTGCAATCGCCACTTTAACGGCGCTTAGTGCAGAATCCACTGGTGGGACTTCAAGCACTGCAATCGACCTCGTTTGATCGCCGTCGTGATAGCTCCACGCGTACGCTCGCTTCGCTTTCGGGTGGCCGATTAGATCGAAAACTTCAACAGTTCCTTGCCATGCGGTTTGGCCCTCGAAAATTTCTTTGACCGGCACGGATTCGACGTGAAGGGATTCGCAACCATGCGTTGCACGGATGGCGTCTTTAAGTTTCGTGATCTTTTTATGCGGCATTCACCAAATCAGACACGCTCCATGCGCTCTTTTCAATCCCTGCTTCCATTGCCGGTGTGCAACGGAGCGAGCCGTGGATTTTCACAAAGTTGTAATACACCAAAGTGAAGCGCGCGCTTGCTGAATATAGCCTCGGCACTCGCTGGCGTGGCATTAGAGGCTGTCGAGGATTACCGCGTCTCTCTCTGGCGGTGGGGTCGGAACGACGCGCTCCAATCCTTTGTGCAAGTTCCTATTCGCTTTCGGATCAATCGGCTTTTCGAGCAGGCTCTTTTGCTCCGCGCTCAAAGAAATCTCGGCAGGCGCCGCGGGCACAGGTGTTTCGTCAGCCTGCTTCGGCGGATTGCTGCGCCTTCGAAATAGCTTCATTGCCAGGGGAGACAGAATGAATATCAGCCTGTCTCGTGCCATCGCCTTCGCGCGTTAAGCGGCTGGCGTGACCGATGTGGTAAACTTAATTGCTTTCATCGACTACTCCCTTCTAGTTAGCTCACGAACGCCGCTACGTTTGCCGCGTCTGCCACTGGCTCAAGCTTCCAATACCGCTCCGCTTCCTCTGGAAGCACGACCTCGCGATACGTGCTGTAGAGCATCGTGGGCGAGGCGTGTCCAAGCTCGGACGCAACGCGCGGGGCATCGTGAATCGCGGCCAGCCGGTACGACGCGAACGAATGGCGCAATCCATTCTTCGGCCAGCGCGCAAGACTGGCAGCTTTGTGCACACGATCAAGACTGCTTCTGTATCCTTCGGGGGCCAAGCGGCCCTTCATGCCACTGTAAGGTCGAAGCCACGCGGCGAGATTCGGTTGAATGGGAACGATTCGCCGTCGCGCGCTCTTTGCCTTTGCCGCTTTCACTTCGATATGACCGCGCGCCAGATCGACCTCGCTCCAATCTAGTCGTTTTATTTCCGCGTCGCGCAACCCAGTGAACGCGCCGATTGCAAGCATTGGCAACACATTAGGGGCTGTGCGTTGTGCGGCCTCTAAGAGCGCGCGCAGTTGATCGACCGTGAAAATGTCCGGCGGATTATCCGGTAGTTTCGGCTTGGCGGTGTGCAACACCGGATTGTTTTCAATCATACGGCGGCGGGCCGCGTAACCGAATGAGACGCTTATGTTGGCGCGGAAGTTTGTTCGTGTCTTTGGAGAGCCGGGCAGCGCCCTGAGCCAATTGTCGATTTCTTCCATGGTGACGCTGGCGACTGGCCGGTCGCCGAAGTCCCGGCAGAAAATCGCCAATATGTTTCGCAGATCGCGCAGATAAATTTCAGACCTGCCATCCTTCCGCTTTGCTTCGAGCAGTTCAGCGGCAAGCTCCGCGACCGTGGTTTTGCAGCGGCGGACACGCTCCAAGTGATCGACGAGGAAATGCACCGCGTCGTTTATCGTTTTGCCATACTCCGCGAGTTTTCGCTTTGCAGTGATGAAATCAGACATTTCGCGCTGTGGCAGTCCCAACGCTTCGCGCCCATGTCGCTCAAGAGTTGTGAGTTGCCGGAGACGCTCGGCGTCCGCTTCCGCGCGCGTTTTGAAAAACATGCGCCGCTTGCCGAACGCGCGAAGATCGAGTAGAAACGGATGCGTTGCGCTGTGGCGATATTTACGAACCTTCAAAACTGGCTTTTTCATGCCAAAAGTCTGTGATAAAGGCAACATAGCGTCAACAACAATTTCAGCCGAGATAATGTTTTTATCGCAAGTACCTAATTTTCAGTAACTTGCCGATGTGGCGAAATGGCAGACGCAACGGACTTAAAATCCGTTGGGCTTTAAACGGCCCGTGCCGGTTCGAGTCCGGCCATCGGCACATGATCAATCAACTCTCTGCCCGGTTTAATTGTCGATGCAAACGCAAGCCGAACGCCCGCTTTTCATTCCGCTGATTCTGGGAACCGCACGTCAGGGAAGACAAAGCGAACATGTTGCGCGTTTCGTCTTTGAACAAACGAAGAAACGCGCGGGCGTCGAAACCGAACTAATCGACGTGCGCGCCCTTCCCATGCGTCTCGACGACGCCGGCGAGCAAATGAAAGACCCGACGTTTTCATCGACTATCGAACGTTGCGACGGGCTCATCCTCATTTCGCCGGAATACAATCACGGTTATCCAGGACTGCTGAAGCACGCTCTCGACATGAACTTGAAGGAATACATCCACAAAGCCGTTGGAATCTGCGGCGTGTCGGCCGGACCCTTCGGCGGCGCGCGTGCGATTGAGAATCTTTTGCCGGTGATGCGCGAGCTGGGTCTTGTCACCATCTTCGAGGACGTGAATTTTGGAAACGTCGGCAACCTTTTCGACGAGAGCGGTCAGCCGCTCGATCAAGATTACGCACGGCGCGTGGACAAGTTTCTCGATGAGTTGATCTGGATGTCGCGCGTGTTGCGCCACGGGCGCGAACGCATTGCGCCGTAGTTCCGGAATTTTTCTGTGCGAGAATCAATCGAACGACGTCTGCGGCATCTCGGCATACGAGACGTCGATCTTGTGGAAACGTTCGCGCGGTCCGGCGGACCGGGCGGACAAAATGTAAACAAGGTTTCGACGGCGGTGACGCTGCGTCATCGGCCGAGCGGAATCAGAGTGACCGTGCAAGATTCGCGGTCACAAGCGCAGAATCGCGAGCTCGCCCGTGAGCGATTGCTCAGTGCGATCGAACAGGCTCGCCAACAGCGACGCGCCGAAGAAGTGGCGCATCGTGAAAAAGAACGCCGACGCAAATCACCACGACCGCGCGCGCTTAAGAAAAAAATCCTCGAATCGAAGCGCAAGCGCAGTGAATTGAAGCGACAACGTGGCAAGATCGACGTGTAGCCAGGCGTCTTTCGCGCGTCAGGGAAGTGCCGAAGCACTAATGACGAATGACGAAGGAAGCCCGAATGCTCAAATGAGCTGTAGTGGCAGGCGTGTCGCCTGCGGAATCTACGCAATGCAGCCGACACGGCTGCCTCCACAACTGGAGTTTCCTTCGCGTATTGGAATTTCGTCATTCCATTTCGTAGCCATCGTTTCGGCGGTTTGGAAACCGCCGCTCCTTGAATGAGCAAAAAATTGAAGCTTGGAATTATCGGCACCGGTTGGCCGGGTCAGATGCACGCGCAAGCGCTCCGCGCGAGTGGCGTGGCCGATCTTTATGCTTGCGCAGATATTGACGACGCGCGCCGGCTTGCCTTCGAAAAAGAATACGCTCCGGAAAAGAGCTACCGCGATTACCACGAGCTTTTGCAAGACCGACATGTTGATGCTGTGATTATTTGTTTGCCGAATTTCTTGCATTTCCCGGCCTCGCTCGCGGCGCTCGAAGCGGGAAAACATGTCTTGTGTGAGAAGCCACCCACGATGAACGCGGCCGAAATGAAAGTGCTGCGAGAAGAAGCGACCAAACGCAACCTCGTCTATTTCTTCAGCCGGCAATTTCGTTTTACGCCAGCGATGCGCCTGGCCAAAGCGCTCGTGGAAGAAGGGCGCCTCGGCAAAATTTATCATGCGAAAGCGACTTTTGTGCGCTCCCGCGGCATTCCGGTCGGCATCGGCAATTGGTTTACGGAAAAAAAGCGCTCGGGCGGCGGCGCGCTGATCGACATCGGCGTGCACGCGCTCGATTCGGTTTGGTATTTGATGGGAACGCCACGACCCACTTCGGTGAGTGCGCAAGTCTTCCGCAATTTCGACCATCTGGTCAAAGTCTCGGTGTTTGACGTCGAGGACGCAGCTTATGCGTTCGTTCGTTTCGAAGACAGCGCAGTCGTGCAGCTCGAGGCGTCGTGGGCGGGAAACCTGCCGGACGATATTCCGCCGCGAAAATATTTTGGACGTGAGTTGATTAATTCCACGATTTTCGGAAGCAAAGGAACCGTCCGCCTCAATCCGCTCACCTTATTTGAAGATAAAAATGGCGAGCTCGTCACGGTGCCTCTCGCCGCGAAAGAGGACGAGCCAAATGGGTTCGAACTGCAACTGCGCAATTTTGTCGGATCGATCAACGGCGAATCCGAACCGGTCAACAGCGCCGACCAAGCGGTCGCGCTGATGGAAATGATCGACGCGATTTACGCTTCGAGTTCCGCAGGACGCGAAGTGCTGATCGTGGCTTTGTAGATTTTTTCCTTTTAATACGTCTGCGGAAGCAACTTGCGACGAATCCTTCTCGGAACGATCAATTCCAAACTATGAAAAAACTTATCATTCTCACTTCTGTGCTTCCAGCGTTGGCCATGATGCTCCTTACCTCCTGTGCGACCAAGGAACCCGAAACGACCACGACGACGACAACGCATCAGGAAGTGGTACGGCCGACGACGACTCACACTACAACGACGCAACAGACTACGGGCGGCTACTAGGCCGGCCACGAGTTACAGATTGTGAAACAAAGGAACACGCCATGCGCGTGTTCCTTTGTTGGGACGTAAATCTGCGGGTGTGAATCCAATAGCCCCGTCGGCAAAGCGTTTGCCTTACGATTTCTCGGCCGGCGCTTCCGCCGTTTGAGCTTCTTCTTCGGCCTGACTGACAACCGGCGCGATAGCTTGCAGTTTTTCGCTGCCGCGCAAGTCCATCAGTTTTACACCCATCGTGTTCCGGCCGACGACGCGGATTTCTTTCACGCGCGTCCGCACCATTTGGCCCTTTGTCGTGATGAGCATCAGCTCGTCGTTGTCCGTGACGGTGAGCGCGCC
>Ga0193729_1000145_pt1 | contig 33533 bp, 28 predicted proteins | sample U1c2metaG_FD_143036 | JGI IMG/M metagenome (GOLD analysis project Ga0193729, IMG submission 143036) | Soil microbial communities from a riparian zone of the East river system, Colorado, United States - U1c2 | ecosystem: Environmental > Terrestrial > Soil > Riparian zone | place: USA: East River...
GCCGTCGTGAGTTGGTTGCGGGGCGAGAGCGGGTTGATCAAGATCTGGTTTAGAGGTGCTCTTGGATACTTTAAAAGTGGCCGCCGATTGTGACGGGCGAACTAGGGTGTCACTCTTTCCATCACCATCCGGTTCAATGTTTCCGGCCTCGGGGCCGCGGAGATCAGCAGTCTCGTGGATATTGGAGGAGTTATGGGAAGCACGCGCAATTTTTAAAATTGCCGGAGGCGGTTGTTTTCTGTAGAGATCGATCAAAAGTTGCGGCGGATTCGGTGAGATGGAGGCTACGTATTCCTTGACGCGATTTACATTGAGGACGATGCGCACTACACCCGCGTGATTTTGCGCCACGCGAATGGCGGTGAGCACGTCGCCGTCCACGTTGGCATTTTCGCGAGTCACTTCTCGCGCAACTTCGGAGGTGAGACGCGCTTCGCGCAAATCGAAAAAAATACGGTCGGGATTTTCCAGTCGCCCAGAGTTGTAGTGCACGACATCTTCCAGATCGATGGTTATACGCGTGACGTCTTCCGTTACGGCGCTCCGAATGCGACGCAGCCGCGGGATTCCTGCCGGGTGGGGAATAGCGGACGAAGATGGAAGGGCGTCGCTTGACTCATCACGAGGAAAGACGACTTCCGCGGTCGCCGCGTCGGAGGCGGCCTTATCTTTGTCAGGCGACGGCTTGGAGTTATTTTCCAGCAACGCCAATTCCGCGACGCCTTCCTGCGCTTCGCGCTTTCTTGGGGAGCGCGGGAAGCGCTTCAGGAAATCCTTATACGTTTGGGTCGCGCCGGCATAGTCGGCCAGCTGATCGCGCTGGAGTTTCGCGCAAACAAGCATCGCATCAGCGGCGTGGCGGCTGGCCGGATACTCGCGCAAGAGGAAGCGATAAGAATCTGCGGCGTGTTGATAGTAGTTGCGGCCAAAACGTTCGCCCATTTCGGTGTATAGCTGGGCGATGGCAATCAAAGCCTCGGGCACTTCATTGGCGCGCGGCGTGATCAGGTAAACGCGACGATAGCTAGAGACCACCTGGCGATAATCGCCGAGCGTTCGCTTGGCTAGAGGTTTGAGATTTAACGTGGCACGCAGTTGCTCAGCGCGCTGGAATTGCGCACCAGCCTGGCGTTTTACGGTGGCCGTTGGCGCGGAAGGCGCGGCGGTGGCAGGAGGGATTAAAGCGGGGTAAATAGACAACAGGATGAAAAACGGCGAAACGAGGGCGAACATCTTTTTGAGACTATTTGCGGCGGATGGAATCGCGCTCGGCATTTTCTTTTCGGGTCAACTCGCAAACGACAGACTACGTTGTTAGAACACTCTTGGTCTCAATCATTGTTGAAAATAATTCTACCGTTCGAATCTGTCTCCCGTCGAATGGGATGTGGCCGGAGCCAGCTATCTGTAAGACGTCCCGAACCGGGTTGGAAGTAGGCATTCTGCACTTTCTGCACGTAATTGCGGGTTTCGCGAAACGCCGGAATACCATGTGCTCGATCGACGGCGCCTTCACCTGAATTGTACGCCGCAAGAGCCATGTCCAGGTTGCCATTATAACGGTCGAGCAGCGTCTTAAGATAATGAACACCGCCGTCGATATTCTGTTGCGGGTTGAAGACGTCGTTTACGCCGAAGCGGCGAGCTGTGGTGGGGATTAGCTGCATGAGACCACCGGCGCCTTTGTGCGAATAAGCGGCGGGGTTCCAGTTGGACTCCGTCTGGATCACTGCGCGGATCAGGGCGGGGTCGACACGATGGCGGTCGGCTGCCTCGCGCACCAGTTTTTCGACGCCGTCTCGATCGAAGTACACCGACGGATGTGTACGGCCCGCGAAGGGAGCTTCGCGGGGCAGGTAAAAATTGGTGTGCTTTGGGGCACTCAGGTTTATTTTTACGGGGGGATCGCCGTTGATGAACAGACGACGCCCGCTAAGGTCTGTGCTGGCAGTAATTTGTGCGTGAGCCGCAGATGCAAACAAGCTAAGCGCTCCTAGAGCTACAGTTGCCGAGAGTGTGGTGAGCTTAGACATAAGTGCCTGGGGAAGGCTGGTTATTTTTCAAATCGATTTAGTGTTCGCGACGAGTCAATAGAGCGGATTACCTGTCGCAATTTTGAGGGGACGCTGAGCGATTAATGCTCGAACAAGCAGTCTGAGAGCCCACGGACCCTCTTCCAGCGCTGCGCGATTATAACAACGGCTCGAGAAGGGACGGAATAGAACGGAGGGTACTATTTAGTGCGGATGTGTCTTTTCCGCCAGCCTCTGCAAGGTCTGGGCGGCCGCCGCCCGAGCCGCCTACTTGCTTGGCGAGCGCCTGTATCAGCTTGCCAGCGTGGACTTTAGAGGTTAGGTCCTTGGTGACGGCTACGATCAGGGCTACCTTGTCGCCATCGGGCATACCCAGGGCGATGACGCCGGAACCCAGTTTTTGGCGGAGGCTATCGACGAGCTGGCGCAAACCGTCGCGGTCCGCGTTTGCGACTTCGGCGGCTAGTACTTTTACCCCTTTAATGATCTGGGTTTTGGCGGCGAGCTCGTCCAGTTGGCCTAACGCACCTTTGCGCTTCTGTGATTCCAATTCTTTCTCTAGCTGCTTAGCAGTCTGTGAGAGTTTTTCGATGGTGCTTAGGAGAGCGTCTTCACCGACGTTCAGTTGACTGGCGAGCTGGCTCAGGAGACGCGACTGATTCTGGTAATGCTCAAGCCCGCCGGTGCCGGTTACGGCTTCGATGCGGCGGACTCCGGCAGCAACCGATTGTTCACTGACAATTTTCAGCACGCCGACATCGCCAATGCGGTGAACGTGCGTGCCACCGCAAAGTTCCTTGCTGTAAAAACCGCGCGGAGCATGAGGGTCGGGAATGGTGACCACGCGAACGTTGTGCTCGGGATATTTGTCGCCGAAAAAAGCTAGAGCGCCGGAGGCCAAGGCGTCTTCGAGGGAAGTGACGTTGGTTTCGATCGCGGTGTTGACGCGAATTTCTTCGTTTACCTGTTGCTCGATGTCGCGAAGTTCCTGAGGATCGACGGCTGCGAAATGGGTGAAATCAAAACGCAGGCGCTCGGGCGAATTTAGGGAGCCGGCTTGTTTGACGTGCGTGCCGAGGATGTTGCGCAGCGCGGCGTTGACGAGGTGCGTTCCGCTGTGATTGCGCATGATATGCGTGCGACGCTGGGCGTCAGCTACCACGCTGACGCGGTCGCCCACGTGAAGGGTTTCTTTTGCGGTGACGCGATGAGCCGCGAGGCCAGCTACGGGATAGAACGCGCCGCTTACGTCGGCAAGACGCTGACTGCCAGAATTATCGTAAAAACCTCCGATGTCGGCCATCTGGCCGCCGGATTCGGCGTAGATGGAGGTGCGATCGAGGACGACTTCGCCGCTTTCGCCGGCTTTGAGTTCGTTGACGGAACCGGCTTTGGTGATGATCGCTTCGATGCGGGAATCTTTGGAGGTAGTACTGAAATAAAAGCACGGCTCGGTTTTGAAAGTTTCCGCAATTTTTGCGTAGGCGGGATTGGCGCTTTCCTTGGATGTGCCTTTCCAGGAGGCCCGCGCGCGGGTGCGCTGCTCTTGCATGGCACGTTCGAACGCAGGCCATTCAACGGTGATGCCGGAGTCGCGGGCGAGGTCTTCGAGGAAATCGCGCGGCAGGCCGTAGGTGTCGTAAAGCATGAATGCTTTTTCGCCGGACAGCGAAGCTGATTTGGTGTCGCGAGCGGTGGCTTGTGTGCCATCGCCGGTAAATTCCGCAAACTTCTTCAAGCCCACGGTAATTGTGCGAGAGAAGCGCTGTTCTTCACCCAGCAAAATTTGTTGGACTCGGCCGAAATTTTCCTCCAGCTCAGGGTAGGCGGCGCCCATTTCGAGCTTCACCGCGTCGGCCATCGCTGGCAGAACGGTAGCCGGCACGCTGGCAGCGGCCTGCAAAAGGTTGGCGTGGCGCAGAGCACGCCGAATAATTTTGCGGAGGACGTAGCCGCGGCCTTCGTTTGAAGGCACTACGCCGTCGGAGACCAGGAACGTAGCGGCGCGGGAATGATCGGCGATGATGCGCAGAGATGCGTCGGATTTCGGATCTTTGCCGTAGCGCGTGCCGGTGAGCTCGCCAGCGTTTTGTATCAAAGGCTGAAATAAGTCAGTGTCGAAATTGCTGAGCTTGCCTTGAATGACTGCGGCGAGTCGTTCGAGGCCTGCACCGGTGTCGATGGAGGGCTTTGGCAAAGGAGCGACTTTGCCGGACGAGTCGCGATTGAATTGCATGAAGACCAGGTTCCAGATTTCGACGTAGCGGCCGCAATCGCAGGGGAACTGGCAGTCGGCGTGGCCTTCGTCCGAGGCGATTGCGCCCATGTCGTAATGGATTTCGCTGCAAGGTCCGCAGGGACCGGTATCGCCCATGGCCCAGAAATTTTCCTTTAATCCGGGTACGGGGACGATGCGCTCGGACGGGACGTTTTGGCCGAGCCAAAAAGACTTTGCTTCTGCATCGACGCCCAGCGAGGTTCCGGGAGCGATTTCGGCGCCGCCGAAGACCGTGACGTAAAGCTTGGATTTGTCGAGGGCGAACCAGTCCGGGGAGGTGACCAGTTCCCAGGCGCAGGCGATAGCTTCTTTTTTAAAGTAATCGCCAAAAGAAAAGTTGCCCATCATCTCAAAAAAGGTGTGATGGCGCTTGGTGAAGCCCACGTTCTCGAGGTCGTTGTGTTTGCCGCCTGCGCGCACGCATTTCTGGGCGGTTGTGGCGCGTTTGTAATCGCGCTGTTCCAGGCCGAGAAAGACATCTTTAAACTGATTCATTCCGGCGTTGGTGAAGAGCAGCGTGGGATCGCCGTGAGGCACGAGCGAGCTGCTGGGCACGATGCGATGGCCGTTTTTTTCGAAGAATTTTAGGAATGTGGCGCGGATTTCGTTGCCGGTCACGTAAGCCTCAGGTCGAGTCAGGGATCGTTAGAACATTATCGCAGAGGAGGGAAGAGGGACCAAGAGAGCCCGCGGATAAAGACTATTGGCGCTGTTTACGCCAACTCCTCATCAACGGCATTTTCAATGGCGGGAACATCTTCGCGGGTCGCGGCTCGCAGTTCGTTGCCAACGACGTCGGAAGAGAAACCGGCACGGAGGAGGCTGCGGAACAGAGAAGCGATTTTGCGATCATCAATTTCGCCGCGAAATAATTTTAGTTTTTTTTCGATGCGCTGACGCACCACGGCGCGCTCGTCGGTCTCTTTGGCGGATTCTTCGAGCGCCGAGTCGATGTGCTGGTCGGGGATCCCACGAGCGCGCAGCTCCCTGGCGATGCGAAATTTGCCCTGCTTGCGGATTTCAGCGCGCTGGCGAGTAAATTGTTTGGCATAGCGCGCATCGTCAATCATTCCCTGATGCTTCAGGCGATCAAGCACTGACTTGACCAAGGATTTGTCGTCGGTGCGCCGTTCCAATGATTTTTTCATTTCGTGGATGGAATGAGCGCGACGCATCAGGGCGCGTACGGCGGTCTCGTATAACTCAGGTTCGGAATCCAATTTGCGCGGGGCGCGAAACATACCGGGAGCATAGAAGGTGGCGACGCGAGAAGCAAGCGGATGAAACATTGCAGCGGATCGCGAAGGAAAAATACGGCCGAATCAGCGGGGCGTCGGCAGAAATGTTTCCCGGGACACTGCGAGTGCTGCTTCCATATTTCTCAGCACGGCCTCTGATCTGCGCCGGCACTTGGGGCACCGACATAGAATTTGGAAAGCGTGGGCACTGGATGCAACGTTTCGATGCCGGCTGAGGCAGGCACTTTAAATCTTCTCGGCCTGTTGATCGCCGCCGTGTCGTGCTTATGTCCTGGTCTCCGGACTGTCCTCTGCTCGGAACAGGTTTTCGTAAAGGTGTCTGTCCGGTGTGCCCGCCCTAGTTTGTGTCGCAGAAAACGCTTGGCGCGAAAGATACGGACGCGGACCGCAGATAGCGACATGTTCAATGCGTTAGCGATTTGGGAATAACGCATCCGGTTGTAGTAGTGCAACACCAGAACGACTCTGTGCTTCTCCGGTAAGCTCGTCAGGGCTTGTCTGATTTGGCCCTCCGTCTCGTTGCGAATAACTTCGGAGAGCGCGGATGGGCTCGAATTATCAACAAGACCCTCAACGTCGACTTCCTCCAATGAGGAGCTCTTCTCGTGCTTTCTTCGGCGAAGCTTATCGATACAGTGGTGGGCTGCTATCTGCGAAATCCACGGGCGGAAGGGCACCAGCTCATCTTTTTGGTGCAAGACTCGGTACAGCTTCAGGAAGACTTCAGCAGCAGCATCCTCAGCGTCTTCGAGTTGACGAAAAAACTTTTTGCAGGTCTGCAAAACGTGGCGATGGTGAGTAATGTAGAGCACCGTCAAAAGTTCTGAGGAGACTGTTTCCGGCTGAATGACTGCTTCGCACATCTGTCTTTGCTCGGGTAATGAGATCGACATAGATGACATCGCGAGTCCTTCCTTTCAATTGAACACACCAATAGCGCTGGCGCGTCAAACACCTTTGAGGCCGTCGTCAGTTGCTTTAGTTTTTGAAGCGTCGGGTCAGCACGTCTGGCCTACAGCAACCGAACTGAGCCGGCTGGACACAGAAAAATTCTTGTCGCGCTTATTGTTGCGTTCGGGAAGTGCGAGCTTAGTCTCGCAGCGACGGATAACCAGAAGGGTCAAATCATCGCCGGGCGGGCACTGGTCGGCGAAGTCGAGCACCGTCGCAAGGGTGGAAAAAAGAACCTGGTTTGCGGTGGCGCCATGGTAAGACTCCACCGCGGCTGACAAGCGTCCGATTTCGAACTCCTGATCATCGCGATTTCGGCATTCCGTCAGACCATCGGAGTAAGCGACCAACATATCGCCAGGATTTAAATAGACAGTCCCGCAGTTGTAGGAGGCCTCTTCGAGAGCTCCCAACATCGGTCCACCTTCCTCCAATCGATCCACCGATCTGCCGCGCCGCATAATCAGCGGAGCGGGGAGACCCGCGTTGCAGTACTGCAGTTCATTTTGCTGTGGGTCGAGCCGGGCAAAGAATAATGCGGTGATGGGCGGCTCACTGTGATCGAGGCATAACTCGCGATTGACGGCGGCAATCACATCGGCCGGGCGAACGTAAGCACGCGCACAACGTTGAATCAAGTCGATCAAATGAGCTTGCCAAATTCCCGCAGATAGTCCTTTGCCAGCGATGTCACCCACAGCGAGTCCTAGAACGGCATCAAGTGGCATCACTTTGAAAAAGTCTCCTGAAAGATGACGTACCGGAAAGATTTCTCCGGCGATTTCAAAATCGCCCCAAACGAGTTCGCGAGGGGAGCAGAGTTTTCTCTGGATTTGCGCGGCCTCGTATATCGCCTGTTGGAGTATGGCGTGCTCACGACGCACAGCGTCCAGTTGTTGCCTGATCGCGTGAATGCTTTCGGTAGTGGCCGCCATTTTTGAATTCTTACGCCGGCGACCTTTGGTTGTCTGTCCGGTTTCAAGCGCCGAACTGTTATTAGCCCGCTTGGCAGCGGCCTTGCGCGTTTCTGGCGTCTTCGCGGTCATGTTCATCCTACGAACCTGTACCCGACCCCGTGAATGGTCAGAAAAAAGCGCGGCTGATCCGGAACAGGTTCAAGTTTCTGGCGAAGCCGAACGATATGAGCATCGACGGTACGAGTTGTTGGAAAGTTTTCGTATCCCCAAACCTCGTCGAGCAGACGATCGCGAGTTAATGTCTCTCCGCTGTGACATAGAAAATGCTTCAGAAGCTCAAACTCCTTACTGGAAAACTCCACCGAGTGGCCACCGCGCAACACGCGGTAACTACGCAAATTCACTTCCACGTCGCCGAAGGTGTAGCGGTCTTGCTCTTTTGGCAGAGTTTGGGACCGGCGCAGAACGGCTTTGACACGCGCCAGCAGTTCGCGGATGGAGAAGGGTTTGGTGACGTAGTCATCGGCGCCCAGTTCGAGACCGACAACCTTGTCCACTTCCTGTCCGCGCGCGGTGAGCATAATGATGGGAATCGAGGGCCGCTTGGCCTTCAGTTGCTTGCATACATCCAGGCCACTCATGCGCGGCATCATCACATCCAGAACGACCAAATCCGGCGATTCCTTCAAGGCTTTCTCGAGTCCTTGAACGCCATCGGGCGCGGTGAGCACCTCGAAACCTTCGAACTCGAAGTTGTCGCGCAAGCCGGCCACCATGTTCGGCTCATCCTCGACGATTAGAATCTTCGCTGCTGCCATACCCTCCCCCTTAAGCTTGGTGGGGACATTCAAGCTTGTAGTCCTCATGCGACTGCACCTTCTGCGTTGCCGGTTTGCGGCGGTAGAACGAGAGGCAACGCGATAGTAAATTTACTGCCCTTATCGGGGATGCTTTCGACCAGCACATCACCTCCATGGGCGCGCACAATGTGGCGCACCAACGAGAGTCCCAGCCCGGAGCCCTTCACGTCGTGCACCAAGGGGTCACCACAGCGATAAAACTTCTCGAAGATTTTCTCCTGCTCGTTGAGCGCGATGCCGATGCCGCGATCCTGGACTTCGAGCTTCACTGAGCCGTTTACGCGGTATAACTTCACCGCGATGTGCTTCTGGTCTTTCGAGTATTTCAATGCATTGTTGACCAAGTTAAGGAGCGACCGCGCGATGGCTTCGCGGTCGACGTTTACGGGTGGAATGTCGGGCGAAATGTTCTCTTCAAACCCGAAACCGTTTTGTTGGATCTGGAAGCGATAAGAATCCAGAGTGGAATGTACGAGTTCGCCCAAGTTGGTCTCCTGGAATTCGTACTCTTTTCGTCCAGCATCGATTCTGGAGAAGTCCAGAATATTGTTGATGAGTGCGGTCAAGCGCTCGCTCTCCTCGCGGATGATGCGGAAATACTCCTGATATTTCTCTTTGGCGGAGAGCCGCCCGAGTTCCAAAGTTTCCGCATAGAGCCGAATCAGCGCTAAGGGCGTGCGCAATTCGTGTGACACGTTAGCGACAAAGTCGGATTTCTGCCGCGCGAGGTTCATTTCTTTGGAAACGTTGCGGTAGGTCAGAAATATCCCTGCGACCATGAACAAAGACAGCGCAGCGAGAACGATGTAGTTGTATCGAAGAAACCTTGCCCCGATATCTGCGACGGTCATGCCCTGGTATTTGATCGCGAGGGTCATCTCTGGAAAAACATATTGAAACGTGCGCTCCGCCTCCGGATTGGCGCCGTCCCAATCTCCGGAAGTCAACCATGGGGTGGAGTCCTTGGCAGGATGGATCATCATGACCTGGGAATTCGCCTCAAGTTCCGGCACGTTGTTTTTGCTGGTCAACACATCTTTCATCATGGCCGGCAGGAAGTCTTTACGTAGGTAATCGTCATCAAAAGCGATCACGCCCAGCGTTGTGCGATCCTTCGGCAGACCGGGTGGCACGAAATAGGCAATGTTCCAATAACTGTGTTGGTTGTCCTGGATTGACCAGCCGCCGGTGAAGCCCACCGGATCCTCGTCCTTCTCAGCCATCGCTCTAACATGTGACGCTAACTGGGAAGCATCGATGGGAATCCACGTGGAAGCCATCTTGATGGTCTCTTGCGTGGCTGCGCAGAATTGCGGGTCGTGATCGCGACCAGGCTGCGTGCGACTCAAGAACAGATTGTTCTTCTTGTCGTACAAAAAGGCGTAGGCGAACTCGGGGTGTTCAGACAGCACGCGTTCCAATCCGGCCTTGATGGCGGCATGGTCGTCGTCAGGGTTAGGGAAAGCCGTGCGGACTGGAGTTGTCAATTCGATTGCCCGGTGCAAAGATTTCTTTTCCGCTATTTTTAGCACGTGGGAAAGTTCGCGCTGGATAGCCGCTTCGAACCCACCGGAGTTTTGGAGATGCTTTAAATTCCAGATGCTGAAGCCCATCAAAGCTGCAGCGGGAAGCACGATGGCTATCTCGAGCGTCAGCAGCGTTCGGGTCCGGTCTGTCAATCGCCACTTCTTAAACATTCAAATCCTCGCCTGTAGGCTCAGAGCCTCGCAACAACTGCACTATAAAGAACCCCTGCCGGGGATGTGTCAAGGCTTAGCAAACCGTTGTAAAAAGTTGTAAAGGAGAATGCAAGCGCAGCGGCATGCGACCGCAGCATTCAAAGGATGTCATGGATTATCTTACGGTTGCGGAAAGCTTGCGTGGGCAGGGACAGATTGAGCTCAGCTAGAATGCACGAGCGAAAGTAGCTCTTCGGGTTTTTTGACGGTGACTACTTACGCGCGTAGCGCTCGAAATCGACCATCTGGCGTTCCATTTCCTCGCGGGCAGAATCGGAGGCGGAGCGCACGCCTTGAATGCGGAGTTTGAATTCGTCGGCGTTGGAGGCGCGGAGCAAAGCTTCGTCAAGGGTGATGAGGTTCTTGGTGTAGAGATCGAAAAGAGACTGGTCGAAGGTCTGCATGCCGTATTGGCTGGTACCCGCGGCAATGGCGTCGCGGATTAAACGCGTTTTGTCGGCATTGATAATGCAATCACGAATGTAGTTCGTGGCGATCATCACTTCGACGGCCGGGACGCGGCCTTTGTCGTCGGCGCGACGCACCAGGCGCTGGGAGACGACGGCTTTTAAGGTGGCAGCCAATTGCAGGCGAATCTGTTTTTGTTCCGGGGGAGGGAAGACGGCAATGATGCGCTGGATCGTTTCTGTAGCATCGAGGGTGTGCAATGTGGAAAGCACCAAGTGGCCAGTTTCCGCGGCGAGCAAGGCAGTCGATATGGTTTCCAGGTCGCGCATTTCGCCGACGAGAATAACGTCGGGGTCCTGACGAAGGGCGGCGCGGAGGGCGGTAGAAAAATTTGCAGTGTCCACTTCCACTTCACGCTGATTAATAAAGCTTTTCTTGTCGCGGTGCAGAAACTCGATGGGGTCTTCGATGGTGATGAGGTGGTCGGCGCGATCGGCGTTGATGCGATCGATCATGGCCGCGAGGGTGGTGGACTTACCGGAACCGGTGGTGCCGGTGACCAGCACCAGACCGCGTTGCTCCTCGCAGATGCGCCCAATCACGGCGGGCAGATTTAATTCTTCCGAGGTGCGAATTTTAGTGGGAATTACGCGCAAGACCATGCCTACGTTGCCGCGTTGTTGGAAAACGTTGACGCGGAAGCGGCCGAGACCCGATACGCCATAAGCCATATCGAGCTCGGCGGTCTCTTTAAACTTTTGCTTCTGACGATTGGTCATCATGCTGAACGCCATAGACAGCATTTCTTCGGGCGTCACACGGGGGATGTCAGAGAGCGGGGCCAACACGCCTTCGATGCGCAGATAGGGATGATTGCCGACTTTCAGGTGCAAGTCGGAGGCTTTGATGTCCACCGCGCGACGTAAGAGGTCGTCGATACTGAGAGCCATAAAAATTTATCCCCGCAAGATTGGAGCTAATAACGGACGTTAGCATTCGCGTGGTGGAGCAGCAAGAAAACAACCGGGAGAGGTTGCGAGCTAGTTACCTCAGTTGGCGCGGAGTTGTCTCTTGTCGGGGTTCAGTCCCAAGGCTGCTGATGGCACGGTTAAATCTGCGCTCGTTTGAGGTACAAAAAATCGTAGAGCAAGGCGGCCGCAAATCCTCCCGCCAACGGCCCGACCCAGAAAACACCGTGATTCGCCCAATGAGTGGCGGCCAGGGCGGGGCCAAAGGCGCGCGCCGGATTGAGAGCGCCGCCTGTAAATGGGCCGGCGACAATTACGCCGAGAGCGTACATGAGGCCGGCACCAAATCCGGCAATAGAACGGAAAGTTCCGCGATCATCGAGCGTGGTGGCGATGACAGTAAGCACGAGAAAAAAGGTGGCGGTGGCTTCGAGGACCATACCGGCCCAGCGCGGAAAATCACGCGCGAATTGAGGAGTGCCGAGGGCCACCGTCCGCCACGTGTCCTCAGGAATGATGGCTCTCAGTACAAAGGCCGCGGCAATTGCGCCTGCCAGTTGGGCAATCCAGTAAAGAATAACGTCGACGGTATTCAGGCGTCTGGTGACCCAGTAGCCGATGGTCACGGCGGGATTAAAATGACCGCCGGAAATATGGCCGAAAGCGGAAATCATGATGGCGAGCGCTAATCCGTGCGCGAGCGCGACACCGATAAGTCCGAGGCCGCCGGCACCGTGCAGGAATTGATCTGCGCAAATGGCGCCTGCTCCGAAGAAAACCAGGGCAAAGGTGCCCAGGAATTCGGCGGCGAGTTTTTGCGTGCTGGTGTACATGCGAAATCCTCCGGCCGGAAGCTACACGCGGCGGTGTACGGGAGAGATTTTAACTTGAAGCGGGGGATGCGAACCATAAGAAGCGTAGAGACATGTTTCGTGACTCGGTCTCGCGGATCGGTGTGAAATGCTCGGCACAAAATATATTAAAATATATATAAGGCTTGGGACGCAAAACCCTCCGCACACTCAAACCGAAGTGCCCGCCCGGGTTTTATGAAGATATCGCCGGCGGTCAGCGGGATGTGGCGGCGACGGGACTGCTTACTGGCGTGAGCCAATTATGGCGGTCGGGTTTGGTGCCGCTGGTCAGGGCAAAAAATTCGTCTTGTAGCTTGCGGGTGATGGGGCCGGCTACGCCTTTGCCGACGGTGATGTGATCTACCGAGCGGATGGGAGTAATTTCCACGGCGGTGCCCACGAAGAAAACTTCGTCAACGATGTAAAGCATTTCCCTAGGGATGACTGATTCCTTCACGGGGATGCCAAGATCTTCGGCGATTTTGACTACCGTGTCGCGAGTGATTCCGGGAAGAATGCTGGTAGCGAGAGGCGGGGTGTAAAGCGTGCCATCATGAACGAGGAACACGTTCATTCCCGAGCCTTCGCTGACGTGGCCGCCAGAATCAAGGGCGATTCCTTCGGCGTATCCGTTGAAAGTGGCTTCCATGCGAATCAACTGCGAATTCATATAGTTTGCGGCGGCTTTGGACATGGCGGGAAGTGTGTTAGGTGCAATGCGGGTCCAGGAGCTGACGCCGACGTCGACACCTTTGGTCAGTGCATCTGGACCGAGGTAGGCACCCCAAGTCCAGCAGGCCATGTAAACCTCGATGGGGGAATTGAGAGGATTGACGCCAACTTCGCCATAGCCGCGCAGCACAATCGGTTTTACATAACAAGAATTCAGTTTATTCAGGCGGACCAACTCGGTGGCGGCATTGCCAAATTCTTCAGCGGAATACGGCAAATCCATGCGATAGATTTTGGCGGAGTTGAAGAGGCGATCTATATGTTCGCGAAGACGAAAGATGGCGGGACCCTGCTTGGTTTCGTAGCAACGAATGCCTTCGAAGACCGCGGAGCCGTAACTTACGACATGGGAGAGTACATGTAATTTGGCGTCGTCCCAATTTATCCATTTTCCGTTGTGCCAAATTTTTTCTGTCTTCTGAACCGGCATGACTGTACCCCTTAGATCAGGAAAATCGCGCTAGAAAAACAGAATACGGTAGAGCGCGCGGAGCGTCAATCCAAGGTACCCGAGGTGGCCCCAGGAGCAAGAACCAATATGGCGGCTATTTTTATGCGTTACGGAATTGGCTATTAAAAGCTGATTGCCGCGGATACATCGGATTTTATTTCGGGGTGTCAGCGTGATGGCTTGAATTTTCGACCGCATGCATGGCGGCTTGTGATTCAGCGACAAGGCGGCCGGTGCGATTTTCATACACGCCGAGTAATAAAAAGGGGATGGCGGTAGCGGCTGCCCATAACTTTGCGCGACGGGGAATTTTTGATTCGGGCTCCCAACGGAAAAGTTGGGCGGACACAAAGAAGGTGGTGGCGGCCCAGAAGCAGAGGATGACAACGCCGAGCAACAAATGTGTAATGGATATAGAGAAAACGATGGCTCGTTGCAGGCCGTTGACCAAGTAAGTCGCGGGAAGGAACACTCCGACACGCTGTACAACGGCAGGAAGGGACGGAAGCGGTATGGTCGCACCAGAGAGAAAAATCAGCGGAAACCAGAGAAGCTGATTGATGATCTGCGTTTCCTGCATGGTGTTGGTGACGCTGGCCACCACCAGGCCAAGTGAGGCGAAAGAAACCGTGCCGACGGTAACGAGAATAAAAACGGCCAGTATGTCGCCGAAATTGTGCACGTGGAAAAATACGCGGGCGAAAAGCAGCTGTAAAAGAACAGTGGGCATGGTCAAGAAGTAATTGGCAACGACGCTGGAAGCCAGCATGTCGCTGGGCGTAACTGGGGTGACATGGAAACGCCGCAAAATTCCCTGTTCCCGGAAGGTGACCAGCGCGGCACTCAGGCCCCAGAAGCTACCCATGACCGTGAGGGCAACGACGGGACCGAGAAGGTATCGCACGCCTTCAGGAACGCCCTTGGCGAAAACTCCGGCATAAAGAAAAAAGAAACCGAAGGGCATGATCACGCTGAAGAACAAAAACATTTTGTTGCGAATGGTCAGTTGAATTCGCATGCGGGTTAGTGCGGCAAAATTGCTCAATCGCGTAACCTCCTGCCAGTGAGTTCGATGAATACGTCTTCGAGCGAGGGAGTGGCGATTTCGAGAGAGATCAACTCATTGCCCTGCGATTCGAGGTATTTCACTAGGGAAACAATGGCCTGGGGCGGGCGTTGGCATTGCAGAATATAGCTGTCGCCCAGGATGCGGCAGTCGGAGACGCCTTCCAGATTTTTTAGCCTTTCCTGAGGTTCAGGGCGGGCTAAACGAACTTCCAGGCGAGTTTTGTCGCCAGAGCGGTCTTTCAATTCGCGTGGCGTACCAAGGGCTATGACTGTGCCGTGGTCAACGATGGCTACGCGATCGCAAAGGCGCTCGGCTTCCTCGATGTAATGAGTAGTCATCACAATGGTTTTCTTTTCGCGGCGAAGTTCTTCGATGATGTCATAAATTTCCCGGCGTACCTGAGGGTCGAGACCGGCGGTGGGCTCGTCGAAGAAAAGCACTTTGGGGTCGTTGATCAGGGCCATTGCCAGAGCGAGACGCTGTTTTTGGCCCCCGGATAGCTGGTTGTAAAAAGTATTGCGCTTTTCTTCGAGTCCGAAGCGCTTGAGGAGTTCTTCAGGATTTCGGTGGCGGCGGTAGAAGCTGGCAAAAAGCCGGAGAGCCTCGATTACCCGCAGTTTGTCGGGGAGAGAAGTCGACTGGAGAGCGGCGCCGATCTGGTGTTTGAGTTCTTGCGAATTTTTTTGCGGATCTAGTCCGCAAACTGTCACCCGCCCGGAGTCGAGGGTGCGCAAGCCCTCCATAATCTCCACAGTGGAAGTTTTCCCCGCGCCATTGGGCCCTAACAAACCAAAAACTTCGCCTTCCTCAACGTTGAAACTAACGCCCCGTACGGCCTCAACATCACCGTAGTGTTTTACCAGGTTCTCAACCTGCAAGATCGAATTATTCATCGCAAAGAGTTATAGCACAGGTGTCGAACACGCCAGGTTGCGGGTAACAGAAGCGAGAGATCGCAAGAGTGCGATGACGCAATTTGGGCTAACCGATTTGAAGAGTCTAGGAATTGGGACCGCGGCGTGCGGGAGCTTTGCGCGCTTTTGACGGGGTCTGCTTTCCTGATGCACGAGTTGTGGCCGGTGGTTTCCAGGCATGCAGATTGAGCTGTACGCGAGATTCGATTAATTTCACGCCTTCGCTTTCGAGGAGTTTTTTCTGCAGCATGGCGTAGGGGCCACGAATGAGGATTTTTCCGCGTTCGCCAACAACGCGATGCCATGGAATGCCTTGTCCCGAGGGCGTGCTGGCCAGGGCGCGTCCGGCAGTGCGGGCCCCCCCAGGCAGACGCAGGGCTTTAGCCAGGGCCCCATAAGTTAGAACCCTTCCGCGAGGAATTCGTTGCACCAGTCGGTAGACCTTGTCCCAGGACACTTACACTCTCCAAAAAAGACGCGATTATGCTAAGTCGCGGCTTGAAGGAGAACAAGACAAAAATTCGCGAACGGGGTTAAACAAAGTGGAAGCAGAGAGACGAAAAGCTTCCGCGGTAATAGATGTTGCTGAAAAGCTGATGAAACGAAACGAAAAAATTACATATGCAATTCGGAATAAAAGCATCTAACTTAAAGTCAAATAAATTGTATGAATGTATTTGGTTTACGAATTGGACACCAAGTGATTGACCCTGTAGTGGAAGTCCAATACACTACAGGGAAATGGGGCGTGTGAGGTAACGTCATGGCTTTTGTCCGCCGCAAAGGAAACACCTTTTATTTGGTGCACAATGTGCGCCACGGCGGAAAAGTGCGGCAATTGCATCTTGCTCGTTTAGGAAAGCGCGCGCGTATTACGGATCAGATAGTTCGCGAAGTATCCAAGAAACATCCCTTCATAGATCTGAACTGGCGCTCTCTGCGCGAGCAGTTGAATGGTCAGCTGGATCTCGTGAATCCCGACTCCCCGGTAGTACAAAACCTGGTATCAAATCTGCGATCGCTAAATCTGGATTTGGCGGATCTCTTTCCGCCGGTGTTGCGAATTTCTGAATCGCCTGTAGTGGCACGGGAATTGCTCCTACAGTTGCGACTGCTGCAGTCGACGCTTCAGGTCAAATTGGATCAATTTGACCGGAGCGGCGTGCGATTCGGTAATGCGCCATTGCGGTTGCGTGGTGCAGGGAGGCGGTCATGAGTACAGGTACAAGCATTCTTCCGCTCGATCCGAGTAAACGAAGCACCGGGACGTTGGATTTCGAAACGTCGCTGCGCTCGAGAATCGTTGGTCAGGAAGAGGGCGTTCAGGCGCTGGTTGAGCTATACCAGGTTTTCTGCGCCGGATTGAACTCTCCGGGCCGGCCGGTGGGCAACCTGCTGCTGCTGGGTCCCACGGGCTCTGGGAAAACGCGCATCGTGGAAGCTGCCGCTGAAATTCTGTTCGGCGATGCTCGCGCGATGATCAAGGTGGACTGTGCCGAATTCCAGCATTCACACGAGATCGCGAAATTGATCGGCTCGCCTCCGGGTTATTTGGGTCACCGCGAAACGCACCCGCTGATCACCCAGGAAGAGCTGGCAAAAAGCCACACAGAGAAACTGAAGCTTTCGTTCCTTTTATTTGACGAGATCGAAAAGGCTTCTGATTCGTTGTGGCAACTGCTGCTGGGGATGCTGGACAAAGCCACTTTGACGCTTGGTGACAACCGCAAAGTGGATTTGTCGCAAACGGTAATTTTCCTGACTTCCAATCTGGGTGGCGGCGAAATCACGGAAATGATGCATGGGGGCTTGGGTTTTGTGCAGCCCCAAGACAAACCGATAGCCGGTTTGGAGAAAAAGGTCGAGCGCACCGCGATGGAAGCGGCTCGGCGCAAATTCTCACCCGAGTTCATGAATCGGCTGGACAAGGTAGTGGTATTTCATCCCTTACAGCGCGAACAGCTTGAAGAAGTTCTGCAGATTGAGCTTGGCAACGTGCAGAGGCGCGTGCTGGAAACGGCCAAGGGCCAATTTTTATTCCGCGTGACTGGCGCGGGACGCGACTTCCTTCTAAAGGAAGGCACCGACCAGCGTTACGGGGCGCGTCATTTGAAACGCGCCATCGAGCGCCACGTTGTTTATCCCCTGGCGAATTTGCTGGCTACCGAGCAGGTGCAGCTGGGAGATCTGGTGCGCATCGATTGGGATGGCGAGCACAACTTGCTGACTTTTGTGCGGGAGGGCGAAGGTGCGCTGGTTAATACCGCCACTCCTCAGCTAGCACGCGGTGCCGCGGCGGAAGAGGTCCGTGACGGCAGATCCGTGGATGCGCCGGCGGAAGTGGTGGTAGAAGCGAAGAAATCGCGGGCTGCTTTGCCTGCGGCGACACCCGCGGCTGCGCCGCAGGGCCGCAAAAAGACGGAACGGTAACTCCCTCAACCTATAGCGCGCTGATCTTTCCGCGAGTGCCGATGTGCACATCAAATGTCGGTAATGTGTGCAATGTGTGCCGAAAATTGTCGCACAATCAACGACACAAATATGTTTCATCGCTCTCAATTTGCTCTCAGATGAAACAGTGTCTCAACCGATGAGACAGTTCCCATAAGGCAATCAAACGTATCTTGTTGAAAGTGCAAGGCCTTTCCTTCCTCATAAGTCCCCATAGCTGTTGGCATTCCTCATGCTGTATCTCAAAGAAGCAAGGTAGTGAGACTTCGATCGTCTTCCACACCTAGGCGAAGAAGGACTGGGGAAAATGAGAGCTGCAGTTCGACACCAACTTGATCCGTCCATTCGCAGCACGGATACTCGCGACTTCGAAAGTTCATTGCGTTCCAAGATTGTTGGCCAGGCCGAAGGGGTGCAATCCCTGGTAGACATGTACCAGGTATTTTGCGCTGGTTTGAACTCTCCTGGGCGCCCTGTCGGCAACCTGCTATTTCTTGGTCCCACGGGTTCGGGAAAAACGCGCATCGTGGAAGCGGCGGCGGAGATATTGTTTGGCGATCCGCGCGCGATCATTAAAGTGGACTGTGCGGAATTCCAGCATTCCCACGAAATTGCGAAATTGATTGGTTCGCCTCCGGGGTATTTGGGCCATCGCGAGACTCACCCGCTGATCACCCAGGAAGCGTTGTCCGCCAGCCACACGGACAAACTGAAATTGTCGTTCCTGCTATTCGATGAAATTGAGAAAGCCTCCGACGCGCTTTGGCAGCTGCTCCTGGGAATATTGGATAAGGCGACGCTGACGCTGGGCGACAACCGCCGCGTGGATCTCTCGCAAACGGTGATTTTCTTAACCTCGAACCTGGGCGGTGGAGAAATTACCGATTTGATGAACGGCGGAATGGGATTTGTGCAGCCGAGCGATAAACCGGCAACTGGTCTAAACGAAAAAATCGCACGCACCGCTGTGGAAGCCGCGAGGCGCAAATTTTCCCCGGAATTCATGAACCGGCTCGACAAAGTGGTGGTGTTTCATCCGCTGAAGAAGGAACAACTTGAAGAAGTGCTTGAAATTGAGCTTGAGCAGGTACAAAAACGAGTGTTGCAGACGGCGAAAGGCCAGTTTCTATTCCGAGTTACCGGAGCCGGCCGCGAATTCCTGCTGCAAGAAGGAACGGACCAACGCTATGGCGCTCGGCACTTGAAGCGCTCCATTGAACGCCACCTGGTGTACCCTCTGGCGAATTTGCTGGCTACCGATCAGGTGCAACTGGGCGACCTGGTGTGCATCGATTGGAACAGCGAACAGAATCGTTTGACGTTTGTACGCGAGGGCGAAAACCTGGCTATGCCGGCGCGAAGGCCGGAACCTGCCGTTGCTGCGCGTCAACTGCCGGTACGCAATGGCAGGTCCGTTGAAGCTCCGCCGGTGGCGTTTGGACCGGAAGGAATGCCACGGATGGCTCGATAGCACTAATCAAGTAAAAACTTATTTGGCCCGCGGCGATGTTTACCGCGGGCTTTTTCATTTTATGATTAGGCGGTTGGGTGCAATCCAAGTTAGTCGGCGGCTTCGGATCGTGCGGGGGCTTGCTTCCAGCGGAGAATTGGTTTGCGTGCGGCGCCGACTTCATCCAAACGGCCGACTCGCGTTGTGTGAGGGGCGGTCTTGACGAGTTGGGGATTGGTGGCCGCCTCATGGGCAATGGACTTCATCGCGCCGATGAACAGGTCACACTCTTCCTTGGATTCGGATTCTGTAGGCTCGATCATCATTGCGCCGGCCACAATAAGCGGAAATGCCGTGGTGTAGGGATGGAAGCCGTAATCGATCAGGCGCTTCGCGATGTCCATGGTGTTTACGCCATTCTGTTTTTGACGCGCGTCGCTGAAGACCACTTCATGCATGGATGGCAGGGAATAAGGTAATTCGAAAACGCCTTCGAGTTTTTTGCGGATGTAAGTGGCGTTGAGGACGGCGTCCTCGGTGGCCTGGCGGATTCCCGGTCCGTAGGCCAGGATGTAAGCCAGCGCTCGGACGAGCACACCAAAATTTCCAGCGAAGGCTTTTACGCGGCCAATCGATTCAGGGCGGTTGGCGTCGAGTAAGAGCCGACCGCCGTCTTTTTCGATAAGCACTGGTGTCGGCCGAAACGGTTCAAGAATCTTTTTCATGGCTACCGGGCCGGCACCGGGCCCGCCACCGCCGTGCGGAGTGGAAAATGTTTTGTGTAAATTGAGGTGCATTACGTCGACGCCCATGTCGCCGGGCCGGGTAATGCCAGTCAGGGCGTTCATGTTGGCGCCGTCCATGTACAAAAGGGCGCCCTGGCGGTGAAGAATGTCGGCGATTTCCGCGATGCGGGGCTCGAAGATGCCGAGCGTGGAAGGATTGGTGATCATCAGCGCGGCAACATCCTCGGTAACCAGGTCGCGAAGTTTTTCGACGTCGATCTGACCGTGGGACTCAGACTTAATATTTTCGACCTGATAGCCGGCAATGACGGCGGTAGCTGGATTTGTGCCGTGGGCGGAATCGGGGATTAAAACTTTTTTGCGTGGATTACCCTGCTTTTGCAGATAGGCACGAATTAAAAGCAGACCGGTGAGTTCGCCTTGCGCGCCGGCGGCGGGTTGCAAGGTGATGGAGTCCATCCCGGTTATCTCGAGGAGACAATCTTCGAGTAGCTTTATGATTTTCAGGCAGCCTTGCGACAGTTCCTGGGGCTGGTAAGGATGCTCAGTGGCGATGCCATCAAGGCGGGCGACGAATTCGTTTACGCGCGGATTATATTTCATGGTGCAGGAGCCGAGCGGGTACATTCCCAGATCGATGGCGTAATTCCAGGTGGAAAGACGCGTGAAGTGACGTACGACCTCGATCTCGCTTACTTCGGGAAAATCGGAAACGCCCTCATCGCGATGATAATGGCCCAACACTTTGGCGGCGTCGGCAGGCGGAACGTCCAGCGGGGGTAATTCAAAGGCACGTTTTCCGCGCGAGGAAGTCTCAAAGATGAGACGTTCGTTCTGACTTACGTGCTGGGATGCTTTTTTGAAACGCTCGGTCAATTTGCTATTCCTATCGCGTAGTTGAAGCGTAGTCGTAAAACCGGTACTGGACTTAAACGGGCTGTTGCAGTGCAGAGCGCAAGGCACTTGCAAACTTTTCAATTTCCACGCGCGTGATGGTCTCCGTAACGCAGACCAACGCGTGCTTAGTTAATTCCGGATAAGCCGTGCCGAGTACAAAAGGACCTACTATTTTCTCGCGCAGAAGTTGTGCATTTACAAGTTTCACCGATCGAGGCAACTCTATCGTGAATTCGTTGAAAAACGGAGCATCGAAGGCCCGTCGCACGCCCGGGATTTTCTCGAGTTCCGTGAGGGCAAAGCGCGCTTTGGACAAGTTCTGGTGGGCCATTTCGCGGAGGCCCTCTTTACCAAGCAAGCAAAGATGTACGGTCACGGCGAGAGCGCATAGAGCTTGATTGGTGCAGATATTGGAGGTGGCTTTCTCGCGCCGGATGTGTTGTTCACGAGTGGCGAGGGTCAAGACGAAACCACGACGGCCATTCGAATCGGTCGTTTGCCCTACGAGACGGCCGGGCATTTGCCTTACGAATTTTTCTCGCGAGGCAATAACGCCGACGTACGGGCCACCGTAGCTGGGCGCCAGTCCGAAACTTTGTCCCTCCAGGGCTACAATGTCGGCCTCAGCCGGCGGATTTACGAGACCGAGCGAAACGGCTTCCGTGACGGTAGCGACGAGTAATGCTCCAACTTTGTGGGCGATATTGGCGAGATCCGCGATGGGCTCGATGACACCGAGAAAATTGGGCGATTGCACCAGGACTGCGGCGACATCTTCTTTCAAGCTGGATTGCAAAACTTTGGTATCTACGGTGCCGTCAACACTGATGGGGACTTCTTCCACGGTCAAGCCGGAATTTTTGGCGTAAGTCTTCAGTACCGCGCGATATTCGGGGTGCACGGAACGCGCCACAAGGACGCGTCGCCGTGAAGTCAATCTCTCGGCCATCAGCACCGCTTCGGTCGCGGCGGTGGAGCCGTCATACATGGAGGCGTTGGCGACTTCCTGTCCCGTCAACTGGCACATCAGCGTTTGGAATTCAAAAATGGATTGCAGAGTACCTTGGGTGATTTCGGCTTGATAGGGAGTGTAGGAAGTTAGAAATTCGCCGCGCTGAATAATGGTGTCGGTGATTACGGAGCGCAAATGGTTGTATACGCCGGCTCCGAGGAAACTTGTATAGCCAAGAGAATTTTCACCGGCGCGTGCCTTGAAATATTGAATGATCTCCGCTTCAGAAAGCGGCCCGGGAAGATCCAAAGCCTTCTTCAGCCGGTATTGTTCCGGAACGCTGGAAAACAACTCGTCAATTGATTTGCCACCGACAACGGCAAGCATTTGTTTGCGTTCGTCGGGACTTTTGGGGAGATAGCGCATCAGGCGGAGGCTTCCTTGTTTTTTTCAGAGATGAAGGCGTCGTAGGCTTTCGCATCCATCAGTTTGGCGAGCTCTGCTTGATCAGCCAGCTTTATGCGAATGAGCCAGGCAGATTTGTGCGGGTCTGAGTTGAGCTTCTCCGGAGTGGTTTCGAGGTCGGCGTTGGCTTCGACTACTTCGCCAGAGACGGGGGCGTAGATTTCGCTTACGGCTTTCACGGATTCCACGGTACCAAATGATTTTCCGGCTTGGACTTTGGCGCCGGGTTTTGGAAGTTCCACAAAAACGACGTCGCCAAGTTCGTGCTGAGCGTAATCGGTGATTCCAATGGTGCCAACGCCGTCTTTGGCATCGATCCATTCGTGTTGTGTGGTGTAGCGGTACGACGGTGGATAAGTCATCGGTTCCTTTCCGTCACTTAAACGGTACTTGCGAATTGCTGGCTCGTTGATTTTCTTGCGCGTTGGTAAAAAGGCGTCGGAACAACTTGGGCCTTAGCCTTCTGATTGCGAATTTCTACGTAAACGGCGGTTCCAATCGCTGACATGGAAGGCGGCAGATACGCCAAAGCAATATTTTTGCATAGCGTGGGCGATGGAGAACCGCTGGTAATGACCCCGACGGGTTCGCCCTGGTCATCCACACAACGATATTCATCGCGCGCGATGCCTCGTTCAATCATTTCAAGGCCCACCAACGTGCGAGTCAGGCCCGCGTCTTTGGCGCGTTGAAGATTGGAACGGCCAATGAAATCTCCTTTTTCCATTTTGCAGTAGCGGTCAAGACCTGCTTCCCAAACGTTGATGTTCTCGCTGATCTCGTGGCCATAAAGCGCCATTTTCGCTTCCAGGCGCAAGGTATTGCGGGACCCAAGACCGCACGGAATAATCCCAAATTCGCGGCCAGCTTCCATGACCTTAGCCCAAACCTCTTCGCTGGTGCCGACATCCGAGGGTACATAAATCTCAAATCCGTCCTCGCCGGTGTATCCCGTACGAGCGATCAATATATTTTTCAATCTGCAAACGGAGCCGTGGGTGAACCAATAATTTTTGATCGAATGCAGATCTACGTCAGTGAGTTTTTGCAGTACATCGATGGCGCGTGGTCCCTGGATGGCAAGTTGGGTGTACGCGTCACTCAGTTCCTCAACCTTGCAGTCGCGGGACGTGGTATTTTCACGGACCCAGTTGATGTCTTTTTCGCGAGTTCCGGCGTTAATCACCAGGAGAAAATCGTCGTCTCCAAGCCGGTGGACGATGACGTCATCCACGAACGTGCCCGAGGGGTAAAGCATGGCCGAATACTGCGCCTGGCCGATGGCCAACTTGGCGGCGTCATTCATGGTGATGTGCTGCACAGCGGCCAATGCGCCGCCGTGGGAGCGCGCAGCGGCGATGCGAATGTCTCCCATGTGACTAACGTCAAAAACGCCAACGCCCCCGCGAACGGTTTTATGTTCGGCGACCAACCCGCCGGTGGACGGATATTCGACGGGCATATCCCAGCCGCCGAAATTCACCATTTTGGCGCCCAAACGGCGGTGCATGGCATTTAGCGGCGTTTTACGAAGTTCGGTTATGACGGACGGATCGACGGTAGACTCCACAAAATTCAGCGGAAATTGATACTAGCATGCACCCTCCGGTGGGTCAAAAAGAGCAGCGAAAAGTCTGGAGGTACAGCTATTTAGTTCGCGCATCAGAGTCGGCAGGTGCCTTGCCGGGTAGTTAGTCCTCAGGTAGAGTTTTCCCGGAGGGTCCCATGCCCGCACAGGTTGTGTGTGTCCAGTGTGATAAAACGGAAGAGCATTGCGCGTGCGAAAAGTACTGCACGATTTGCCAAGGTCAGCTTGGCGTGCGACTCTGCATGGATGGACTGTACTATTGCCCGGATTGCCGGGAGGCCTGTGACGTGTCTCTAGCTGACAACCGTGCCCACTGAAACGCAAAAGATTGCCATGCAACTGGACGCTGATACGCGATTGTGCGCCGCTGCGGGTGGGGCGGGACGCTACTTCGCGGATGCGGCGGGGTTGGCGAACAGCGCTGTTTCAGGACTGCAGTCCGCGATCGTGGCAGTGTGCAACCGGGAAGTCGAGCGATTAGGAGATTCGGCGCAACGTTTGGACGTCACGGTGACCAGAACTCCCGACCGCATTGAAGTTGTGATGAGAAGGCGTGCGACAGCGGGCTCCGGCAAAGATTCGGAAGAGCAGGGAATCATGAACGGGGTAGACCGAGTGCAACATGAAACTCAAGCGGAAATGGCGATTACGCGCTTGACGAAATTTGTAGGTGAACAGGCGTCGGCAGTTTAGTGAGTTCGTAAAAAGCGGTGCGGCTTAAAAACGGTTACATTTTGAATGCAAAGGTGTTTTTGCGGATTAGCGAAGTAACTTGATCGTCGGTTAGCGTCATCCGCAAAACAACGCGATCTCCCGCCGGAGTAACCCGTACCGTATCGAGAAGCTGGGCCATCTCGGGATTGTCCTGCTGAGCCTGGTAATGCTTGTACAAAAATCCGGCTTGAAGTAATTGTCCGAGGGTATTGGCATCTTCCGTGGAACCACAGATGGCTTGGAACTTTCCGTCCAGTGCGCCGCTGGCGTCCACGCTGATAATCATATTGCGCATGCGGGTGACGAGCTTGGCGGCTTCGGGGAATTGCTGAATTTCTGGAGCGAGCTGTTGCATGGCTAGCCTCGTATAAGCGGGGTTGAGTACCGCCCACACCGTGCCGGTACCGTTAGCATCGGCGATGAGCGGATAAAACTGGTCATTGCGAAGCAGGCCTTCTTCGCCGCCGAATCGAACCTCGATCATTTTTTCGAGCAGCTTGCGGTGGCCGAATGCCGCGGTGCTTGAATCAATGAATAAAAAGAACAGATCGCTGGGGCCTGCGCCGCTGCCGAAAGCGTACAAGGTGTAGCCCCGGGCTTTGAAGGTCGGCAATTTTTGCTGTTTAAAATAAGATTCGGCGCTGCCCGGATTGAAATTGCCGAGAGCCACGCCAACAATTTCCTCTCCGGTGGGCACGGCATCGGAGCCGGTCGCGCCCGTTTTAGCGGTTACACCTTCGGGAACCAGGCCCCAGGCTAGCTCTTCGACTTGGGAATTAGGGTCGATGCCGGCGGAGGCCAGGAAACGCTCGAATTGCTTAAAGCGGTCGGGCAAAAGTTGTTCCTGCAATTGTGGGAACCAACTGAGTGACCGTGCCTTTTTCAGGTCTGCGTAAGCAAATTCGCCAATTTCTTTCGGGAACAAAGCAATAGTGTCCGCAGCCAATCGCCCTGCACGAGCGGGCTTCGGCAGGGCAAAACACAGCGCAACTAGGATGGCTACGGCGAAGACGCGACCGATGGTGGTTATAGGGCCGGTATTTGCGGTTCTCTCTATGTTCATCCGCGGATTCATTTTTGTATTCCTTTCAAATTCGACGCTGCTGCGTATTTCTTTAGACGGCGGGATTCTTATCCAGGCGCTCGCGCAATGAGGCGACCTTATTCCTGATTTTTGATACATAAACGCCGTCATGCAAGCTGTCCAGATTTATTTCCACGTTCGCCAAAGAGCCGCGCGCGCCAGCAGCCGCCATGAAACGGGCTACTTGTAAGTCTGAACGCATGGATGCGGCGGCGACAGCTTCCAGTTGCACAAGTTGTTCGAAAAGCGCAACTGTCACATCGGCCACCTGTAGGGGGGCTTCGGCGGCGCCGCGGGTAGCGGCTTGAATAGCTTTGTCTCGTGCCGCGTTTTGGTTCGCTTCGCCCTGGGGCAGTTTGAAAGCTTCCATCACTGCCTCGAAAGCTTCTGCGTCGCGGTCGATCGCTTTCGCGAGGTCATCCGTCGTGCGACGTAACCGGTCGAGTATTTCTGACAACTGGACGACGAACGCCGCTTGCGATTTTTTCTTGCGCGACAAGCCCGCGACCATTTGACCTAGCGCGCCCGCCAAGGCACCAGCGAATGCGGAAACGCTACCGCCGCCAGGCGTGGCTGTTGGAGCCGCGACGGCGTCAAGAAAAGGCTTCCCCAAGTTGGCGAACTTGCTGTCGCCGGTCGGAGCTTCCAGTGGCGCCCCGGAAAGAGCGGACTGCAAGCGATTTTCGAGAACTTGGGACGGTGAGAAGTCTTCCAGCTGCAGAAAAAAATCCGCAGCCATCTCCAACGCTTTTTTGGGAACCAAACCCACGATTTCGCTGCCGACAGGGATTGCGCCGTAGCGCTCAGCCTCGCGCTTGACCATTTCATAGACGCGATGCATGGGCGTGGCTTCAAAATCGGTAAGGTTGATAGAAACTTGCGCGAGATTGCGCGCTTTCAGAGCCACACCCATGGATTTTACGTGACGCAAGCCGCCGGAAGAGAAGCGGATGGCCTTGGCGATTTTATTGGCTACGCCGATATCTGAAGTGTTGAGGTTCACGTTGTAAGCAATCAGGAATTTGCGCGCGCCGACGACGGTGGTTCCGGCGGTAGGATGCAGTTTTGGTTCGCCAACGTCAGGTTGACGGTCGAGATTGCGTTTTAGGTCTTCGCGTAAGCCTTCGAATTGGCCACGCCGCACGTTTTCAAGATTTACGCGATCCGGTCGCGTGGCGGCGGCTTCGTAGAAAAATACCGGGATGCGGTGGCGTTTCCATATTTCGTTGCCGACCCGGTGGGCGAGCTCGACACAATCTTCCAGTGTTACGCCCTCGACGGGAATGAAAGGAACTACGTCGGTCGCGCCAACTCTAGGGTGAGCGCCCTGGTGCACCGTAAGGTCGATGAGTTCAGCAGCCTTGCCTACTCCGAGTAGTGCAGCTTCCGCAACAGCATCGGGGTCACCTGCAAGTGTTACGACGCAGCGGTTGTGGTCGGCGTCCATTTCGCGATCGAGGACGTACACGCCAGTCACGCTGCTCATGGCGGCGACTATGGCTTCGATCTTTGCTGGATCGCGTCCTTCGGAAAAATTGGGAACGCACTCAATCAATCGGGTCATATTCAAATTGTACGATGGCGGCGACTCAGGTGGTACTAAGCGATGATTTGGAATAAATGATTTGTCCCCGCTTGATGGTGGTGTGACAGGTGTTCATTCCAAAATAATAGGGGATTTCACGGTAGTCATCCACATCGAAGATGGCAATGTCAGCGAGCTTACCAACTTCGAGGGAGCCAATCTGTTTGTCGCGGCCGAGAGAATATGCGGAATTGATAGTCGCGGCAGTGATAGCCTCGGCAGGAGTCATGCGCAACTGGGTGCACGCCAGGGACAGAATCATCGGCATGCTTACGGTTGGGCTGGTGCCTGGATTGTAGTCGGTGGCGAGAGCGACGATGGCTCCGGAGTCGATCAGATCACGTGCGGGAGCATATTGTTTCAGTCCCAGATGAAAATCGCAGCCTGGGAGCAGCGTAGCTACGGTTTTGGATTTTGCAAGGGCGCGAATGTCCGCTCGATTTATCTTCTCAAGATGATCGCAGCTTGCCGAGCCAAGGCTTACGGCCAGTTGCGAGCCGCCGGTGCGCGAAAGTTGTTCGGCGTGAATTCGTGGCCTCAGGCCGTAGCGCTTGCCAGCTTCGAGAATTTGTTTTGATTGCGCAACGCTAAATGCGCCGCGTTCGCAGAAAACATCGCAGAACTCGGCTAACTTCTGTGCGGCGATATCCGGAAGGAGTTGATCGATCAGCAGTGAAATGTAGTCTTTCGCGCCGGACGGACGGGTGCGAAATTCGCCAGGGATGACGTGGGCGCCCAGGAAAGTGGAAACGATATCCAGGGGTTGCTCGGTGGACAGTTCCTTATGCAATTTTAAAAGTTTCAGCTCGCCAGCCAGATCGAGACCGTATCCGCTTTTAGCTTCAATGGTGGTAGTCCCGTAGGCGGCGAACTGGAGCAGGGCCTTATGCGCGCGCTGCTTTAATGTGTCTGAGGTCGCTACGCGAAGTTTGCTGACGGAATTTAATATACCGCCGCCACGCTTAGCGATTTCTTCGTAACTGGCGCCGGTAATTCTGAGTTCGTACTCGTCGGCGCGACTTGCCGCGTGAATTAAATGGGTATGCGAGTCGACGAAGCCCGGCAACACCACGCGGCCGCCGGCGTCCACTCGCTGTGCGCTGCCCGCCAAGGGATGTGCCTCCACCTGCGCGCGAGGGCCGATAGCCACAATAAGGCCGTCGGCGGCGAGCACCACGCCATTCTTTACGAGTTCGATGTTGGCGAGCGCTGCGCCACGGCGGGGTCCGGATCCGCGCAACGTTAAAAGCTGAGAAGCTCCGCTGATGAGTGTGGCGATGCTCAAGGCCTGGATAGTATGCCGGACGCCTGAAATCGGTGACAGAGCATTCGATTACAGCATGGGGATTTTTAGATCGGTGTTTTTTGCAAAGGCCCTGGCCTCAGGATATCCGGCGTCGATGTGCCGAGCCACGCCGATTCCGGGGTCATTGGTGAGCACACGTTCGATACGCTGAGCCATTTCTTTGGTGCCGTCGGCTACCGTGACCTGGCCGGAATGTTGTGAGTATCCAATGCCCACGCCACCACCGTTGTGAATCGACACCCACGAGGCACCGCTGGCGGTGTTGAGCAAGGCGTTCAGTAACGGCCAATCTGCGACGGCGTCCGAGCCGTCGAGCATAGACTCCGTTTCTCGGTAGGGAGAGGCCACGGAGCCGCAATCGAGGTGATCGCGGCCGATCACGATAGGAGCTTTGAGCTCGCCGCGAGCGACAAGACCGTTTAGCGCCAACCCAAACTTGTCACGCTCTCCATAGCCCAGCCAGCAAATGCGTGCCGGCAATCCCTGAAACCGTACGCGTTTTTGTGCGAGCTTTATCCAGCGGCTGAGATGTTCGTCGTGCGGGAACATCTCAAGTACCAGTTGATCGGTGCGCGCGATGTCGGAGGCTTCGCCAGACAGCGCTGCCCAACGGAATGGGCCCTTGCCTTCGCAAAACAAAGGCCGAATATAGGCGGGCACAAAACCGGGGAAATCGTAAGCGTTTTTAAGGCCCTGCTCATAAGCAAACGTGCGGATGTTATTTCCGTAGTCGAAAGTAACTGCACCGAGGTTTTGCAGATCGAGCATGCCTTTGACATGCTCGGCCATGGCTGCCATGGAGCGCTTTTTGTATTCATCGGGATTTTTCTTGCGCAGCTCGATCGCGGCATCGAGGCTCATACCGTTTGGCACGTAGCCATTGAGTGGGTCATGCGCACTAGTCTGATCAGTGAGCACATCGGGTACGACGCCACGGCGAGCCAGCTCGGGAATTATGTCGGCGCAATTACCAACCAGGCCAACTGAGACAGCCTCGCGTTTGCGCACAGCGTTTTTTAAAATGCGCAGGGCTTCGTCGAGGTTAGTGACCATGACATCGCAATAGCCGGTCTTGACGCGGCGCTTGATGCGCTCGGGATCCACGTCGATGGCCAAAAATGCGGCGCCATTCATGGTGGCGGCGAGTGGCTGAGCGCCACCCATCCCGCCCATGCCGCCGGTTACGACAAGCTTGCCCGCCAAGTCACCGGAGAAATGTTTTTTGGCTACAGAGGCGAATGTTTCGTAGGTACCCTGCAAAATTCCCTGGGTCCCGATGTAAATCCAACTGCCGGCGGTCATCTGCCCGTACATCATCAGGCCGGCGCGATCTAACTCGTTGAAGCGCTCCCAATTATTCCAATGACCTACGAGATTGGAATTGCAGAGCAGCACGCGAGGCGCGTATTCGTGGGTGCGAAAGACGGCTACGGGTTTTCCGGACTGCACGAGCAGTGTTTCATCCGCGGCAAGATCTTTGAGCGAGCGAACCATGACATGAAAACATTCCCAATTCCGGGCCGCTTTTCCGGTGCCGCCGTAAACGACCAGATCGTCAGGCTTTTCCGCGACCTCCGGATCGAGATTATTCATCAGCATGCGAAGTGCGGCTTCCTGCTGCCAGCCTTTGCAGCTGATTTCGGTCCCGCGGGGCGCTTTGAATGGACCTTTGTTCGTCGGAGAGAGAACGGAGGTCTCGGAAGAAGTTGGAGTCATGATCGCTCAACGCCAATACTATCGCAGGGAGAGAGCATTTGCACGAACGCGAGTTGTTGCGTGAAATGCACTCTTTTGTTTATCGAAGCATGACCGGAAGCGCCAATTGCGCCGCGTAAATAGCTGGAGTACAGTCGAAATCGCGATGAATTACGGCACACTTCCCTCTAGATTGTTAAACGCCATCGACCGATTGCCAAATCCACGGGCCCAAATGTTCCGGCGTGGGGATCGCTGGGAGGCGATATCGTCGGCGGAATTTCTTCGGCGGGTCGCGGGACTTTCCAGCGCGCTCGTGGAACTTGGCGTGAAAACTGGAGACCGCGTAGTAATTTTCTCGGCGAACCGGCCGGAGTGGCACACCGCGGATTTTGCGATTACCGGCGCCGGCGGGGTCAGCGTCCCTATCTATTTCAATGAATCGCCGCAGCGGATGGCGTACATCCTGAATCATTCTGAGGCCAGGATTGTTTTTGTTTCCGGCGCAAAGCAACTGGAAAAGTTGCTGGCGTGCCGTGCAGAACTGCTCACGGTAGAACACATTGTGGCCGCGGACGCTGGGCCTGAAGCGGCGCCTGAATGTCTTCGGTATGAGACGCTGATTGCGGGCGCCGGCGCGACGGAGATTGCTTCCTATCGGCTGCAAGCCTCACAGGTGCAACCCGGGCAACTTTCGTCGTTGATTTATACGTCAGGCACTACCGGGGAACCTAAAGGCGTGATGTTGACGCACACGAATTTCTGCTCGAATGTCACGGACAGCCACCTACAGGTTCACTATGACGCGGCGAATGATCTGGCGCTGTCATTTTTGCCATTGGCACATGTTTACGGCCGAATGATCGACTACTCGTTTTTATTTCACGGAATTACTGTGGCTTACGTGGAAGCCGTTGAGCTTGTTGCGCAAGCAATGTTGGAGCTTCGTCCCACGACGATGGCGGCGGTGCCACGCGTATTCGAAAAGATTTATACCCGGATAGTGGAGAAGGGAAGCAAGGCCACAGGGATTAAACGCAAACTGTTTGATTGGTCGATGAAGGTGGCGAGCCGGTCGGCCAGGTGGCGATGCGGCTTAGAGGGAGCACCGTTGGCTGTGAGGCTGCAATGGTCGCTGGCAAACGTGCTGGTGTATTCCAAGATCCGTGCGCAAACCGGAGGGCGCTTGTCCCTAGTGATGTCCGGGGGGGCGCCGCTGTCAAAAAACCTAACGGAATTTTTTTGGACTATTGGAATACCGATATATCAGGGCTACGGATTGACGGAAACTGCTCCGGTGTTGAGCTCGAATTATCCGCAAAACCGTGCGGGTAGTTCCGGGAAGGCGATACCGAACGTAGAGATTAAAATTGCTGACGATGGCGAGATTCTGGCGCGCGGGCCATGCGTGATGCAGGGATATTACAAGAATCCGGAAGCGACCCGCGAAGTTTTGAGCGCGGATGGCTGGTTCCGTACCGGTGATATCGGCTACCTGGACGCGGACGGCTATTTGTTTATCACCGACCGCAAGAAAGATTTGATCAAGACCGCGGCGGGTAAGTTTGTGGCTCCTCAGCCGATTGAAAACGCGCTGAAGAACAGCCCGTATTTGCTGAACGCGATGGTGGTGGGTGACGAGCGCAAATATGTGGTCGCACTGCTGGTGCCGAATGCGGTAACGATCTCAGCGAAGGCCGCGGAAAAGGGAATTACATTTGCGAGCAATGCGGCGATGGCGTCGAATGCGTGGGTGCGATCGCTTATCGAGTCGGAAGTGCGACGGCTTACGGCGAACCTGGCGCAGTACGAATCGATTAAACGTTTTGCGCTGCTTCCCGAAGACTTCACGTTCGATAATGGGAGCCTGACTTTTACGTTGAAACTTAAACGGCGCATCGTGGAACAACACTACCGGAAAATTATTGACGAGCTTTACGCGGACGCGGCTGAACCGCGACCCATGCTCCAGGATTAACACGGCTGAATTGGTTAACGTTTTCAGGCGTCTGCGATTTGCCGCTAGTGTCCGGCCAGACTAAAATCAGAATTGAGGAACAAATGTCCGATCAACTGGTCATTGCGGGGCGGGCGTTTAGGTCGCGGCTAATTGTGGGTACCGGGAAATACCGCAGTTTTCAGGAAATGGCGCGCGCGCACGCGGCGTCAGGCGCCGACATGGTTACCGTTGCGGTGCGTCGTGTGAACCTCACGGATAAATCCAAAGAATCGCTGCTTGATTATATCGACCGCGAAAAAATGTTTATTTTACCGAATACCGCGGCGTGTTACTCCGCCGAAGAAGCGATTCGGACCGCGCGCCTGGGTCGAGAAGTCGGTCTGTCTCATTGGGTGAAGCTGGAAGTGATCGGTGACCAGCAAACATTGTTTCCGGATACCGAGCAATTGATTGAGGCGACGCGCGTACTGGTAAAAGAGGGATTTGTGGTTTTACCGTACACGAATGACGATCTTATTGTTGCGCGTAAGCTCGTTGATGCTGGAGCCGCGGCGGTGATGCCGCTGGCAGCGCCTATTGGCTCGGGGCTAGGTATTCAGAATCCGGCGAATTTGCGAATTTTGCGCGAACGCATCACGGAAGTTCCGTTAATTGTCGATGCCGGTGTGGGTACCGCGTCGGATGCAGCCTCGGCGATGGAACTCGGCGCGGACGGTTTGCTTATGAATACTGCGATTGCGGAAGCAGAGGATTCCGTGTTGATGGCGGAAGCGATGCGCGATGCTACCATGGCGGGACGCAAGGCATTTCTTGCAGGGCGCATGCCCAAGAGACTTTACGCTTCCGCTTCCAGTCCTCTGAGCGGGGTTGTGCGCTAGAGTATTCCAGAGCGAGTGGGTACGACAACTCAACTGCCAGTGCCATTCAAAAGATTAGCGTACATCGACTGGATGCGCGGACTAGCGTGCGTGCTGATGATTCAGGCGCACTGTTATGACTCCTGGTTGAATCCGGAAGCGCGAAAAACGCTGCTGTACCGCTGGTCACAGGAATTGTCGACTCTGGCGGCTCCGATATTTTTGTTCCTCTGCGGTGTGTCCTTTGCGTTGGTCACTGAAGGTCTGCGGCAAAAGAACAAGCCTCGATCACAAATTTTTAAGACTGCGCTTTCGCGCGGCGGGGAGATTCTCGGGCTGGGATTTCTTCT
>Ga0193729_1000147_pt1 | contig 33188 bp, 26 predicted proteins | sample U1c2metaG_FD_143036 | JGI IMG/M metagenome (GOLD analysis project Ga0193729, IMG submission 143036) | Soil microbial communities from a riparian zone of the East river system, Colorado, United States - U1c2 | ecosystem: Environmental > Terrestrial > Soil > Riparian zone | place: USA: East River...
CATCCCCGGCGATTTTACTGGGGCAACAATCTCCGATCGCCGCTGATACAGTAGTGGCGCGTCGTGTCCGGCGCGAGCGAGGGTAATGTCGTTCCGCTGGTGATCGAGAATCAAATAGGCCATGCTGATGAACATGTCTTCCTTGATGTCGGGGTAAAGCTGACGATTCACTTTGCGTAAGACATCCGCCGGGGAAGGGTTCCGCGCCGCCTCAGCGCGCAACACACTCCGGCAGATCGCCATGATGAGCGATGCCGGGACACCTTTGCCTGAAACGTCCGCGATCGCGACGCCAAGCCGTTCGTCATCGACTTGGATGTAATCGAAATAGTCGCCGCTCACCTGGCGGGCCGCCACGTTGATGCCGCTGATCTGAAATCCATCAATGGCCGGCGCCTCCGAGGGGAGCAAAATCCGCTGAATGTCCCGTGCAATTTCAAGATCGTGATCCAGCCGCTTCTTTTCGTTCGCCATCGAATAAATGATGGCGTTGTAGAGCGCAAAGGCAGATTGCTCAGCGATCGATTTAAAGACGACGAAGTCTCCCTGCGAAAACGGTGCACCCATCGGGCCATTGGCGAGCGCCAAGACACCCAGATCTTGATCTCCATAGCGGAGCGCTGCCGCCATGATGGATCCACTCCCAAATGCGCTGTCGCGTAACTTCGCCAACTCCGGCGCCTCGGACAATTCGTCTAAGCAAACAGATTGGCCTGTTTGCCAGACGCGTCCGACCAGGCCTTCGTCCGGGGTGACTGTATGCAGCCGGAGAAACCTCTCAACAGCGCTGGGAGAGGCGGCCGCTTGTTGCAAAATGTTCGTCGGAATATCGACTAACGGCGGGCAGCCTTTGGAGATGAAAGCTGGCGTGAGCTTTCCGCCAGTCCGATCCGTTACATAAAGCGCGCCGCCATGCGCGTCGAGAATGCGCGTAGCCCCTTCGACGATGAGTCGATGAAGTTCCTGAGGTCGAATCGTCTCTCGAAAGGCTTCGCCAAGTCCGTGCAGGAAATCGAAAACGAGCGTCTCCTCGACTTGGATTTCCTCATGCGACCGCTCTAGCTTGCGAATCCGCTGTCTCTGGAGATAGCTCGTGGCAATCCATCCGGCAATGGACGCGACAAGCAGTCCGAGGAGAACAGTCGGCCACATTGTGCAAGGGCCAGCTTACTTCGAAGGCGTCTCGCGATGAAGGTCTTGTCTTAAGAAATCGAGAACGTCCTTAAATCGAAAACGATTTTCCGGTGCCACCTCGCAAAGTGCCTCGTGGGCTTCCAGCATCGTTTCTGCCTGCTCCTGTTTTTGGGACTCTCGCGACTTGTCTTCCGGAGTTTGCTCGAGCGCTCCGCATTCCGGCGCGCGCGCTCCGTTAGTATGAATATCAAATATTTGATCGAGGCCTAATCCAGAGAGAAGCTCCTGGCTGCGATTCCCGCAGTGAATGATGTGAAGGTGACCGCGACCGAGTTCTTTCAGCCGCAAGGCCACACTGGCCATCGTTCCCATGAATGTGGAATCCATCATGGCGCAATCTGCTAAATCCACGACAAATTCGCGATAGCCGCGGTCCAACATCTCGCGCGCGAACTCCTTGAGGTTGCCGCTATTGAGAAAACTACCCTTCCCTTCGACTTTCACCCATATGGTCGGGCCTCTTACCCCTACTTGAATAGACGAATCCACAGTTAACTCCTTGAAGGATACTCGTCCAAAAGGCATGCTGTCAAACCTCACGGGACGCCAGAAGTTCCAGGAATTGATTCGAAACGCAGGGCGCGAAGGGCCGCATTAATGAAGCGTTGCAGTTGGACGCCAATGAACAAGAAAGCAGGCGGCCACCGCTGTCCAATATTACTGCCACATGAACGAACGATTTTCCGCCACGATCCGGCCGTTTGAGATCAAGAGGCAGCGCCAGGCAATAACCTCGCCGTCGTCGAAGTAATCGTCTCCAATAACCTTGAATTCCGTCTTATGAGTCCCATGCACGTTTTGGTATGAAATCTCCTGTGCCTGGACGTGCTCGTGCAATTGTTCCTGACGATATTCCAAACGCACCGTGATATCGGAGGGCCGTTTGGCCCGCCAAAAAAAATCGAAGTAATTACCGAACCGCTGATGTTGATCGAGCGACGTCACAGCGCCGAACATCCGGTATTGGCGCTCAAATGTAATCGGAACGTCCTGAAGCGTCGCAGTCTTTTGGCCCGGCGAATTGCCAGACTTCTTGTTAATTGAGCTCGTTGTCTGTCGTCCGCTCTGACCTGTTCTTGATGGCTTGTTACTTATGATGAAAAGCTTCGTCTTTCGAAACTCGAAATCCTTGTCTAAGGCCACCGGGAGGGGCGTCACTTTTTCCACGATTCTCGGTTCGACGGGCGCAGGCTTGCCGGAAGCGATGAAGGCAAAAAGGGCCAAAACCGAAAGTGCGACGGCAAACCTCATTTACGTAATAAATGCGGGTTTTGAATTGGGTGTCAATGCGCAACCACATATCTCATCGGCCTTATGGAACTAGCGAAAATCTGAAATTAGATTCGCTTTTATGATTGAAGTTCGTTACCAACGCGGCGTTTACCTGCCGAAACAGGACCTTTGGCTGGATCCTTGGGACGCAAAGCGTTTCGCTTTTATTTCGCACGCGCACAGCGACCACATTGCGCCTCACCAGGAGATTATCATTTCCGAGCCGACAGCACGTTTGCTTCAAAGTCGGCTGCCGGGTCATCGCATCGAACACGTTCTGCCGTTCGGTGGTGAACGAACCGTGCATGGCGTCGATGTTACGCTACTGCCCGCCGGACACATCTTTGGTTCGGCGCAATGTTTTCTCTCCCTCGGTGACGAAACGCTGCTGTACACAGGAGATTTCAAACTGCGTCCGGGAAAGTCCGCTGAACAAGCGCAGTGGCGCCACGCCGAAACCCTCATCATGGAAACTACATTTGGGCTGCCGCGTTATCGATTTCCGCCAACGGAACAAGTCATTGATCAAATGATCTCATTTTGCCGCGCAACAATTGACGCTGGCAAAGTGGCCGTGCTTTTGGGTTACTCGTTAGGCAAAGCCCAGGAAATACTGTGTTCGCTTGATGGAGCCGGGCTGACTCCCATGCTGCATGGCTCCGTTTATCGGATGACGCGCATCTATGAGCAGTTCGGTCAATCCTTTTGCAAATACGTGCGTTACAACCCGAACGATGTTGCGGGAAGAGTCCTCATCTGTCCACCCAGCGCGAATCGGTCGCACATGTTGGAAAGAATTCCACACAAACGCGTGGCGATGATGAGTGGTTGGGCCGTCGACCCAAATGCGGTTTATCGCTACCAAGTCGACGCAGCATTTCCTCTCTCGGATCACGCGGATTATGACGATTTGATCCGCTACGTTGAACTCGTACAGCCCAGGCGAGTGCTTACGCTCCATGGTTTCGCTGCTGCGTTTGCCCGCGATTTACGGGCGCGTGGCGTAGAGGCCTGGGCGTTGAGCGAAGAAAACCAAATGGAACTGCACCTGCCTGCTGCGAGTAGCACACGACCTGTCCCTCCGAATGAGCGCGTGTCGCATACTGCCGAATCAACTGAAGGCCCGTTTCCGAATGACGCGTCCGATACCCCATCGGAATTTCTCACGTTTGCGAATACTGGTGAAGCCATCGCTGCGACTCCCGCAAAACTGGAAAAAATCCGGTTGCTTGCCGATTACCTTCGCGGCCTGACGAGCGAGCAACTTCCGATCGCGGCTCTCTACTTCACCGGAAGAGCGTTTGCCCAAAGTGATTTGCGCACATTGCAGGTTGGGTGGGCTGTCATCTTCCGCGCGTTGCAAGCCGCCACCAGCATCGATGATGCGGAGCTTCATCGCATCGCCAGCGCCCATGGCGATGTAGGCAAAAGTGCGTTCGAAGCGCTCAATGGGCGAACGGCGCCGCAGCCGTTCAGCATCTGTGAATCGCGCGAGTTGTTCGAAAATCTTCACCATGCGCGCGGCCCAGGAACCAAGGCGAAGTTGCTGCAAAATCGATTCTCTACCCTGTCAGCACGCGAAGGTCAGTACGTCATTAAAATCTTGACCGGCGATTTGCGTATCGGATTGCGCGAGGGTTTGGTCGAGGAAGCGATCGCGAAGGCATTTGACGTTGCACTCGACCAGGTAAGAGGGGCCAACATGTTGTTAGGCGACATCGGTCAGACGGCATTACTCGCCGCGCGGAAAGAACTGCAGCGGGCGGAGCTGTCGATCTTTCGTCCGATCAAGTCGATGCTTGCGACTCCTCAGCCGAGCGCCGAAGCCGTGTGGAAACGGTTTGTTGCGGCAACGGACGCCAATCGGAAGCCAGCGTCATCTACCAGGACCGCGGTTTATTTGGAGGACAAATTCGATGGTATCCGCGCGCAGCTTCATCGCAGTTCAGAACGGGTTGAAATTTTTTCCCGCGATTTGCGGCGCATCACCGGGCAATTTTCAGAATTGGCAGATCAGGCCAGGAACTTGGACGAAGAGGTGATTATCGACGGCGAAATCATCGCTTGCCAGGAAGGTCGAAGGCTTACGTTCTTCGACCTGCAAAGGCGACTCGGCCGCAAGAGCGACGGTGAGGATTTGTTCGCACGCGCAGTAGCAGACGTGCCGGTCGCGTTTGTGGTGTTTGATCTTCTGTGGCTTAATGGGCAGTCGTTGCTAAGAATTCCATTGAGCGAACGGCGAAGACATCTCGGGAAGGTTCGATTACCATCGCAATTTCAAATTGCGAAACTAACCTCGGCTCATTCTGCTGCGGAGATCGAACAAACGTTTCAACAGGCTCGCCGGCGATTGAATGAAGGGCTGATGATCAAAGACCCGGAAAGTTTTTATCTGCCTGGCACGCGTGGAATGTTTTGGTTTAAACTTAAGAAAGAATTGGCGACGCTGGATGTGGTGGTTGTCGCGGCTGAGCTTGGCCATGGCAAGCGCAATAATGTTTTAAGCGATTACACATTTGCGGTGCGCGATGAAGCGACCGGCGACCTTTTGCCAATTGGCAAAGCTTACAGCGGATTGACGGACGAGGAGATTGCTGAGTTGACCGAGCACTTCAAGCAGAACACGATCGCCGATCTTGGCCGTTATCGTAGAGTGAAACCGAATGTGGTTCTAGAGGTCGCATTCAATTCAATCCAGCCCAGCACGCGTCACGCGAGTGGGCTAGCACTGCGTTTTCCGAGGATCAAGGCAATCCGACGAGACAAGAACGTCGATTCCATCGACACCCTCCAATACGCCCGGGACCTCGCAGCACAAACGGGGAATTCGCCGAACAACAAGTAGGCACCTAATTAGCGTCTTGGGGATTACTCTGTGGTGTTGGGGATATTGGCGGTCTCACGACGACTGTCTCCACGTCGCCACGCCGAAAGCGTTGGACATTAGCGAAGATAGCCAATAAGGAGAGCGTTCCGATAACCACGAGCATCACTACAATAGCGCTCTTAGGGGCCGGGCTGGACCGATGTCTTTCGGGAGGCGGGTGTGGCGAATTCACACTCTAGTATCGGTGCCGGTTTCACCCGTGCAACGCACCAATGGTGGCTCCTGGAATTCTGAATCGATCGTACCTGCCGATTACCCTCAAGGCTATTTCATCCGAATTAAAACAGCAGGCGCCCATTATTCTGGGCGCAGCGCCGCAATTGCATCCATAACGCGTTCACTTAATCGCTGGTAGAGATTTTTTCCCGGCAAGCCAAGGTCGGCGACGGTAAATGAGATCGGTTCTCCGATGACGATCGTAATTGGGACAAAGTGCAAACCGCCACCGCCGCGTGGCAGGGCTTCGTGCGCCCCAAAGATTCGCATCGGGACAACCGGCGCGAGTGTTTTTGCAATCACCAAGCCCAATCCGGGCTCGGCCGGCTGCAAGTTACCGTCGAGAGTGCGCGAGCCTTCAGGGAAAATCAGCACGGCGTTACCGGCGTTCAAAATGCGAATCACGGCCTTAATCGCGCTGCGATCGACGCCTTCTTGATTAACTGGGATCACATTCAGCTTTGGCAAAAGCCAGCCAAGGGTCGGCGCGTCTAACAACGTTCGCCTGGCCAGAAAGTAAATCGCTCGATTGCTCGTAGTCCCTGCAAGCAGCGGATCGAGATAACTCTGGTGATTCATTGCCAAAATCGCAGGCCCGCTCTGAATCATTCGCTCCCGATGAATTACACGAAGCCGAAAAAACAATCGCCCCGCTAGACGAGAAAAGTGATAGCCAAGCCAGTAATAGAAATTCATTTAGCGAGTGAACGATTTAGTGATTTAGCGACTTGTTTCAGATCAATCTCTAAATCGCTAAGTGTTTAAGTCGCTAGGTCCGCAGGCCCATTTCTTTGAGTCGGACAAGAATCTCGCAGACAACTTTTTCGATGGTCAAACGCGACGTATCGATGACATAGGCGTCCTTTGCGGTGACGAGCGGTGAGACAGATCGCGAAAGATCGGCCTGATCACGCAGGGTGATGGCGTCGCGTTCCCCTTGTGCGGCACGACGCCGGAGACGCACCTCCGGCGAAGCATCAACGTAAAATTTATGTGGCGTCTCAGGGAATACGACAGAGCCAATATCCCGCCCTTCCACCACGACATCGTGACTACGTGCATACTCATGCAGTTTCTGCCCGACAATTTGGCGGACCAGCGGCAGCCTGCTGACGTGCGCAACGCTTTCGTTCACACGATCATCGCGCAAATGATCCGCGGGATCGATCTCATCGACGAGCATGCGCGACTCGCTGTCCTGAATGCGGCAGGTAATTGCTGCTGACTGTAGAGTCTGCGCGACGCGTTGGGTATCGTCTGTATGGATGTCTTTGTTTAAAAGGTGCCAGGTGATCGCTCGGTAAATCGCGCCCGAGTTGACGTAGACAAAGTCGAGCCGGCGCGCGAGCGCTCGCGCGACACTACTTTTACCAGAGGCAGCTGGGCCATCAATCGCGACTACTCGATGAAAATCTCGCTGAGAACAGTGCATGAAATGCTGGGTCCCAGTTTAGCCGCGCATTGCCCGGCAATGCAACGCGCCTTAATGCGCGGCTGCTACCACCTTAGGTTGCCTCTGGGGGAGTGGGAGTAAGTGAACCGATCACGGGGGTGCTGATCTGCATCCGTTTCGGATTCGTGAACTCTTCGAGCACTCCTTCAAATCCTGGATAAGACTCACGAATGCACTCCGCATCCTGAACAATAGTTTCGCCATCGGCGAAAAGCCCCGCGATGGCAAACGCCATGGCGATGCGATGGTCACCGAAGCTTGCTACACGCGCTCCGTGCAGCGGTGCTGGCCCATAGACTTCAAGCCCATCACTCAGTTCGGCCACGTGAGCGCCCATGGCGCGCAGATTATGCGCGATTGCCGCGATGCGATCAGTTTCTTTTACTCGTAACTCCTCTGCTTGCCGAACGATTGTCTTGCCGTTTGCCAGCGCGCCTGCAACGGACAAAATCGGCAGTTCGTCGATCAGTTGGGGCACCTCCTTACCCTGGATTACGGTTCCTTTAAGCGGCAAACCAGTGACCTCGACAATCCCCCGGGGTTCAAGCTGATCGACATCCTCGACCGCCTCACGCACCTGCGCACCCATGCGGAGCAGGACCGCAAGCAACGCGGTTCGCGTGTCATTCAGGCCGACGTCGCGGACGAGCAGATGCCCTCTCCGTTGCGCGGCAGCGGCAACCAGCCAAAATGCTGCTGACGAGATGTCGCCTGGAATGGCGAAGTCGCGCGATTCCGGAACCTGGTCGCCAAATGTCGTGACACTGCCATCAACTTCAGCTGCCGTTCGCACCAGGAAATAATTGAAAATTTTTTCCATATGGTTTCGCGTCGGTAACGGTTCTTCCACGGTGGTCTTGCCCTTTGCAAAAAGACCTGCCAGCAGCAAAGCCCCTTTCACCTGTGCGCTTGCCACAGGTGGCTGGTAATGAATTCCGCGCAGCGAACCGCCGCGGATGCGCAGCGGTGGCGTTGCGTCTGGCCCTTCGGCAACAACGCTGGCGCCCATCTCACAAAGCGGCGCGATCACGCGGTCCATCGGACGTCGCGACAGTCCCGCGTCCCCAACGAGCCGGCTTTCAAATGTTTGTCCGGCCAGCAGACCGGCGAGCAGCCGCATGGTGGTGCCCGAATTGCCACAGTTGATTTCTTCTTTGGGTGCATTAAGGACCCGTCTTTTTCCGTGAACGATCAGCGTGGTCGGCTCAGGCTGTTCGATTTTTATGCCTAGTGCACGCATGGCGTTCACGGTGTGCATGCAATCTTCGCTTGGAAGAAATCCGTGCAACGTGCATACCCCATTCGACAATGCTGCGACGATGACCGCGCGATGCGAAATGCTTTTATCGCCCGGAACAGTAATTTCGATGTCAATTCGAGGGGCGCGTTTTACCCGTAATTCCATAGAAGACGAAAGAAAGCCGGATGCTTAATGCTTGATGCTCGATGAAAAAAGCCAAGCTGCCCTAGTCCGGCATCCGATATGTAGGATCCAGCATCGGAGCAACGGGTAAATCGGGGCAGCACCGCCGTTACGGCACAAGAAAGATCTTGTCGGTATAAGGATCCTTCACTTCAGTGCCCGGAGGGAATCCTTCTACATCGATGTATTTGCCAGGAGAATAAGGGCTCTCCACCAGATGGGGTTTGCCAGGCACGGGAATTCCATACGGATAATCTCCCTTCGCGACCTTTGTTGGTGCAACCTTTGTCGGCGGCGCAGCGGGAGGAGGCGACGCCGCTGTCATCTCTGCTGGCGGCGAACTCGTGGGCTGAACTGGTCCATTTGGGTTGAACGGCTGTTGCTGTGGCGGGTATTCCGCGGTCGCAGGATACCTCGCCGGCCTTCGGTGGGTGGTTGGCGGTGGCGGTTCTTCAGAACAGGAGGCGAGCAAGAAGGCCGCAAGGAGCGCAAGCAACAATGAAAATTTCATAACTGTAAAGACTGTCGCAATCGTATCCGGAGTCCGATTCGTTGCCAATGAATTAAATCACTTTTTTCTGAAGCCCCCTACGCATGTGTCGAGAAACAAGGGAACTAATACAATGACCGGGCGCGTCTCATCCGAATCGAAAGAAGAGATGTCTGACAAATCCCGTGCAGAAATTTTGGTCGTGGACGACGACGCCATGAGTCGCAGGGTCCTGGCGCAGTTGCTCACCGCTGGCGGTTATAAGTGTCGCGTGTCCAAGAACGGCTCCGAAGCCTTGGAGACCGTCCAGACCAAACCGCCTTCACTTCTGTTGCTTGATTTCGATATGCCAGGATTAAACGGCGCTGAGGTATTAAAACGCCTGCGTTCGAATGGGCATTCGGCAGTCGCCCAAATTCCGACCATCATGTTGACTGGCCACGGAAGTGAAGAAAGCGAGGTGTCTTGTCTGCAGGCCGGTGCGGATGATTTCGTGACAAAGCCAGTCAATGCGGCAGTATTGCGGGCCAGAATCGAGACCCAGCTTCGTCTCCGCTCCATGCGGCGACAGTTGGAGCGGCAGAATGATGAATTGGAAAAATGGCGCCGTAATCTTGAGCGAGATCTGGCAGCTGCGCGTTTAACGCAGCAATCGTTGATTCCACAGAAACCGCTGGGGTTGCCGGGTTGGGAGGTTGCGACGTGTTATCGCCCAGTCATCCAGGTGGGCGGCGATATCTATGGCTGGCTGCGAATGAAAGACGGCCGAATTTTGTTCTGGATCGCAGATGGCACCGGTCACGGAGCCGCTGCGGCGTTGCTTACGACGCTGGCAAAACTTCTCTTCCACCATGGCAACGACGAGCAGAATACACCGGCCACGGTGATGGAAGCTGTGAATCATGACTTTCGCAGTATCTTTGGCTCACGCTCTTTCATGACCGCAATGTGTGTGGCAGTGGACCCTGCAACCGGAAGTGCTAGTGTTGTGGGCGCAGGTCATCCCCCGCTCTTGGTCAGCCGCCATAACGGCAAGACGGAATCGGTCGCCTCAATTGCGCCTCCGCTGGGCTTAATCGAACAACCGGAATTTGCCGAAACGCCGATCGATCTTGAGCCAGGTGACGCTTTTCTTCTGTACACAGACGGCTTGTTTAGCTGGACAAAAGACGAACACCGTCGTTTGACTCCCCAGCAACTCGAGAAAATGCTGGATCACTCCGCGCCCACGGCCGATGCGTTGCTCAAGGGAGTTTTAGCGTACGCGGCACCAGATAACTCGGTGAACTCTTCACCGGACGATATGACGGTTCTCGCCGTACGCCGGATGGCCAGGCAATAAAATTTTTTGAGTTTGCCCAAAATTTAGTCTTGCTCTCTTTCGAGCGAAACGTTAGTCAGCCTCCATGCCGAAAACCAAAAAGAAAACTTCCAAGCGCAAACCGAATCCCGCCTTCATGAGGCCGGTTCAACCTGATGATAAGCTCTCTGCCATCGTTGGGTCGCAGCCGCTGCCACGCTCCGAGCTAACAAAGAAGCTCTGGAACTACATCAAGAAGCATGGGCTCCAAGACAAGAAGAAAAGAACAATGATTAACGCCGACGACTCACTACGGCCGGTATTTAATGGCAAGAGCCAGGTGAGCATGTTCGAGATGACGAAGCTCGTCTCGAAACATTTGCGTTAGGTTTCGGTTATCCGTAGATAGCCCGGCGTTGTTCCGCCGGGCTATTTGCGGGCTTGGTGAAAGAATGATTGCCGCATCGGCGGTGCGTTGTACCGCTCTTGCGCCGCGTTGTAATCACAGCGAAGATGGTGACGTGAAAGCGTATCGTCTCATTCCTCTCGTACTTGCGATTTCTGTTTTTCTCTCTGGGCAATTCGCGCGCGCGGCGTCCGGCTGGCTGCATGATTACAACAAGGCGCAGGAAGAGGCGAAGGCCAACCACAAACTTCTTTTCCTCAATTTTACGGGATCTGACTGGTGCGGGTGGTGCATCAAATTCGACAGGGATGTTCTGTCGCAACCGCAATTTAAAGATTATGCAAACAACAACCTGGTGCTGGTAGAACTCGATTTTCCTCGCGCGAAGGAGCAAAGTGCCGAGGTGAGAAAGCAGAACCTAGAATTAGCGCAGCATTACGAGGTTGTCGGGTTTCCCACGATCATCGTGCTCGACAGCGACGGACAAGCGGTCTGGCATTACGATGGTTACTTCCCTGGCGGGCTTGAAGCATTCATCGCACAACTGGAAAAGTTGCGGAAAGGTTAAAACCGCATTGACCCCGAATCTTTTGGACCGACGTACGGGAAGGGCAAAATGCGCGCGATTATTTGTCCTCCATCCTGATTTGGCTGCGCGTTGCAAGTAGCTGAAGGCCTCCGCTAGACACGCGCACTCGGTGTGCAACTTTCGTGCTCATGTCTGTTTACCTTTACTTCGCGGCCGTAATCGCCGCGCTCGGGCTCGGAGCCGAATCCATATCGGCAACGCAGGATGCAGCGGGACAAAATCCAGCGGCACCAAAGGAACCAAGCATCACATTCAATTCGGTGCATGTCGATGGACCTTATATCGCCATGACTTTTGACGATGGCCCAAGTGCAACACTTACGCCAAAATTACTCGATCTACTGGCCGCGCATCATATCAAGGCCACATTCTTCGTGATCGGCGAAAACGTCGCGGAACATCCCGAGATCGTCGCGCGGGCTGCCCGGGAAGGGCATGAAATTGGAAATCACAGTTGGTCGCATCCCAACTTCGGCAAAATGTCAGACCAGGGTGTTCGCAGCCAATTGCAGCGAACCGACGATGCAATTAAGAACGCAACTGGGGAGCGTCCCACATTAATGCGGCCACCCTACGGATCGATTACAGGAGGCGAAAAACGGTGGATCCACGATGAATTCGGATACCGGATCATACTTTGGGACGTTGATCCGTATGACTGGAAACGGCCCGGGCCAGCCGTGGTTCGCAATCGCATTCTTAAGGAGACTCAACCCGGTTCCATTGTGTTATCTCATGATATTCACCCGGGAACAATCGAAGCGATGCCTTCGACTTTTGATGCGCTTGAGGCCAAAGGCTTCAAATTTGTCACCGTATCGGAGCTGATTCGCATGGCGACGCCAAAACCTTCTCATCCGAGTCCACAGCCCCCCGGAAACGCGCCGACCCAAGCCGCTCCATCGTCTTCACTGGTTCCGTCTCCAGCATTTTCGCCAAGCGGCTAGACGGACGCTCGAGCGGAGAATTTCAGATTCCAAGCTCCAAACGTTTGGAATTGGAGGATTTAGAATCTACTTCTTCGCAGCGTTAATGTTTCGATCAGCCATCCGCTGCTCGGTCTTACTACGCGCAATGACGAAGTGATTATTTTCGCCGTAGCTTCGCCAGGGACCGGGAGACACGTCGCGTACTTCCACGAATTGCCAATCCGTCACATCGGTCGGCGCCAGTCCGAGGTAGTCACGCACCGCCGGAGAAACATCCAGCCCTGCACCATGATTAAGATTCGGCTTGGGCCGCTCATTTCCAAACACGTACTGAAAATGATCAGTGCGAAATGGGCCGCAATCCTCCCATTGCGCATAGCAAGTACGATTGCCTTTGCGAATGGCGAGCCAACGGTGCCAGCATACCGACTGCCCCTGCCCTGAATAAGATTGTTTGAACCACGGAATCACGAGGGGCGCTTCCGGCTTGAACTGGCCATGCGTCACATCGTTGTACGGCAGCGCACAGTAGAATGGATTTTGTCGCGGTATGAAGGCGATCGGAAGATAACTGCGCCGCGCTGACGGATCGGGGCTATCAAAGCCGCCGTAGTTGTTCGTCCAATTCGCGTCCCAAGAACTTCTGTAATTGGGAACCGGATTATTGCCCCCGGCCTGCTCTCCGACCCAAAACACCGTTGTCACGATGTTCGTTTTCCACGGGTAGCGCTGGATCGCCGGACGGGAACTGGTAGGGATGAAAACTTGCGGCTCCACCTTGAGTAACGCCTGCTCCCGCAGTTTCATTGCGTACTTGGCAAAATCTGCCGCCGTTGCATAAGGGGAAGTGGATTGTTCATCTCCGAAAGCTTTCGGAACAACAAAGACCGCCAGACTCAAACAAACCGGAAGAAGTCTCCTCATGTTAAGACGCCGGCTTCTTTTATCCGATTCCGCGCGTTCAGGCAAGCCGAATTTTCCCAGGTACACCATCGTGTTGGGGAGGGCCTTGTAGCGCCGTACCCTACCCTGAGCCCATTTCATCCTCGGCTGAGTAGCGTATCGTGCTTGAAATGTCGATCATCTGCCTCTGGATAATCGAGCGTGTAATGGAGGCCCCGGCTTTCTTTGCGGCACAGTGCCGAATCGACGATCAACGCCGCTACCGCAGCCAGGTTACGCAGCTCCAGCAAGTCAACGGAGACGTTGAAATTCCAATAGAACTCACGAATTTCCCGCTGAAGGTTTCGCAGCCGCGCGCTCGCTCGTTGCAGCCGTTTGTCGGTACGGACAATTCCCACATAATCCCACATGAGGTGTCGGATCTCATCCCAGTTGTGATAAATGACAACCAGTTCATCGACGTCCTGCACATTCCCCGCTTTCCATTCCGGCAACGGGACTTTTTGTTTTCGAGCCGATCGCGTCTCAACGGCTGCCGCGGCCGCGCGATGCGCCACGACCAAACCTTCCAGCAGCGAGTTGCTTGCAAGCCGGTTGGCTCCGTGCAGGCCGGTGCACGCGACCTCGCCAATCGCATATAGCCCGGGCAAATTCGTCGCTCCATTGATGTCGGTCTTGATTCCACCGCATTGATAATGCGCTGCCGGTACAACCGGGATCGCCTGCTTCGACATGTCGATCCCGAATCGCAGGCAAGTCTGGTAAATGTGCGGGAAGCGCTCCCGAATGAACTCCGCCGGTTTGTGCGTGATGTCCAAAAACACACATTTCGCGCCCGAGCGTTTGATCTCGGCGTCGATCGCCCGCGCGACGATGTCACGCGGCGCAAGCGAGCCACGCGGATCGTAGCGTTTCATGAAGTCTTCGCCACGATTATTGCGCAAGAGGCCGCCTTCGCCGCGCACCGCCTCGGAAATCAGAAATGATTTCGCCTCAGGATGAAATAGACAAGTGGGGTGAAACTGGATGAACTCCATGTTCGCGATCTCGACACCTGCGCGCCACGCCATTGCCACGCCGTCTCCAGTCGCGACATCCGGATTTGTCGTATACAAATAAACTTTCCCGCAACCGCCGGTTGCCAGCACGATTCGATCCGACCGGATTGTTTCCACGTCACCGGTTTTTTCGTCCAGAACATAGACTCCGAGGCAGCGGTCTTCCGTCGCGAAACCGAGTTTGGCTGCCGTGATCAAGTCCACGGCCATGTGATTTTCCAATAATTGGACGTGTGATTGTCGCCCCAGCTCACGCAGCAAAGTCTCCTCGATCTGCCGCCCCGTTACGTCTTGAACATGCAGGACCCGACGCTTGGAGTGGCCGCCCTCCTTGCCCAGATCGAGCTCGCGATGTCCACCGATCTCGCGCTCATCGAACTGGAGACCGAGTTCTGCCAGCTCGCGGATGCGCTCGGGTCCTTCCGTCACAATCATGCGCACTACGGCTTCGTCACACAGGCCAGCGCCCGCCTCAAGCGTATCGCGCACGTGCAACCCAAATGAGTCTTCGTCGCTAGTCACGCAAGCGATTCCACCCTGTGCCCAGGCGGTGTTTGTGTCCGCGCCTTTGCGTTTCGTAATAACAGCGACCGATCCGTGCTTTGCAGCTTTCAACGCAAAACTCAGACCGGCGATGCCACTGCCGATGACCGCGAAATCGTATTCTTTCATCGCCGTGAAGCAGGCAATCTTGCCTGCCAGGGATAATTGCTCAAACACGCAGACGGGATCGTCTGCCTCACGATGTGCTCCTTCATCCCAGCCGGATGTTATCGATCAAGCGCGTTTTCCCGAAGAATACAGCCAATACGAGCAACGAATTTGGCCGAGAGGTTTCAACCGGTTGAAATGTTTCAGCATCGACAAGCTCCACGTAATCGATCCGCGCCAGCGGCGCTTTGTTGATCACCTTTCGGGCAAGTGCGATGAGATCTCTCGCAGATTTTTTGCCGGCATCTGTCGCGGCCAGCAACGCCTTGTACAAAACTGTCGCTTGTTTCCGCTCTTCCATATTCAAATACTGATTACGCGAACTGCATGCCAGCCCGTCATGCTCGCGCACGGTGGGCACAGCAATAATGTCGATCTTAAAATTGAGATCGCGCACCATGCGCCGAACGATCGCCAGTTGCTGAAAATCCTTCTCGCCAAATACCGCCGCGTCCGGCGAAAGAATATTGAACAACTTCGCGACCACGGTGCAAACCCCGCCAAAATGTCCGGTTCGCGATTTTCCCTCCAGCGTCTCCGAAAGAGAAAATTCATCCACGAACACCGAACGATCGTCCGCATACATTTGCGCGGCACTGGGACGGAACAAGAAATCGACGTCGTTATCTCGACAAAATTCCTCATCGGCTTCCTGCCTGCGCGGGTATCGCTCGTAATCGCTTCCCGGCTCAAACTGGAGTGGATTCACAAAGATGCTCACCGCCACTTCACCTTGCTGACCAGCACTTCCTCGAGCCACGCGAATCAAGTCAGCATGCGCCTTGTGTAGCGCTCCCATGGTAGGCACCAGCACTCGCCGCTTTGAGCGCTCCAGTGATTGCGCTTCAGCAACCGTGGTAGTAATTCGCATCGCTGAACGAGAGTTGATCATCGAACGGCTTCCAGAGATTCCTCCGAGCCTTCGCACAACGCTACAGCCAGGCAAGCGACTTCGCTCCGAATGACAGACCGGTACAGCGTGCGTCACGCTGATTCGAGCCAAATGGCCTGGCGCGCGAATCGAAATCTCTTGTGACCAAAATTTTGCCAGCCAGCGCGTAGCGCGAGATCGCGCATTTCGGTAAATGAAAATGCGCGCTCGGCGGAGAGTCGCGCGTCATGGCGGGTCATGGGTTCACGAAAAATCAACTCGGTCAAAAGATGAACGCCAGCCTGCAGGAGAAATCCCCGCCGCAAGTCCGACACCAGAACAAATTTCCGGGATAGCTCGCGACATCGTCGCAACACACTTACTGCGTCTTGATCGCTGAAATGATGAAGCGCAAGCGTACAGAGCACGACGTCATATGTTCCAACGGAATCCCATTCAAGAATATCGGCTTGGCGATAATAAATTTCCGGGTAGCCGGTGCTCAATTTCGTGGCGACCTCCAATGTTGCAGGCTGTCGATCTAAAGCGTTAATCTCGACTTGCGCGCCAATCTTGCGTGCGTAATCGGCAATTAATCGCGGAATGTCGCCCGAGCCGGTAGCAAGATCGACAATCCGAACACGAGCACCGGGGCGGAGCCAGCGGCGCATAAAACCGAGAACGAGACGATAGCTGCCGAACCAACGATTCAGTTGCCGGATACGCTCCAGGTCGCGCTCTAACTCGGCCGAAACCGGTTGCGGCCGATCCATCATTTCCAACACGGCTGGATCGAAACTCCGCTTCATTAAAGAAAGCTGGGAGGGTCTACCGGAACCGACCCCTGGGTGACTCGGGTCAATCGCCGCTACCCAAAAATCTCTGCCAAGATTCGGGTAAAGCTGCACTCTCGACTTCGCTTGCAATCCGCCCCTCAAATTCGGGATGAAAAACGGTACTCGTCCCATAAACCATGACGACATCTTCGGACCCTTCTACGCGAATGGCGTGCGCGACTCCGGGTGGAACGACCACTCCCGCATTGTTGCTGCTCTGATGATTGTCGCCATCGATGAAGAAACGCATAATGCGCTTGGAAAAACCAGCACGCACATCGCACAAAATCATCTCCACCCGTCCCTGGAGAAAAAACATGACGTCCCACTGTTCGTCATCATAACGACGCAGCGAATAATTTTGCGGCCCGTGCATGAACAAACGTCGCAGCCATTTCTCGGCGGTCGTGCCGGGCGGAATACTTGGTGGATGCACATGAAATCCTTTGGCGCTGGGCGCAAACATGCGCGCGGCCGACCATTGCTTCGGCCAAAATCCGATTTTCGCCAGAACTCCTTCGTCACGTCGGACAAATTCACCGAAAACTCCGCGATGACGCTGCGAATGGATTGTGCGAGAGAAAATTTCCACGCCAGGAATCCAGGCGCGCTTTATTTCCGGCCTCGACCGGTCTGCTTTTGCCAGTTCGCCGGCAGGAAGACCTGACTGCGCGATTCGTTGCGGCAAAGAACTCAATTTATAATCGCGTGGAGTCAATGCATTTCGTGCTGCCTCACTCACGCCCAGCCACAAATTTGTTTCGCTTATATTCATATCAGTCTTTTTCAAGAGCGTTTACTTGCCTAGCGAGAAATCCGCTCGTTCGCGAGAAAGATTCGGACTATAACAAGGGTCGCCCTGTAGAACGCCAGCCCTACCCTGGCGCATAATCGTCTCGCCGCTCGCATGCACGCGCTCGAAACCGCACTGCAATTGCAGGTCAACGTCAAGCTTGAATTCGCCGTTAGCAATCTCTTACACCTTTGTCTGAAAATTCGGGCTCGACAACAGACGTTTCAATTGAGCACGCTGGCAGGGTCAGTGGACAAGGGGAGCCACACTATCATGCATTCGTGATAGGGTCACGACAGCGCGCAGCGTTTGTCGCACAACTCGCCATTCGTGGACGCTCAGTCAAGCAGACGGAACGTCACAATTGCTCCTGCAGGCCAAATTTTTCATTCGGAACTAGCCTCGTTTGCAAAAAGCCGAATGTGGAAAAATGGAAGCTAGTTTTCGTTCTCAAAGCGCCGTTACGGGATGCCTGCGGCCAAGTATCTCAAATGTCGTTGTCTTCTTCCCTGTCACTTTTCTGTTTCTCTTCCGGGAACACGCCACTTCCACACAATGCGCGGTCTGTAAAAGTAACAATCACGTCACTTTTCCGCTATTGCGTGCGGCAACGGATTGTTTGCAATTACACGGTGTGATGTCAGTAAAGTAACTAAACCATTGATGCCATGAAAACCTCTTCAGGCCGCTTGGCGGTATTAGTGATGCTTCTTATCACTCCGCTTCTGGCTTTTTACCCGACGCGGTGGCAAGCGCGGTCACGGTCACGGTGACGGTTGCCAACAATTGCCTGTGCTTCATGCCTTCATCGGTGACGATTCACCCAGGCGATACAGTGCAATGGACGTGGAGCTCGAGCGGCCACAGCAGTACCTCAGGTTCCCCAGGGATGCCCAACGGGCTTTGGGACTCTGGGATTCTCAACCAAGGAGCTGTCTTCACTCAAACCTTCAATACTGTCGGATCGTTTCCGTATTACTGCACTCCGCATGGATCATGCTGCAATATGGTAGGCACGGTCACTGTTGTGTCGAATCCGACGCCGACGCCTTCGCCGACGGCCACACCTGTCGGCACACATCCGGCCTTTTTCAACGGCGAGACCGCGCTGGGCGGCGGATTTTATTATCTCCAGTTCGCCAACGGCACTCCCTTTGGATACTACAGCTACCTCCCTGACCCGAATTTTATCTACCACATTGACTTGGCCTTCGAGTATCTCCTCGATGCCAATGACGTTAACCACGGAATCTACTTCTATGATTTTGCTTCCAGCTCGTTCTTTTACACCAGTCCGACCCTCTTCCCTGATCTCTACGACTTCAGCCTAAACGCGTGGCTTTACTACCTTCCGGACGCCAACAATCCGGGCCGCTACACTAATAACCCGAGATGGTTCTTCAACTTCGCGACCGGCCAGTGGATAAACCTATAGCGATTAGCGCCTAAAGGGGGTAGGGCCTGCCACCCTCCGGCGGTGTTTGCTCAGAGTCCCAGACGGCGATAAACAAAGCCCGCACCGCACCGTGGGATCGAACCACGGTGCGACTTTCTAACGGTTATTCCTTATTGAACCATGTGAATGCCGTAGCCACCGCTTGGGGCCTGCACCCCGGGTCCATCTCTCTGGTTCAATACCGAGGTATTCTGGTGGCCGCGGTGGCCGCGGCGGCCGCCTTTAGCGTCTTTTGTGGGCTTCAGGTCAACGGCTTTGATTTTGGTAGTTTTCTTTTTCATTTTAGTTTTCCTTTGTTGGTTGTTTGTTGTTCCTGTTGTGTCAGTGGCACCAAGAGCGATTTCACCTCAATAATCCCATTTGCCAGCGCCAGTCTCATTAACTGTCCAATCGTTAACTGTCGTTTGGCGTCGTCGATGATGTTTCCGGCCGCCTTTGGCGTCCTTTTTGGGCTTCAGGTCACAGACTTTGATAGTTTTCTTCGCTTCTTTGTGTTCCATTTTATTCTTCTTTCTCGTTGGTCTGGCCTTCCGTGAACTCTCGTCTTGAGAACTCATTTCTGGCCTTCACTGAGGTAGTGCGTAAAATCGGGCGCGAGGTTACGCGAAAAAGTGATGGGCCAACGGTCGCCCAAGCGTCAAGACAGCGACTGAGGGACTCCGAGCGTTCTGGCGGCCTGGTTACGCTTAGGAGAACGAAAGAACTTCAACCACGCGGTTTTTGCTTTCGCATTTTTCTCCCGGCGACAAGATCCAGAACTGCTCGGCGCAATCTCTCGCGTCTGCTGGATCGTCCATGTCGAGTCTAAGGTTCATCGCCTCCGCCACGGTTTTAACGTAGGCAACGCCCTGCTGCTGACAATCTCAGCAAAAAACCTGATTGGAGTTGGGGCTGCGTGTCAGCCGTGAATTCTCGCGTGGAACGATCTGGATTGCTGACGCACATTGCCATTCGAGAATTCCGAACCAAAGAATATGCTTGACAGTTCTTCCGCTCTTCCTTTTAAATGTACGCCGTTGCGATACACATCCACTTAGGAGGTAATGAAATGAGAAAGTCACCAAGCAATACCATTCTCAGCAGCCCAGCATTAGCATCGTCAGGAATTCTTGTTTTCTTCGTTTTGGCCACACTGACGTTGCTGCCGCACCATGCACTGGCCCAAGACCGTTCAATCTCGATAAGCAATAACGATCAAATCAGCATGGTTCAAGAAGCAAACGCAGCTGCCGGGTCCAGTGCCTTGGCACCAGAACTACATCCCGCTTTCTTTGGAGGCGAGATCGCGCTGGGCAGCGGCTGGTACTATCTCCAGTTCGCTAACAGCACGCCCTTTGGCTACTACAGCTACATCGTTTTCATGAACGACCCAAACTTCATCTATCACATCGACATGGGCTTCGAGTATTTTTTTGATGCGAACGACAACAACAGCGGCATCTATTTCTACGATTTTACGTCCAACAGTTTCTTTTACACTAGTCCTAGTCCAAGCTTTCCTTTTCCGTTTCTCTACGATTTCAGCCTGAACACAGTGCTCTACTACTTTCCCGATCCCAATCATCCGGGGCGCTACACGAGCAATCCAAGGTACTTCTACAACTTCGCAACCCGCCAGGTCATTACCAAATAAGGAAGTTAGCCTGTAGTTGGACAAAGCTAAACTGTTGTTACTGAAGCTGGAAGGGGTTGCGGTGAACTCAGAAAAGCAACCGCCATTAACTGCTTGACGACTGATCGACGTGCTTTTGCTGGGTTTCTACTGCTTTGTCATACGCGCCTTCACCCTCCTGAACATAACACCTGGTGAAAAATCGGTCGTGATACTTATCCCATCCTCGCGCAAAAAGGAATTCGTGGGCTTGGGATGGACTATAGTGACACTCGGCCATACTTCGTCCTTCTTTTCGCGCCGGTTCTGCGTCTTCGATCCCAAAAACAAAACACACCACAGCCTGTGGATTGTTAGCCGTCTTTGACGTCTTTTTGGTTTTCGGGTCGGTTACCGAGTCAATATGAGCAATGAAATGGCGACTGTGCTCGTCGGGCTTGTACATTTCCATTACGGCCCCTTTGTCAACGAGTGCTTGTTCTTCGGCTGTAAGAGTGTCAGCTTTAGTGAAATTAAGCGGTGCTACGCTTGCCGCCGCTATCGTCAGCAAGACTCTCAAATGCGGCTTTGCCAGTTTAACGAGGGCTCGGTTCATGCCGAATATACGAGGCAGCGGTAGCTTTTCTTTCAGCTTATTTTTCCGTATCATCGAATTCCTCGAAGTCGAAGCTGCGAATCGCTGTCGCTCAGCGCGACGGAAAGCGTTTCCCTGTGCGTGTCGATGAAAAGTTGACTGCGTTTATGGAACTTGAAGCGGCGATTCTATCCGGGAGAACGCTCAGAGGATTGCGGAGCGCGTCAAATAAAGCTCCACCGATTATCGCGATGATGGTAAAAACCTTCTCGATTACCTCATCCGACAGTTTCAACTTATCTTCGGCACCGCTGAATAAGCCGCAGGGGCCGGATGTTCGCTGAGACACCGTTTAGCTCGATCCCCCAGATCCAACTGCCCCGAGTCAGCCGAAGTGAGGCCGCCGTTCAAAACGCCTCGTGATCGATTTTTGCTTTTCTTGACGCGCCTGGGCGGAACTTTTTCCAAAGATGATCGATGATGGTCGGGCAAATATCTTACCAGAGAGGTCATTCTTGGGTGATCTGCATGTGATCGCGGAATAGCTATCGTGTTTAATAAGGCCCTATGTTCGCCGTTCTCGAAGGTTGCTGCGCCAAAATCTTGCGATCTTGTAAGTTTGACCCAATACTGAGCAGTCCAAAAGTCTGTGTATGGAAAGCCGCGTTCCTGCCCCCTTCCTGTTTGAGACGCTCGATGAGCCGGTAACAAGTGCTGTCGGTCGCGAAAGGGGCGCGCCGGTCAATGAGACCGCCCGCCCGGTCGCAGGGTCCACTTTTTGCAAAGTCGCGATTATCACTCGCACGAAGGATCGCCCAGTGCTCTTACGCCGCGCGATGGAATCCGTCTTGCGGCAAACATTCTCAGACTGGACCCATATCATCATCAATGACGGCGGCCACCCAGCGCCTTGCGCGATGGCGGCGGCTGAATTCGGCGATCGATACGCAGGCCGGTTGGTGCTCATCAATAACAATCGTTCGGACGGGATGCAGCGCGCGAGCAACTCCGCCATCATAAGCAGCGCGAGTGATTACATTGTCATTCACGATGATGACGACTCGTGGGACGAACGATTCCTGGCGGAGACGGTCAAGTTTTTAGACTCGGAGGAGGGCACGGCGTACGGAGGGGTCATTACCCATACAGTGCAGATCCAAGAGGTTATGACGAGCGACGGCCCGGTCGAGACCTCGCGTAACGATTTTAACTGTGACCTAAAGAACATTAACCTCTTCCGCATGATGGGCGGAAATCTCTTCCCGCCCATCTCGTTTCTTTATCGCCGGCAAGTTCACGAGAGCGTCGGTTATTTCGATCAAGCGTACGACGTGCTCGGAGATTGGGATTTTAACCTCCGAATGCTGCAGAAATTCGAGATCGCCGTCCTTCCCCAAAGGCTGGCGTTCTACCACTGGCGGCCGAAGACGGAAGCGCCCGCTTACGCCAACACCGTCACTGCCGGTGTGGACCAGCATCACGCGATTTTGAACAAAATTCAAAATGCCGCCCTTCGCGCGGAGACGGACTTCACCGGATCTGGCTCCGGCGCGGTATCCAGCATCTCTAGGAGCTTGAGCGCGCTCGAGGAGCGGCTCTCTCGCATGGAGGCTGGCCTTTGGGAGTTGAACAGGTTGGTGAAAGTTTCCCCCGGAGGATCGCCGCGAAGACCGCTACGGGGCCGTATGTCGGCATCGTTACGATCCGCGGTCGCCCGCATTTCGAATTATCCGGGACGACGACCACTCTCTACCGAGGGCAACGTCGAGGTGCATGCGCTCGGCGCCGCAGCGATTGCGGAGCGTCTGGGCGATTACGAAACCATCTCGTTCGACATCTTCGACACCGCGATCCTCCGCCTGACGCAACGACCGAAGGATGTCTTTGACCATTGTCAGGAGGAGGTGCGCCAATGGCTGGATGATTCAGTTTTTCCCTTCACGGAACTGCGGATGCAAGCGGAGCGCGTTGCCCGGGCTAACGCTGCCAGGGACTACAATTTTCAAGATGTTACTCTGGAGGAAATCTACGCCCTCTTCGCCCACGTGACGGCACTCGATGCGAAGACGGTGGCTCGAATCAAAGAGCTGGAATTGGCGACCGAAGAACGGTTTTGCTACGCTAATCCGCGGGTACTCGAGCTTTACCGCAAATGCCGTTCGCGCGGCCTCCGGACGTTGTTCATCTCGGACACGTACCTACCGCTGGCCTACCTGCAATCTTTGCTCGCTTCCAGAGGTTTCGCCGACCCGGTCATCTACGCTTCGTCCGAATGCAGGAAGACCAAGCATGTCGGAAGTTTATTCACACATATGGTGGCGGACAGCGGCGCGCGCCGCGCGCGCATTTTGCATATTGGTGACAACGTTTACTCCGACTATCACAAGGCGCGGGAGAAGCGGATCGAGAGCGTCCTTATCGCGGACGAAGCGGCCTGCCGCTTTGCGACCGTCCGCCGGGATCATGAAGACGACCGGGCGAAGGATTCGCTCTTTGCTAGCACCTGCATTGGCTTGGCGCGGAAACGAACAGTCAGCTTAGGGCGCAATGAAAGCCAACCCGATCGTCTCTGGCTCTCCCTCGGCTATGAAATAGCCGGCCCGATCTGCTGCGCTTATCTCCGCTGGCTGTTCACAGCTGCCTCGGAGCGTGGCATCCGGCGCCTATATTTTCTCGCGCGCGACGGCCATCTACTGTACGACGCCTTCAAATTGATTAAGGATCGAGGAAACGTGCCGCTCGAAGCCACCTACACCTATTCTTCTCGGCGTCTCTTCTATCTCGCTGCCATTCGGCAAATTGACAAACCAACGCTGGCTGTTCTCTTGACGCCGAATCTCTCGTTGTCCACTGAGCACTTCCTCACTCGCGTCGGGCTCTCGCCCCATGAATATAAAGCGAAACTCCGCCGCGTAGGCTTGAAACTCGGCGAAAGACTCACCTCTACCAGCGGCAATTTCTTGTCGATTGACCGGCGTCAACGGCTCAAGCGCTTCTTCCGTATGATCAGCAGTGATCTGCTGGCGAAAGCGGCAACCGAACGCGCGCTTCTGCTGCAGTACCTGGATTACATCAAGCTCTTCTCGCGCGAGCCCGTCGGGCTCGTCGACATCGGTTGGGCCGCCTCGATTCTGCGCAGCCTGCACGACATATCAGCGATCGAAGGCCGCAAATTGAACGCGACCGGCTTCTTCTTTGCGACTTGGGCGACCGCGGAACCTGTCGCGGAACGTGGTCATAAAATGGAGTCTTACCTCGTTCATCTCGATAAGCCATCGCGTCTGCGGGATGTAATCATGCCCGGAGTCGCCGTGATCGAGGCCATGTTTAACGCCCCTCATGGCAGTATCGTCGCGCTCCAGCGTGGCGCGGACGGCGAGTTTCTTCCCACCTACGGCGATACCGTCCCGCAGTACGATCTGCACGCGCAAACACTTATCCGTCGTGGTGCGTTGGAGTTCGTGGATGATTTCACCAAGCTATCTCCAGTTCCGAGCATGGATGGAGCAGGCGAGTATCTCGGTGCGCTCATGCGCCGTATCGCTCTGGAGCCAACGAAATTCGAAGCGGAACAGATCGGCCGCATGGCGCATCGTGACGGGTTTGGGGTAGGGTCCCCTGCCCGGCCCATTGCGCGGCCTCCCGGCCGCCTGACGCGCATCCTCGCCAAAGGATCGTTGGTAACCCGCTACCGAAATTCCCATTGGCGCGAAGGCTTTCTGCGGCAGCTCTCAGACGACGAGCGCGTATTCATCCACGAGAGCTTCGAGACTGCTGCAGAGTTGTAGGGGGATCAGGGTTGCAGTGCAGGATTAGGCGGCCGCGTTTGTTCACATCGCAATCAACGACATCCCCGCCCCTGGTTGGTAAACGGCCGTTGTGCGCGAACGTCGGCTCCGTTACAGGAGGAAGTGAGAGAGTTTTTAGTCAAAGTTTAGGGTCGCTGGTTGCAAAGCTGGGATAAAGATAGAAAAAAAATTTGCGCCGATGACGCGGATCGAGTAAAAACCTCTTCGATTACGTCATCCGACAGTTTCAACTTATCTTCGGCACGGCTGAATAAGCGGCAGGTGCCGGATGTTCGCTGAGACACCGTTTAGCGTGATTTCTAGATCCAACTGGAGCCCCGAATCAGCCGAAGTGAGCGCGCTCTCGAAATGCGCGTCGCGCGGATGATTCGTAGGTTCCGCTGCGGAACTGGATTCTATTTATAGCGTCAACAAACCAGCCTCAACAAAAAAGGGACCCGGAGGGAGTCAAACGAATGAAAACGCTCGAATCGATCACTGCCTGCTTCAACAAACTAACCCATAAAAATCGTCCACATCTAGTGCAGAAGAAATCCACATTTGAATCTGCGTTCGCTAGTCTGCGTGTCTTAATCGCTCTCCTTCTTTGCGCAGCCGCTGCCTTTTTTATGGTTAGTGGAACAGGGCTGGCTGGCTTCCGTCCCCAAGCGCCGGCGAAGGTTTCTAACCGAACACTGACGTTTGCGGAGCGTGTGTCGTATCAAAGAGCTATCGAGGAAGTTTACTGGCGACATCGGATTTGGCCGAAAGAGAATTTGAGGCCTAAGCCGTCGCTCGATGAGGTGATGTCGGCCACGCAGATGCAACAGAAGGTGGAAGATTATCTCCGCGACTCGCAAGCGCTGGAAGTTTACTCGCAGACACCGATCGCTCCCGAGCAGCTGCAAGCCGAGATGGAGCGGATGGCCCGGAACACAAAACAGCCGGAAGTTCTGCGGGAACTGTTTGAGGCCCTCGGAAACGATCCCTTTGTTATTGCTGAGGGCCTGGCCAGGCCGGTGTTAACCGAACGCTTGATCGCCGATTTATCCGCCGACGACAAAGGCCAGCGCTTTGCCTTGCTACGAGCCCAAGCCGTCGGCGGCAAATTTAGCATCACAACGTTAGGCACAGCTACTTATGTTCTTCCGGAGATTTCCATCCCTGATGTGTGCACTGGTGACACCTGGGCAGCCACCAACACCACTAATGTGCCCGAGGCGCGAACGGTTCACACGGCAGTTTGGACCGGCAGTGAGATGATCGTCTGGGGCGGGCAGGGCAACAGCAGCCGGTTGAACACTGGTGGGAGATACACTCCCAGCACTGATACCTGGACTGCCACCAGCACCACTAATGCGCCCGAGGTGCGACAATTACACACGGCAGTTTGGACCGGCAGTGAGATGATTGTCTGGGGCGGAGCTGATGGCACCATTCTTTTGAACACGGGCGGACGATACAATCCCAGCGCTGATACATGGACAGCGACCAGCACCACTAATGCGCCCGAGGCGCGATTATTCCACACGGCAGTTTGGACCGGCAGTGAGATGATCGTCTGGGGCGGAGCTACTGACACCAGCTTTTTGAACACGGGCGGGCGATACAATCCCAGCGCTGATACGTGGACAGCGACCAGCACCACTAATGCGCCCGAGGCGCGACAATTCCACACGGCAGTCTGGACCGGCAGTGAGATGATTGTCTGGGGCGGAGCTGATGGCAGCATTCTTTTGAACACGGGCGGACGATACAATCCCAGCGCTGATACGTGGACAGCGACCAGCACCACTAATGCGCCCGAGGCGCGAACGGTTCACACGGCAGTTTGGACCGGCAGTGAGATGATTGTCTGGGGCGGATTTGATGGCAGCATTCTTTTGAACACGGGCGGACGATACAATCTCAGCACGAACACCTGGACTGCCACCAGCACCACCGGTGCGCCCGGGGCGCGACTATTACACACGGCAGTTTGGACCGGCAGTGAGATGATTGTCTGGGGCGGAACGGATAATAGCTTCTATTTTAACACTGGCGGGCAATACAATCCCAGCGCTGATACGTGGACAGCGACCAGCACCACCGGTGCGGTGCCCGAAGCTAGATTAGGGCACACCGCCGTCTGGAGCGGCAGTGAAATGATCATCTGGGGCGGTAACTCAGGCGCTCTTCAAAGCACCGGCGGGAGATACTGCGCGCCAGCCGGCCCCACACCAACACCGACCCCCACTCCTACAGCGACCCCCACTCCAAATCCACATCCGGCGTTTTTTACTGGCGAGACCGCGCTGGGCGGCGGATTTTATTATCTCCAGTTCGCCAACGGCACGCCCTTTGGCTACTACAGCTACCTCCCTACCCAGAATTTTATTTACCACCTTGACTTGGGCTTCGAGTATTTCTTCGACGCCAATGACGCCAACCACGGCATCTACTTCTATGATTTTGCTTCCAGGTCGTTCTTTTACACCAGTCCGACCCTCTTCCCTTTTCTCTACGACTTCAGCCTAAACGCGTGGCTTTACTACCTTCCGGACGTCAACAATCCTGGCCGCTACACTCACAACCCGAGATGGTTCTTCAACTTCGCGACCGGCCAGTGGATAAACCTGTAAACGACCGAGCACCGCTCGTTCTACCATCAAGGCGACGACCGCGTCGTCGCCAAGGGAGCGATATGGCGAGCATCGCGGTGATGGGATGAACCACGGCTACCATAAGAAAGAATCAGGTTTCTCTAATTCGCGCGGCTTAGCCGCTTGGTTCTTTTTTTCAGTAGCAGTCCCTGTGGCGCTTTATGCATTTGGGACGTTTCCAGTTGCATCTGCCGGGGCTCCGGCTGCCAACCAAAATCAAGGTCCGGACACGTCGCCAGTGTTTAAAGCAATGGCTGGCAAGCATGTTTCATGGGCTGGCGCGGAAGTAGGCTCGATCTATTCCCACAGGTTGGTGGAGGGAGCGATACCGCCTGTGGCAATGGCTTCGACCCGCAGCAGCTTTTTGGCTAGTTGGGACAGCGTAAGCGGAGCAGCGGGCTACCGGCTGGACGTCTCCATCAGCAGTTCGTTTAGCAGTTATGTGAGCGGGTATCAGGGTCTGGACGTAGGCAATGCGACCAATCGCATCGTAAGCGGGTTAAGACCGGGCACGACCTATTACTACCGAGTGCGGGGTTACAATTCGCTCGGCGCCAGCAGCGGTCCAATCCTAAAGACAGCCACGACCGCGGCGAGTACTTCCGGGCTTGTCATCAACCCAACGTTCGACAGTTCTATCCTCAACGACCCGAACGCGGCAGCGATCCAGTCGATGATCAACCAAACCATCGCGATATATCAGGCACTGTTTAACGATCCAGTCACAATTCAGATTCGTTTCCGCTATGCAACGACTGCGCCAGACGGCACTCCTCTGCCTGCAGGTCGTATTTCGCAGAGTGACTTTGTGATCTACATGCGCCCATGGAGCACGTTTATTAATGCTCTAAGAGCGGATGCGACAACCAGCAACGACAATCTCGCGAACGCGAGTCTGCCGGGGAGTGCATTATCTGCAAATATCGTCACGTCGAGTGCAAATGGACGAGCGGTTTCATACAGCTTGAACACGCCACCAGCAATGTTCGCAGACGGCACCGTGGGCAACGGCGGCCCATATGATGGAATCGTTACGCTCAATTCCTCTTACCCGTTTCAGTTCACCCGGCCTACAATTGCGGGTAACTTTGACGCACAGCGTTCGACCGAGCACGAAATTGACGAGGTCATGGGCCTTGGATCGAAGCTCAATCTGGATCCTCCCGGCACAGATCTTCGTCCTCAGGACGTTTTCAGCTGGTCCTCGCCCGGCGTCAGAAATCTCACTTCGAACGGCTCACGTTATTTCTCGATCGACAGCGGCAGCACCAACATCGTCGATTTCAATCAGGGCCCGCACGGCGATTTCGGTGACTGGCTGAGCCCAGCGTGTCCCCAGACGTATCCCTACGTGCAAAATGCCTTTGGTTGTACAGGCCAGTCCTCCGATGTCGCACCGACATCGCCGGAAGGCGTCAATCTCGATGTCATAGGTTATGACCTGTTCGGGCACCCGGCCTTCTTCACTGGCGAGACCGCGCTGGGCGGCGGCTGGTACTATCTCCAGTTCCCCAACGGCACGCCCTTTGGCTACTATAGCTACCTCCCTGACCAGAATTTTACCTACCACATTGACTTGGGCTTCGAGTATCTCTTCGACGCCAATGATGGACACAGCGGCATCTTCTTCTACGACTTTGCGTCCAACCATTTCTTTTACACTAGCCCAAGCTTTCCTTTCCCGTATCTCTACGATTTCAGCTTGAACACAGTGCTTTACTACTACCCCGATCCCAATAACCCGGGCCACTACACGACCAATCCAAGGTACTTCTACAACTTCGCCACGGGTCAGATCATCACTATGTGAGGAAGTTAGCCGCCAGTTGGACAAGCAGTTAGATCTTTCCGATTGCCGAAGAATTTCCAAAACTTCGTCGGACAATTTCCGAATAAGAAAGATGAAAATAGGAGCGCTCGCCGATGAAAACGAAAATTAAGAGCCTAATCGCGTTCGTTATGCTCTCGGCAGCATCGCTGACGCTACTGTTTGCCTTACCGCATACGCAGCCGAACACCAACTCTCAGGCTGTGCCACCAGTAACAGTGCCCAGCATAGTCTCGACCAGTCGCGATAAGGGCGGCATGCATACCCGCGCTGACACGGTTCTACCCAGTATCCGATACGGAGCGCACCTAGACCTGAACCAAGCTAGCGTAACCTTGGACCGGTTAGATATTCATTCTGTTACGATGACTGCGCCGAACCAAATCGGCGTCAACAGAAGTCTCGCAGTCTCGCCGAAGACGCGAGCACAAAAATTCGTCAATCCAGATGGTTCCCAGATAACTGTGCTAATTATCAAGAGCTCCGGCGCTTCTGGTATAGGCGTACATTTCCGCAACTTTGAGCTTACTCGCGACGAGGAGGTGTACGTTTATGGCCCCGCGCCCGATAGCATCGTTTTTGGCCCATTCAGGGACAAAGGGCCCTGGGCCAGCGGAGAATTTTGGTCTGGCACTCTTGCTGGAGACACAGCCATTATCGAGTTCTACACGAGAACTGGCGAAAACGGAAAGGCGTTCGAGATTTTTGAAATATCGCACATTTTTCCCGAGCTAGGTCGGCGACTCCTTTCCGATAAACCGGACGTTCTGGGTTGTGAAGTTGACGCGTCATGCTACCCCAATTCCCTGAACAATGCCGTTGGAAGGATTCTATTCAATGATAATGGGCACCAGGCGGTCTGCACGGGCACTCTGCTGAATGATCTTGCCCAGGATCAGATTCCGTATTTTCTGACGGCGAATCATTGCGTCCCAACACAGACAGTCGCTCAAACCGTCGAAGTATATTGGTTTTATCAGACAACCAGTTGTAACAGTGGGATGCTGCGCAGCGATTGGGTGCAGCAGGTCGGCGGTGCCAATCTCCTTGCCACGCAAAGCTCGAACGATTTCTCCCTGCTACGGCTAGTGAATAATGCTCCTGTCGGGGCGTGGTTTTCCGGATGGACCAGCGACATCCAATCAACAGGCACTGCCGTTTTCGGGCTTCACCACCCCGACGGGTTCACCCCGCCAGCCATCGATTCATACTTACGAGAGGCCCATGGCATTATTACGAGCACGAATGCCGCTTGCCTAGGGTTGGTAAACGGTTATAGAACTGACTGGACGTCCGGAACAACCGAGCCTGGATCCAGTGGGTCCGGCCTTTGGAATTCGAGTGGCTATCTTGTGGGCGTCCTAAGTTGCGGGCCCAGTCCACCGACATGCAGCAGTCCGTACAGCTCGTTCAGCAAGTTCGCCAACTTCTATTCCCAAATACAACCGTACATAGGTCACCTGCCATTCTTCAACGGCGAGACCGCGCTGGGCGGCGGATTTTATTATCTCCAGTTCGCCAACGGCACGCCCTTTGGCTACTACAGCTACCTCTCTGACCAGAATTTTATCTACCACATTGACTTGGGCTTTGAGTATCTTCTCGATGCCAATGACGCCAATAACGGCATCTACTTCTATGATTTTGCCTCCAGCTCGTTCTTTTACACCAGTCCGACCCTCTTCCCTGATCTCTACGACTTCAGCCTAAACGCGTGGCTTTACTACCTTCCGGACGTCAACAATCCTGGCCGCTACACTCACAACCCGAGATGGTTCTTCAACTTCGCGACCGGCCAGTGGATAACACTATAGGGAATTAGCGGTTCAAAATCCGAGCTTTAAGCTTCGAGGAAGAGCGAACCCGCGGTGTCTGTTTATCTAGCTTCTCAAGCGGCACTGGTTTGGCCCATTTTCCGTAGCGCCAAATGGGCGGCTCGATACGGTCTGGTGGCGACAACCGAAACGCTGCTAACAACACGGATTCGCAGTTGTTCTACTCTTACAGCACCGACGCCGGTATCACCTGGTCACTACATCCCGGTGAGCAATTCGTTTAATCCTTCGAAGGTTATCCGGGCGGTTCGGGTAAACTGGCCTTACCTTGACTGCCCAAGGCCGCATTGCCTCGCTGCTGCCCCCTGCGTTTCAATTTTGTTACCATTATTTCGGAGATAGATCTCGACAAGATTGCTGTCCTGAATTAAGAAGAGCGCGAGCAAGGTGATTGGGATCTCAGTAGTCGCGAGTCGCTTCGATGATTCAACGGCTTAACGCCGCAATCCACGGGATCCGATATGAAATCTTCTACAGTTTCAACTGCAGGCTTCTTGACCTGTCTGATCTCTGCAGCTGCGCTTGGCGTCGCTTCGGGACAAACGCCCGCGCGCAAGCCGCTCCGCACCGAGCCGCTCGAAAAATACGATATGCCGCCTGCGTACATTTACCGGCTGGAACCAGGGCCGCGAATGATCTCGCAGTACGGTTCATTTATCAGCTTTCAGGTGAATGTCGATGCAAATGGTCAGAACATTCTCGGCGACGCCGCAAACGAGCCGTCGATTGCTGTTGATCCAACAAACGGCAACAAGATGGCGATCGGCTGGAGGCAATTCAACACTGTTAACTCTAACTTTAGGCAGGGCGGCTGGGGTTATACCACCGATGGCGGCACGACGTGGACCTTCCCCGGTGTTTTGGAAAATAACGTTTTCCGGAGCGACCCTGTGTTAAACTCCGATGAAACAGGGACTTTTTTCTACCTCAGCCTGTTACAGTCGTTTTGTGACAACATTTGGCGATCAACCAACGGCGGTCAATTCTGGACAGAACTGCAAGGCGACGGAGCCGCAGGCGGAGGTGACAAGGAATGGTTCACCATCGACAAAACCAACGGCATGGGGCATGGCTTCCAATACCAGGCTTGGAGCACCGCCGCCGCTTGCGACTTCGGGCAATTCAGCCGTTCCACCGACGGCGGGATCAGCTGGGAGAGTCCTCTTACTATTCCTAACTCTGTCGAGTGGGGGACACTCGACGTGGATACAAACGGCAATCTTTTTATCTGTGGCGCGGCCGACTCTACCAGCCCGTTTTACTGCATTCGCTCAACCAACGCACAGAATCCGAACGTAACACCGACTTTCGATCGAGTTACCCAGGTTAACCTTGGCGGCAGTCTCGATTCTGGCGAGCCGATTAATCCGGAAGGATTAGTTGGTCAGGTCTTTCTGGCCATAGATCGTTCCGGCACGACTACGAACAACAACGTTTACATGCTCGCGAGTGTTCAGCCCACCGGCTTCACTATCGGCAGCGACGTAATGTTCGTGCGCAGCACAGATGGGGGTCAAACGTTCAGCACGCCACGCCGGATCAATGACGATCCTGTAAATCAAGCGAAGTGGCACTGGTTTGGCACGCTTTCAGTTGCGCCTAACGGCCGAATCGATGCGGTCTGGCTGGACACGCGCAACGCTGCGAACAATACCGACTCGCAGCTCTTTTATTCCTACAGCTTCGATGGCGGAAATACCTGGTCGCTGAACGTCGCAATCAGCAACTCGTTTAATCCTTTCGAAGGCTATCCGCAACAGAACAAGATAGGCGATTACATCACGATCGTTTCAGACAATACCGGTGGCAACGTGGCATATGCGGCGACGTTCAACTTTAACCCGAACACGGGCCAACACGAAGAAGACGTTTTTTACGTGCGGGTATCTCCATCACATCCGGCGTTTTTCAACGGCGAGACCGCGCTGGGCGGCGGATTTTATTATCTCCAGTTCGCCAACGGCACGCCCTTTGGCTACTACAGCTACCTCCCTAACCAGAATTTTATCTACCACATTGACTTGGGCTTTGAGTATCTTCTCGATGCCAATGACGCCAATAACGGCATCTACTTCTATGATTTTGCCTCCAGCTCGTTCTTTTACACCAGTCCGACCCTCTT
>Ga0193729_1000148_pt1 | contig 33150 bp, 30 predicted proteins | sample U1c2metaG_FD_143036 | JGI IMG/M metagenome (GOLD analysis project Ga0193729, IMG submission 143036) | Soil microbial communities from a riparian zone of the East river system, Colorado, United States - U1c2 | ecosystem: Environmental > Terrestrial > Soil > Riparian zone | place: USA: East River...
AAACCGGGAACGCCCATGATTGAAACTGTGGTGTGAATGGGAATTCCGCGAGATCATGAAGATTGAGCGAGCCGGCCGTAGCGTAGGCGGCGATGATTCCGATGAAGACGAGCGCGCCGCCAAAGAAGGAGTAGAGAGTCAGCTTCATCGCGCCGTACTCCTTGTTGGTCGAACCCCAAATCGCGATGAGGAAATATTTCGGCACGATCACCAGCTCGTAGAAGACGAAGAGGAGGAAAAGATCGGCGCTGAGAAAGACGCCATACGAGCCGCCGACCACAAGAAGCAGCCAGAAGAAAAACTCGTTCTGCCGATGGTCGACGTCCCACGAAAAAAGCACCGCGCTCATCGCGGTCAGGCTGGTGACGAGAGCGAGCGTCAGGCTGATGCCATCGACGGCGAGATGGTATTCCATCCCGAGTATTGGCACCCACGGGACACGCACGATGGTCTTGAAGATCCCAACGTCGACCGCGTTAAAGAACGCTGCCAAACTCACCGCGAATCCACCCGCGGCAGTCGCGAGCGCAATCCAGCGCGATAAAGCGCGCGGCATGAAAAGCGACAGAACGGCCCCCGCAAACGTAATGTAAATGGTCCAGGCGATCATTCGCGAAGCGAAAGAGGAGTTGAAAAGTTAAATCAGTTACAAGGTTACAAGGAAGAGCTTGAGCGGCGGCCCTTTCGTGCCCGATAACCCGCCGCTTTTTCACGAGCATGAAATCCGATCTCGCGCCGAGGCTTTTGCGGCGGGGCCATTAGCTGCCGGATCGCTTCAATGATCCCGGCAATCTCCTCATCGTGTTTGTCGACGTGCCGTTTGAGTTCCGAAAATTTTCGCGCGAGCTCACGATTCGTTTCAAGCGTTTGGCGAAGTTTCACAAACGCGCGCATGATCGCGATGTTCACTTTTACCGCACGCTCGCTGTTCAACACGCTCGACAGCATCGCGACTCCCTGCTCCGTAAACGCGTACGGGCGATAACGGGCTGCGCGCGAACTCATCACAAATTGTGATGACGTCGTTTCAAGACCTTCTGTATCAATAGCTTGCCGATTTAATATCGAAAGATGTGACCTTAAAAACCTGACTTCTGCAGGTGTTAGGAACATGAAATCAGGCGGGAATCGCTCGTGATTTCGCTTCACCGCCTGATTTAGGATTCGGGTTTCAACTCCGTACAAAGTGGCGAGATCGAAATCGAGCATAACTTTCTGACCGCGAAACCTGTAAATCGATTGCGCAATTCGTTCGATGGGAATGATTTCCTTGCTCATTTTCGCGGCGTCAGCTGAGCAAGCGCGCCATTTGAACGACCGTGGTGTTGAAGACGTTGAAGACGAACTGCGGTGCGATGCCGATCGCGAACATGAGCAGCGTGACGGGCACAACTACGAGCGTCTCGCTTCGCCCGAGATCGGGAAACGCGCTGCAACTCTCCGTCAGCGGACCGGTGAAGAGCGCTTGCATCGCACGCGCAAACACGATGGCCGTGACGAGAAGACCGATCACGGCAACAGCCGTGAACGAAGCGGCGACGGCGAAGGAACCTTTGAAGATTAAGAATTCGCCGATGAATCCATTCAATCCGGGCAGACCGAGCGATGAAAACATGGCAACGCTCATCCACCCACAGAGCAGGGGTGTGCGTTGCATCAGTCCGCCGAAATCGTTGATGCCGCGCAAGCCGCGCCGTTGCTCGAGCAATCCGACGAAGTAGAACAATGCGGCTGCGGTGAGGCCGTGGTTAAAGATTTGCATGAAGACGCCACTCAACGCCGTCTGCACCTCAACCGCCGGTCGCACCGTCGTTGCTGTGACTGCGAAGAGACCGAGCATGCAGTAGCCGAGATGGTTGATCGAAAGATAGGCCACCATCCGTTTCAGATCGGACTGGGCCCATGCCGCCAGCGAAGCGAAAACGATCGAGCAAACCGCTAGCCCGAGTAACCACGGAGCGAGAATTTTGATTTCGTTCGGGAAAAGCGGAAGCAGCAGGCGCACGAACCCGTAAACGCCCATCTTGGAGAGAACGCCGGTCAACACCATCGAAACGCCGACGGGCGCGGTCTCGTACGCGTCGGGCAGCCAGGTGTGAAACGGAAAGAGCGGCACTTTCACCGCGAGCCCGAGAAAGATTCCGGCAAAGGCGAACCAGGCGACGTTGCCGCTCAGCAGTCCCTGTTTTCCGAGACCGGCGAGTTGAGCGAAGTCGAATGTTCCCTTTGCGAAATAAATTCCGAGAAACGAGAGCAGCATCGCGACACTGCCGAGAAAAGTGTAGAGGAAGAACTTCGTCGCGGCGCGATCCCGGTTTTCCCCACCCCAGATTTTGATGAGCAGGAACGCGGGGATGAGGCTCATCTCGTAGAACAAAAACCAGAGAACAAAATTCTGGGCGGTGAACGTGCCGTAGAGCGCGGATTGTGTGACCAACATGAGCGCGCAGAAACCGCGATCCATGCGCTGCACGAGAAATGCGAACGGAATGATGATCGACGTCAGCAACACCAGCAGCAGACTTAAGCCATCGATGCCAACGAGATATTCGGCGCCGATCGCCGGAATCCAAACGTGGCGCTCGACCATTTGCAGGCCGGTCGCGGTAGCGTCGAAGTTTCGCCACAACATCAATACGAGAGTTGCGGTGATGGCGTTGAATATAAGCGCAATCGGGCGCGCATTGGTGTGCGGCCAAACGCAGACCGCAAATGCCCCGAGGAGCGGAATCAGAATCAGCGCCGTAATCATGCCAGCCATGCGTAAAGGATCAGAAGCGCGAGCATGCCGACGGCGATAATGCCGAGGTAAGTTTGGATTTGTCCCGAATGCCACGCGGACATCACACGGCCGAGGCCGCGCGTGCCGGTCATGGTTTCATCAACACCGACGTTGATCCCGCGTTCGTCGAAATTAGCGCTGAAAATTCCAAAGAGCTGGCCGAGTCCGCCGAATCCTCGGACGAGACCGTCCCAAAAATGACGATCCATCCAGTCGGAGATGCGCGCGGCCATTCTGCTCCACGCGACGACGGTCCGGTCGTAAATTTCGTCCAACCACATTTTGTTTTCGAGAAAGTGAAACAGTGCGGGTTGCACGTGCTCGAGCGGATCCGTCTCCGCGGTACGATGTCGATCTTCCCGGCCGGCTTTGCCATACATGACAAAGCCGAGTCCGATGCCGACAGCGACGAGCGCGAGCGAAACGAACAACATCGGCTGGACTAAAAGCGCGATGTCAAAGTGCGCCGGCTCACCCGTGAGATAACCGTGAAGCCACGGCCATGCCGGTGTGAGCACAACGCTAAGAGCAATCGAGCAAATCGCGAGCGCGATCAGCGGCAGGGTCATGACCGGCGGACTTTCGTGCGCATTTTCGGAAGCCGCGCGCCGGTTACCGAAGAAAATGTAGATCATTTGCCGCGTCATATAGAGCGCGGTCAGCACAACCCCGGCGAGCATCAGGTAATGCGGTATGTGCGACACGTGCCAATGCACAGTGGCATGCAGAATTTCTTCTTTCGTCCAGCCGCCGGAAAAGAAGAACGGCACACCGCTTAGGGTCATCATGCCGATGGCGTAGGTGAGAAATGAAATCGGCATGAGCCTTCGAAGTCCGCCCATTTTGCGAATGTCCTGTTCGTGGTGACAGCCGTGAATGACGGAGCCGGCGCCAAGGAACAAGAGCGCTTTGAAAAAGCCGTGCGCGATCAGATGCATCATGCCGGCTGCGACACCGCCTACGCCTAACGACACCATCATCAACCCCAATTGCGACACGGTTGAGTAGGCGAGGATGCGTTTAATATCGAATTGTCCCAGCGCAATCAGCGAGGCCATCAGCGCTGTGATGGTGCCGATCAAAACCACGACAGTGAGCGAAGGCGTCACCCCGTCGACCGCGCCAAACGAGAATAGCGGATAGACGCGCGCGACGAGAAACACGCCGGCGGCGACCATGGTGGCGGCGTGGATCAACGCACTGACCGGCGTCGGGCCTTCCATCGCGTCCGGCAACCAAACGTGCAGTGGAAACTGTCCGGATTTGCCGACCGCGCCGCAGAAAATCAGCAGCGCGACGAACGTGGCGCTCGCACCGAGGGCAAGCAGTCCGGCCTTTTCGAGGCAACCATTTCCGCCATCGTAAAATAGCAAGGTCCCACTGCCGCCGTAGAGCCAGAGAATGCCGAGGAAAAATCCGAGGTCGCCGATACGTGTAGTAATGAATGCCTTTTTTGCTGCGGCGGCCGCGCTCGGGCGGTCGATCCAGAATCCGATGAGCAAGTAAGACGCGAGGCCGACGAGCTCCCAACAAATGAAGAGAAGTAACAAACTGTCGGCGATGACAACGCCGAGCATGGCGGCGGAGAAGAATGAGAGATACGCGAAGAAGCGGTTGAAATTTTTGTCGCCGGCCATGTAGCCGATGCTGAAGATGAAAATGCAAAGACTGACGAGAGTGATCATAAACAGCATCGCGGCCGCGAGCGGATCGATCATCCAGCCGATGCGCAATGTTTGTTCGCCGAATGTGAACCAGGTGAAGTTGTGAACGGAGCGGTAGCCGGGCGCCTGGAGCGTTGGCAAAAATGCCAAGATCGACAATGCGAGTGCGGCGATCTGGCCGATGATCGCGAGCCCCGCTGCAGCCGAGCGCCGCGAGTTGGCGAGACTGAGAATGATCAACGAAGCTGCCAGCGGCGCCGCGGGAATCAGCCAAAGATTGGTGACGATCCAACTCATGCGATTACGAGCAGGATCACCCGCCTACACGTAGCTCCGGCGCGGCAGGCGAGCATGAGCACGAGTTTTGAATTCATCCTTGAAGCTGGTCGAGTTGATCAACGTTGGTCGTTCGATAGTGGCGATAAATGGCGATTACCAACGCGAGCCCGACGGCGGCCTCCGCGGCAGCGATCGCGATGGAAAAGATCGCGACCATGACGCCAATGGGCGGTTGCGGTTGTGGACTAAAGCGCCAGAAGGCGACGAAATTCAAGTTCGCCGCGGCCAGCATCATTTCGATGCCGATGAGGATGAAAATCGCGTGCCGCCGGCTCAGCGCGGCGAGCAATCCAATGGAAAAAAGCGCTGCTGAAATTGTCAGAAAAAGTGTGAGCGTCGGTGTCATGGCTTTTCCTCCATTACAAGAATGAGCGCGCCGATCAGCGCGGCCGTGAGCACGAGGCCGACGCATTGCAGCGGCCAGACGTAATCGGTCATCAACACTTCACCGATTCGTTTCACGGTGAGCGCTTCGATTTGCGGCGGGGCGATAGAGAGCCCGGGTGTCAGGAAAATCGCCCAGATTAGCCCGCCGAACACCGCGATTGCTATAACCACTCCGCCCCAGTTGAACTTGTCAGGTGTTGCCGCGTCGCGCCGCGTCAGCAGGATCGTAAAGACAATCAACACGGCGACCGCGCCGATATAGACGAAGATCTGCACCAAGCCGACGAACTCGGCGCCGAGCAAAAAGAAGAATGCGGCGATGCCGACAAACGCCAACGCAAAACTAAGGGCCGCATGAATGAGCTTTGGCAGCGATGCGGCAGCGAGTGCGGGGGCGAGTGTCAGAATGGCGATGACGATAAATGCGGCGGTGCTCATTCGGCGAAACGATAGGTGCGAGTCGCAAATTTCTTCCGCGTGTCGATCAACCGCGAAAGCGCACCGTAAACCACTACGATAACTGCCAACGACCAAAGCCATGCGGCGAGGCCGCGCCTTTGGTAATGCCAGACGGCCGCGGCTACGATGCAGGTGAAAGCCATCGGCAGCATGAATTTCCAGGCGAAGTTCATAATTTGATCCACACGCGTGCGCGGCAACGTTCCGCGAAGCCAGATGTAAACGAAAAGCAGCGCGGACAGCTTCGCGAAAAACCAGACGTAAGAGGGAATAAACTGGAGTCCTGCGATCGGCGCGTGCCAGCCGCCGAGGAAAAGCGTCACGGCCAGGCCGCTAATTGCGAACATTCCAAAATATTCCGCCATGAAAAACGTGGCGTATTTGAATCCGGAATATTCGGTCATGTGTCCGGCGACAATTTCCGATTCGCCTTCCGGCACATCGAACGGTGTGCGGTTGGATTCGACGAGACCTGAGATAAAAAACAAAATGAAGGCAGCCGCGCCCCACGGCGTCGTGACGAACCAATGCGGCACGGCGCCCAGCACGTAGCCACCTTGCGCGGCCACAATGGCATCGGGCGAAAGCGCACCGACGACCATCACCACCGGAAACGTCGTAATAATCAGCGGCAGCTCGTAGCTAATCATTTGTGCGATGGCGCGCATCGCGCCGAGCATCGAGAATTTGTTGTTGCTCCCCCAGCCGGCCATAAAGACGGCAAGCTCGGTAGTGGAACCAACGGCGAAAAAAAACAAAATGCCGCCATCAATCGCGAACGGCGTCATGTTCCGGCCATAAGGAATCACGCCCAGCGCGAGAATCGCGGTCGCGGCAATCATGATTGGCGCGAGAAAATGCACAACCTTGTCCGCTCGCACTGGCACGATGTCTTCCTTGATGAGCATCTTGATGCCGTCCGCCACCGGCTGAAAAAGCCCGAATGGCCCAACGCGATTTGGTCCGTAACGATTTTGTATGCGTCCGAGAATTTTTCGTTCCAGCACCGACATGAGTGCGAAGAGCGTGAGAAAAACGCCGAGCAGCGCGAAAATATTGATGAGGCTCGATCCGAGCTGGATCACCCAGTCAGGTGCACCCGCGAGCAGCGAAAGGAGCATCTGCTTTCCGCGGACGAAAATCTGGTCAAGAGAATCGCTCATCTGCGATGAAGAAAAGCGGTGCGCAATCCTTTAATCAAGGCAGATCATTTGGCCACGGATTAACACAGATGAATGGAATGAATGGCATGAGTGACACAGAAGGTAAAGCCGCGCAGGGTAACGGCGAGCGACTCGGGCGAGGAGTGAGTTTCAAATCGGATAAAAAGACTGTAGTATTGGTCACCTTTATCAGTGTAAATCCGTGTCTATCTCTGGCTGTTTAGTTGTGGCAGCAATGAGCCCAAATCCTTATTTTTTCATCGTCATTTTCGTTGGCGTAGCCGTCGCGTTTCCATTGATACCGCTGGCGCTGGCCTGGCTTTGGCGACGCTTTTTCCAGCCGCCAAAGCCGGGTACGGGAAAAAATGCGATTTACGAATGTGGCGTCGAATCGCTGGGCGAAGCGCAGGTGCAGTTCAGCTCGCAGTATTATCTTTACTGCATCATTTTTTTAATCTTCGACGTCGAAGCGATTTTTCTGGTGCCGTTTGCCGTGGCCTTCACCGGTTTGCCGGTCGGAGCGTTTATCGCGATCCTGGTTTTCCTGCTGCTGCTAATTGAAGGACTCATTTGGGCTTGGAGCAAAGGGTGTTTAAGTTGGCAGGTGAAGGGTTAAAGGCAAGATGACCGAACAAATCGACGAGGGACTGCGCAGCGAACTACAACGACAAGGGATCTGGGTAACCTCGATGCAGGAGCTTTACAATTGGGGACGGCAAAACTCGATTTGGCCGCTCCAATTCGGACTGGCCTGTTGCGCGATCGAGATGATCGCAACCGCGGCGTCGCGCTACGACATTGCGCGGTTCGGCGGGGAGGTTTTTCGACCATCGCCGCGCCAGGCCGACCTGATGATCGTGGCCGGGACGGTGACCAAGAAAATGGCGCCGCAGATCGTGCGGCTCTACAATCAGATGCCCGACCCGAAATACGTCATCTCCATGGGCGCGTGCGCGATCTCCGGCGGGCCGTTCAAACAAGGTTACAACGTCTTGAAAGGCATCGACCGTTATATCCCGGTCGATGTTTACATTCCAGGTTGCCCGCCCCGGCCGGAAGCATTGCTGCACGCGTTCATGGAACTACAACGCAAGATCGACAGTCAGAAACTGACCGGCACTGATAAAGCTGAGCACCTCGATCCAATGCAACCGAGCGAGTTTCCAGTCCCGGCCTTTGGCGCGCATGATTTGGAGCCGCCGGCGAATCCAGATGTGTTTCATCCGCTGAAAATCGAGCGGCAGAGTTAAGAAAGTTACATGAGTTACAAGGTTACAAAGGTAAGTAATGCACCCGTCTCGCGCGCGGAAAAGTTCCAGACATTCGAAGATCTCGAAGTTTACAAGGCCGCGAGCGAGTTTCGCAAAGCGATGTATGGGGTGAGCCGAAGCCTGCCCGATTTTGAAAAGTATGATTTGGGGCGCCAGATTCGCCGCGCGTCGGTATCGCTGACGAATAACATGGCAGAGGGGCATGGACGTTATCACTATCCCGACCAGATACGATTTTTTCTTCACTCACGCGGTTCTCTTCAGGAACTCGTTGATGACCTCAATGTCTGTTTAGATGAGAACTATCTTTCAAGCGACGACATAGCGAAATTGAAAGAGCGAGCGTGCGGCGTCTTAACTTTGATCAACAGCTATTTACGCTATCCCCGAAGCCGTTCGTCCACGGTCCGCAAATCTGACGGAGCCAATTCCGACCTTATCGACGAGCTCGACGATCTGCTGCCGTTGTAACTTTGTAACCCTTTAACTCTTGTAACCTGATGATGGAGTCCTCAGACGAAATCAAAGCACGCGCGGAATCCGCCGTGCCTGGTGCCAAGATCGACATCGTCCCTAATCCTGGCCCATCGAAGCAATCCTCGCTTCTGCTCGATAACGAACACGCGTCGGCGATTGCGCGCTTCCTGTGCGACGATCCCGCGCTCCGACTCGATTTTTGCTCGAATGCAACTGGAGTGGATTGGCTTGATCGAACGGTGAAGAAGACAGTGAAAGTGAAGAAGGTCGTCGACGGCGTTGAAAAAGATGTCGATCAAACAACCGAGGAAAAAATTCCCGGTTATCTGGAAGCGGTCTATCACCTTTACTCGATGACACACAAGCACGGTCCCGTCATAATCCGAATGCGAACGGCGGACCGCGCAGAAGACGCCCATTTGCCGTCGCTCACTCCGATCTGGCGGAGCGCGGAATTCCAGGAGCGCGAGATTTTCGATCTCTACGGGGTTCGCTTCGACGGACACCCGGACCTGCGGCGCATTTTGATGTGGGACGAATTTGAGGATTATCCGATGCGCAAAGATTATCGCGAACCGGACGATTACGAATTCGAACCAACCCCGCACGACGACGTGCTGGAGAAGGCGAAGCAGCATTACAGCCCGCGGCCCCAACTCGACGGCGCGGAGAATATCACGCCTCGAAATGAGGCGGAGACGTTAAAAGGTTAAATCGTTACATCGGGAAATGAGCGAGCAAATACTCGAAACAGTGGAGCGGCCGCCTACGACAATGACTTCAAGACTCGACGGCGAGTTAATGGAAGTTTCGATGGGGCCGCAACATCCATCGACGCACGGCGTGTTTCGCATGAACGTCGCGCTCGAAGGCGAGATAGTGCGCAAACTCAAGCCCGTCTTCGGATATCTGCATCGTAACCATGAGAAAATCGGTGAGAACACGAGCTACCTCGGCTCGATGCCGTACACCGATCGGCTCGATTATTTTTGTTCGATGACGAACAATTGGGCTTATGCGCTCAGTGTCGAGAAGCTGGCGGCGATCGAGGTTCCCGAGCGGGCTGAATTTCTTCGAATCATTCTTGCCGAACTAACGCGACTGCAAAATCACGCGTCGCTGCTCGGATTTTTGCTGAGCGACATGGGGGCGTGGGGAACGCCGCTCATGTACGCATTCCGCGAACGCGAGAAGATTCTTGATCTGTTCGAGTCCCTCTCCGGCTCGCGCATGATGTGCGACTACATGCGATTCGGCGGATGCCGGTGCGATACACCGCCCGGATGGATGGAACGCGCGAAGAAAATTGTCGATGTTTTCCCGCGGTTTCTCGATGAGTTCGAAAAGCTGATTGTCGAAAATGAAATTTTGATCGCCCGCACACAGGAGGTCGGCAAATTGTCCGCTGAACTGGCAATCAATGCCGGTATCACTGGCCCGATGTTGCGCGCATGCGGCGTGAACTACGACATACGGAAAGTGGATGGCTATGGCTTCTATCCGCGTTTCAAATTCCGGGTGCCGCTCGGCGAGCACGGCGACACCTACGATCGGTTGATGATGCGCGCGCTCGAAATGCGCGAAAGCGTCGGAATCCTGAAACAGGCCTTCGAACAAATACCCGCTGGTCCGATCGTGAATCCCAAAGTAAAGATCCGCGCTTTTCGCCCGCCAGTCGGTGAAGCATACGGACGCATTGAAGGCCCGAAGGGCGAACTGGGTTTCTATCTAATCAGCGACGGCGGGACAAATCCGTATCGTTATCGCGTACGCCCGCCGAGTTTCATTAACCTGACCTTGCTCGAAGATCTCTGCCTCGGTCACACTGTGGCCGACGTGATGGTGATTCTCGGCAGCGTGGATATTGTGATGGGAGAGGTGGACCGGTGACTTAAAAGTCACGAGGTTAAAAAGTTAAAAGGGTTACAATGTTAAAACGAAGAAATGAGCTAGCGGCTGGGCCGATACGATTAACATCGCGCGCGGAGCGCTCGATCCACCGTTTTAACGATTTAACCTTTTCACGATGTAACTCTTGTAACCGTATAACTCTCGTAGCGTTTGCAGCTCCACCTTTGTTTCACCTTTATGGCTGATAAGATTGCAGTGATTCTCCTTGTCGTTCTGCTTGGGACAGGTTGCAGTAGCTTTCAGCAGGACTCATCACCTCGTCCGATTTCGTCCAAGCCGCCCGAATCGGCAATTGTGCTTACCGCACCTGTAACGGTACGCGATCAGACCGCGACCGACACATTTCCCGCAGGAAAATATCGTCCGCTTTACGAAGATCGGGGCGGTTACTATTTCGAAGCTCCCGCCAAAGTCCTCGTCGATGATGTCGCCGTTTTCGCATATGACGGTGGGCTTTACGTCGCGCGCGGGACGACTGAGCCAACACGTTGGTATGTGAGTCGCCAGAGCGGAAAGACGATGGGTCGTTTCAAGAAAATTCCTCCACATACGCTGGTTCCGTGATTGAACTCAGAGATCAGCCTCCTTCGCCCTCTCCTCGCGCAATGGGGCAACGGGATCAACAGGTTAAGAAAGTTAAAGGGTTACAATGTTACAACAGAACAGAGAGGCGACGCGAGAAAGCTGTTGTAACTATCTAACAACGTAATTTTTGTAACCTTCATTCAGCGCAACCATCCGCCGACGGCCTGGATCGGCTCGAGTTGATTCGGTGCGGTAATCCATGCGGCGATCGCGCTAGCCCGCGGGTCCACAGTGAGATGAACTTCCGCTTTGCCATCCACCATCTTTTCGTTCTTCAGTAAGAGCACGACAAAATCTTGACGCAGATTGCGCCCGTTGTTTTCGCCGGCAGTGACTTTTGTGTTCAGATCAAAACCGAGCGTCGCCACGTGAAGATCGACATTCTTCGCGGCGTTGAATGCCGCCGAAATCTTGTGGTTAGTGATCGACACCTTCAACGCGCCGGGTTTATCGCTCGACGAAACCGGAACGCTGCGCTCGCGCCATTCGCGGCCATCGAGCACGAAACCGGGAGTGTAAACACTGTCGCTCTTCCAAACCGCGGAATATTGATACTGCCGCGCGGTCCATTCTTTCGCGGCAAAGGAATCGCGCCAGCCAAGTCGGTCCCAATAATCCACGTGAAAAGCAATCGGCACAAAATCCTTCCACAACCGCGGCTCGGCTTTGAGTTTGGATAACCAGGCTTCGGCGGACGGGCAACTGCTGCACCCTTCCGATGTGAAAAGCTCAAGTAAATGGGTGCGCTCGGGGCCGCTCTCGAAAACGCGGTCCGTGGCTTGAGCTTTCACTGCCACGCAAAGCATGACGAGAAGAATGATCGACCGCATGGTATTCCAACTTTTCCCTGTGAATATGACGCCGTTTCGGCAAGATTAAAACTCGATGATTGGCTCGGGCATACTCAAGGGAATGGCCGTCACGGCGCGGAACTTCATCGGAAGTTATTTTGAGAAGGACCGGCTGATCACGGTGCAGTATCCGGAGGAGCGGATTCCGCTCGCGGAGAACTATCGCAACTTTCCATTCCTCATTTACGACACCGATGATCCGGAGGCGGGATTGCGCTGTGTGGCCTGCAAGATCTGCGAGAAGGAATGCCCGCCACAGTGCATCTATATTATCAAGAGCGAAGACAAGAAGCCCGATTACATGGGCAAACCGCAGCTTTATCCGGCGGTCTTCGACATCGACATCTCCGTGTGCATGAGCTGCCAGATCTGCGTCGAAGTCTGCCCGTTCGAAGCGATCAAAATGGACAAGGTATTTGAGCTGAGCACGCGCGAACGATTCGATGCGTTGCTTCTGCGCAAGGACGAGCTGTCGAAGTCGAACACTTACTATCACCGCATTTGCCCGACCGATGCGAGGGAGGTTGACGCAAAATTGGCCGAAGCGGCGGCCGCTGCCGCAGCGAAGAAAAAAGCGGCGGCAGAGGCAAAACCGGTGGCGCCAGCGCCGGCGGCGACTCCAACGGCGCCGGCCGGGCCGCCAGCTTCAAGCGGGTAGGTTCGAGCGACGGTCACAGACCGCCGCTACAAGAAAAATCAGCGGAAATTGTCGATTCTTGCACGCCGTCGCGCCTGATGGCTTTGACGGCGCAACCTTCCACCGGTTCTTGGCAAAGCGCTTCTTCAAAGGCCAAGCATAGCGCCGGCATCGCGCGCGAATTTGAAGCCAGCGAGTGGTGCGGCAACATCCTTCGCGAGCGCGAGCACCTGGAAAGCGCGGCCGAGCATTTCGGGGTGCAAAAGTGTTTGCAATGCGCGCTTCGTTTTTGCATCGGCGTTCCCGGAAAGCTGGTCGCAAAGTAACTCGGAAATTATTCCTGTGATGAAGTGGTGTTGATCGGTGAAACCGGCGATGCTGAGTCCGCGCTTCTGAGCCCGCTCGGCTAGGCTTGTCCAATCAACATGAGCGGTGATGTCGGCGTGACCGATCTGGTGAAATGGTGAGGCGAACAGGCGGTGCTGCGCCCGGCATTGCAATGTGCCGTTAGTCCGATACGGGGCGAAAAATTCGTCGCCGCGAAATCCGTAGTCGACCGCCAGCACGTAGCCATGTTCCAATTTTGTGGCGAGATTCGCGATCCAGTTGAGGGCGGCGAGGTTGACTTCGGTTTTGTAGCCGGCAGGTCGCGAAGGAAGCTTGGTGATGAACGTTCGCAGAGCCGGATCGACAATCGGTTGCTCGACAAATGCAAATTGATCATTACGCCAGTCCACAAATTTTTCGTTCCATTGCGATCCAGCGGTGGCGCGGGCCGCAGGCCCGCGGCTACAGATCAAATGCACCCGCATGGCATCGAGCAGCTCGTTGGAAAAGTGAACGCCGGTGAATGGTTCGAGCGCATCGATGGAATCGCACCATTCGATTTTGCCTTCATATTCCACGAGCGTTTGCGATTGGCGGTCTTGCAAGATGGAAAACGGTTCGACAATTCGATAGCGCAAGAGGGCAAAGAATTCCGGCCAGCTCTTGCGCGCAGAGCCGAGCACATCGCGCGCAAAGTCGCCGTGATGCGCGCCTTGTTCGACGATGACGAAGTTGTCGACCCGGCCGAGTCGCTCCCACATTTGCGCGAATTGCGCGGCCAGCAATCGCCCGAAGAGCGGACCGACGCTTACGCTGGTGAAATAATCGCCGCGGCGGCCAATTGATGCTCGACCGCTCGAATAATATCCGTGCTGCAGATGATAAAGCGCCTGCTGCATGAACCAGGCAAATGATTGCGGGCCGCGTGTTCGAATCGTGTCGCTAATGAATTGAACGAGTTCAGTCTGCAATCAGAAAACGTCCAACGTCCAACATCCAACGTCCAATGAACAGAAAATGCTGCGGTCTGAATTCGACGTTGGATGTTGAGCGTTGAACGTTGAGCGTTTGCTTTCGTCCTCTTCGACTTGGATTTTGATTGGACTTGCACCTAAGTTTCGCGACCGATTCCTTTCGTCCACCGCTTGAGAACGCCACTCACACACCTCATGCCGCCGCCCGGTTACCGTTTCCGGCGGCCGTGGTACGCCAGGCCGCAATTCTGGGTTCCGGCCGCCATTGCTGCGTTGCTGATCAGCGGCTTCGCGATTTACCTTTCGATCCTGGCCTCTCATCTCAAAAGCCAGGCCGCGACGTTCGACCTGGGCAAACTCGAACAAATGGAATCGGCCAGCGTAATTCTCGATCGAAATGGCAAGATCTTTGGCCAAATCTATGTCGAAAATCGGGAGACGGTGCCGTACGACCAGTTGCCACGCGATCTGGTCAACGCGGTCGTGGCGGTGGAAGACGCGAAATTTTACCAGCATGGCGGCTACGATTTGTTCGGGATCACCCGTGCGGCCTTGAAAAATTTCTCGGCCGGCCACGTCCGGCAAGGCGCGAGCACGATCACACAGCAACTCGCGCGCAACAGTTTTTCACTCAAAGAAAAAACCTTTCGCCGCAAGTTGCTCGAAATTTTTCTGGCGCGCCGAATCGAGGAGAGCTGCGGCAAACAAAAAATCATGGAGCTCTATTTGAACCGGATTTACTTCGGCGGCGGCCTTTATGGGGCGGAAGCCGCGGCGCGCGGTTACTTCGGCAAATCAGCGCGTGAAATGTCGCTGGCGGAATGCGCCACCCTCGCCGGTCTAGTTAAGAGCCCGAACAGATTATCGCCCTGGACTGATAAAGCCGCCTCCCGCGAAGCGCGCAATTACGTGCTTAACCGGATGCGCGATCTCGGTTTCATCGACGGCGCGAAATCGGCTGCCGCTCAGGCCGAAGATCTCGTCATCGGCAACCGCCAAAATGCCCAGGGGCAAACTTACGCGGTCGATTACATCCGCCAGCAAGTGATCGCCGCGGTCGGATGGGACCGCGCCATGAATGAAGGGTTTCGCATTCACACCACCATCGACGCCGATTTGCAAAAAGTGGCGGAAGATTCATTGCGCGCGATTCTGGGAAAGGCCGAAGAGCGTTCCGGCTACAATCATCAGACCTACGCCCAGTACGCGGCAAATTTTCGGAAAGCGAAAGCGAATGGCACGATGTCGAGCCAGCCGATGCCGGAATATCTACAAGGCGCAATCATCGGGCTCGATAACGAAACCGGCGGCATTCTCGTGCTCGTGGGCGGCCGCGATTTCGAGCACAATCAATACGATCGCGCTCTGCAAGCTAAGCGTCCCGCCGGCACAGCGATGAAGCCATTTGTTTACGCGGCCGCGTTTGAGAATGGAATGTATCCCGGATCGGTCGTGGAAGATGGACCGCTCGATAATCGCGCCGTCATGATCGGCGGCACGACCGGAATTCTCGGCGAATGGGGGCCGGAGAGCCCGGAGAACCGTTACGAAGGTGCGATGACCGCCCGGCAGGCGCTGGCAAAATCAAAGAATAGCGCAACTGTCCGCATCGGGATGGACGCGGGACTCGATGAAGTCTTGCAACTTTGTCGCAGGGCAGGGATTCGTTCCCCATTGCGTCCGTATCCAGCGACGTTTCTCGGCAGCAGCGAGATCACGCTCGCCGAGCTCGCGCTCGCTTACACGATATTTCCAAACGGGGGCTGGCGACCAAACGCGGCCCACATTTTGGAGCGCATCGAAGAAAAGGACGGCACGGTCTGGCACGCACAACGGGAGCCCGGCAACCGGCAAAACGTCATCAAACCGGAGACAGCTTATGAAGTCCATTCCTGCCTGATCGATGCGCTTGAGTCCGGAACGGGAAAGGCCGCGCACTCGCAATACGGCTTGAAAAAAATATCCGGCGTGGCGGGCAAGACCGGCACTGCCTACGATTTCACCGATGCGCTTTTCGCTGGATACGATAGCAATTTTACCTGCGCGGTTTGGGCCGGCTTCGATAAGCCGCAAAAGATTTATCGTGGTGCGTTCGGTCATGAGCTCGCGATGCCGGTTTGGACCGACATCATGAACGCGGCGGCCGAGCATTATCCGCCGCGAGAAATCAAACAGCCGGCAGCTTTAAAGAAGGTGGAGATTTGCTCGAGGTCAGGTCTGCTCGCCACCGACAAGTGTTACGATTCTGTGAAAACCCCGACCGGCGACCTTGTTCAGCGACGCACGACTTACATGGAAATTGGCACCCCGGCGCAGTTGCCCACTGAACCTTGCAGCGTTCATGGCGAACCGCGCACTCGTCTCGTCCGCGAACTTCCATCCGAAGGAGAATTGCCGCGCGCAGAACTTGCGGTCGATCTGAGCCAAATCACACCGGTCGTCGTGAATAATCCCACGCTGCTGGCGGAGAAAGATCCTTACAACTCCGTAAAGGCAAGCGCGAAACCGCAGCCGGAGCCGGAAAAAGAGGCGGCGGAAAAGCAAAACATCGACAATCAAACGCCAGAGTCCGCCGTGCCGATTAAGAAAGCGATCCCGGTCGAGCCGCAGGAAGAAAAACCGGTCGAAATCCGCCGGGCGGAACCCGTTGGTCCATTGGATGAGGTGCCGGATGACTCGCTTTTGAAAGCCGAAACGCCGCCCCCGACGGACTTGGGCGAGTAAGCAATGACGTCGCATGGCGCAGACGACTTTCGCTTGACCGTTCTCAGCCCGGGCGGTCGCGACCCGGAACAACATTTTCGCGACGCTGCCGGCCCGGCCGCGCAGGTGCACCCCCCTGTCAATTTCCACGGTTACGCGGCCTGCACGCGCGGCTTTTTTCATCACGACACCCAGCGCGCGATCGCCGAAGCAACGCCGGTTGTTCTCTTGTTGCGAGGGGATCTTCGAACTTCCGAGCGCGCGTTGAATGGACTGAAAAAGCGCGGGCGGACGGTCGCTGTTTCCTTGAAGGAGACCGGTTTGCATCAGATCGCGCAACAGTTGTGCGATCGAGCAAAGTTATCGCGCTTCATGAAGATTGTCTCACGAGCCGATGGCTGCATCGCGACGACTCCGGAAGCTGCGGAAATCTATCAGCGCGCGCGTTGGAAACGCGATCCTGCCACGGTCGCATTTATTCCCACGCCCTACCCGCTCGAAGATCGACACTGGAATTTTTCCGTACCGCACGACGAACAATCGGGAATTTTTCTCGGCACCCGTGAATGGGACGTGCCGTCGCGCAATCACTTCGCGGCGTTGCTGGTGGCGCGGCAGCTTTGCGAGGCGACAGGAGAGCTGGTCACGGTCGTTAATCTGGATGGACGCCGAGCCGGGCGATTGCTTTCTGAATTAAAATTTCCCAATGGAAAATTGCGCGTGATCGAGAAACGAAAACCGTACGCGGATTATTTGCGCGAGATCGCGAGACATAAAATCGTTCTGCAACTGGACCGCAGCCGCGTGCCGGGGCAGGTCGCGGGTGACGCGCTTCTTTGCCGGACGGCTTGCGTGGGGGGAGATGGCGCGATTGAACGAATCGCGTTTCCGCAAAGCTGCGGCGCTGGACGCACGATCGACGAAATCGCTTCCGTCGCGCTGGAGTTGTTGAGCAATGTCGCTTCCCGTGCCGCGCTTGTTGCCGAATCGCAACGGCGCGCGCTGGAAAAGCTTTCTTTTCAAGCCGCGCGAGAGCAATTGTCGATCTTCTTCGCGCGTATCGGAATCTAGACTTCTATCCAGTTCTGCGCCTGGCGGAGTTGCACTCCGCTGAATCAGAAACAACGGCAGAATGCCCGTTGGGCACAGGCTAAAAGCCTATGTTTCGGCCGACGAGGCAGCTATCGCTTTCAAGTAAATCTCTTCCAATCTGCGCGCTTGCACACGCCGGTCGAACTTTTCCGCGACCACTTCGGCCCCGCGGTGCGCGATGCGTGAGAGAAGATGTCGATCTTGCGACGCCTCGAGCAAGGAGCGCGTCAACGCTACGTGATCGCGCTCGCCAACCAGAAACCCGCTCACGCCATTCTCGATTGCTTCGGGAATCCCGCCATGCTGCGTGGCAAAAACGGGCAACCCGCTCGCCATGGCTTCCAGCATTGAATTTGGAATGCCTTCCTGGTTTCCATCACGGCCAGTTTCGCTCGGATGCAGGAAAATGTGCGACGCATAAAGAATCTCGCGCAATTTCTCCTGTGAAATAAATCCGGTAAGCGAAACGCGATTGTTGATCTTGATGTCGCGCGCCAATTCCTGAAGTTCCGTGAGCAACGGTCCCTCTCCAGCGATCGTTAATCTCGATCCCGGATAGCGCGCCGCGAAACCGGCAAAGGCACGCAGGCTCGTGGGCAGACCTTTTTTCTCGATCAAACGGCAGGCTTGCACGAATCGCCATTCGCCGTTTTGCGGGAAACTGCGTTCGCGAAATGGAAATTCATCGAGTGGAATCCCCGTGCGCATGATGTCGATTTTGTTTTCGTCGCAGCCAAGATCGACAACTGCGCGTCGTGACGATTCGGAGCGAACCAGCACGCGCTTGACAGCATCGAGCATTTGCTTTGTCGCCCTGCGATAGGCGGGCTTGTCCATGTCCACCAAAACGTCCGCGCCGTGAAAAGAAACGATTGATGGATTTTGCCAGGCGCGGACTAGTGGCAGCAGATGGACCGCGATGTGACCAAAGAAAATGTGGAGCAGTCGCGCGTCGGTCTTTCTCAAGATTCGCAGCAACGATTCGAGCTCCATTCGCGAAATCTGCCAGGGCATAGCTCGTAGTTGCCGAAACCAAAATCGACGCAGGAAATGCGTCGGCGGTTTGCCGACGACGTAGACTGGTTCAAATGGAAAGCGATCGACGCCTTCGCGTTTTTGCGCAATCACCACTGGCCGGCATCGCTCCAGGGCGGTGATTTGCCGGTAGATGTGGAGCATCTCCGGCTTTAGAAACGTCGCGCAGTAAAACGCGACAGCGGGAGAAGAAGAAACGCTCAACGCCCAACGTTCAACGTTCAACGCCGAACGTTCAATTCAAACATCAAACTTCCTAGAATAAGATTTCGAAGAGCTTGATCCCTTTCCATTTTCCCGTGTCCGGGTCGAGCACAACACTTTGGGCGGCGGTGCCGTATTTAGCGGGCGCGTACGGATTGAGCATCTGGAGCGGGTTGCCGCCACGGGTGGCGCGCGGGATCACTCCCTGGACGTTTTCCCTGTAAATCGGCGGAGGCGGCGCTGGTTTTCTGGCGGCGCGTTTTCCCCCGATCGGTGCGACCAGAGTTGGAGGCGCGGCCACGGCGGCGAGCGCCGACATGATTAACAAGCCAAAGGTCAGATACTTCTTCATAATTGATTTCCCTTCTAGCAGGGGCGCGCAAGTTCTTGCCGGTTACAACGCCTCGGCTCACTATATATGATTCGATGGACTACCTTGAAAAGGCCGCACGTGTTTTGGAAATCGAGATTTTCGAACTCCAGCGGCTCCGTGATCGTTTGAGCGAAAATTTCTCGCACGCCGTCCAATTAATCAAAGAGGCGGTCGATGCGCGAGGAAAAGTTGTGGTCGTCGGTGTGGGAAAATCGGGGCACATCGGGAACAAGATTGCGTCCACGCTTACGAGCACCGGATCGCCCGCCGTGGTGCTTGATTCCTCGAATGCTTTGCACGGCGATCTCGGGATGGTGGCCGATGGCGATGTCGTCCTCGCTTTGAGCGCAAGTGGCGAAACGGAGGAACTGCTCCGCATCCTGCCCGCCATCGCCCGCTTCCAGGTGAAGGTCATCGCCGTCTGCGGTGATCCGAAATCGACCCTCGCCCGAAATGCGCATGTTCTTCTCGATGTCAACATCCAGCAGGAAGCCTGTCCGCTCAATCTGGCGCCGACCTCGAGCACGACAGTCATGCTCGCCTTGGGCGACGCGCTGGCCATGGTGCTGTTGGAGGCGCGCGGGTTTAATAAAGAGGATTTCGCGAAATTTCATCCCGGCGGCATGATCGGGCGCAGCCTCCTCATGCGCGTGCATCAAATCATGCGGCCCCGGGAAGCGATGGCGCTGGTATCGCCCAACGCGCCGATTCGCGAAGTATTGAAGGCGATGACCAGCGTCCGTGCCGGCGCCGCCGTCGTAGCGGGCGAAGATCGGCAATTGCTCGGCATTTTCACGCATGGCGATTTTGCACGGCATTTCCAAAACGACTCGAAAGTCGGCGAACGTCTCGTGGCCGATTTGATGACACTTAATCCGGTGACCGTGCATCAAGACAAACTCGCGGTGGAAGTTCTGAACTTGCTCGAACGCCACCGGATCGATGACCTGGTCGTGGTGGACGACAACAAAGTGCCGGTTGGAATCGTCGATTCACAAGACCTCACGCGCTTGAAGTTGCTTTAGGGGCGTGCAACAGTCGCCGCTCGCTTTAACGAATTAACCGTCTCTACCATGGCCGCAGCCAACGATCTCCGCAAAGGAATGGCGATTAAGTACAACGGCAACACCGCCATTGTGCTCGAGGTGCATCATCGCACGCCCGGAAATTTGCGTGCGTTCGTGCAGGCCATCATCCGCTACATCAACACCGGCAAAAGCGCCGATGTTCGCTTTGGCTCGACCGACAAAGTGGAATTGGTCGATATCGAGCGAAAACCACTCGAATTCAGTTACAAAGATCACAACGGCTATCATTTCATGGACCCGGAAACGTACGAGACGGTCACGTTGCAGGAGAATTTGATCGGCGATGCCAAAGATTATCTCGTCGAAAATCTCTCGGTGCAGGTTCTCTATGCGCAGGGCAAACCGGTGCAGGTTGACTTGCCCGCGTCCGTGAGCCTTAAAATTGTCGAGTCACCACAAGGCCTGCGCGGCGACACCGCCAGCAACGTCACCAAACCGGCCGTGCTCGAGACCGGCAAAACAATCAACGTTCCGCTCTTCATCAAAGAAGGCGAAGCCGTCAAGATCGACACTCGCACCGGCAATTACATGGGCCGGGCTTAAAAATCGAATCTTTTAACCGCGGATTACGCGGATTGGAACAGATGTTGTAGGGGCAACCCGCCTGCGGCGGGTTGCCGGCGAATGGAATGGCCGGCGATGCGCCTGCCCTACAATTCCGTTTGTCTTTCCGAAATCCGTTTTCATCCGCGTAATCCGCGGTTAAGAACTCGATTTCCCTTTTTCAAATCCGCGTCAGTCCGCAATCTGCGCAAGGTGGATCGTGCGCTCCGCCGCGCGATGTTAAATGTGGCGCCGAAGGCGCATTAATTTTTAGCATCGAGCAAGGGACTGCTCGATCCACCTTTAGTCGGAGGGCAAGCGATGCGCCTGCAGTCATCGCGCCATCCGCGTAATCCGCGGTTGATTCCTCTTCCGGGTTTTTCTCGTTTTCTAATTGAGAACGTCGCGTAATCTGCGGATAACTTTGGCTGCGACGAAGCAAAGATCGACAACCAATCGCGGAAGACGCAAACCGATTCGCCGCGTAAAGACAGTCCGAAATGTCGCGCGGGCGACAAGAATCGTCCCCGCCTCTGATCCACTCACGGTGCCGACGCGCTGGGTGAAGGTTGTCTTCGCGATTTTTTTGTTGCCCGCCTGTGCAATCCTCACGCAGACATTTTTCACTGCCTTCGCGCGCGCGGCTGTGACGCAACGGCTTTGGGCCGGTGAAGAATTTTGGTTCTTCACGTTAGGCGCGGTTCTGTGGCTCATCGCCTTCTTCGGTTTGCCACGCCCGATGCTCGTTTATGTTTTCGGACACGAGCTCACCCATGCACTTTGGATTTTGTTGATGGGCGGCCGCGTCAGCCGATTTCGTGTCGGTCGCGAAGGCGGACATGTGGTGACGAACCGAAACAATTTCTGGATCGCGCTCGCTCCCTATTTTTTCCCGCTCTACAGCATTCTCGCAATCGCCGCTTTTGGAGTGCTCAGCCTGTTTCTGAATATGCAGCCGTATGGACGGCTGCTCTATGCCGCGATCGGCGCGACCTGGGCATTTCATTTCACGTTCACCTGTTGGATGATCCCTAAGAGCCAGACGGACCTCAGCGATCACGGCACATTTTTCTCGCTTGTGGTCATCTACCTGATGAACCTGCTGCTGCTGAGCGTGCTGCTTGTGCTGGCCTCGCGGCAAATTACCTTTGTCGCGTTTGGCGCCGATTTGCTGACGAATATCAGCAACTTTGCCCAATGGATTATCGATCTTGGCGAACGCATCAGTCGCGGCGCGCATCATTAGTTGTAGCCACCGCCCTGTGGGCGGTCTCTGCTGCGGTACCGAAAGGCGGCGCACAGCGCCGTGGCTACAGATTTGTAATCACCGCAAACGGCGAGATCGACATCACATCGGCTATCGAAATTCGCCGGCTTTCGTGACGAAGCTCGCGGCAGGTGAGAAGTTCGTGCGCGTGCTCGAGCGAAAACGACTCGGGAAGATCCACAAGCGTATCTTTCCATCGCTCTCCAACCGGCGGAAAACCGATGCGCGAAGAAAGCCGCGGCGCGATCACGATAATCCATTCGTCATGCAATTGCCGCGCGAAACTAATGCAGCAATCGGCAAGGTTTCCGCTCGCCTTAAGCGGCAAATAATTTCCGCTCTGGAAGAGATCGGCATGTTCGCGGCGAAATTGGAGCACTCGCTGAGTCAAAAACATTTTGATCCGGCCATCCGGCCAACTTTGCAGAAGTTCTTCCGGTTTCGCTTTTGCGATGCTCGCGAGCATCTCGCGCCGATGTTTGTAATCGACCGGACGCCGATTATCCGGATCGACCAGCGAGAAGTCCCAAATCTCGTTGCCTTGATAAATGTCGGGCACGCCTGGTGAAGTTAATCTGAGCAAGGTTTGCGTGAGCGAATTGATCGCGCCAAGTCGCGCTATCTCTTCCACCACAGGAAGAAAATTCGGGAGAAATTTGTTCTTCGCTGACGTTTCCAGGATTTTCGCGACGAAGTCGCGCATCGCGCCGAGCCAATCTTCATTGGGTCGAATCCAGCTCGTGTTCAGCTTCGCCTCATTCAACGCTTTCGCCATGTAGGCTTGAATGCGCGCGACGTATTCCGCGCTGGGACTTTGCTCTGCTTGACTGTGCGTGTTCACCGGCCAGGTGCCGAGCAAAGTTTGATAGAGCAGATATTCCTCATTCGGGTCCGGCGCCTGCGCCTCGTCGATCGTTCGCTTCCATTTGCGATTCAGGAGACGCCAGCGTTGAATCGAGCGGCGCCAGAGTTGCGGTAATTCGGAAATCGCCACCATGCGCGCGCGCACATCTTCGCTGCGCTTGGTATCGTGCGTGGAAGTGGCCAGCAATGTCGCCGGCCAATTGCGTTGCCGATCCAGGTTGCGCTCATGAAACGCATCGAGGCCGATTCCAAATTGCTGCGGCTCGCCGCCCACTTCGTTGAGCGCAGCCAGCCGGTTGTAAATGTAAAACACGGTGTCCTCGAGTCCTTTGGCCATGATCGGCCCCGTGGCTTGCTGAAACTTGAGCACAAAATGCGTGTGCGCGGCGCTCGCGTCGTCATCGAGATTTTCCGGAAACCGGAAGAGCAAAATATCGCGCAGAAAATTAAAGACCGATTCTTCAAGTGCAGGATTCCGGCGCTTGGCCGCCGCGACGGCGCGCTCGACTACTTGTCGATCCTCGTCGCTCACCGGCCGTCCCGGCGCGAGGTAGGTTCGATAAACGGGAAAGCAGGCAATCGTCTCGCGAACGGCGCGCGCGAGCGCTTCGAGCGTGAAATCGCGATACCACCGATTTTGCTCGGAAAGCCGATCGACCATGTTGCCGAGAACATTGACGTCGTTGGCGAGCGCCAATCGCATCACAAGCAGCTTCTTGGCGTACGCGAGATGTCCGAAATGCAGCGAGTGACCTAGGAAACGATGGAATGTCTTTGTCATCTCCGTTTCGGCCGAAGAATCGATCAGCAGTTGAGTCACCTGATTCGCGAAATCGTAGCCGGTGGTGCCGTGCACCGGCCAATCTTTCCGCAGCCTCTCACCGCCGGTGAGAATTTTCTCGACGATCATGTAGACGGCGCGGCCATCCTTGGGCAACGCCATCCCCAGCGCCTCCGCGCACCGGCGCTGCAATTTTTCGAAATATTCCTGCGGTAAATAAAGACCATCCGGATGATCGATGCGTAATCCGGTGACCGCGCCGGCGCGGACAAGATCGAGCAGAAGTTTGTGCGCCTCATCAAAAACTTCCGGCAATTCCATCCGAATCGCGGCGAGATCATTGACGTCAAAAAACCGGCGATAATTAATTTCTTCCGCCGCAACCCGCCAGAACGCCAGCCGGTAGGATTGCGCGTTAAGCAACTCATCGAGCGCGTCAAAGCTGCGTGCGTCACCGGGTTTGCCGTTGATTTGCCGCAGCGCGTTTTCGATTGCCTGTTGCACCTCCGCCGCCTCCCCGCAGCGGCGTTCCAGACGGCGCTTGACGATTTCCTTCTCGCGGACGCGCTCCGCGATGCGCCGTGGATCGGTTTCAGTGTGCCTCGGCAAATACTCGAGCGCGGTCACGATGCTTTGGAGCTCCGCATAAAAATCTTGGTCCTTGTATTCGGCCAGATTTTGCAGCGCGATTTTCAAGATGTATCGATAAGTGCCCGGCGCGATCGGCAGCTTGCGATCGTGGTAGCTAAGATAAAAAGCGCCCTCCTCAAACCGGACGCGCAGCTCGCCCCGTTCGAGCACACGTCCGTATTGATCGCTCAAAATGGGCAGCAGAACTTTGTCGTGCAGATCCGACTTAAGCGGATGCCAGTCGATATCGAAGTAGGGCGCGTACATCGAGCTGGGCCCATTTTCAAGCACATCCATCCACCATTGATTGAGCGGCTCGGCGATGCCCATGTGGTTGGGGACGAAATCGAGCACCTGTCCCATCTGGTGCGCGTGCAACTCGGCCACCCACGCGTCATACTCCGCCCGCGAGCCGATCGCGGCGTTGAGCTTGTTGTGATCGGTAATCTCGTAGCCGTGCAAACTTTCTGCGCGCGCTTGAAAATAAGGCGACGCGTAGGCGTCGCTCACACCCAGTGCGTGCAAGTAGGGCACGATTTCGCGCGCCTGCGCAAAAGTAAACTGCCGATTAAATTGCAACCGGTACGTGCAGGTGGGAATCCGTGGGGAGTGTTTTTCTGTCATGTCGAACGACTATGGCAGTCCGGCTCGGACAAAGACATATTGCAAATGACGAAATCCGAATGACGAATGACGAATTGCAGAGTATCGATCGCGGCCCGGCCCGGCCATTCGTCATTTGGGCTTCGTCATTTTGCCTTTACATCTTTTCCGGCACTTTGATCCCGAGCAGATCGAGACCGCGTTGCAAAACTCGCCCGGAGAGATCGCACAATGCGAGCCGCGAACCGCGCGTCGGCTCTTCCGATTTCAAGACCGGGCACGCTTCGTAGAACGTGTGGAAACTGTTGGCCAGTTCGAACAAGTAGTTCGCCAGAATGTTCGGACGAAAATCATTCAGCACCTGCGGGACGACTTCCGCAAATTGGCAAAGGCGCTTGGCGAGGTTGATCTCCGCTGGCTCGGCGAGAACCAACTGGTCGATCGTTGTTTGTGTCTCACCGGCTTTGCGAAAGATTGACCGAATCCGCACGTAAGCGTTTTGCAAATACGGCGCGGTATTTCCTTGGAGCGACAACATTTTGTCCCAGGAAAAAACGTAATCGGTCATCCGGTATTGTGAGAGATCGGCGTACTTGATCGCGCCGATCCCAATCTTCTGCGCGATGTCGATCTTCTCCGCATCGCTCAAGTCCGGATTTTTTTCCTCGACAATTTTGCGCGCGCGCTCGCAAGCTTCATCGAGGAGATCGCGCAGCGGCACATTTTCGCCCGAACGGGTTTTCATCAACTTCCGATTTTCGCCCAAAATGCTGCCATGGGTGATGTGGCGGAAGTCGGCTTTGTAGCCTTCGCGCCGCGCGATCTCGAAGATTTGTTTGAAATGCAAAATCTGTGGCGCGCCAGTCACGATCCAGATCGTGTTGGCCTTTAAATCGTTGATGCGATAGTCGATTGTCGCGACGTCTGTGGTGGCGTAATTGTAGCCGCCATCGCGTTTCCGAATGATGCACGGCTTGTCTGCCAGCTCGGGAATATCGCGAAAGAAAACGCAGACCGCGCCTTCGCTGATTTCGGCGATGCCTGACTTGAGCAAGCGCTCAACCACGCCCGGCAGTCGATCGTTGTAAAAACTTTCGCCCCGCTGGATGTCGTAGTGGATATCGAGAAGTTCGTAGGCGCGCTCGAAATCTCCCATCGACAAATCGACGCACTGTTTCCAGATCGACAAATTTTCCGCGTCGCCTGATTGCATTTTGACCAATTCCTGGCGACACGCCTCGCGGACGCTGGGATCTTTTGTCGATCTTTCGTTGGTCTCTTTGTAGATGCGGACCAACTCGGCGATCGGATCGCGCTTGAGTGATTGTCGATCGAGCAGATTCTTCCAACCATAAATCACCATGCCGAACTGTGTGCCCCAATCGCCAATGTGATTGTCGCGGATGACTTCGTGGCCGAAGAATTGCGCGATGCGCGCCAGGGCGTCGCCGAGCACGGTGCTGCGGATGTGACCGACGTGCATCGGCTTCGCCACATTGGGCGAACCGAAGTCGATCACGATCCTTCTTGGCGATGCTGTCTTCGTAACACCGAGCCGTTCATCTTGCAGAAGCTGAGCCGCTTTCTCTGCGACAGCCTTGGCGCGCAACGTGAAATTGATGAAGCCCGCGCCCGCGACCGTGGGCGGTTCGCAAAGATCGCCAACATCGATTTGTCCCAGAATTTTCTCCGCGACCTTTCTCGGATTTTCTCCGCGTTGTTTTCCGAGGAGAAGCGCGGCGTTGGTTTGATAATCGCCGAAACGCGCGTCGCTTGCCGGCGTCAGCTCACCGGCGTTTGGCAACCCGGCCGCAGTGAGCGCATCAGCTAACTTTTTCGCGAGAAGCGTTTGGAACGTTTCCATGTGTTACGTCACAGAATTGTAGCCGTTTTGCTCTGCGACGCGAAGGTGGATCGGCCGCTCCGCGGCCGATGCTAAATAAATGCGGCTTCGCCGCCTGAATTAACACTGAGCTCGCCCCAGGACGAGTCCGTCCGACTGACGGACAAAGGACTGCTCGAATCCACCTACATCACCGCGCAACTCGGCTTATTTTTGCGGCCGGTCGCGAAAGATCGACAAAATTTCTTCGCTTGATTTCGCCTCCGCCAGACTCTCGCGGGTGGCGCGATCATTCAAAAACTTCGCGATTGAAGCCAGCGTGCGCAAATGGGTCTGAAATTGATTTTTCGGCACGATAAAAAGGACGACAAATTTTACCGGCGCATTATCGAGCGCGTCGAACTCAATGCCGGTGGTCGATCTTCCAAAGGCCGCGATCACTTCCTCGAGCCGGTCCGACGAACAATGCGGAATGGCAATGCCGAAGCCAATGCCGGTGCTCATCGTTTCTTCGCGCTGTTTGAGTGAGGCCAGAATGCTGTCGCGATCTGCGCTTTTGATTTTCCCCAAGCCTACGAGCAGATCGATCAACTCCACAATCGCCGGCCAACGCTCGGTCGCCTTCATCTCGGGGATGATTTGCTCGGCAGAGAGTAGGCTGGCCAACGACATGCAAAATCCCCGTGGGAGCGCAAGCTTAGCGTCCGCCTCCGGGTTGACAAGCGCGATTTGGCTGACAGCAATCGTCCGGGTTATTTGTCTTTACAGCGCATGCGACGAAAATCCTACGGACGGCTCACTTCCGCTCTGCTCCATGCAGGCTCCAATCCGTCCCTATCGTACGAATGAAAGATCACACCTTCACTCTCGGCATCGAGGAGGAGTTCGCGATTGTCGATCCAAAGACGCGCGAGCTGCGTTCGCACATTCAGGAGATTCTCGAAGGCGGGAAGGTCATGCTCAAAGAGCAGATCAAGCCGGAGATGCACCAATCGGTCGTCGAGCTCGGCACGCAAATCTGCCAGTCGATTGTCGAAGCCCGCGCCCACGTGACCGATTTGCGCAGCAAGCTGGCGGAACTCGCCGGCCGCAGCGGATTAAAGATTGCTTCCGTGGGCACACATCCGTTTTCCCACTGGCGCGATCAACTCATCACTCAAGGCGAGCGTTATCAAGAAATCGTCAAGGACATGCAGCAACTCGCGCGCGCGAATCTCATCTTCGGTTTGCACGTGCACGTCGGCATTCCCGATCGCGAAACCGCCATCCACGTGATGAATCAGGCGCGCTATTTTCTGCCGCACATCTACGCGCTCTCGGTCAACTCACCGTTTTGGGTCGGACAAAACACCGGCCTGAAAGGTTACCGGCTCAAAATCTTTGAACGCTTTCCGCGCACCGGCATTCCCGACGCGTTCGAATCGCTTTCCGAGTACGAAGATTACTGCAAGCTGCTGGTCAAAACCGGCTGCGTGGATAACGCCAAGAAGATCTGGTGGGACATCCGGCTCCATCCGTTTTTCGACACGCTGGAGGTGCGCGTGTGCGATGCGCAATCGCGCGTGGATGACACGCTCGCGATGGCGGCGCTGATTCAGGCCATTATCGCCAAGCTGCACAAATTGCAGTGGCAAAACATGAGCTTTCGCATTTATCGACGCCGTCTGATTGATGAAAATCGCTGGCGCGCCTCGCGCTATGGCATCGACGGCAAACTGATCGATTTCGGTAAGGAAACCGAAGTTGAAACGCGGGGTCTGCTAAATGAACTGCTTGAGTTTATTTCAACCGAGGTGAACGAGCTTGGCAGCAAAAATGAAATGGCGCACGTCGAGCGGATCATGCGCGAAGGCACTGGCGCGGATCGACAGCTGGTCGCTTGGGAACACACACGCAACATGAAAGGGGTTGTCGATCAAATCGTCGCGGAAACGTACGAGGGATTGAACGTGGAAGTCAGGCATGCCGGCTGATTTGGACTTTGGCGACGCGCGCACATCGTTCAAAAGTAGAGCGGCTGGCGGCTTCATCCCGTGTTGAAAATCAGCGATTGTTGAACTTCACTTTAGATTAAAGTCAGTTTGCCCGTGCCTGACTTCCGCGTAAAACTGAGCACTTCGAAATGCCTGATCGCCTGACCACCGACGCAATCGACGCCGAATTAGCACCCGGCGCGCGCAATGCCATCCAGGTTTGCCTTCGACTTCAACCACAGGAGCGGGTCACGATCATTACCGACGAGGCAACTAGCGAGATCGCGGCGGCATTACAAGCGGAAGTGGAAGAGGTCGGTTCAGAGCATGCGGTTTTCGTGTTGGAAAATTATGCGCGGAGACCCTTGGCCGCCATGCCTGAGATCATCCTCGACGATCTGGCGCGCTCGCAGGTCTCGATTTTTTGCGCCCAAACGCAGCCGGGCGAACTGACATCGCGGACGCAAATGACTGGCGTCGTAAACAAGCGCCACATCCGGCACGCGCACATGGTCAATATCACGCGCCAGATTATGCTCGAAGGGATGCGTGCTGATTTTCGGACCATTGACGCGCTTAGCCAGCGTCTGATCGAGCGCGCGCGACATGCCGAGCGCATAAAGTGCCGCACGCCGCACGGTACTGATTTCGAAGCTGAATTTTCGCCGAAACTGAAATGGTTGAAAACAAGCGGCATCATTACGGCGGAGAAATGGGGGAACCTGCCCGGCGGCGAAATCTTCACTGCGCCCGCGAACACCAACGGCACGTTCATCGTCGATGGTGTTGTCGGCGATTACTTGTGCCAAAAATATGGCGACCTGCACGACGCACCGCTTACGATCGCGGTTGAGAACAATCGCATCCGCCAGTTGCGTTCCAAGAACAACGAATTGCTAGAGGAGTTTCGCGCGTACACCAGCACGGACGAAAACAGCAATCGCGTCGGCGAATTCGCCATTGGCACCAACACCGCCTGCACCCACGTCATCGGCAACATTTTACAGGATGAAAAGATTCCCGGCGTTCATATCGCCTTCGGTCATCCTTATGCCGAGCACACCGGCGCGAATTGGGTTTCCAAAACCCACATTGACTGCGTCGGCCGCGATTTCGATATCTGGTTCGACGGCGAACAGGTGATGGAGCGCGGCAAGTTTCTGGTGTGAAAGGTAGGGATGCCACCTCCGGGGCGTCCGTAGAATTGATTTCGCTGGCGCGACCTACGCGAACGCGGGACAAATAAGCCGGGCGGCTCGGAGATCCGTCCCTACCCGACATGGATCCGCAACTGCGTTCCGCCTTTAACGCTGACTTCACGCCCGAGAAGTACGCCGCGTTCATGCGCTGCGTGAACGAAAGCACACGGTGCCCGGCGGATTTCCGCCTTTCGGAGACGCCAATTTTTCTGACGCGAGAGTTCACGAGCGAAGCCGTCTACGCCGCGAACCAAATCGCGGCGCAAACGCAAACGGCGGAGTTCGCGAAGCACGCCGCCTCAGCGATTCCGGCAGAGTTGGAAGTGCCGAATGAATCGTCGCATCCCGAATTTCTTATTGTTGATCTGGGTATCTGCGCGGAAGGAACCCGGCTCGTGCCGCGTCTGATCGAGCTGCAGGCATTTCCGAGCTTGTTCGGATTTCAGCTTTTGTTGCTCGGCTGCATGCGCAAAGCTTATCCGGCGATTCCGAGCAATTGGACGTCGTCCTTCGGCGGAATCAAGGACGAGGCTTACATCAACCTGTTGCGACGCACGATCGTGGCCGATGCCGATCCGGAAAATGTGATTCTGCTCGAGATCGAGCCGGAAAAACAAAAGACGCGGATCGATTTCGCCTGCACCGAAACACTGCTCGGCATCCGCGCGGTTTGCCTGACAAAAATCAAGAAACGCGGACGGGAGTTATTTTATCAGCGCGATGGACGCGAAGTGCGGATCGAGCGGATTTACAATCGCGTTATCTTCGATGAGTTGCTGAGGCGACCGGAGTTGGACATCGATTTTGGTTTTCAAGATGATCTCGATGTCACGTGGGTCGGTCATCCGAATTGGTATTTTCGGATCAGTAAACACTCGCTGCCGTTTTTGAAGACCGATTACACATCGCCCGCGTTTTTTGCGGATGAATTTCCGGTCGAAGAGGACATCGACAATTACGTCTTGAAGCCGCTCTATTCATTCGCCGGGCTCGGAGTGGACATGGAACCGAGCCGTGAAAAACTCTCGGGGCTCAAAAATCTGCGCGAATGGATTTTGCAGAAGAAAGTGGACTACGCCGCGTTCGTTCCGACTACCGACGGTCCGTACTCGAAAGCGGAAATCCGAATGATGTTTATCTGGCCGGAAAATGGTGAGCCTGCGCTCGTGAACAATCTTGTCCGGATGAGCCAGGGAAAAATGATGGGCGTCGATTTCAACAAAGATAAGACGTGGGTCGGCTCCAGCATCGCACTGCACGAGCAGTAACCGCCAATTACGCAGACGACGCGGATTATTCTGTAGGGGAAGCTGTTAGCTATCCCGTCGGGGCAGTGAACGCTTTCCCTACAGCCCATCTTTTTCGCGCGCCATGAGCTGCGCCACCTCCGTCGACGTGCGTACCGGCACGATCTCGAAATCCATCAAATCGCTCCAGTTTTCAATCCAGCGATCGAATAGAGCGACATTTTCGGTTTGCATCAATTGATAACAAATTTTGAAGTCTTGATCGATCCAACTGGAGATGTAATCCAGGCCTTCAGGCATCATGCGGCCTTTCTCGCGGAAGCGTTCGTAGATTTTCGGGGCTGCGCCCTCTTTGAAACGCTCGACCACCATGTAAAGCATGGCTTCTTCTGTAGTGGCGGGCGTGTCGCCCGCAATCCTTAATTCTGCAGCCGACACGGCTGCCGCCACAGCTACTTTAACTCTTCGTTCGTTTCAGCGAAGGCGTTGACCGCGAACTCCAAATCTTCGCGCGAATGGGCGGCGGAAACTTGGGTGCGAACGCGGGCGGTACCGTGCGGCACGACCGGGTAAAAGAAACCAATAACGTAAACGCCTTTCTCGAGCATGCGCGCCGCGAACTTTTGCGATTTAGCGGCGTCGCCAATCATGATCGGAACAATCGGATGCGTACCGGGCTTGATCGTTAGGCCGCGTTCGGTCAGCGCGGCGCGGAAATATTTGGTGTTCTCTTCGAGTTTGTCGCGCAACTCGGTGGATGCGCTCAGTAGTTCGAGCGCTTTCAACGATGCGGCGACAACCGGCGGCGCAATTGTGTTGGAAAATAAGTATGGACGCGAGCGTTGCCGCAAAAGATCGACAATCTCCTTGCGGCCACTGGTGAAGCCGCCGCTCGCGCCGCCGAGCGCCTTCCCGAGCGTGCCGGTAATAATGTCGATTTTGCCAATCACGTTTCGATACTCGTGCGTGCCGCGCCCTGTTTTCCCAAGAAATCCAGTGGCATGCGCATCGTCGATCATGGTCAGCGCGTCATATTTTTCGGCAAGATTGCAGATGCCTTTCAGGTTCGCGATTGTGCCGTCCATCGAAAAACAGCCGTCGGTCGCGATCAAACGAAAGCGTGCATCTTTCACGGCAATCAGTTGCGCTTCGAGATCGGACATGTCGCTGTGCTTGTAGCGAAAGCGTTGCGCTTTGCAGAGCCGGATGCCGTCGATAATGCTAGCGTGATTGAGTTCGTCACTGATCACGGCGTCTCTGTCGTTGAGCAGCGTTTCGAAGAGACCGCCATTCGCGTCGAAGCATGATGGATAAAGAATCGTGTCCTCGGTCCCGAGAAATTTCGTGAGTGCGGCTTCGAGTTCCTTATGAATGTCCTGCGTGCCGCAAATGAAACGGACACTCGCCATGCCGAAGCCGTGAGTGTCGAGCGCTTCCTTCGCGGCAGCGATGAGTGCCGGATGATCGGACAAGCCGAGATAATTGTTCGCGCACATGTTAAGCACGCGTTTGCCACCGGCGACTTCAATGTGCGCGCCCTGCGGGCTAGTGATGATGCGCTCCGTCTTGAAAAGGCCTTGCGACTTAATTTCATCGAGCATTTGCGAAACCTGCTTTTCGAATTCGGCGGACATAGAATCGACAGATTACACAGATTTCGGACAGCGGAAAAGGAACACAAAGCCGCAGAATGGAGCCGCTGGGAAAAACGAATCTGAAAACCAGGCGGTTAAAAAATAAACTTGCGGGGCCATGAATACCTGTTAATAACTTTCCCGCGGTCCCCCCTTGAACCACGCCGAGCTTCGCAACCTTGCCCTCGCCGTTCTCGCGGCGTTTATCGCAATCGTTCTGCTTACCGCCTGCGGGACGACCCGA
>Ga0193729_1000150_pt1 | contig 33019 bp, 27 predicted proteins | sample U1c2metaG_FD_143036 | JGI IMG/M metagenome (GOLD analysis project Ga0193729, IMG submission 143036) | Soil microbial communities from a riparian zone of the East river system, Colorado, United States - U1c2 | ecosystem: Environmental > Terrestrial > Soil > Riparian zone | place: USA: East River...
GTCCTCCACGACCGCAACCGGCGAGGAGCTCGAGGAGGCCAGCGCCGTGAATCCCGGCGGTGGCTCGAACACCGTGTCGCGGTGCGACATCCAGCATGTCTGCTCGCTCGGCATGCCGCGCAGCAGCACGCCCTCGTGCGACACGTGCAGGTCCGAGCGCCCGAACTCGCCGACCTCCGCCTCCTCCACGCGCCCGCCCAACTCGTGCACGAGCAGCTGCATGCCGTAGCAGATGCCCATCACCGGCACACCCAGCTCCAGCAGGCCGCTGTCCAGCCGCGGAGCCCCCTGCGCATACACCGACGCCGGCCCGCCCGAGAGGATGATGCCGCGCGGCTTGCGCCCAGCGATCTCCTCCAGCGCGACGCTGTGCGGCAACAACTCGCTGAACACGCCGCAGTCGCGCACTCGCCGCGCGATCAGCTGGCTGTACTGGCCGCCGTAGTCGATCACCACGACCTCTTCGCTGGCCGCGGCCAACTTGTCCCCCTGCTCGGCGACCGGCTGCGGCGCCGTGACAGCGGTATCAGTCATTGACGAGGGCGGCTGCCTTCCCGTTGGTGGCGCCCATGCCGACGCCCTGGTCGCGCTGCAGCGCCTTGCCCTCCGTCTGCAGAGCGGGCGCGATCACTACCTCGGCGCGATTGAACTCCGCGAGATCCTTGTGCCCGCACGTCGCCATCGACGTGCGCAGCCCGCCGAACAGGTTGAACGTGCCATCGTTCTCGCGCGCCGGGCCGACGAGGATCTCCTCGAGCGTGCCGTTCTGCGTCGTCGCGACCCGCGCGCCGCGCGGAAGGGTGGGATGGAATGTAGCCATGCCCCAGTGAAAGCCCCGGCCCGGGGCCTCGTATGCGCGCGCGAGCGGTGAGCCGATCATCACCGCGTCGGCGCCCAGCGCGATCGCCTTGGACACGTCGCCGCCGTTGCGCATGCCGCCGTCGGCGATCACCTGGGCGTACTCGCCGGTCTCCAGCATGTGCGTGGAGCGCGCGTGCGCGACATCGGCGATGGCCGTCGCCTGCGGCACGCCGATGCCGAGCACGCCGCGCGTCGTGCAAGCCGCTCCCGGCCCCACGCCGACGAGCACGCCCGCGGCGCCGGTGCGCATCAGGTGCAGGCCCGTGTGGTAGGAGGCGCAGCCGCCAACCACGACCGGCACGTCCAGCGACGGGATGAACTCCTTCAGGTTGAGCGGCTCGGAGACGGTCGAGACGTGTTCGCCGGAGACGACCGTGCCCTGGATCACCAGCACGTCGAGGCCGGCCTCCATCGCGACCTCGTGAAACTGCTGCACCCGCTGCGGGGTGAGCGAGCCCGCCACCACGACCTTCTGCTCCTTGATCTCGGCGATCCGCCGGGCGATCAGCTCGGGCTTGACCGGCTCTGAGTAGATCTCCTGCATCTCGCGCGTGGCGACGTCCTTAGGCAGCGACGCGATCCGCTCGAGCTGCTCCTCGGCATCCTCGTAGCGCGTGAAGATCCCCTCGAGGTTGAGCACCGCCAGGCCACCCAGGCCGCCGATGATGCCCGCGGTGCGCGGCGAGACCACGCCGTCCATCGCCGAGGCGAGCATCGGCAGCTCGAACTGATAGGGGCCCAGCTTCCAGGAGATGTCGATGTCGTCCGGGTCGCGCGTGCGCCTCGACGGGACGATCGCTATGTCGTCGAAGCCGTACGCCTGGCGGGCCTTCTTGCCGCGCCCGATCTCTATCTCCATCGCAGAATCCTCGCAGTCTCTCCGGACGGGAAGACCCCGCTCAGGGCGGGGCCAAAGGGGGGCCGGCTGCTCGCCGAGAGGGTGTTTTCGCGTACGTCGGCCAACTGAGTTTGAGCATAGCAACGGCGAACCCGGCGCGAGGCCCTTGGATATCCTCGACTTACATGAAGGACGCAACTCAGATGAGCTACGACCCGCACGCGATCGAGGCCCGCCGACAGGCGGCCTGGCGCGAGCGCGGTGCCGCGCGCACGCCACCGATCTCAGAGGATCGCCCGCACCTCTACATCAAGCCCTCCGCCCCCTTCACCTCGGGCAACGTGCACGTGGGCCACGTGCGCAGCTACTCGGTCGGCGACGCCTACGCGCGCTTCCGCCGCGCGCGTGGAGACGACGTCCTGTTCAACTTCGGCTTTGACGCCTTCGGCCTGCCCGCCGAGCTCGGCGCGATCGCGGGCGGCGTGCCGCCCAGCGCGTGGGTCGCGCGCTGCGCCGAGCACATGACGCGGCAGCTCGAGAGGCTCGGCTTCTCCTTTGACTGGGAGCGCACGTTCCTGAGCTCCGACTCGATCATGTACCGCTGGTCGCAGTGGCTGTTCCTGACGCTGCTGGAGGCCGGGCTGATCTATCGCGGCACGGGCAACGTCGACTGGTGCGACTCGTGCCAGACGACGCTCGCCACGATCCAGGTCGAGGACGGCCTGTGCTGGCGCTGTCACAATCCCGTGCGGCTCATCGAGCGGCCGGCCTGGTACCTGCGCATCAGCGCCTACGTTCCCGAGAACGACCGCCGCCTGGAGGAGCTCGAGAGGGGAGGGCGCTGGGACGATGTGGCCCTCGCCAGCCAGCGCTTCGTGCTCGGTCGTGTGGACGGCGTCGAGCTGGACCTGGCCGGCCCAGACGGCGCCAAGCTGACGGTCTTCACACCCCACCCCGACGCGATCGATGACGCGCGCTTCGTGTTGATCTCCCCGAAGCATCCCGAGATCGACGCCTGGACGGCCGACCCCGCGGTACGCGAGCGCCTCGAGGAACTGCGCTCCGGAGGCCTCGAGCGCAGCTCGCGCGACGCCGGCGCGACCGCGCTGATCGACACTGGACACCGGTTGGGCGCGACCGCGCGAGACGGCTCGCTGCCGCTGTTCGTCTCGCCGGCCGTCGACGGGCGCTTCGGCGCGACGGCGGTGTTGGGCATTCCCGAGCAGGACCGGACCGACGAGGTGATCGCCGAGCGATTGAGCGACCTGCCCGGGGACTCCAGCGCCGCGGACGCGGCGCGGCCGGACACCGCGCCGGGCTTGCCTGGCGGAGTTGGCGAGAGCGTGCAGCCGCGTCCAGCCGTGCGCTACAAGGCCGATGACTTCTCGATCTCCCGGCAGCGCTCGTGGGGGACGCCGATCCCGATCGTGTACTGCGAGACGCACGGCGCCGTGCCCGTGCCCGAGGAGCAGCTTCCGGTGCTGCTTCCGCTCGACATCACCCCCACGGGCGCCGGCAACCCGCTGGCCGAGCTGCGCGAGTTCGTGCAGACCACCTGTCCGCTGTGCGGCGGCCCGGCAGAGCGCGAGACCGACACGCTGGACGGCCACTTCGACGCGCTGTGGCTATGGATCCCCGCATGCGTGCCGCCCGAGTCGCGCGGCGAGCCGCTCAGCGACATCCTCGCGCTGGCGGACCTGCGCCACTGGCTGCCGTCCGAGCGCGTCGTGGCGGGCTCGGACAGCGGCAACTTCGTTTTCGACCAGCGGATCGTGACGAAGGCCCTGCGCGACATCGGCCCGCTCGCGTTCCTCGCCGACGGCGAGCCGTTCGACGGATGCCTGTTTCACGAGATGGTCATGAGCGACGGGCGCAAGATGAGCAAGCATCTGGGCAATGTCGTCGATCCCGACGAGCTCGTGGAGCGCTACGGCGCGGACACCGTCCGCCTGGCTGTCCTGTACGCCGCCCGCCCGCAGCGCACGCTCAACTGGAGCGACTCCGCCGTGCTGCGCGCGAACCGTTTCCTGACGCAGGTTTGGGAGTTCTCGCAGTCGCGACTGGCGCAGGCCGAGGCGCTGGCCTCCGGCGAGCAGCTCGCAGCGGACCAGGCGGCTGGCGACGACGAGCCTTTCAGAGACACGACCGAGCACCTGCGGCTCAAACTCCGTCAATGGTGCGAGAGGGGTGTCGAGAAGATCACCGAGGACATGGAGAGCCTCGAGATGCACAGCGCCGTGCGCAACATCATGCGGCTGTTCGACCGCATCAAGGACTTCGAGAAGCGCGTCGTCGCGCGCCAGGGGGCGCTCGGCCGGGCCGACAGCGACGCCTTGATCGAGGCGCTCTCGCTGCTCGCGCAACTGCTCGGGCCGATCGCGCCGCACCTCGCGGAGGAGCTGTGGATTGCCTTCGGAGGAGACGAGCACGGCGCTCAAACGCCGTGGCCGGGCGTATCGTTGAAGGTAGCCGCATGAGCCCGCAGACCATCGAGAGTCCCCGGCAGGGGTCCAGGCAGAAGACGCGCTCGTGCGCGACGGGCCTCGTCTGCCACCGCTGCGATAACAGCTACGCGCTCGAGTCGACCACCTTCTCGTGCCCGGACTGCGGCAAGGGGCTGGACGTCGTCTATGACTACGAGCTGGCCGCGAGCCATTTCAGGGACTTCCCCAGCTCCGAGCGGCCGCACAACATCTGGCACTTCGAGGAGCTGCTGCCGATCGTCGACGCGGGCGCGCAGGCGCGCGTCGGACAGCACGCCGGCTACACGCCGCTGATCCGCGCCGACCGGCTCGGTGCCGAGCTGGGCCTCTCGAACCTCTACCTGAAGGACGACTCCACCTCGCGGCCGAGCCTCTCCTACAAGGACCGCGTCGTCTCCATGTCGGTCGCCCGCCTGCTCGAGCGCGGCAAGACGGAGATCGGCTGCGTCTCGACCGGCAACGTCGGCACGGCCGTCGCCTCGCTCGCCGCAAAGGCCGGCGTCGACGCGTACGTCTTCTATCCCAATCGCCTGGAGGACATGAAGGCGCGTTCCTGCATGGCGCTCGGCGCGAAGGTCTGCCAGGTCGAGGGCAACTACGACGAAGCCAACCGGCGCTGCCGCGAGGTGGCCGAAGCGACGGGCATGGACTTCGCCAACATAACGCTGCGCCCGTTCTACGCCGAGGGCGCCAAGACGGCCGCCTTCGAGATCGTCGAGCAACTCGAGTGGGACGCACCCGACCACATCGTGACGGCCGCCGCCGGCGGCACGCTCTCCTCGCGCCTGCACAAGGGCCTCGGCGAGCTGCAGCTGCTTGGGCTCTCAGAGACCGACACCACGCGCATCCACATCGCCCAACCGAGCGGTTGCAACCCGATCGCCAGCGCGATCATCGCCGAGGAAGCAGAGGTCCACCCGGTCACGCCCGAGACGGCCGCCCACTCGCTCGCGATCGGCGCGCCGGGAGACGGCTACCTGGTGATCGACGCCGTGCTCAAACGCGGCGGCACCGGTGGGTTCGCAAGCGACCCGGAGATCTTCGCCGGCATCGACCTGCTCGCGTCCACGGAGGGGCTGCTGACCGAGCCGGCCGGCGGCACGACCGTTGCGGTTCTCGAGAAACTTGCGGGAACCGGTCGCTTCGCGCCCGACGACACGGTCGTTGCGATCATCACCGGCAACGGCCTGAAGACGCTCGACGACCATCCGCAGAAGCCGTGGCCGGCGAAGGTCGATTGCGAGCTAGACGCGATGCTCGAGGCGCTCGGAAACTTGAAGAGCGGCGAGACGCTCCTGCAGACCGCCCGCGAGCAGCTGCAGGCCTAGCTCGCCTTCGCCGAGCGACCAGGTGTGGCATAGCCCGCCCGCCGCCCGAACGCCCGCCGCGAAAATAGTAAAGTTGTGCCCGATGGCAGACGAGTTTCCGTCCGATCCGATGCTCGAGCTCACCGAGCGACGGCGCCGCGAGCGCATCGCCGTCGAAGAGGCCGGCGGCGGCCAGGCCGAGGGCTTCGAGCTCGCCGAGCAGGAACTGATCGAGCACGCCTCGCACGGCGACGAGCACGCGCCCGCACGGATCACGCAGGACGCTCCTCCCGAGGAGGAGCGGGCCGACACCGCTTACGGCGAAGCCGACTCAGAGCACGTCGACGACTGAGCGACCTGCCGCCGGCTCCCCGCTGCTAGAGGCTTGATGTGGGTTCAGCGTCCGTCATAGGCGGCGAGTGCACGTGGTGGACGACCGGTGAGGAAGTTGAGGTAGATGACGAGGGTGAGTGCGAGCAGTCGCCCGGCGATGCGCTTGGTGGAGCGCTTCGCGAGCTCACTTGCCCCCGAGGACTTCCAGACAGTCACTTTCCGAGGCAAGGGCAAGACACGCGTGCGCTCGCGGTTCGCCTTCCAGCGCATCACCGCCGCGCACCCGGTGACCCGCGATAACCAGGCGCCCCGCGAGGAGTGGCTGATCATCGAGTGGCCCGCCGGGCAGCAGACCCCCAGCGACTACTGGATATCGAACCTGTCCGCCGAGACCAAGCCCGCGCGTCTGGCTCGCCTGGCCAGGCTGCGCTGGATGATCGAGCTCGACTACCGCCAGCTCAAGGGGCAGCTCGGTCTTGACCACTACGAGGGACGCTCCTATCTCGGCTGGTATCACCACACCGCGCTCGTCACCACCGCCCACGCCTTCCTCACACTGGAGCGCCAGAACCCAAAAGCCCAGCGGCGAACCTCACGCTCCCCCAAGCGGTCCGCCTGCTCGAGCCCATCTTCGACTGCTGGGCCGGCCAATGCCACACCTGCCACCAGTCAATAGACCTCGCCAATCTGCCCCTACACCGCCCGCCACAGGACGAGTGAACAGACTGACAAAGTACTACTAGGTGAGGACATGGACGCGCTGGCGGGCTAGCGCGGGTCGTCAAGCGGCTCGTCAAACGGAGCCGGTGCGACAGGGTCGGGAGCATGCCGGCGGTCGGCAAGCGAAATGTGCAGCAGCTGGTCCGGCAGCCAAAGCACCCAGGCCAACCGAATGATCACGAACGCAAGGACACCGGCAGCAGGAGTCTCCAGGAACCAGGCGCCGACCCGCCCGGTGTCGATCACGATCAGCGCGGTGAAGACCACGGTCGCGAGCGCGAGCGCGTAGATGGCATACATGAAGACCACCCTGGTCTTTTGGAACTCCGGCTGATCGCGCAACCAAGTCATGCGCGGGCCCGCGCCCAGCACGAGCAGGATGGAGGTCGCTGTGATCGCGAAGCCCAGCAGCGCCGCGCACGACGCCGAGATCGAGATGTAGAGCGCCGAGCGCGCGCCGGTGCTGACGTGGGCGAGCAGCGAGCGCCCTTCGACAAGGTGCACGCGGTCAACGATGAGGAACACGCCCGCGGTCGCGACTGCGCCGACCAGCTCTCGCCCGATTGAAGGGTTCCCGTCGGACGTCGGCTGCGGGTCCGGGTCGCTCACCCCGCGTGCGAATCGCTTGGCAGATCTTTCTTGACGTCGTCGTAGGCGTCGAGTATCGCGGCGAACGCCGCGGGCGAGTCGAGAGCGCGGGAGCGCTTGCTCTCTCGGGGGATCGTCACGACTCGCTGGAGCGCGTCGTTGAGCAGGTTCAGCGGCTCGACGCGGTCAGACTGAGGGCTTACACCTTCGATTTCCAGGACGTCGAGCAGGTCTCCGGGATCGCGTTTTTCTTGGCGGAACTGGGTGAGCATGCCCTTGACCTTGCTCGTGAAGCCGTCGTCGAAGCCCTCTGCGCGAAGCGTCACCTCGGCGAAAACGCCGGCATCGAAGTTCGTCGCGACGTCAAGGACACCCTTCAGCCCGGCCTTTTTGACGAGTTCCTTGCTGACCATACTTGGCAGGAGCTTGACACGGAGAAGCCTGACGTCCTTGAATTTCAGAGCACGCTCGAGCATGTCGGCGCGGTAGAGGGGGTGAATGACGACGTCGAGGTTGCAGCGTTCGGTGAGGTAGTCCTGAAGCCGGCCGATCCTGGGGCCGTAGAAGAAGCTCTCGAAGCCGATGATGCCGTTGGGAAACAGCCGCAGGTGCACCGCCTCTGCGAGTCCCTCGGTGACCGCGAGTCCAAGGTCGCCGATGGTTCCGGTGCCCGAGTCGCGCGAGGGGAGGTTCGTGCGACGAATCCCGTATAGCTTGATGCTCTGGGGTGCTTTGTCGCTGTGGACCTCGGCGCAGGTGATGCGGTCTTCGCCTTCGTCGAGATAAAAGGTGGGCTGCCCAATATGACCCTTGATCGCCTTGACGATGGCTGGACGATCGAGTTTCCAGCCCTTCATCGGCGTCGCCGGCGCGACTCTGTAGAAGTAGATCTTTCGCTTCAGGTCTTCCGAGTAGGCCACTTTCGCGAGTCCTTTCGTCTCATTCCCGCCGGCGGAAGTATGCCCGTAGATCGAACTTGGACCGGTTCGGGGACGCTTCGGGCGGCGCATCGGCTCCGTCCTCGGCCGCTCTACGCGTCGCGGGGACGAGCCGAACCTGTGGGGCGGTTGCCGCGATCCCGGTGCCGTCTCGGCCGGTGAGCAGCTCCCGGATATCCAGCACGGTGATGGATCGGAAGTCCTCGAACTGCTCGACAGCACTGAGGAATACATCGAGTGTGAGCTTGCGCCGGGGAGCCGCGAAGCGGCCGGGGTCGGGCAGATGATGGAACGTCACCGACCCCTGCCCGTTGATGTAGCGAGACCCGAAGTCGACCCAGACGAGCGCATCAGCGGCGAGGTCGCGCTCCTTCAGCTCCTGGAAGCCGCTGACGCCGGAGGCCTTGACCTCGACAGTCAGGGCGCGTCCGTCGGGGCTGAACACCGATAAGTCGTTCGTAGCCCCGCCGTATGCGGCCGTCGTGCCTGCTCCGTAGAGCGTTCCGGCGAGAAGAGCCGTGAGACTCTCGCTGAACGCCGATGGAATCGGCGGTCGGCTGATGCGCCCGCGGGCGACGGGATGAGCCTCACAGAGTCCATCATGGTCACGGTAGGCGGCGATCAGCGCAGCATCGAGCGCGAGGAGCTGGTCGATCGAGAGGAGCGTTCTCGCGCGGCCTATTTGGGGTCTCGGTCCTGCGGGTGTCACCAAACTATGATCGGGCCCCCCGCGGACATCACCGAACTGGGCGCGGAGACCCCGGGGCGGCCCGCTGGGGAAATCAGCTGGGAAATCGGCGGCACATCCGGAGCCATTGGTATCGTCGAAGGCGTTGGCTTTGCAGGGTATTTCTCATGGGCCCGGCTGGACTCGAACCAGCGACCTACCGATTATGAGTGCAATCAGGGCTTTGCGGCTGTTTGCGGCTGCTCGCGGATTCGCTGCAAATCCGCCTCTTTTGCCGAATCGCCCTCGGCCCCATTTGCGGCTGCCTCCGGGTGTTGGATTGCCCCGCGGTTGCCCCAAGCGGCGCGCTAGATTGTCCGCGTGGCAATCTACGGCGACCCCTTGGAGGAGGACTTCTTGGTCGGGTCGTAGACCGGCAGGTCGCTCGCGTTGTAGTAGCCCATCACCATCCCCGGGTCGGGGTTGGGAACCTTCCGTTGGGCGAGCGTCTGAGCGAAGCTCGCGGCGAAGCCGTCCATCTTCCCTCCGTTGATCTGGATGTCCGCCGCCGCGCTCGAATGGTCGGGGTCCCACAGTGAGGGTTCGGGATCGTCGACGCCGTCAGGTGCGCCACCGGGTAGGAGTGGCGACCCGCCTCGTTCGCCATGCCGCTCGTCAACCCGTCGACGTCGGCACGGCCCGCCTCGAGCGACAGGTAGCCGAGCATGTGGTCGAAGGAGCGGTTCTCGAGCATCACCACGACGATGTGCTCGACCTTTGCGAGGTTCTCGGCTGCAGGGTCGGCTTGCATCGGGTATCCCTTCATCCGTCGGTTGTGTGCGTGGCCGCGTGACGTTGGCGGGCACGCCGGGAAACGCGTCTACAGAACGCTTGCGTCGCCCCCGTGCGGGTCGACGCTGTCAGTGGGTTGCTGCGCCACCCTGGGTTTTCTTATCGTCTACTGCACCCTGGTGTCCACGGTCTCCGGCCCCGCTGCCACCGTTGGCCTGCGCCGCGCCACCTTTGTCCGGTGGAGGCTGGGGCGCTTTCTGTGCGGGCACGCCCTTGAGCGGATCGTTCGTGGGGCGCGCGGCAGCGGTGGCCTCGTTCACTTTGTTGTCGAGGAAGCGAAGCAGGATCTCTGGCGCGGCGCCGAAGAGGACGGCGTAGCCCAGTAGCCCGGTTCTGCTCTGAGGGACGATCGAGTTGAGTAGCTGGCTCTGAAGCAGGATCGCCCCGACGAGGCCTGCTGCCGCGCCTGCCGGCACCCTCACCAGTGCCTGCCACAGCGGGAGCGCGACAGGCCCGGAGTAGACCTTCAAGCGGATCAGCGCGAACAGCGCCATTAGGAGGCCGCCGATCGCCCCCGCCGCCTCTAGGTGGGCGACGTCCGCACCATGCCTCGCAGTGGAGTGCGCCTCCGGTATGTAGAGGAACTCGGAGTTGCGCGAGTGTGCGACTGCAACCAGGATGAGCCCTGCTGTGACTATCGCGCTGATCATCAGCAGCCAGTTGCGGTAGTTGCGGATGTTGCTGTACGCCGCGTCTGACGTCGAGTCAATTGCTGACTTGATTGCGCGGATGCACTCGCGTTGCTCCGGGCCTATCTCCGCTGTTTCGAGCTGCTGCAGTGCGCGGGTGTACTCCTCGACACGTCCGTCGCCGGCGAGGGTTGAGGAGAGCCCGGCGCGAAGATCCGACAGGCGCGCCTTGATCGTCTTGACCGGCAGGATCATCTGCAGGGCCGCTTCGGCGCGGTGCAGCGCGCCCCAGGCGGTCTCGACATCTGAGCCTGACGCCCATCGTCGCAGCCACGTCCACGAAAGCAGACATGGCACATCGGCAGCGACGTTCGCGGCCTGTTTGATATTCCGCTCGGCGATCGCGTAGTCCGGCACGTCCGCCCATGAGGAGCGGGGAGGCGGGTCGTGTCCGCGGATCCGCTCGAGTTCGCCTTGAAGGTCGTCTACTCGCGCCTGGACCTGAGCTCTCCAGGTCACGTCCTGCGTCATGGTTTGTAGGGGGGCGTGACGGGCGTTTCGGGCGCCGGTATCGCGACGTTTATGACGTCGCTGAGCGTGAACCGGCCCGCGACAGCGGAGGGCAGTGTCGGCTTCCAATTGGGCTGGACGCTCAGGTATGACAGCGGGTCTCCCGCGAGAAGCCCGATGAGCACCTCGGCGACGATCCTGCCACCGACCGGGCCCAGATGGCTTGATTCGCCGAGCTGCTCGGCCTCCTTGAGGATGTAGAACCAAAGCGGGGCGTTGCCCCGCAGGGCGGCCTGTGTCGGCTCGTCCAGTGTCAGGCCGCCGAGGAGCGGTTCGTCAGAGAGCGGCTCGATTCCCATCGCACGCGCCACATCCTGGCCGTTTGGAAGGCCCATGCGTAGTCCACGGATCAGGTTTCGGACGGCGAGGATCTGGGCGATGCTCGGCTCAAAACCCGCGACGAGGAGCTCCGGTTCTGCCGTGGCGTTCGGCAGCGCGCCCAGCGGATGCGACAGTTGCGCGTCGAGTTTATAGCTCGGCTGCGGCAGGTTTGCAGCGGTCTGGCCGTGAATCCCAGGTAGGAAGAACTTCCAGTCCACCCCCCAATCTGTCGGCAGGGGGCGGAAACCGTTTAGGGACTGTCGTTCTGCACCGCGCTGGCTGAACAGGGGTATGCGACTCGCACCCTGCACGGGCGGATCCGTTTTCGCGACGTCGTTGATGAGGTAGCTTGGCCGCGCGATCGAGTGGCCGAAGCGGTAGGCCGCCACCGAGAACTACGGCTGCTCGCGCCAGTGGTAGAACCGCAGCCGGTGATCAGCGAGGGTTACCTGTGCCCCGCCGGGAATGACGTAGGAGCTTGGCGTCAGGATGTCGTCGATGACCTCCTGTGCGACGAGGCGGCGAAGGTAATCATGGATCACGACCCACTGGTAGTGCCAGCGGACGGTTTGCTGGGCGAGCTTGAAGACGCCGTCTTTGCCGAGGCCGGTGTTCGCCGGGCCGACGATGTCGACGACGGCGTTGTGGAAGCGGATGAACGCGACCTGCAGCTGCGAGACGATCAGGTTCTCGTCGTTTCGCGGGTCGCCGATGATGGCACGGGCGTTGGCGGCGCGCGGAAGGTCGGGGCCTTCCCGCGCGGGATCCTCGGAAACCTTGGTGCCAAGCGCGAGGTGAACGCCGTCGGTGTAGAGGTACGGCTGGTCCGCCGGGCCACGCCCGTACAGCGAGTCAACGTCTAGGCGCGGGGTGCGGAAATCAGTGAGGGCGTCCGGGTCGTTCTGGCGCGTCAGGCTCGAGACCGGATCGAAGGTGATGTCGTGGTCGACGAACTGGCCGAAGTACGTGTAGCCCGCCGGGAGCCGTAGTTCTCCGTCGAGCTGAGTGACGTTCTCGTCCTCGTCCGGGGTGCCGAGGGACTTGTCGAGCTCCCCGTTCTCTAACGGCTGGATCATCGCTTCGCCGAGCTTCACCAGCGCCGCCTCGGCCGGCTCGTATACCGGCAGGTTGCGGAACATCCGCCCGAAACGGCCGCTGAACGCGGTCGATGACGGTGTCGATGCCAACCCGCGCGGCGGTGAAGTGCCGTGGAAGGACTCTCCCGTAGGCGTCGTCAAAACGGTCATCGCGCATCCCCTTCCCCATCTCTGCAGTTCTTATTGACTGCGCAGTTCTAGCATTTTGGACTCGTACCCCTCCGAGGACACGTAGCGTCGTACCGGGGCCGGATTTAAGTTCTGCTCCCACGCTCTGGCACGCAGAAGGGATCGGTTTGGCCCGTGAGGCTCATCGTCGCCGACTTGCTGCGGCGCTGGTCCGCATGGGGCCTCGGGGACTCGGCCTGCAATCGCTCGGCCGGGTCTGCCTGGAGATGTCGTTGTAGATCTGGACTGCTGTCCTCCTCGTGATCACTCCGACGGTCCCGACCGGAGGGGCACCAGAGGGGCGGGTGCTCTCCGCGGCACGGGATGAAGGGGAGGTCTAGCACATCGGAAAGATGCGTGTTAGCAGGGAGATTCGATTTGGTCGCACGGATTACCCTGGGACACTCGGACCGATCCAGTGAGGAACCGGAGAAACTCCTGCATGTGGGGAAAGTCGAAATCGGAGGACGCTTGCCGCGCGGCCGAAGATAAAAGTTCCCTAAAGATGCCTGCTAGACGAGCTTTGCGTAGCTTCGGGCGAGCAGCGCCGCGCTCACGACGGCGGGGGCAGCGCGTTCCACCGCTGCGGCTCGTTGAGGTCTGTGCCAGGTGCGGGGTGCTCTGGCCGCGCCCGACGCGATTCCAGCGCCCGGCAAGCATCGCCACCGACGCCAGGTCGCGGGCGGCAGGGGTCAGCTCGTATAGGGAGACCTGTCCCCGCTCGCGCCGTTCGAGCAGCCCCCGCGAGGGCCAGATCGCCCCCGGCCCCTGGGCTTGACGTGCAGCTTGAAGTAACAGCGAGACCGGCCGCGAGCACTAGTCGCTCGACGTGGCGGCCAACTCGCTCCTGGTCGCGAGCGCTCTGGCGATGGTCAACGAGAACGACCTCCTGGTCGATGATCGGCCCGTCGTCGAGCCGCTCGGTGACATAGTGCGCCGTCGCCCCGATCGGCACGCGGCCCCTGCACAAGTCGGGAGCCTGGATCGAAGGTGCGTTGCCGAGCTGCACCGGGGTGGTCATAGGGCCGCCCCTCCGCCGTGCGGCGGCCGGCGTACAGGATGCTCAGCACGAACAGGACGTTCAGGAGCCCCCAGCTCCCGAGCCCATAACCGAGTGATGACACCTTCAAGCTCGCTTCGCTCGTCCGTACGGGGCGGTTGACAGTGGCGCGATCCGTGGTAGGGCGGCGCCGCAGCCGAGGGAAGAGGCTGCGGCGCCGTGCCGGGCTCGGTTAGTCGAGGGATGGGAACCCGGCCTTCTTCGAGCGCGCCGCAAGGGGCGACGGCGACGCTCGAGCAAGCCCCGATCAGCATCTCTTGGTGTTGTCTGCATCACTTCCCCGTCTCTCGCCAGCGACCACCCGCTCCATTCCACCGGGAATCTCGGTCTCCATCGCTGCTGCGTCCGCGACGGCCGAGGTAGGAGGTGCCGTGACCGGATGAGGGCAGGCCACGGCACCCCGTGAGAGCCAGGCAGTGGATCGTTGCGAGGGCTCTCCCTCGAGCACCACCGGGGAGGGATTGGAGTGGCGCTCAGAGACGCCCATGGATTCGATCACCTGGTGACATCCGCCCGACCTTCGCGAGCCGACTGGGACTCCCCGTCGCGTCGCGCGACGAGGAGCCCCATGTTGGCTAGAAAAGGTATTTCGGTACTGCTATTCGCTTGCTTTTACGGCTTCTGCGTTTGCCTCTTCCAGCTTGCCGGTGAGGATGGCCGTGTTGTGCCCCGCCGCCGCCGGCACGCCGAAAAGCGCATTGACCAGTGGATCGACGAAGGACGAGAAGCGCCCACCGCAGCCGGTGGCTCCCGGCGCCGAGAACGCGTTGTCCACGAGCGAGCCGCCGTTGAGGACGACGATGTTGAATTCGTCTTTGAATTCAACCGAGCCTCTGTTGCCTTTGATCGGTTTGTTCGGTTCGGGCGGACTCGTCGTACCTGTCGTGAGGTTGAGGACTATCGGATTGGATTCCGAGCCCACGTAACAGTTGCTACCAAGGAACACGTTGCTCAGCTTGACCTTCAACGGCAGCGACAGCGCAACCCCGGTTTCGGCAAGCAGATTGTTCGTGTTGATGCCGATGTCGCTCGCAGGCCTCGCGAGTTCGGCCGTCTCCGTAACGCCAGTCAACCCGTTGTTGATCATTTCTTCGAAGCGTTCTTTCGCTTCTTTGGGCCACGAGTTGGGCGCTTTGACCCCGAACAGGCCACCGGGTACGTTGAGCGCGGTTTTGGACAGCGTGTTGCCGTCTTCCGCGCCGACGAAGGTGAGTGCGCCCGTTTCTGGGTTTTCGATCGTCCCGCCCTGAAGCGTGATCGTTTTGTTGATCGGCACCGTCTTTTTGCCGACCGTGAATTCGCCGCTCGTCGTATCCGCAACTAGACAACTTGTCACGCTGGGATTACTCAGCGGACAATCCGCAAACGGAGCAAAATCCCCTTTGGGATGATGTTCGACAGCCAACGCCGGTGAAGCGACCGCCAACGGCACTATCAACGCAGCCACAACGACAAGCGCGTGCCTGCAAATACCTAGTATGCGACGTTTATGACTCATGAATGTTAAGCCTCCTTAAGGCTCATTTAATGCTGCTGTTTTGCTTTTTCTGCCTCAACCTTGGCCAAGGCGTACTGCTGCCGGGGCCTGTCTTCTGCACGCGGCGCGCTTATCCCCTCGGCTTCTTGGGTCCTGCCCTGTTTGTCATTGTTGAATCTCCTTCTCTCGGGTCTCTCTCGGATATCCGCCGGTTGGAGTTAGAGCTTCAGGGTCGTGGTGCTGGTCGACGTCTTCGAGCCGCTCTTCAGCCTTACCTTGATCTTGAGTTTCCTGTGATGCCTGCGCGCAGTGAGCCCTGTCTTCGACAGCGCAACTTTGATCTCGTGCGAGCCCACGCTCAGGTTCTTCCGGTACCGCTTCAGGCCGGAGCTTGAGATGGTCACCGTGCCCTTTTCCGTCAGGATGAAGGTCAGCACCACGCTCTTACGGGAGAGCTTGCGCTTGCTTATCGTGACCGCCCTGCAGCCCGTTACGGCGATCTTCGTGGTCTGGGTGACCTGCGCACCGTTCTGCCCCACGATCGTCGTCGGCATGACGAGACTCTGCGCGCACAGGCTTCCGTTGGCGGCGAGCGCCGAGTGCGGACCCTCCGGCAGGACCGTTTCGAACGAGCTGATCGGGGCGTCGGGGACCGTTTCGAAGCGCGAGTAGGTGATGCCTTTTTTGATGTCCGTCTTGCCATCGAGGATGATCTGGACGCCCTGGCCCTGCAGCACGAACTCGACATCGGGGAATGCGGCGGCCCCGTGAGAGACCAGGTACGCCGGGCCGGTCAACGGCACGCTCAACACCCGCGTGACAGCGGTCGCCGTACCGATGTTCGACCCTTCGGGGCAACCTGCCGGGTTGGCGTTGAACTGCGCTTCGGTGCACGCTTTCTGCAGCGTTGTCAAGCGCGAGGGGAGCACCAGAGGCAACTGTAGGTCGACCTTGTGGATGTTCGCTTCACCCGGCTTCTGCGCGACCCTCACGAGCAGGGAAGCACCGTTGGCTTTACTGGTCTTCGCCTGCGTCGAGGCCGTGAATGATGGTTTGAACGGCAGGCCCGCGCAGCCCGTGACAGCGAACGGGCTGGAAACGGCCGCCGAAGCGCCCTGCGCCGCGGTGATCGTGCCGACGATCTGCTGGGCAGAGCAGTTGGTCGGGTTGAACGTGAACCCCCCCGGCCGGTTGACTTCGACACTGACCGTGCGCAACCGGAACGGCACACCGTCCTTGGACTGCGGCAGCGGATTGCTTACGACCGTGACCGTGGCGGTGTTCGGGTCGATGTGGATCGACGCGCGCACGACGACGTTGCCGAGGTTGAACGGTCCCGCGACCGCGGGGACGACGATCGACAGGCCGAACGGCTGACCCCTGTAGCCCGTCGTCAGGTATACGCGCCCTCCCGAGACGTACAGGGGATGTTCCCCGGGACCCGCGAGGACGCTCGCTGTCCCGAGCTGGGATTCAGGACCGCACGTGCCCGCGTTCGCCTGTTCTTCCCCGCACAGCGGGACGCCGGCGATCTTGCCCAGCAACCCCGGGGGCAACGTCACGCTGAGACCCGCGAGGTCCTGTTCGCGATCGTTGCGCGAGAACGACAACGCGAACGGGCTGTAGGCGCCCGCCACGGGACTGGTCGTACCCGCTGTGAACGACGGGGCGAACGGGCTGCCCGTACAACCCCCGATCCCAAACGAATTGGACGACGACACGGGTGTTTCCGACGCCCACGACGTGAGCGCGCTCGTCGTCGTGACCGTCCCGCAGGTCTGCGGGTTCGCCAGCGGCGCACGTGACCCACCGTGGAAGTGCAGCTTCAGGTGGTTAAACGGGAGCTGGGGGTTTTCCTTGAACGTGCCGGTCAACCGGCCCGTCGTCGGGTTCGCCGACACGATGCCCGGGAGCTTGATCACGACCCCGGAGCCTTGCGCGTCGATGTAGAGCCGATACAGTTCGCCGTTCGTCGCGCTTGCTTCCGTGCACACGGGCTGGCCCTCGCCACCGCACTTCGGTTGCGCCAGATAGACATGGCCCGTGAGCGGCTTTTCAAGCAGCGGCGTCGTGATTTCGACCGTACCCAGCGTCGAGGCCGCGGGGCAGTGCCCGGCCATGATGTGCGAAAGGCCGTCGGCCCCGATTTCTTCGCCTTCGCCGGCTTCGTCGGGGTGGCGCCCTTCGTCGTCGGCGATGTCGATCCCGTGGGGACCGTGTTCCGCGCAGCCTTCGAGGCCGTCGGCGGCCGACGGCGAGACTGACACGCCTTCGGGCAGCGTCAACGTCGCGTCCTTCAGATCAGGCGTCGCCGTCTGTTCGAACAGCGATTTCTGCGGGACTTCCAGGTTCACGTCGTACGCCGAGGGCTCATCCGCCTGGGTCGAGCCTTCTTCGCCAGATGGGCTCGGCGCCATTTCCAGTTTCGGTTCGAACTGCAGCAGGTTGCATTCGGTCAGCTGGGGGTAGGTGGTCGCTTCTTCGGAGACCCAGTGGCCAGGGTGTTCCCACGAGTCCGCTTCGACCTTGGCTTTCAATGGCCCTTCCGAGCAGTCAGCCGGGTTTGTCAGGAACGCCGTTTCCCCGCTCGCGCCATCCAGCTTGTTGGGGTTGCCGAAGAACGCCAACGACACTCCTACGAGATTGACCACAGTCGGGACACCCGGGGCCGCGACCCGCAGTCGGTAGCCCGAGCGGTTGTGCACCACGCTCGCGTACAAGTTGACAGCGTTGCCATCGTAGGCGAACGAGAACTGCGCCGGGTAGCCCGTCTCGGGCGTCATATTGAAGATAGGCGTTGTCGTGGCAGGCGTGTTCCGTTTCCTAGATAGTGAAGTGCGAATAGAGCCGGCCCCGTCGAACGCGACCACCCCCACCTCGCTCTTTGCCGCCGCACAGATGGCTTCGAATTCTCCTGATTCCAGCGCGGTTTCCAAGCTGGCATTCCCATCGTACAGCGGACACCGCGGGGTGGCCAGTGGATCGCCGAGGAAACCCGCCGGCAGCTCGACCACCACGTCCTTGACTTGTTCAACCGGCGCAACTGGGTTGGTACCGCTGCCCGTGCTCGGCGGAGTAAAGGCGTCGGGAAGGTCGATACTAGTCACCACCGTGCTCGGGTGGCCCCCGGGCTCGCGCGACGCGGTCCCGTTCGCGCTCAACGCTTCGAAGCTGAAATCGGACACCCTGAACGGCGGAGCCACCGCACCCACCTCGGTTTCCTCGCTCGTCGAGGCGCGCGGGGTGGTCGCCGTCACTCCCCCTTCGACCGTCGCTTCGTTCTTCAACGTACCCGATGTTTCCGTTTCGCCCGGCGCCGTGACGGGGATTTCGATGGGCGGCGCGTAGGCGCCCGCAGGGACAGATTCCGCCAGCGTGCACACCACTCTTTTGACCTCTGTCGTCGTTCCCGAGCAGCTCCATGTTTCACCTCCTGGGCCTTCTTCACTTCCCGGTGCGCGACCTGGTTCGTTGAAGCCCGTAGTGGTGATACCCGCGGGGAGTTCGTCAGTCACTGTAATCGGCGCGCTCGATTCGCTGTCGCCCGTATTCAGGACGACGAGCTCATAGCGGTCGCACTTGACCTGGCTGCTTTTACATTCCGTCGAGTCAGCTGGATAGAAGTGCGTCGGGTCCGCGATCGAATGAACCGTCCAGCCTACCGTCGCAAGTGCAGGCGCTGCCGAGATCAGCAGGGCCAGACCCAGGACAGCCGCAATCGTCAGCGAGGTCCGGCTCTTCGATCGGAGCATCACCTGGTCCTCCGATCGCTCTTGGTGGCATTGGACTTGCCGGCGTGCTTCCCGTACTTCCTCTTGGCCTTCGCTTTGCACGCGGCTCGCTTCCTGCGTGGCTTCTTCCTACACGCCTTCAATGCGTTGGCGAGCTTCTGCACACGCGTCAACGACTTCGGCTTGGTCACTTTCGCCTTCGGCGGGGGTTTCGCTTCCATGGGTGGGGTGAGGTTCCCGCCGCCAACGGTCGACGAACTCGCCGGTCGGCTGAACAATGGCGCCGCCGATGGGCCGCCAAGGCACGCTTCGCCTTCACACCCCACGGGCGAGACCGGCGCCGGGAACCCCCCGTCCACACGCGCGTCATAAACATCCAGTTGCGTGTCGCTGTCCTGCGCGATCAGCGGGTCACCCGAACGGAAGAACACGTCATCACCCAACGCGTCCGTCCCATACAGGCCCACCCCGGAAGATTCGTCGCCGCTAAGCGTGAGATCACGCCCATCGGAGATCAGGTACACGTTACCAGCGCCGACCGAGCCCCCAATGCCGACCGTGCTGTGGTACTCATAGACATTGCGGGCAAGGATTTGTCTTTCTTCGTATGTATTGATCACATGGTTGTTCGTGAACTGCGCCCGCGGCGTCAGACCATCGCTGCTCGTGAAGAACACGTACGAACCATCGCTCGACACTGCCAGACTGGACTCAGCGCTCGTCGGCGCGCTGTTTAGTGAGTAGCCCGGTGCCGGTATTTCTGCGGCGTCCACTTCCGTGTTCCCATTGCAGTTATAGCCTTCTTCCGACACGTGAGTCGTGGGACATTCATAGCCCCCGGGTGACTTGTGGCCGACCGACACACGCACTAGCTTTTCCTGTAGAGCGTCGTACTCAAAGACTTGTTCCACCGTGCTCGAATCATCCGGTGTGAGATCGCCTTCGCTCTCGAACGCCAAGAACCGGCCATCCGGTGTGGTCTGAACCGGTCTGGAATCGCCTTCGCTCCAGTCTTTGCCGTCAAACGTACCGAGAGTCGCAATGAACGCAGTATGCCCTTGCGCATAGCGGCTAGGGCTACGCTCGAATACATACAGGTTAGGCTTGCCTTCTTGCGGTTCCCTCTGTTCAGCGTTCCTCCCCACTAGCTTCCCTTGCGCGACGAAGTACACATGCGAACCGTTGTCCGACACCCGCGCCACGCCCTGCACTTCGGGGTTCGGGGAGCCCGTTGAGACAAGCACCACCTTCCTCCCCGCCGGATTGTTGAGGTCATACTCGTAGAGATTGTCGCCCGTCTGTCCCGGCAGCAGTTCCTGCGCTGTCGTGAAGAACACCTTCGACCCATCCGCCGAGGCGCCCTGGAATGCAGCCGCGCTTCTGGATGCGGTAGAGCATTCTGCGCATTGCGATGAAGTCGGCTCCGAGATCGCCACAGTTTCAGACCCATCGAGCCGCGCATAGAGTTCATTGACGGCCGGCTGAGTGCCACCGGGGCATTCCGCGGCAGATTTGTGTTCAGCGGTGAAGTACACCGTCGCGCCACTTGTGGAAACCGCGTTGTACGTATCGTTGGAGTGTTCGGCTCCCAACACCGTGCCACACTGGCTGATCAGGGTATGGTCGCCCGCGCTGCCGGCGACGCCAACCAGAGCCGGTTCTGAACTGCCGATGCCGCTGTACTCGTAGAGGCTGCTGGGCGCTGTAGTTTCGTTCGTAGTGTCGAAGGACCAGTACTTGCCTCGGGTGGCGATGGTGAAGAGTACGTGGGAGAGGTCGCCCGACGCACCTGCGAATTGTGCTTCCCCTTCAAGACCATCGTAATAGCCGGCCGTTGGGCCCGACGCTACCGAGGGCGATACCATGGGCCCTACCTTCACAAACGACCCGTCCTGTTCGCGCAGATAGAGATCCTGCGCATAGATCGACTGCGACGGTTCGCGCAACGCCCACACGCTCCTTGTGAGATCTGTACTCGGCACAACGAGCTTCTGAAAGGGAAACCGTGCCGGGCTGGGCGCGATCGGGGACGCCACCCACCCTGACCCCCCGCGCGTGAGCTCATAGAACGCGCCGAAGCCGGTGTCGCTGGCGGAACCCGCGAACGCGCCGATCGACTGGCCGATCACGCGAGACCCATCCCTAGAGATCGCCACCAGTCCAGCGCTTGAGATTGCGGTGACGCCCGCGATGGGGTACCCCCCCTTGAACGGAGGGCTAACGAGCTCAAAACCCCGGCACTCGGGCGACTGGGCCCCTTCTGCGGGAAAGCCGAGAAGCCCGGCCTGTTCGGTGAGCACGCTCGCGTTTGGACAGGCCTCCGCCGCCCAGGCCTGAACTCGCATACCCGCGAGGCCCACCACGACACAGGCTAGGACGACCGCGAACCCGGCCGCCAGGATCGTGCCATGCGTGTGCGTCCTCATCCCCGCTCCATACTCGCCGCTACCCTCACACATTTCAGATAACTTCCTCCCACTCGACATCGGTGTGGGGCCCCAGCCGCGACCCCACACCCGACGCCCTTATTTACCTAGGTACGCTACGTACGCCAACTGAACGCCCAGTCATTTATGCGCCCTGAACGCCCATCCGTTTTCTAGTTCCTGTTCGTCGAGGCCTTCCAATTTCGATTCGATCCCGCTCACCGTAAGGGTGCCTTCTCCTGCGAAGCGCAGGTTTTCGCCTTCGACTTTACCGACGGCGGTCCCTTTGACTTCATTTTTCACCGGAAGCACACCACATTTTTCTTCTGCTTTGCCATTTTTTTCTTTTTTTCCAATTTCTATCGTGACAAAGAGCGTTCCGGCGTTGGGACTGACCCTGTCCTTAATGACGCCACCTTCTTCGAACAGTTCGGTTTTTAGCGGGGGCGGCACCACAATCGTGCCGTTTGGTGCGCCAGCCGTTTTGACGACAGCACATCCAACGATGTTGATCGTGCACCCGGTGTATTCGAGTTCAGTTACTTCATCGGTGCCCGGTGCCCCGCCTTTGATGTTTCCTTTATCTTTCACTGCCGTGCACGTAATTATGATTTGCGGGCTCGTGTTCAGTATGAGTTTCTGTGCTCCGCCTTTGGATTTGACGGCGTATGATTTACCTGCTTCGAGTTTCTTCCATTCCCATTCTCGTTCCGAGAGCGGTTTTACTTGTGTATTGCATCTGTGATTATCGAATTTGGCGGGTGGTTCTGTCGTTGGCCCTACTTCACATACTTCCCAAAACGGCGCCGCCGATGCCGAAGCCGAAGCCAGAGCCCCAACCGCGAACGCGGCCAGCAGGCTCATCAGCAAGACTCTTAGTCGATTAGAACTCATTTGGTATGCTCCCTTTGTTGTGCTTGGTCCTGGGACGCCCTCCGAAAGCATGTAGTGGCGCCCCGGGGCCGGATTTACTTCTGCTCCCATGCTCTGGCACGCAGAAGGATCGGTTTGGCTCCTGAGGGTCATCGCCGCCGAGCTGCCGCGGCATCGGTCCGCACGGGGCCTCGGGGACTCGGCCTGAAATCGCTCGACCGGGTCTGCCTGGAGAGGTCGTTGTAGATCTGGACTGCTGTCCTCCTCGTGATCGATTCCGACGATCCCGACCGGAGGGGCACCAGAGGGGCGGGTGCTCGCCCCGGCATGGGATGAAGGGAGGTCTACCACATCCGAAAGGTGCCGTGTTAGCAGGGAGATTCGAGTTGGTCGCACGGATTACCCTGGAACAGGAAGACCAATCGGGTGAGGAACCCACGAAACTCCTGCATGTGCGGAAAGTCCAAATCGGAGGACGCTTGCCGCGAGGTCGAAGATAAAACTTGCCTAAAGATTCCTGCTAGGCGAGGTTTGCGTAGCTTCGGGCGAGCAGCCCCGCGCTCACGGCGGCGGGAGCAGGGCGTCCCACCACTGCGGCTCGTCGACGTCGGTGCCCGACGCTTGGTGCTCCGGCCGTGCCCAGCGCGATTCCCAGCGCCCGGCGAGCACTGCCACCGACGCGAGGTGGCGGGCGGCAGGGGTCAGCTCGTATAGGGGGACCTGTCCCCGTTTGCGCCGTTCGAGCAGCCCCGCGCGCAGGAGATCGCGCAGGCGCCGGCGCAGCGCCGAGCGGCCGAGACCGGGCGAGCGCTCGTCCAGCTCCTTCGTGCACAGCGGATCGTCGGCGAGCAACAGCGCGATTTTGCGGGTGTGATCGTCGGCGAGAAGCCTGATCGCGAGGGCGCCGGCCGGGGCGTCTCGCTTGGCTTGTGCGCACCAGCGCTGCTCCCAGCGGCCGGCCTCGGCGGTAACCTCGAGCAGCATCCGGCCGGCGTCGGTCAGGCTGTAGTGAGCCTGGCGTGGGATGGCGGCGCTGCGTGCGTGCGGCGGTAGCCCGGGTTGGCGCTCGTAGCTGACAAGGTCGCGATCCAGCAGATGGCGCAGACGTCGCATCAGCACAGTGTGCCCCCCATCCCCGAGAACCCGCTCGAGCTCCGCGGGGCGCCGCGCGCCCTCCGCCAGGGCGTGCAGTACCGCCACCATCGACTCCTCGGCGAGCAACTTCAGCGCGCGTACTCCCAGCTGGTCCTGTTGGGTCAATTCTCCCTCTTGCTTGCTCTCGGCAAGTCCTGCTCAGGCGGACAGGCTGCCCAGCCGAGGATAACCTCCGCCGGCACGTGTTCAAAATACGTGAATCACGTGGGAAGGGTCAACGCCACGAGGGGGTCTCGTCGTCGCGGCGGTAGCCCAATCGCGCGGACATGAGGTCGGCGGTGGAGATGAGGTGCGGGGCGAGCGCGTCGACGAGCCGCGAGAGGGAGATCATCGATGTGTGCGCGACGAGGCTGACGGCGGCTACGACCTCGCGCGCCTGGCTGCGCACGGGCGCGGCGATCGCGTACAGCTCGGGCGTGAGCTCCTCGTCGTTGACGGCGAGGCCCGTGGCCCGTATCTCGTCGAGCTCCTCGCGCAGCGCTCGCTTGTTGGTGATCGTGTTGGGGCCGCGCTTTGTCAGCTTCATGTCCGCGATCAGCTCGCTCTGCTCGCGCTCGGGCAGGTTTGCCAGCAGCAGCTTGCCCATCGCGGTGCAGTAAGCCGGCAGGCGCGATCCGGGGTGAAGACCCAGGTCGATCTTGCTCTGCCAGCGACGAAAGCTGCGCACACGGTCGACATAGAGGATGTTCGTCCCGTCGAGCACGGCGAGGTTGACGGTGTAGGAGCTCAGCTCGCGCAGCTCCTCGAGGTAGGGGTGGGCGTGGTCGCGCAGCCCGGTGGAGTTGAGCGCCGTCATGCCGAGGTCGGTGACGCGCAGGCCAAGTCGATACCTGCGCGAGTCGCCCTGCTCGAGATAGCCGAGGGCTACGAGCGTGGCGGCGTAGCGGTGGGTCGTCGAGCGACTGAGGCCGAGGCCGTCGGCGATGTCGGCGAGCCTCAGATCAGGCCGTGCGGGTGTGAAGAACGCGAGGATCGCAAGGCCGCGCTCCAGCGACTGCGAGAAACGCGGGGTCTCGAGGGTCGCGGCCAAGGACGCCCGCTCGCGCGCAGCGCTGATCTTGGGTCTGCGGCTGGTCATGCTCGCTATACGCGGGCGCCCTCGGCGCTTAGCGGCTCCCGGCCGCTCGCTGGCGCTGCTCGAGCTCCCCGTAGCGCCGCTGGAGGCTTTCGAGCTGCGCTTCGAGCTCGCGACAGCGGCGCTCCGCGCGGGTGCGCAGCCGCTCTTGAAGGACGGCCTGTTGTTGCGGGGAGAGGCCCACGGGCTGGGGGGACTGGACGCGGAACTCCCTGGCGAGACGCTCCAGCGCATCCTCCCCGTAGACGCCCGTGGCGTCGAAGATCACGGGGTGAAATGGGTCGCTGTCCTCGCCGACGCCTGGCCACCACACGCGTGCCGCGCCGCCGAAGACGGCGAGGCGATCCGGCAGCAGCGTTTTGGACGCCCGTGCCTGCGTGGGCTCGATCACATACACGGGGATTCCCCCGACGATCTCGCACACCCGATCGACCGGCAGCGCGGGGTCGCGCGCACCGGCCCGGCAGGTCAAGCCCACCAGCGGGTGCGCGCGATCCTCGCGCAGGATCTCCGCGCACATCGCACGTAACTGCCCGCCCGAATCGACCCTTACGTACACGCGCAGGGATCTTGACGGTTACAGAGTCAGAACTGCTAGAAACTGTTTCCCCTGATAACTCAATCGTTACCCAGGAACGTCAGCGAGGACGCTCGCGCAGGATGACTCGACCCCCGTCACGGGGGACCAGGATTGCGCTGCGCCACCTCGGGCGCTCGATGTGATCGCTCGCGGGGAGCACACGCTTGCTGGCGAGCAGCTCCCGCAGGATGCTCTGAACCTCCAGCAGAGCGAAGTGCCGGCCGAGACAGTGCTTGCGTCCTCCTCCCCACGGCAACCATGTACGCGCGTGCTGCGTCTGGCCGATGAAGCGCTCGGGGCAGAACCGGTGCGGCTGGGGGTAGAGCTCCGGGTTGTGGTGCATGAGGTAGGTGCATGCCGCGAGATGGACTCCAGGATGGTATGCCCATCCGCCGATCTCGACCGGATGCACGACCTTGCGTGGGATCGCGAACAGGAAGACCGGCTTGTGGCGCAGCGTCTCATGAACCGTCGCCGTAAGGTACTCATCGCTCTCACCGCTGTCGATCTCCTCGATCAGGCGGTCCTGCACGTCGGGGTGGTGCGCCAAGAGCTGGAATGCCCACGTGAGCTCCCCGGTGGTCGTCTCGTGGCCGGCGACGATCATCGACATGAGATTGTCCCGGAGATTCCGATCGGGCATCGGCGAGCCGTCCGCGCTATCGGCGCAGAGCAGCATGTCGAGCAGGTCACGAGGCTCCGAGCGGCTTTCCGCGCGTCGCCGGTTCATCAGGTCGTAGATCAGCGCCTCGACTTCGCGGCGCTGTCTGGCGAACCTTCTCCACGTCGCGCGCCAGCCCGGTAGATGCCGGAGCCTGGGCTCCTGGAGCATCAAGCTGCTGCTCACCGACAGCATTTCCATCAACCGCTGGTGGAGCGATCCCAGTACGGCGTCGGTATCGCTGAAGATCGCTCGCAGGATGACCCTGAGCGTCAGCGCACGCATACAGGGATGGATCGCAAGCACCGTGTCCACTGGCCATGTTGCGATCTCGCGCGCCACTATGTCGTTGAGCATCTCCGTTTGGTCTGTAACCACGCCCTGATGAAAGGCGGGCGTGATCGCTTTGCGCCCGTAGACGTGCGCATCCTCCTCGAGCAGCATGAAGGCGTGGTCGCCGATCAGCGGTGCGAGCACGTGGGCGCCCGCGCCGGGGTGCAGGTCAGTCGATGATGCGGTGAGGACCGCTCGTATGTCCTGTGGGTCAGAGAGGAATACAAGCGGTGGCATGTGCAGCGGGTAGACGGTGAAGCGGTCGCCGAGATGGGCGTGGCAATACTCGGGGTAGGCGTACGGCAGATACCAGCCTGCCAGTGTTTGGAGCGTTGCCGGGAGGGGTCCGCTTGGTGGCAGTTCGCGTTTAAGGCGGACCAGCAGCGAGCATGAGTTTATGATTGACATGACTACTCCTTGTTGTGTGACTTATGTGAAACATGTGGTTATGTGGAGCGCTGGGCATAGGCAATCCGCCACAGCCGCAGAATTGGAAGCAGGGCACGTGTAAGAGATCCGCCGGCATCGACGATGCGTTTTGTCCTCGCGCGCATCGCCGGGGTCAGCGCGCTGTCCTTGGACAGGTACATCGCGACCATGCTGGTGACGATCAGGATGTGCTTCTCGCTGTTTTTCAGCGCGCGGGCGTCGCGCAGGCAACGCCGCACGATCAGGCAGACGTTGCGGGTCGCCAGCTCCGGCGAGGGATAGTGGGCTATGTAGCTGTGGTCACCGTTAACGGCGTCCTCGCTCTGATCGACATAGCTGTCGAGCATCGCCGCGAGCGTCGAGGTCCAGGGGAAGTAGGCACGCCGGGTTTGCGCGATCTCACTCTCGCTACACGTTGGTTCGCTGGCGAGGGCGAGGAGGGCGAAGATCGTCAGGCCGGCGCTGGAGGCGCCGCTGAGCTCAAACCAGCTCGCCTCCGCTGCATGCGGGAACTCTCTGCTGGCCCAGGCTTCGAGCATCGCGTCTCGACGCGACGGATCGGGGTCGTGGTTGATCGCGAGAACCTGGGCCCTCTTGGCTTCCTCGACAACGAGATCGCGCACACGCTCGTAGGAGGGCAGTCGAGCGCAGCTTTCGCGGCACACGTCGACGAGCGTGTTCAGATAGCCGCCGTCCTCACGCCAGGGGTTGTGGCGGTAGTAGTCGGAGATCGGCCGCGCTGGATCGAGCGCGTCGATCAGCGCGAGGTGCAGCTGGCGTCCGTTTGCCTGACCTGCGGCGGCCGCCCGCTCGCTCGCGCTATCGAGGAAGTCCCAGATGATCTGGTAAGCGACCAGTAGCCGCAGAAGGCTCGGGTCGCGAACGCGCGGCAGGATCGAGAACAGCGCTGCGCCATCGGTTTGGTAGCGCTTGTCGCGGAGCGCGCACAGGGCGTCCTCGCGGAGCGGCTCGTCGGGGATCTCCCGTGCGAGCGTTCGCCATCTGTGCTCCTCGTGGGCGACGGCCGGTAATCCCCACAGCAGCTCCCTGCTCGCGGCAGCGATCAGCGTCCGGAGCTGGCGGGTGCAAAGCGGAGCAGGGTCAGCGGCGCGGTGCGGGTAAAGGGCGGGCTGCGTGCTAGTAAGCGGGACTGCCGGTCCGGGGCGGTACGCGCACCGCGCGAAATCCCGGTAGGGCGAGCATCGCGACCGCGATGACCGTGACCAGGGCGAAGCTGGAGATCGCAGCGACCGCTTCGATCCTGAAGTTGATCGGGAACCCGGTGACGCTCGCCAGAAAATGGCTGCCGAGCAGCTGGGCGTAGATGCCGAAGACCGCGCCGATTAAGCAGCCCGCCGCGAGCAGGATCGCGGCTTCGCACAGCAGCCATCGCCACAGCACGCCTTCGCCGTAACCGTCAGACTTCAGCGATGCGATGAGCTCGCGCCGCTGCCAGATCATCGCGCCGATCGCCCCCACGAGCGCGAGCACCGCGGCGATCAGCACAAGCAAACGGATCTGCGTCAGCCGCGAGAGCCCCTGAGCCGTCACGGCGTAGTGACGCTGCTCGCGTTCGGCTGCGCTTTGCACGGCCAGACCGGGCTCTGAGTGCAAGGTGCCGCGAACGCGATTGCCCACAGTCACGGCGGAGGCACCCGGCGTGGTCTGGATCTCGTATGCGCTCGGGTCGCTGCGCGCCCAGGCTCGGGCGTAGCTGTTCGAGCTGAGCACGATCGCGCCCGGTGGCCATCCGAGGTTCGTCGTCAAACCGGCGACCCGGAGGGTGCGCGGTCGTGGTGAGGGCAGCGTGAACGTCTGGCCGACCCGCAGGTGGTGTTCGGAGGCGAGGGCCTGTGAGAGCAGCGCCCAACCACCCGCTTGGACGCGCGCTGCGGCAAGCTTCGCATCGCCACTCCCGAGCTGGCCCGCGGGCAGGAGATGTTCGACATCGCCCGCCGGCGCGAGCACCCACAGCCGGCGCTCACCCCAGTCGAGGAAGCTGCCGCGATAGGTGCCGAGCCGGCGCACGCCCGGCAGGCGGGCGAGTGCGGCGACATCCACCGCCTTGAACGGGATCGTGCTCTGAAGGCTCGACCTGCCTTTGGGTATCACCCATATCGCAGCGCTGGAGTCCATCCCGCGGATCGACGATTCGAGCCCTCGTTTGAGGTTCGTCGCGACGCCTTGAAACTCGACCACGCCGAAGACCGCGACGGCGGCGGTCGCGGCGATCGCCAGTGAGCGCACGCGAGTCTGCGGGGTCTGAAGCTCGGTGACCGCGAGCGCGGAGGCCACTCCGTCAGAGAGATTTGACAGATGCGCGAAGGCGCCGAGGAGGCCATCGAAGAGAAACGGCAGCAGGCAGACGAGCGCGGCGACGAGCGCGATGTTCCCGATTACGGCCGCGTGCGTGTCCGCAACCAAAGTGAATGTTGTGATGAGGAGACTGAGGACGCCGGCGATGAGCCGCGCTGCGATCCAGGCCCGGCGAGGATGCGCAGACTCAGACCGTGGTTGTAACGGACGGGCGACGATCGCACGGACCGGCCACAGCACGCCGATGACCGCGGCCAGCAACCCGGCCGCGACGGCCAGCGCGACGCTGTGCCAAGTCACGATGCGCTGCGAGCCGATGGGGAACGCGAACGCGAGGTAGCCGGGTGTTGAGTGAAACACGGCGATCGACAGGATGTCTCCGAGCACGAGCCCAAGCACGCAACCCAGCACGCCGAGGACGGCGGCGTCGAATAGCAGTATCTGGATCGTCATCCAGCGGGTCGCGCCATGCGGACGAACGTCTTCGATCAAGCGCCGGCGCGAGGGCACCGTCACGAGCATCGCGTTGAGCGCGAACATGAAACCGACCAGAGCGCTGATCCCGGAGAAGAGCGCTTCGCTCTTGCTCTGCGGCGCGACAGCTACCGCGAACAGCCGCGAATCGAAATCGGCAGCGACGAGGTTCACGCTCCATTTCGCTGCGAGTTGCGCGAGTGCGCGACGCACGGCGCCCGCGCGTGCGGGGTCATAGCGCACGAAGATCCGGCTGAGCTGGGCGGGCGCGCCGGCCAAGCGCTGTGCGTAGGCGATCGGCGCTATGGCAATTGGATTGTGGACCAAGCCACCGAGGTCGGTTTGCCGCAGGGTCGCGGCAACCAACGTTCCTCGGATGCGCGCCCCGATCTGCAGCTTGACCTGGGCCAGTGAAGCCGCCGCGCCGACTTCAAGGGCGAGCGGTTCTGGCAGCGCGATGGCGGGCAGCGTGGCGAGCCGCGCCCCGGCGAAGCGAGCCGGCAGACGCCGGCCTATGTGCACCAATCGCAAGTCCACACCGATCAGATCGATGGATCGTTCGCCATGGCGCCCTGTCAGGTTCACCTGGCGCTCGAGGATCGGCAGCGCGACCTGGACGCCGGGCACGCTCCGGACTTGCTGGAGGAGCTCTTCAGCGAACCCTTCGGGGCCCCTGGCGTCGATCTGCAGCTGCGCGTTACCGACGAGCTGGGCGTTGAGCTGTGTCGCCGAGCGCGCGAGGCTGGTAGCCGAGATTTGCGAGGCGAGGAGCAACGCGACACCGACCGCGATCCCGAGGATCGCAAAACCCTCCTGGACGAGCACGGCTCTGGCTCCCAGCCGCGCTGCGTAGATGTAGCGGATACCCGACAGGCCCATCCGCGCCACGGTCAGGGTCCTGGTATGTTCGGCTCGGCCGCCACCGGGGCGCGATCAGGGGCATACGCTTCAAGGCGTCCGTCGCGCAGTTCATGGACCTCGTCGGCGAATGCTGCCGCCTGTGGGTCATGCGTCGCGAGCAGGAGCGCCATGTCGCGCTCACGGCAGAGGCCGCGCAGCAGGCCCAGCACCTCCCTGGTGCGCTCGGTGTCAAGGCTTCCGGTCGGCTCATCGGCAAGGACGAGCTTGGGATCCGCGGACAGTGCGCGTGCGATCAGCACGCGCTGACGCTCGCCCATCGACAGCTGCTCGGTGCGATGCGCAAGCCGGTCGCCGAGCCCGAGCTGGCCCAGCAGCGGTTCGACCGTGGGCTTCGCCGCGCGCCCGTTGCACAGCAGGAGCTTCAGCGAGGCGCTTTGGATCGCCCGCCAGCCCGGCGGCAGACCGTGGCCGATGATCCCGAGTTGGTGCAGACGGTAGGAATCGCCTTCTCTGCGAGACATCGCGACGACATCGCGACCGTCCACCAGCACGCTGCCGCTGTCAGGTGCTTGGAGGCCGGCGATCAGCTCCAGCAGGGTCGTCTTACCCGAGCCGCTTGGGCCGTAGAGCGCGACGAACTCCCCGCGCGCGATCGTCATCGACACGCCGTCGACAGCGTGGATGGGCTCTCCACCACCCAGCTGGTAATGCTTGACCAGATCGCGGAGCTCGAGCACCTACGGGCAGCCTACGCCGGGTGAACCTCGGCTCGCGGCGGGTTTGGGGAAGGGTTTGACGTCGGCGTCGCCGCTGGGCCGACCGGAGAGCAGCTTGAGCGTGCCCTTGCGCGTGAGCGAGTACTCCTGGTCGGCGAATATCGCCGAGTCCTCTTCGGAGGCGCTCATCAGCACTCCGCAGGGAGGCTCGGACTCCGCCACCAGCGAGCGCAGCAGATCGGACGCCTCCTGCGTATCGCGGCCGCCGAGGGCGTCGAGCAGGTCGTCGATGATGACGAGCCGCGGGCTGCCCGCGAACCCGCGCGCGAGACCGACAAGCACCCGCTGCCAGTTGGAGAGCTCTGCCCAGCGCCGGCCGACGCACCCCTGCGCCCCAACTCGCTCGAGCGCCCGCGCGGCCATCCGCTCCGTACTGCGCCGGCCACGCCCGTGCAACGCGAGCGGCCACCCGACGAACCTCGAGACGTCCATATCGATCCGCGGCCCGGCCCGGTCGATCCAGACGATCTCATGGCCCAACAGCCGAGCCCACGCCCGATCCCGCAGCGCAGCCGAGCTTTGGCTGCCCAGCGACACGTCCCCGCGATCGGGGCGCTCGATGCCCGCCGCGATCTTCAGCAGTGTCGTCTTGCCGCTAAGGCGCCCCCCCACGATCGCCACCACTTCTCCGTGCCCGATCTGGAACGAGACGTCCTCCAGCACCGCGGTCCAACGACCGTTGCGCGAGATGCCCTTCGAAACCCCCTCAACGGACAAGACCTCAGCGACCATCGGGCGGACCGTTGGAGATTTCGCCGAGAAGCTCTTCGAGCTCTTCACGCAGACGCCCCAGGCGCTTGGACATAAGGCTCCACAGCATCGCCTCGTCCTTGTTCTGGATGCCGCGCAGCCTGACATGCCAGTCAACGGGCCTTCCCCGCGCAAGCCTGGAGCGCTGTTCGCGGCGCACCCGGGTGTGTGCCATGTCGTAAGCAGACGTGTAGGCCTGCTCCTCTTCGCGGACGATTCGAATGAACGCGGCGAGGTCGTCGGTCGTGACGAACTCCAGCTTGCACTGCAGCACGTCACGCACCCCCGGGGGCAGCTCCGGGTGCAGGAGCCATCCATGGAAGAGCTTGGCTCCCTCGGGCGTCCCTTCATAGCGGTCGAGCGTCGGCTCGTTCGGTGGACCTTTCTCGACCAGGCGCACATAGCCCCTATCGGCCAGGATGGGGAGATTTTTGTACGCGGCGGTACGCGCGAAGCGCGCGAACGGGAACTGATCATTCAGGCGACGCGCCACGCCCGCGACCGTGTCCTCCTGCTGGACCACAAGGCCAAGGATCATCATTTTGGGGCTGAGCGCTCCCGAGCCCAACGTGGACGCGGACATTCGCGGAATCGTAGCCCAAGCAGGCCAGAGGCGTACGGCCTACTCGAATTCTCGCTGTTTGCCCAGCGCCGGGTCTGCTCACTCGCGCGTGCGTAGCTCCTCGAGGATCCCGACGAGGTGCCGCTTGGCGGTTGCGCTCGAGCGGGCGGGCTGGGACCGAGCCGCACGCGAGCTTCGCCCGCACCAGCTCGCCGGCGCGCTGCACGCCCTCAGCGCTTCGAACACGGCGAACTTCTCGGTGCCAGGTGCAGGTAAGACCGCGACGACGCTCGCGGTGCTCACCACGCACCTCGAGCAGCGCACGATCGACTGCGCTGTCGTGGTTGCGCCGCTGTCAGCGTTTGCCCCGTGGGAGCACGAGGCGGCCATCGCGCTCGGCGACCGGCTGCGTGTCCGACGGGTGCGAGGACTGCCGAACGTACGGCACGCGATGCTCGCTGGCGCGCGACGCGCCGACGTGCTGCTGTTGACCTACCCGACCGCAGCCAGCGACCTAGCCGAGCTCGAACGCCTCTGCATCGACCAGAAAGTGATGCTCGTGGTGGACGAGTCCCACCGCGTCAAGCGCTTCAACGGCGGGCTGTGGGCGCCGGCGCTCATCAGGGTCGCCCGTCGGGCAAGGGTCAGGATCATCCTGAGCGGCACGCCGATGCCTCAGAGCGCACTCGACCTGCGGAGCCAGTTCATGATCCTGTGGCCCGGAGGCGAGCTCACCGGACCCCCCGCTCGTTACCGCGCCCGGGCCAACGGGAACTTCGACACCCTGCGGGCGACGCTGCTGCCGTTCTTCGTGCGGACTCCCAAGGAGGCACTCGGGCTGCTCCCGTACGAGCTTGAGCGCCCGCCAGTTCAGCTCGCGCCGATCCAGGCGGAGATCTACTCCGCGATCGCCGATGGCCTGCGCCAGATCGTCGCGGCCCCCGGGGCGAGACTCGACCGGATCGAAGCGCTGCGCCGCGCCAGGCCGATCCGGCTGCTGCAGGCCGCATCTAAAGGGAAAATAGCGTTCAGGCCGCCACCGCCTCTTGGAGCGTGACGGTGTGCCCGAGCGCTTCGAGCTGGGCGATCAGGCGGCGGGCTTGGCGTT
>Ga0193729_1000151_pt1 | contig 33015 bp, 27 predicted proteins | sample U1c2metaG_FD_143036 | JGI IMG/M metagenome (GOLD analysis project Ga0193729, IMG submission 143036) | Soil microbial communities from a riparian zone of the East river system, Colorado, United States - U1c2 | ecosystem: Environmental > Terrestrial > Soil > Riparian zone | place: USA: East River...
AAGCAAACCGCTGCCTCAAGCGCTACCTCGCCCGCAGCCTCTACCGCCTACTCGAACACGGAGCGCCCTCGGCCACTTGACAAACATAGAAGCATCACTGGCCCAGCCCAAGTTCCGCCGTCCCCGGCGCCGCTAGTACGAGATCGCGGATTCGCCGCCGCCAGGGATGCACACGAAGTTCCCGTCCCTTCGGGTCGACGTGTCTGAGTACAAGCATTCGGTCCCCCGTCTTTTAGAGTCGACGTATCTCTTATGTCGTGAGACGGATCGTTCTTGGGATGCTCGTCGCGAGCTGTTTAGGGACGGCTACTGCCGCCGGCGCATCCCCCGCGCTCAGCCGCTACGCCTCCGACTTGCACCGCCGCCTGGCTGGCATGCGCGCATCTACGAGGGGCGCGCGCCGCGGCAGGTGAAGACGAACGCGATCTAACCGTCCTCAAACATTTGCCGCCTAGGGTGCGCGCTGTGAGGTTGGCGCCTCTGCCGGCAATCGCACTTTTCACGGCGCTTGTGTTCGCCGGCTGCCGTTCGGGCCACAAGACGGCGGGAGGGCCAGTGCCGTGGGTCAAGCGCCCGCTTCCCCGCTACGAGATCCCGGCTCCGAAGGTGATCCCGTATCCGACCTCGGCGCCGCCATGTCATGCGAGCGAGCTACGGATCAGCCAAGGCCGGGGCGGCGCAGCCGCCGGCACCTTGTACGAGCGGCTCGTCTTCACCAACATCGGCCGGCGCACGTGCCTGCTCCGCGGCTACCCGACCATCAACGCCCTCGGCCCCAACGGCAGCCGTCGCACGCTGCATCCCCACCGCGAAGGCTTCACCTCCTTCAACCTCGTCCCTACCAACCTGCCGCCGGGCGGCGACAGCTTCATCAGCCTCGCAACCGGCGACGTCTGCGACAACGGCACCAGGACGCCGACGGCCTACCGGCAACTCAGCGTCACGATCGCAAACGGGGAAACCGTCCATGCCGGAGGCGGCGCCCGCATCACCGAGGTCTGCGGTCTCTACCTCAGCAGCTTCGGGCTACCGGCGCGCTCCACGCCGCTTCCGCCCACCCCGGGAACCCCCGCGACCGCAACCGTTCGCGTCCACGTGCCAGCGAGCGTCCGCGCCGGAACGACCCTCCACTACACGATCACTCTCTCGAATCCGACGAAAACGACGATCACGCTTCGGCCATGCCCCGGCTACAGCGAAGGCATCTACGCCTCAGGCCTCCTCGTCCGGCGATCCCTGGCACTCAACTGCGACACCATCCACGCGATCGCCGCTCACAAGCATGTCCGCTACGCCATGCAGCTCACAGTGCCGAGCCACGCCGCCACGGGCATCGCCAAGTTCAGCTAGAGCCTGAACAACCCGCACGGGCCCTTCGCCGGCCGCATCATCCAAATCACGCGCCGCTGATTCGCCCTCGTCCCATCGTCCGCGGCGCCATTACGCACGGCACGATGAATGAGCACAGGTTCATGGGTGGTGATCAGTGGCATCCACCGACTTACCATCTGAGAATAAGTCACGCAGCAAAAGAATGAGATGGCGACCCGTGAATCGATGTCGTGCTTCCGCCAAAAACGCGACAGCTAAGCACGTCGACAAAAGCCGGACCGACGACGGCTTGCCGCGGGTCGCTTCCCGGGATCTCGCCCGAGTCCTCTCTCCCAGTGGCAAGTTCCAGCCGCTAGGTCGCACCCGGTTGCCGTCGGCGAGGGAAGGGGTGTAGCCTCGCGGCGTCTGCTCAGCTCGAGGAAGGGGAGGTTATGCGTCCGGGTCTGTCTGCAGCCGCGATCTTTTCGTCTCTGTGCGTCGCTTCGCTCGTTGTCGGCCCGGCTGGCGCGGGCCAGCCGCGGCGGCCCGACCCGCCGCCGGTAAACGTCGACATCAGCCAGCGGCACACCAACGAGTCGGAAGAGGCGATAGCCGTCAACCCGACCAACCCTCAGAACATCGTCATGGTCTCGAACGTCGACGTTCCGGCGGCGGGGATGTTTGAGGGCGTGAGCTTCGATGGTGGGCAGACCTGGACGACGAAGCTGATCGGGAACAACGACAACCTCGGCGACGCCTGTTGCGACCCCAGCTTGTCGTTCGACAACTACGGGAACCTCTTCCTGGCCTACCTGTTCAACGTGGAGGACACCTTGCCGATTGCCCTATCGACCGATGGGGGCCTCAATTTCCACCTGATCGCGAACATCCCTGGCATCGGGAAGCGCAACGGCAAAGGCGCCCAGGAGAAGGGCCTCTTCCGCTTCGTTGATCAGCCCACGATCACGGCAGCCGAGGGGGAGGTGTGGGCGGTCGTCAACGTCGGCGGGCCGATGGGCGCCTTCGGGGCAAGGGTCAGTGGTCTGGGTCAGGTCGGGGACTTCTCGACGGCCGAGGTCGTGCCCGGCACGAACAATTGCACCTATGGCGATGTCGCCATTGGGCCGACCGGTCAGGTCATGCAGGTCTGCACGCTCACGGAGAGCGGGCAGGGTGGCGGCAAGCTGTTCGTGAACGTTGATCCCGATGGGCTCGGGCATGCCGGTTTCGGTGACCGCGTGTTCGCCGCCGACACTCACGTCGGCGGGTTCGACTTCATCCCTCCCCAGCCGGACCGCTCGGTCGATGCGGAACCGGGCCTTGCCTGGGACCGCAGCGGCGGGCCGCACAACGGTCGCGTCTACCTCGTCTACACGCTCGAGCAGAAGAACGAGAGCGACAACACGGACATCTTCGTCCGCTACTCCGACGATGGCGGGGCGACGTGGAGCGAGTGAATGACGACAGCACCGCGAACAGCCAGTTCCTCCCGAAGATCTCGCTCGATCCAACCACCGGACACATCGCCGTCGTCTGGTACGACGCGCGCAACGACCTCGGTAGCGGCGGGGCGGGCGACACCGACGGTGTGCCGAACGACGATGCCCAGTTCTGGGGCGCGTTCAGCAACGACGGGCAGACGTTCTCCAGCAACATCCAGATCAGCGCAGGCACCTCGAACTCCCACGACGCGCACAACGGCATCGACTACGGCGACTACAGCGGCCTGTCGTTTTTCGGCGGGATCGCCCACCCGGCCTGGGCGGACAACTCGAACAGCACCGGCAACAACCCGGACGGAACGCTCCACCAACTTGACGTGTACACAGCAGCCGTGTCGGCCCCCTAGATCCGACGCCCCACGCGAGCGCGTAAGACAGGTCGACGAGAGGGCTAAGCCGTCGCGTTTTGGCGGAAAGGCGACAACGACCTCGGGGCGTCACCTGTCGGCCAACGTTTCGATGTTTCGCGGTAGCGACTGGGGTCGTACGCCGATTTGGGTGCCATGCCGGCTTGAGACACGTTTCAACGCTTCGCGGGGAGGGGGTCGAGTCGGATCTTTTTGCTCTTGGCGGCGGCGGGCGGCGCTTCAACGTTGCGCGGAAGACCGGCTCTCAGGTCTGTGTGGATACCGAATACCCGTCGATTCGGGACCGGTCGACATGATCGGCGCCCGCCCTTTTCCCGCTCTCTAAGCTGGTAACGGCAGCTCCGCGGGCGCGAATCACGAGGACCGCTTTGGAAGTCACGCGACGCCTCTTTGCGTGAGATACACCCACAGCGTCCTCGCGTCCCTGTCGACCGCGACAGCGGCGATCGATCCTCCGACCTCAATCGTCCTAGTCTCTGGCCGGTGCGGATCGATGCGCGTGATCGTTCCGTCTCCCCGGTTTGCGGCCCACACCGCGCCCAGCCCGAACGCCATGTCCACCGGCCCCTTTCCAACGCGGACGGGTGCTTGCGAGACCCCCGTGGACGCGTCTATCGGCGTCACGACGCCGGCGCCCTCGTCCATGACCCAGATCTCCCCCGAGCCCACGACGACGCGCTCCAGATTCCCGGCGACACGGACGCGCCGGAGGACCCGCGCAGTCTTTGGATCGAGCTCGATGACCCTCTCGGCGGCTTGGTCGAGCACCCAGAGCGCACCCGGGCTCACGGCAAGGTCCGCACCGCTGATGCCAATTTGCAGGTGCCGCGTGATGCGGTTGGTGCCTGCGTTGACGCGGATCAGCTCCCCGTCGGTCACCAGCATCCACACGTTCCCCCCGGCCACCGCGATCGTGGTCGGCTTGGCCGTGCCGGTGTCGTACGGGATGGTCGCCTCGACGTTGCCCGTCGCGGGCGAGATCCGCGTGATCCCGACATTCCCGGCCGCCCAGATAGCGCCCTGCCCGACGGCGATGGTCGACACTGCCGACTGGGCGTGAATCTGCCCGACGAGACGCTCGGTCCGGGGGCTTATATGTTGCAGCGTGACCGCAGTGTCGACCCACACGCCACCTTCACCCACTTCAATGTGGCGAGCCGGGAAGAGGGTAGTGCCAGCCACAAGACCGGTGACGGTGCTCCGCACCTTGCCGGAAGCCGGATCGATCTGGAGCACAGCGTTATTAGGGACCACGACCCGATGCGTCGTTGTCCCGCGTCCGCTCGTGAGCGACAGTCCGACCGCCGCAGCGACGGCGACGGCGAGGGCGAGGGCGGACAGAGCGGTCACGATCCAGCGCCGGGATAGCCGCCGACGCGCCGGTTCCGGCTCCGACGAGGTGCCCAACGGCTCCTCAGGAGCTTCCTTCGGAAGCGGCGTCCGCAGAGCGAAGAGCTTCCATTGCCCGGGAACCCCTTTCAGTTCATGAGGTCCTCGGTCCTCGAAACGCAGGTCGGAACCGGCCATGAGGTCGCGCACGGTGCTCGATACGAGGACCTCCCCTGGGCCGGCCACGGACATGATCCGAGCACAGATGTGCACCGCGACTCCGCGAACCTCACGCCCGGACACCTCGACTTCGCCGGTGTGAATGCCGGCGCGCACCTGAATGCCCATGCGTGCAACGCCCTCAACGATCGCATGCGCACACTCGACCGCACGCACGGGTTGGCGGAATGTGGCGAAGAACCCGTCTCCTGCGGTGTCCACCACCCGCCCTCCGAAGCGCCTCAGTTGTTTGCGGACGAACCGGTGGTGCGCAGCGATGACCTGGCGCCACCTCCGGTCACCGAGTTCGACTGCCCGCTCAGTCGAGCCGACGATGTCGGAGAACAGGACGGTCGCAAGGAGCCGATCGGAATTTCGGGACCAGCCGTGCCCCGCCAGCGGATTCACCACCTGACGGCCTCTGCCGCTCGACCGGGCGCGACGCCCACTCCCGAATCTTCGCCGACGGCTTATGCCACGTCTACATCGGGCCTCCCCCTGAAACGTTAAAACGTCGTCCGCCAGCGGCACGGCACCCGGATTCTCTGTCGCCTTTCCGCCAAAACGCGACAGGGAGCTGCTTCGCTTGACAGACCGAAGTGGCGGGTTGCCGCCAGTTCTTGCACCCCACGCGGTGCTTGACGCCGGAACGCGTAGCGCCGAGACTATAACCCGACGCCTCATAGGGAGCGTTGGGCTGTCAGTCAGGAGGGTTGGTCATGAGCCGGCCGGGCCCCTATTGCGAGGTCGATCTCGGCGACACCAAGCTGCCTCTTTGGATCGTGCCGTTCGACGAGCACGGCGCGTGCACCGGGCCCGAGACGCGCGGGCTGTTTGTCGAGGAGCTGGCTAGAGGCGGATACACGGACGTCTTCCTCTTCTCCCACGGGTGGAATAACACCTTCGAGTTGGCAGCGGAGCGGTACAAGAGGTTCATCGTGGGCTATCACGACCTTCTCCGTTCAAAAGCACTCGCCGAGCCATCTCCTTACAAGCCGCTCCTGATCGGGATCCGCTGGCCGAGCATCGACCTCGTGCTCCCGTGGGAGAAAGTTCCACAGATCGCGGCTCCTCCGGGTCCTGACGAGCCACCCCCGGACATGGACAAGTTAGCCATGATGGACTTGGTGAAGGGGTCGCTCGACTCGTCGGCGGCCGAGAAGCTCGAGCGCCTGGCCGGACAGGCGACGCTTCCGGACAAGGAGGCGCGCGAGCTCGCCGAGCTTTTGGCTTCTGCCTACCCTTCGGATGGTGAGCTAGGCGACGATAGCGAGCGGCCGGGTGCGGACGACGTGATGGCGATTTGGCAGGAGATCGCTGACGAAGGGTTCACGGAAACCGAAGTCGAGTCGAGCGGTCCTGAGTCGTTCGGTGTGGCCGTCGAGGACCGGCCGCCTGCAGAGCCCATATCGGCGGGATTCCTGTCGCGGCTCGATCCGCGCGACATCCTCAGGGCGTTCACGGTCTACAAGATGAAGGACCGGGCCGGCGTGGTAGGCGCCGCCGGAGGGGCGCCGCTCGTCCGGGACCTGCTGAACGCCGGCGATGCTCGCCTCCACCTCGTCGGTCATTCGTACGGCAGCCGCCTGCTGCTCGCGGCAATCTGCGCCGATCCACTGCCGCGGAAGGTCGGCTCGCTCCTGCTGTTGCAGCCGGCGGTGAACTGCTTCTGCTTCGCAGAGGAGGTGCCGAAGATCGGAAAGCCCGGCGGGTTCCGAGTCGCGCTCGACCGGGTCGAGGAGCCGATCTTCACGACGTTCAGCCCCAACGACCGCCCGCTCCACGACTTCTTCCACATCGCCGTGCGCAGGCGCTCCGATCTCGGAGACCAGCTGAAGGTGGCGGGGCTCGGCGAAATTCCCAGTCTCTATGCGGCGCTCGGCGGCTGGGGCCCTGCGGGCCTGCCGGGGGAGGCGCAGGAGGTCGCGCTGGCCCGATTCCCGAAGCGCTACGCGCTGGACAGAAGCGTAAGGGTCTACGCGCTGAACGGTGCAACGGGCATCAACGGCCACTCGGACGTGGTCAACGAGTGGACGTACTGGACGCTCTACAACCAGATGACGGCGTAAGAGGACCGTGGCCGAGGAGATCAAGCACCAGAACGAGCTTCCGACCGTCAAGCTGAGCCTCGGGCTCGAGGGCTCGGCGAGCTCGGCAGCGACCGTGCAGCTAGAGATCGATCGTGGCGCCGACGTTCTCGGCCAGCTCACGTTGAGCTTCGAGGATCTCGGAGTCCATCCTGAGTTCGATCCCGCCTCCTTCCGGTACGAGGAGCCGCCCTTCCGGTTCTCCGAGCACGTGCGGGGCGACATCGAGCGAATGGTCGGCTCCGCTCTGAAGAACGGACCCCTCCTCTGGCTCCAGCTCAACCCGCCGGTCGGGCACCTTGCCTCGATGCCTTGGGAGACGATGCTGGAACCGGTCGTCGGCCAGGTGCCGATCGTGCGGATCCCGAACTTCTTGCTGAACTCGCCGCTCACCGTCGACGTCGTGGACATGGTCATCTGCCTCTCCGAGCCGAAGGCGAAGGACCCGTTCGCCGGTGCCGAGTTCCTCCGCAAGCTCGTCCCCGCCCTGCTCGGTCTGTCCCGAACCGAGCTCCGCCTGCACATCTTCACGGACGCCAAGACCCACTCGCGGCTCCAGACCGACCCATCGCTCGGCGCCTTCGACAAACGTGTCCTTCTCCACGACCCCGCCTACCTCAAGGAGGAAGGGCAGGAAGAGAAACGCTCCGCCGCCGACGCCACGCGAAGCGTTCGGAACCCGTGGCTGCGCTGGATCGTCGACGAGATGCGGGAGGCCACTGCCGACGTAGCTCACTTCGTCACACACGGCTACCTCCAGAAGGGCCAGTCCGCCCTCGCTCTCGCCGCATCCCCGCTCGAGAACAAGGATCCGCTCTGGGCGCACTTCATCGGACCGGGCGAGCTAGCGGCATTCCTCGACCAGCTCGGCGCGTGGTCGGTCGGGTTCACCTCGCCGCCGTTCAACTTCTCGAGCCTGGGCCTCCGCCAGTTCTTCGACGATGTGGCGCGTCTGCGGGCCGGACCAGTGCTCCACCACGAGGCGAGCGGGGACGGAGCCACCGACGAACTGGCGTCCGCATACGCCGACCTGTTCCTCGGCCAGGCTCCGGCGTTCCGACGGACCGTGTCGATGTACGCGCATCCGGGTCTGTTCGTCGAAAGCGAGTCGCCGGTGAGCATGTCGTCGTCGGTCGCGGACACGCTGGTGACCAAATGGCTCGACGAGCCGGCGACGGTCTCGGCAGAGGATTCTGTTTGGACGACATCGACGCAGCGTTATCTCGAGCAAACGGTGGCGCGCATGTTCCCGGTGGAGGTCAAGCCCGAGTCCCACATCCAGAAGGCTGCGGCCGACGGGGTGGCGCAGGCGCTCAAGTTCGTCAACGAGGTCCTGTCCAAGCACGCAGAGGTCGACACGTGAGTCGGACCGTCATCAACGTCCTCGTCGACCAGCAAGACGGCGGCGGGAGCAACACCTCGTTTCGGATCCAGCTGGCTGAGCCGAACGTCAAGGGAGCACGGCAGCTGGCACAGTTCCCGTACTCGGAGAACGATCCGGTCCCTCAAAGCTTCCGGAATGCCGCCTGCCAGATGGACGCGATCGGCGAGTACATCTGGAACGGCCTCTCCAATCACGAGGCACTAAAGCAGCAGATAAGGTCGCTTCTCGCCGTGCAGGAAGGAACGACGGAGTCGGTCGTGCTCTGCATTCCACCCGAGGCAGAGGACCTCGCCTGGGAGACGCTCTTCGTCGATCACTCGTTCCTCGCCCTCGACCGGCGGTGGCCGATCGCGCGCATGAGCATGGACGCGCCTCCCGGCGGACGGCAGCGGAACTTCCAGCCGCCGCTCAAAGTCCTCGCCGTGCTCGCGGCGGACAAGGACGCGGAAGGCAACGACATCACGGCTGCGGGCGAGTGGAAGGCGCTCCTGGACTCGTTCGGCTCAGCCTCCTTCCCCGTCACGATCAAGGCGCTCGTGGCCGAGGAAAGCCTCCACGCCGAGATCGCAGCGGCGAACTCCGACGGCGTCTCAGCCGAGGTCGACTACGTGGACAGGGACTCAGGCGTCTTCCTACGGGCGATCCAGGACTTCCGTCCGAACATCCTCCACTTCTTCTGCCACGGCGCCAAGAGCGGCGGCACCTCGTATCTCAGGGTGGCAACACTCCTGTCGAGAGACGGCGACCCGGGCGGCCCACTCATCTTCGAAGCGTCCGACCTTCCGACCGGCGCTCTCGGCGACGGGCTGTGGCTGGTCACGCTCAACTGCTGCGGGAGCGCGGAGCCCACGGGCGCCGCCGGGTCGATCGCACACGCGCTCTCGTCGACAGGTGTCCCAGTGGTCGCGGGCATGCGCGAGTCGGTCGTCGTTGAGGACGCGAACGCGTTCTCCGCGGGTTTCTACCGCGCCGTCGTCGACCTCTTGCGCCCTACGGCCACGGCCGGACGGGCAAGAGCAATCGAATGGCCGACGGCGCTGTACGAGGCAAGGATCGCCCTTTGCGAGGCACACCGCGGCAACGTGCCGTGCAGACAGGCGGCGCCGGCGAGCCATGAGTGGACGCTGCCCGTGCTGTACGTCGGCGGTCAGGAGTTCAGGCTGCACGGTCGAAGACGCCCTCGCCAGTCGCCGGCGCCCGAGGGGGCGAAGCTCCCGCAGCGGGCGCTCCGAGAGGTGATCAGCCGCGTGACGCAACCCCGGGCCGGGCCCCAGCTCACGGAGCCCGAACGGGCGGCACGGGAAGCGCAGCTGCAGATCCTGCACGACCTCGTTGAGAAGGATCTCGGCGCGCCGGCCGACGTGCTGGAGGCCTACCGCTCCCGCATCAGCGACCTCGAGCGGGAGCTCTACGGCAGGAAGTGAGCGGAGGCGACGCAGCAGACGTCCCAGAGTCGCTGAGCATCAACGCCTGGGCGGGAGAGGAGGTCTCCGTTTCCGGGCGGGTGGGCGAGACCCTCAGGTGGGCCCTACAGACTCGGCTCCCGCCGCCCCCGAAGAAGAAGATGTTCGCGACAGAAGCCCCCGATCTCACGGACTGGCAGGACGACCGCGTGGGGTGGGGGATCGTCCTCCCCGAGAACCCGGACCCGAACCTAAGCCCCAAGGACAAGGCTCGAGGAGTCGACGCACTAGATCCCATCCAGGACCTGCTCGCCGACCGGCCGGACGCTCCTGTACTCCGCTACCTCACGAACTCGCCGAACCGGCGTACGACCTTGATGCGCTACACGAAGGACGGCGGGTCGTTCCAGCCCGACATCGCCAGCTCCCCACGTGGCATCGAACCCGCCGGGATCCCGTACTACGTCCTCATCTGCGGTTCGCCCCGTGAGATTCCCTGGGATCTCCAGTACGCCCTTAACACGAGGTTCGCAACCGGGCGACTCGACCTGACCGAGCCCGGGCTCGCAAACTACGTCGCCGCGCTCAAGACGGGCTGGGCTGGCAGCGAAGCTAGGCAGGCCGGAGCGGTGGTCTGGGCAACCGATCACGGCCGCGGGGACATGTCCGAGACGATGCGGCTCTACGTGGCGGAACCCTTGTGGAACACATTCGACAAGGACGTCAAGCCCCACTCGGCCCTCCTCGACAAGGCCAGCGGTGGCGCGACGACTCCGCGGCTTCTGGAAGCGCTCGTCGACAAGCGGCCTGGCCTTGTCGCGACGACGAGCCACGGCGTCACCTTCCCTGCAGACGACCCTGAGACGATGGCGGCCAACCTAGGACTGCTCTTCGGCGACGACCACACCTTCGCTCAGCCGGAGGAGATTCTCGGCCGCTGGAAGCCAGACGGCGCCGTCTGGTATGCCCATGCCTGCTGTTCCGCCGGCTGCCGCGACGACACGATCTTCGAGGATCTCGTTGACGGAGGTTCGCCGGTCGGCACGCTCCTTCGTGACGTCGCGGAGCTGGGCTCGCTCACCGCGCCGCTCCCGAAGGCGCTGCTCAGCGCAGAGCGGCCGTTGCGCGCCTTCGTCGGGCACGTCGAGCCCACCTTCGACTGGTCGATCCGTCAGCCCGACACGCGCCAGGCACTGACGGCCGGGATCACGGCGGCGCTCTGGGACAGGCTCTTCCTGGAGAAGTCGTGCCCAATCGGACATGCCTTCCGCGCGTTCTACGAACCGATCGGGACGCTCGCCACGCAGCGGGAATCGCTCAAGGGCGATCGCAACAAGGGCGGCAAGGTCACGGCGCAGCTTCTGCAGGTCCAGCTCAGAGCGCGGGACATCGCAAGCACGGTCATCCTCGGCGACCCCACTGTGCGGCTCGACTTCAGCTGATCACATCGTCAACGGGGTTCGAGAGTGACCCGCTTAGTTCCGCCGCACGACCCAATTGACCGGCCCCCCGTTTGTCGGTCCAGCCGCTATGCCCATGAAACAGTTTCGAGCCGCCCGGCCTGAGGAGCGGAAAGAGATGCTCAAGGTCTGGTGCCGCCGCGGAAAGAGGACCGACGGTAACCCGGACGCAAAGACCCTCTGCGGATCGCGAGTAGCTGCCTTTTCGACCCCATGCACGCCGCTCCTTGGCTGTCACAACGACGGAAGCGCCCGGAGCCCGTGGGCTGCATTTATTCGATCTTCCTTTAAATTGACCGGATTCCATACGCGGCCGAGTTTGTGCACCCCACGGGTCAGGGATCGCAGGCCACGCAAGAGGTCAGTCGCCGTTCATGCGACCGCGCCCACGCCTCGAGTTCGTATCGCTCGGCCGAGCAGACTTTGATGTAGTCCTTCGTCCACTCCCGGTCGGGAGTCGGCGTGATCGTGTCGCACGTGGCCTTGTGAAGGATCGGCTCACCCGGACTCGACCCTCGCTGAGCGTTGACGACGTAGCCGCTCAGATGCGACCAGAGCCATTCGCGGTACCCGACATCGTCGTCTTGGAAGGTCTGGATTCGGCTGATTCTAAACTTCGGGCTTATGGAGCTGATCTTTGGAGCGGGCGAGATCGATCGGCGCGTCCCCGACGTGGAGCGTCTCTTGCGCGACTGGCGAGTGGAGGAGATGGACTTCGGGCAGCTCTACCTTGAACATGAATCGGCGACCTCCCGGGACCGCGTGTTCGTCGAAGACCTCGCGGTCACCATGCTGATCAACTCACGCGTCGACGCCAGACAGGCTATGGGTGTATTTCGGAACGGTCCAACGCTCGACCTGAGCGCGCTCCCCGATAAGGCACTGGGAGAGACGACGGACGGAGAGCGTCAGAGCCTCGCCGAACTGATCGGCGTGATGACGACCTGGCCGGGAGTCGGGGCGTCCGTCGCGACCAAGACGCTTCATAAGAAGCGGCCCGCAACATGGCGATCTTCGGCGCTTACATGTATCGACTGTGGCCGGAAAAGGCTGCGCTGGCTGAAACGATCAAGGCGGTGCCACGCATCAAGGAAGCACTCGACTGGATTACGGTGGATGTCAGGCGCCCGGAGAATGAGGCTGCCTGGGCACTGCTACACGAGATCGAGCCGGACCGTTCGCGGATCGAGCTGTTCGACATGGTCTGGTGGATGCACTTCTCGCCGCTGCGAGCTGGCGTGCCCGACGGGACAGTTCTCTCGGGCTAAGCCTCGACGCACGCGTCCGCTCATTCGTCGTCAGCCTCGCACGGCACAGTGCGCAGGCAGGTTAGAGCGTGTGGGGTGCGTAAATTCCGTCGCATGTCACAAAACATTCGATTTGCAGGCAGGACCGAGTTTACACACCCCACACGTACACATACACGACTCATCCCAACCCGGTCCTCTTGGTCTACATGACCGACGATCCCGAGGAGGCCCGTCGCTGGGGTCGAGAGCTGGCGGCCGTTTCCCCGACTGACCGCTCAACGGACCGCCTCCAAACGCCAGCCCTCCGGCCGGTCGCCACAACCAGCAGCTCGGTCGGATCTCGAAGCGCAGCGCTGTCGCAGTTTGTTGGAAACGCGACAGTAACGGCGTTTGCGCATGGCTGGCTGGGTGGTGTTACCAGCGGATGATGGGTTTGATGCGGCCGCCCTCGCCGCGGTCGCGCTGTTTTTGTTCGCGGGCGTGGGTTTGGGTGGGGGTGAGTTCGCCTCGGCGTGCTTGGTTTGAGTGGAGCCAGGCTTGGTGGGAGTCGAGTCGCCGCCCCTCGATCTCAGCGAACGCTTGCGTGGCTTCGGGGTCGGGTTGCTCGGGCTCGGGATTGCTGCCGCCGGTGGGTTCGGGCGCGGCCGGGGCGGGCGGCAGCTCGAGCTTGCGCTCTCTGCGGCGCACACGGCCGGGAGTCGTGGGCAGGGCAACCGCTGTTTGCTGGCCGGCACGCGCACGCTCGCGCGCGAGCGCGCGTTCGAAGCCGGGGTCGTGCTTCCAGTTGCGCAGAGTGCGCGCCGTCACCCCGACCGCGGCCGCCGCCTCGGTCTGGCGCCAGTGGTCGGCGAGCAGCCGTGCCGCCCGACGTTGCTTGGCCTGGCGCGCGCCCCGGCGGCGGCGCTGGTACTCGAGCTCCTTCTCCGTCCTCGCCCGCGAATCGGGCCCGCGCCGCCGCCGTAACCGGGCCTGCCGCTCGGCCAGCTGTGCGACCGCGGCCGCGCGCGCCGCCGCCGCCGCCGCGGGAGCCGCCCGGATCGCCGGGTTCGCCAGCGCCGAGCGCACCTCGACGACGCCAAGCCGATACCACTGCCCCCGCACCCGCGACTCGGCGAAGCGTCGCTGCAACGCCTCGACGATCGCCTCGGCATCGAGCCGATTCGGGTAGGGCCAGGTTTCTGCGAGCACAAGCTCCAGCGGCGAGCCGACCTGCAACGCGCGCACGCGCTGGCGCGGATCGCTCGCAACGCCGAGTCTGACCAGACCTGACGCGCCGCCAGAAACCAGATACAGCCACGCCTGCTCACCGCTAGTCATTGCCGCTTCACGCGCCCTGATCCTACTTTCCGCAACTAGTGATGCTCAACGGCGACTCTGCTCTACCTGCGAAAACGCCCTCTGCGCAGGCGTTTTCGTCTAATGCAGCGCCTCAAAGCCCGCAAAACATGCGTTGCTATCCGCTACTGGAAACGCACACCCGCGTGACAGGTCATTCTGCTCTTCCTCGGTGCCTGACGGTCGGTGTGGCCCTTAGTTCGTCGTCTCGTCAAGCCCTCCTAGGTTCACACACGGAGGCCCAGGCGTTGGGCCCACTCACAGATCAGTATGACCCCGGTCTTCGAGGTGCCACAATTGTTGCGATGGCGATGACAGGCGAGGTCCTCGGACGAGAGCAGGAGCTCGGCTTGGTGTACGCCGCCCTCGAGCGTCCAGTCGAGGGGCCTGCCGCATTCGTGCTCGAAGGCGAGCCGGGGATCGGGAAATCGACGCTCTGGCTCGCGGCCGTCACGGCCGCACGGGAGCGTGGCTTTCTCGTGCTTTCGTCGCGGCCGGCAGAGGCCGAGCGTGATCTTGCGCACGTCGTGCTCGGAGACCTCTTCGAGAACGTCATCGACCACGTGCTGCCCGTCCTGTCGGCACCGCAACGCCGCGCGTTCGAAGCCGCGTTGCTCATCGATCAGGTTCCGGAACACCCGGTCGATCCACGGGCGCTCGGCGTGGCCGTCCGCACGTCGCTCGAGGTGCTCACCGAAGGCATGCCGCTCATGCTGGCCGTCGACGACGAGCAGTGGCTCGACGCATCGTCGGCGAACGCTCTGCAGTTCGCGTTGCGCCGGTTACGCCACGAGCGCGTCCTCCTGCTCCTGGCGCGGCGTCTCGACGAGGAGTCGGACGCGCCTGGATTGGAGAACGCCGTCGGTTCCGACGCCGTCGAGCGGCTCTACGTCGGTCCGCTCAGCTTGGGAGCGCTGCACCTGCTCCTGCAACGGCGGCTGGGCCGGACGCTTGCGCGCCCGACGTTGCTTCGCCTGCTCGAGCTCTCGGGCGGAAACCCGTTCTACGCGCTCGAGCTTGCCTGCGGGCTCGAAGCGGGCGCGATCAGCGATCCGACAGAGCCGTTCCCCGTACCGGAGTCGCTCGAGCGGCTCGTGAGCACGCGCCTCGAACGCCTGGGGAGCACGACGCGCGAAGCGTTGCTCCTGGTGGCGGCGCACGGCCGGCCGTCACCTGCGCTCCTTCGCGCATCGGGCTTCGCTCCGCAGGTTCTGGACCCGGCGGTCGCGGCCGAGGTGGCCGAGTTCTCGGACGGCGTGATCCGCTTCAGGCACCCGCTGCTCGCGTCGGCGCTCTATCAAAGCATGTCGCGCGAAGACCGGCGACGTGCGCATCGACGCCTTGCAGCGATCGTCGACGACCCGGTCGACCGCGGTCGCCACCTTGCGCTTGCCTCCGACGAGCCGGACGAAGACATCGCCGCTGCAGTGGAGAAGTCCGCGAGCCTGGCGCGGGCCCGCGGCGCGACACTCGCCGCTGCCGAGCTCGGCGAGCACGCGTTACGCCTGACCCCGTCCGACCAGCGCGAGCACCGGCATCGCCGTGCGATCGCGGCGGGGAAGGCGCACCTGGAGGGGGGCGATGCGCGTCGCGCCCACGTAATCGCGCTCGATCTCCTGGCACGGTCGCAGGCAGGCGCGCCGCGTGCGGAGGCGCTCGTCCTGATCAGTGACCTCGAGAGCGCAGGCGCGCACCGCGAGCGCGCGATCGACCTGCGCCGGGAGGCGCTGAAGGCGGCGGCGATGCTTCCCGCGCTGCAGGCAAAAATCCATCAGTGGCTCGGCGACAACGTCATCGACACCGAGGGAGTCGATGCCGCCGAGCAACACGCGCGGGCCGCGCTCGAGCTCGCCGAAAGCCTTGACGACGGTGCCCTACGTGCAGAGGCGCTCGCGGTCCTTGCCACCGTCCGATTCCGCGCCGGTGACCCCGGCGCCCTGCAACTCGCAGAGCAGGTGGCTCAGCTGGCAGAAGCGGCCACCGACCCGTGGCTGCGGATGCGAACGGGCCTCCGCGTCCTGACCCCCCTCATCTGGTCGTTCCAGCTCGAGAGAGGGCGCGCGCTCGCCGAGACCATCCAACGCGAATGGAGTGAACGCGACGAGCGGAGGTGCGCTGAGGCTCTCTCGTCCCTCAGCATGATCGAGTTTCGAGCCGGGTCGTTCCCGCTGGCCGCCGAGTACGCGGAGCGCGCCAGAGAGATGTTGCACCAGTACGCAGTCGACGAAGGGGAAGACCCGTTCAGTATCTGGCTGGTCGCGTTGATCGCCGCCCATCGTGGCGAGCTCGACCGCGCCTGTGCCCTTGCCGAGCGCAGTCGTGCGCTGGCCGAGAACCAACCACACATCCGCGCCGGACAGGACGGGGTGCTCGGGCTCGTCGAGCTCTGGAGCGGCCATGCGGGTGAGGCGGCGGCACGCTTCGCAGCGGCCGACGCTGCGAGGAGCGGTGCAGGAGTGAACGAGCCGGCCATGTTCTGGTGGCGAGCCGACTACGTCGAAGCCCTGCTCGGGCTGGGCAGGCTCGACGAAGCCGCTGGACTTGTGGATTCCTGGGAGGCGGATGCGGCACGGCTCGGCCGCGAGGTGGTGCTCGCCCACGTTGGACGCTGCCGCGGTCTCCTCGCGGCCGCCCGGGGCGACGTGGAGGAAGCGCTGGCAGAGCTCGAGCGAGCGATCGCGCAGCACGAGACCTTCGGTGATCCGTTCGGACGCGCGCGGGCGCTATTGGCGCTGGGCGTGGTCAGGCGACGGGCACGACAGAAGCGATCCGCTCGAGAGGCGATCCAGGCCGCGTTGATTGGTTTCGACGCGGCGGCGGCCGCCGGCTGGGCCGCGAAGGCTCGCCTCGAGCTCGGCCGGATCGGTGGGCGAACACGAAGCGAGGGTCTGACCCCTGCCGAGCAACGGGTTGCTGCGCTCGTCGCGGAGGGCCGCACAAACAGGGAGGTCGCCGCCACCCTGTTTCTCGGCGAGCGGACGGTCGAGACGCACCTGTCCCACATCTACGCCAAGCTCGGCGTGCGCTCGCGAGCCGAGCTCGCGCGGACGTTTCGGCCGGAAGCTGGAGCAGCCGAGCAAAGTTCAGGGGAACTAGCGATTTCAAGCTGAGCTCGACCGCCTACGGTCGGTCGGGTGCCGAGCTACCTCGTCGAGACATTCCTCGCACGCGGCGCCGCGGGCGAGCGTCAGGCGCGCGAGCGGCGGGCGCGCTCGGCCGCCGAGGAGATGACGCGTGAGGGGACGTGCGTCGCCTTCGAGCGATCGATTCACGTCCCCGAGGACGAGATCTGCTTCTTCACATTCGAGGCCTCGTCGGGCCGTGAGGCCGCGTTGGTTGCTCAGCGGGCGTGCCTCGAGCCGTTTCGTGTCATCGAAGCGATCTCATCAGGAAAGGAGCAACGATGAAATCGAGATTGGCCTTTGCCGTTCTCGTCGTTCTCGTAGGGGCGGCCGCTTACATCGACACCGCGCCGGCGACACCGCGCTCGGGACCGGCCAGCAAGCTGAACGGCGCGTCGTTGTCGGCCGCGCCGGTCCTCGACTGGAGCAACGAGGCCCGGCGGGCGATCGTCCCGGCCACTGCCGGCGCCGACAACTTCGGCAACAAGTTCCCAGGTGAGGCAGCCGTGTACATGGGCATTGTCCATGCGGCGATCTACGACGCGGCAGTGGCGATCGAGGGCGGCTATACGCCGTACGCGATCTCACTCACCGCTCCAGCGGACACATCCGCTGCGGCGGCGATCGCGACCGCAGCGCACCACACCCTGATCGGGCTGCAGCCGCAGCTCGGCCTCAACGCGAGCCAGCAGGCGATCCTCGATCACGACTACGCCGTCTATTTGGCCGCCATTCCGGACGGCGCGGCGAAGACGAACGGGATCGCGATCGGCGAGCAAGTCGCCGCGGCGGTGCTCGCGCTTCGCGTGAACGACGGCCGGGAGAAGAACCCCACGATCGCGGACCTCGGGCCGCCCCCGCCCGGCCCCGGCGTCTGGCAGCCCGACCTCTCCCGGCCGGTGCTCGGTCTTCGCCTGCCCGGGATCCGGCCGCTTGCGCTCCAGAGCGCCTCGCAGTTTCGGCCCGACGGCCCCAATCCGCTGACCAGCGCGGAGTACGCCGACGACCTGAACCAGGTCGAGCAGCTGGGCCGATTCGATAGCACGACCAGGACCGCCGAGCAAACGACCCAGGCGCTGTTCTGGACCGACCACGACATCAGGCAGTGGAACGACGGCATGCTCCGCCTCGCCGCCGCGCGCGGACTCGACCTCGTGCAGACGGCGCGGATGCTGGCGATGGCGCACGTTGCCGGGGGCGACGCGATGATCGCCTGCTTCGACGCCAAGTACCACTACTGGTTCTGGCGTCCCTACCAGGCGATCCCGCAGGCAGACAGCGACGGCAACCCGGCGACCGTGGCCGACCCGAGCTGGCGGCCGCTGCGCACGACGCCGAACTTCCCGGAGTACCCCTCGGCGCACGCCTGCCACAGCACCGCCGTGGTCGAGGCCCTGGACGCGTTCTTCGGCACCGACCAGGTCCCCTTCTCGCTCGACAGCCGGGTCACCGGCACGACGCGCGACTACGACCGCCTCCACGACGTGGTCAAGGACGTCGATTGGGCGCGTGTCCTGGTCGGCTTCCACTTCCGCAACTCCGACCTGCAAGGCTCGAGCCTCGGGCGCAAGGTCGGCGGGTACGTCGTCGACCACTTCTTCCAGCCGCTCGGCTGAGGGAGCGTTGCTTTCGCAAGGGAGGCGGCTCACCATCGAGCCGCCTCCCGCCCTATCTGCGGTGCTAACACGCGCTAACTGGAGGGGCCGAGGGGCGCGCCCGAAGTAACGCGGTCAGGCACGAGGACTTTCCGGACCGAGACACCCTGACCGGAGGTGCGCGAGAAAAAAGCGCTCCCCCTGACTCCCCCGTTGTTCGTGGTGGGTTGGTGGTTTTTGGCTTGGTTACGCGGTTTTTCTGAGTTGGCGATGTGGCCTTCGCTCCCCCTCTTCTGGTGCGTTCGTGGTGCGTTAATTGGATAGGCTGCGGAGGTGAAGCGGCGTCGTCGTTTGCGTCGCCTGGTGGCCGATGTTGAGCTTGTGCGCCGACGGGCGGCGGGGGAGACGCTGCGCGTGCTGGCGGCCGATTATGGGGTGGCGCACACGACGCTTGGCCGCTACTTCGCGCGAGCGGAGGTGGTGAGGCAGCTGCGTGAGGCGGGCCAAGGCGAGCGGCGGGCGGCGGCGACGCGGCTGGTCGCGGAGCGCCGGGCGGAGCGGGCGATACGCCGGGTGGCGAAAGAGCAGGCGGCGCTCGCGCGCGCGCAGGCGCGCCGCGCGGCGGCGGCCGCCGCCTCCGCGCCTTGGCCGCCCCGTTCTGGTGAAGCGGGCTGGCTGGATGAGCGTGACAGGCGGCTGCCGCTGCTCCGCGCCGACCTGCGCACCCGCAACGATGAGCTGGCCGAGCGCGCCGTCGAGGCGGGCGGTGGCATCGAGGCGGTGATCGAAGCGACCGGGTTGCGCACGCGCGAGAACGTCCTGGGCGCGATCGACCCGGCGATCCTGGTGCGCGCGTTCGACAACGACGCCGCCAGCGCCGGCCCGGTCGATCGGGCCCGGCTGCGGCGGCTGCTGCCCGATCCCGAGCTCGTGCGCCGCCGGGCGGCGGGAGAAACGCTGCGGCGGCTCGCGAGCGACTACGGCGTCGCGCACACGACCCTGGGCCGCTGGTTCGCACGGCCGGAGGTTGCCAGACAGCTACATGAGCTCCAGCGTCGCCTGCCGACGGCCGCGCCCGGCAAGGCGCCGCCCTAACGGAGACTCACAGTCTCGTTCTGCGAGAACGCAGGAACGCGCTCCGAGATCGCAGTCCCAACAAGGCGCGACGTTCCGGCGAGTCGGGGTTGGATGGCGACCGGTAGCGAGGCAAGGTTGAGGCGTCCGTTCGTGTAGCCAGACGAGCGGCACCGGCCTCCGTTAGCGTGGCCTGGATGGAGCGCCTGTTGACGGTGGAGTTCGGCCCGTCGCGGTCGAAGCGGTTCGGGAAGGCCCTGGAGGAGGCCCGGCGGCTGGCCCGCGAGTGCAGCGAGGTCGAGCCCGGCAAGTACCGGGCGAGGTTCCTATTAGGAACGGACTCCGCCGCCTACACCGGCCTGGCCCGCCTACTGGAGCGGGTACGCCACTGGCGGGCGACCGAGGTGTGCGAGGGGGATGAACCGGTCTCCGCCTACCACGCCAAGGAGATGGCCTGGTGCGCCTCCTCCCAGCTCAAGTCGTATGGGACCTGCCGCTTCCGCTTCGTCTACGGGGTCTTCCCCCGCTGTTCTCTCTGTCCCCTGTTCGACGCCGAGCGAGCGATCCGGGACGTGTTGGGGGAGAACCCGCCCGCCGCGATGGTGTTCGAGATCAGGCTCGGGCCGACGCTTCGGGCCCTGCTGCAAGGTGAGGATCTCACGGAGGGATCCGACCTGGACTCGGAGGTCCCTGACTTCGTGCCGGAGGGGTGGGCAGATCCGCGCGGTGACGAACCGGCGGGCTGAGTTTCCCTCGCGTATGGCCGCCGCTGCAGTGGGAGCCTCGATCAGACAGAAGCCGAGCGCGTCGTCCCTGAGCTGCTAACGCCCCTTCGCACCTTCACGGTCGCGGGGGAGCAGACGATTCCGAAACCCCTGGTGAGCGGGAGTTTCTTCCGCTACCCTGCGGCTGGAAGCCCGTTTGGGATACGGCGCGGATTTGAGCCACCGCGCGCAGAACGTCCGGCCCCGCGTGAGAAGGGCTCGGCTTAGGACTCGAAATAGATCGGCGCAAGCGAAGCCGACTCATCCTCTCTCGACCCCGACAGGGGTCTGGCTTGACGGAGGACGAGCATGGCTCGCACACACAACGCCGACCTGGAACGTGAACGTTTCACGCTCACGCTCACGTCGGAGCAAGAGGATGCGCTCATCGAGCGCGTCTCGGAGCGACTCCAGGAGAGCCGCGACGATGGTTTTCTAGACGTGCCCGGAGCGGCGCAGTACCTCTCCACGACCGCGAAGGCCATCTACGCCCTGGTCGAACGCCGGCAGCTCCCGCACCACCGCGCAGGCGGACGCCTGCTCTTCGACCGCGCCGACCTTCGCGCATGGGTCAGGCAGGGCAACTCATGAACCCCCGAGGACTTGCCAAATCGACCTCTCGACCTATGTTGAGACAGTCCATAAAAGCGGGCGGGCACCGCGCTAACGGCCCCGCCCCGACCACAGGAGGGATCACTCCTATGGCAACAGGCAAGGGTAGCGACCCTTTCAAGCGGAACAAGACTCGCTATCGCGGCGTCACGTATCGCGTCAGGGCCGACGGCAGCAAGACCTACTCGGTCTACTTCCAGGGCAGTCATCTCGCCGTTGAGGGTGGCGAGCGAGAGGCACTTGCCCGGCAGGCCGTGCTCCGCGGCAAGGCGGCTTGCGGCGAGACGCCGACCGTGCCGGCGAAGGTGACGTTCGCCGTCGTCGCGGAACAGTGGATCGAATCGAAACGGCATCTGCGTCCATACACGCGCCGCAACTATCGCGCCTACCTCGACCGCATCTTGCTCCCGAAGTTCGGGGCGATGAAGATTGCGGCCATCACACCGGAGCACGTCGCCGGGCTGCTGCGCGAGCTCGAGCAGAAGGGTCTCTCGGCGGCGACGATCACGGACTATACGAAGCCGCTCTCCGGGACACTGGCGTTCGCGTTGCGCCGCGGGCTGATCTCGACGAATCCTTGCAGCGTCTTGACCCGCGATGACAGGCCTCAGCCGAAACCGAAGCAGCCAGTTCATGTCTGGTCCGATGAGGAGATGGATGCGCTCATCGAGGCTTCCGAGCGTCTCGCGAAACTCCCGCAGGCAAGGTACGACTACAGCCCGGTGCTTCGGTTGGCGCTCTTCACGGGCCTGCGGCTCGGAGAGTTGCTCGGGCTCCAGTGGAAGGACATCGACCTGCACGAAGGCGAGCTTCACGTCCGCAGGCAGTGGACGCGCCTGGGTGAATACGCGCTCACCAAAAGCAACGCCGGCGTTCGTCGCGTGCCGCTGTCCGCTGACGTGGTCAAGTTCCTCACGGCGCTCAAGCTGACCTCGTCTTTCTCGGGAGACGACGATCCGGTGTTTGCCTCGAAGAGCGGCAAGCCGCTCGGCCATCGCAACGTCACCCGTAGGGGCTCCGAACCTGCGATCAAGGAGGCTGGGATCGAAGGCGTCAGCATCCACGATCTGCGGCACGCCTTCGCCTCGCGGATGATCTCCCGAGGCGTCGAGCCGGTGACGCTCGCGAGCCTGATGGGCCACGAAGACGCCCGCATCACGCTCGGCCGCTATGCCCACGTCTACGACAAGCGGCGCACCGACGAGGCGGTGCGGCAGGCGATGGCGCGCTGATTGGCAAGTTCTTGGCCAGTACGACCGAAGAGAGTCGGGGAACCCGGCTCTCTCCAAAGGCCGGATTTGGCTCAACCGCCCCTTGGACTCCCCTGCGCTCCCCTTCCGCGCGCTCTTACCATGTACTTCCCGACGCAACCGGTGGCAGCCGGTGGCAACGGATTTCGCTTGTTCTTGCGGTTTCGAGGGCCGATCGATTTGCCGCTGATTGCCACCGGTTGCGACCCCAGGGGCTCCATAACGGCTCCATCCGTGAGCGCCAAGCTCAGAGTGGAAAGGCCGGCCGTAGGGTGTCTGCAAGTGGCCGCACTCGGAGCTTTTACACCTAGGGAGGACTCGCAGCGGTGCAGGCGCAGTTTTGACCGGCCGTTGCCCGATGGTCCCGATCCGGCTTGTCGCCCGGCGAGGCACTGTCCAAACTAATGGACGTGGACTGTTCGGACGTCTGTTATGCGCGCAGTGGAGAGGTCGCGATTGCGTACCAGATCGTGGGAGACGGTCCGCACGATCTCGTGTTCGTGACCGGGTTCGTGTCCAACCTCGCTTACGCGTGGGAGCACCCGATCATCCGGCGTTTTTACGAGCGAATCTCGTCGTTCGCGAGGATGGTGCGCTTCGACCGGCGCGGGACGGGACTCTCCGATCGCCCGCGCGGCGTTCCGACGCTCGAGACGCGCATGGACGACGTGCGCGCGGTGATGAACGCTGCCGGAATCGAGCGAGCTGGGCTACTCGCGACGTTCGAGGCGGCGCCGATGGCGCTGCTCTATGCAGCGACCTATCCGGAACGAATCGCCGCGCTCGTTCTGTTCAATCCGTACGCGAAGGCCGTGTGGAGCGAGGACTACCCGTGGGGAAGGACGGAACAGGAATGGCGTCGAGATCTCGCGGAGCTCGAGGCGGGCTGGGGGAACCGCGAGTACTTCGACAAGGTCATCTCGCGGAGCTACCCGTCCGCGGCCGACGATGAGAGTTTCCGGAATTGGTTCGTGAACATGATGCGCTATGGCGCCAGCCCTGGCGCTGCATTGACGGTTCACCGGATGGCGATGGACGTGGACGTGCGCGACGTTCTCCCGGCGGTTCGCGTCCCGACCTTGATCCTGCACGGGCCCAACAACCGCGGCCACGCCCAGTACATGTCGGAGCGGATCCCCCGGGCGAAACGGGTCGAGATCGCCGACGGCGATCAATCCGTCTGGCTCGTCGAGGCGGTCCCAACGGAGACGGAGCGCTTCCTCTCCGGTGCGTGGGGAGAGGCCGAGCCGGAGACGATGCTGAGTACCGTCCTCTTCACGGACATCGTCGGCTCGACCGCTAAGGCGACCGACCTCGGCGATCACCGCTGGGCGGAGCTTCTCTCCTCGCACCACGTTGTGATCCGTCGCCAGCTCGATCGGTTCCGTGGGCGCGAACTCGACACAGCAGGCGACGGCTTCTTCGCAAGCTTCGACGGCCCTGCTCGGGCGATTCGGTGCGCCTGCGCGATCAGCGATTCAGTCCGTGAGCTCGGGCTCGAGGTACGCGCGGGCCTGCACACGGGCGAGTGCGAGATCGTCGGCGAAAAGATCGGCGGTGTAGCCGTGCACATCGGGGCGCGCGTCGCCGCTCAGGCGGGGCCGGGCGAGATCCTCGTGTCGAGCACCGTCAAGGATCTCGTGGCCGGATCAGGCATCGCTTTCGGCGATCGCGGGACGGCTGAGTTCAAGGGGCTCCCGGGTGTGTGGCAGCTCTACGCCGTCGAGCGCGTCTAGTGCGCAGCGGGTCCGATCGTCTGCATCACGTGGCGCGTGGCCGGCGCTTTGGGGCTGCTCCGACACAGGCTGCGGCGTAGTCGGCTTGTTTCGCGCAGCAGCTCGTGAGCGTGGCGACGAAGCTTCGCTCCGCCGGCGATAGTGGGCGACCCGCGAGTCGTGCGACGGAGAAGCTGGTGGACGCTGCGTGGACGCCGAAAACGACAGCCGGCGTCACCACTGAAAACAAAGACGATGGCTGAGCAGGCGGAATAGCGAAGCCCTCTGACGGAACTCGAACCGTCGACCCCCTCCTTACCAGGAACGTCTCAGGCAGCCGGTGGCAATCCATTGGCAACGGATTTCCCTTGTTTTTGCGGTTCAGTTGCCCGGTCCATTTGCCGCTGATTGCCGCCGGTTGCAACCACGGGGCTCCATAAGGGCTCCATTTCGGCATCGCGGCCCGAAACTGTGATCGGGGCCGGAACGAGAACTGCGTGGAGGGCGGCCGTGGATTTTCGGGCGTGTCTCGTTGCATCATCTGGTGAGACATGGCCATGCGGGCGCTCGCGAGGGAAGTTGTGGGACGAGATGAGGAGCTCGCGGTCGTGCGAGATTTTCTCGCTGCGGTCGACCGCCTTCCTTCGGCTCTGTTGATCGAGGGCGAGGCGGGCATTGGGAAGACGACACTGTGGAGCGCCGGTATCGCCGCGGCGGCAGAGCACGGTTATCGGGTTCTGTCAGCGCGGCCCGCGCAGGCGGAGAGTCAGGTTTCTTACGCGGGTCTCGCTGATCTGCTCGACCCCGTGCTCGAGCGCGCCTTGGACGAGCTTCCCCCTCCTCAGCGGCGTGCGCTCGAGATCGCGTTGGTTTTGCGGGACCCGGATAACGGCGTTCCGGACCAAGCAGCGATCGCGTTCGCGCTGCTTGGCGCGCTTCGCAGTGCCGTCAAGGACGTCCCGGTGGTAGTAGCGGTTGACGATCTTCAATGGCTCGACGCTCCTTCGGCGTTCGCGCTTCGGTTTGCGGCGCGCCGGCTGCGGGACGAGCCGATCGGGCTCTTGTTGTCGGTCCGCGACGACGGCGGCGGCGAGGCGGCGGGCGCAGGATTGCTGTCCGACGAGCGCACGTGGCGGATCCACGTTGGCGGGCTCAGCCTGGGCGCGTTGCAGCGCCTGATTCAGGCACGTCTCGGGCTGGCTTTGCCTCGTCCGCTGCTCAAACGCCTTCACGAGAGCTCTGCCGGTAATCCGTTCTTCGCCCTCGAACTTGCGCACGCTCTCGGGTCGAGCCAACGGGAGCTCGAGCCGGGTGAGCCGCTACCCGTGAGTGGTGAGTTGCGTCGCCTGATCGGCGACCGGCTCGCATCGCTCCCGCCGGGCTCGGACGAGGTACTACTCGTAGCGGCAGCGGCTTCGCAGCCGACGCTCGCACTCCTCGGGGCCGTTCTTGGCGAGGAGGGGGTTTCGGCTCGTTTGCGCCCTGCGGTCGACGCCGGACTGGTGGAACTGCTCGGGGAGCGCGTTCGCTTTGCCCATCCACTCTATGCCTCGGCTGTGTATGGAGGCGCGACTCCAGAGGGCAAGCGGAAGATTCGTCGGAGGCTGGCCGCTGTCGTTGACGATCCCGAGGAGCGCGCACGTCATCTTGCTGCGAGCGCGGTCGGTGCAAATATCGACGTCGCTGCAGCGCTCGACGAAGCGGTTCAGATCGCCCTGAAACGCGGTGCTCCGCAGGCGGCGGCGGAGCTTGCGGCGCACGCCGTTCGCTTGACCCCTCCGGAGGACGCCGATGCTGCGCACAGGCGTCGGCTCGCGGCGGGGGACGCGCACTTCGAGGCCGGGGACACCGCTCGCGCCCACGCGCTCTTTGCGGCCGCCGCGGATGACGCCGTGGGGCGTGCACGCGCGGCTGCGTTGAGTCGGCTAGCGCGCATCCACGTGTTCGAAGGCGACCGCGCCGGGTCCGTCGTGCTTTGCCGCCGTGCGCTTGCGGACGTTGGGCACGACCTCGAGTTGAGGTCCGAGATCGAAGAAGGCCTCGCCGTGGCGTACTACTTCATGCGCGAGAACCTTGTGGCCGCGGCTGCACACGCACGCTCGGCCGTCGAGGCGGCGCGACAGCTGGGACGGCCCCGGGCCCTTGCGGAGGGGCTCGCGATTCAGGGTCTTGTCGACGGGTTGCTTGGCAGATCGAGCGCGGTGCCGGCGTTCGAGGAGGCCCTGAACCTCGAGCCGGCGACGAGGGATCTTCGGATCATGCGCCGTCCGAGCTTTTCGTTCGCGGTGTACGTCAGCTGGACGGACGACATCAGGACCGCAAAGACCCAGTTTGAGTCGCTCTATCAGGAATCTCTTGAGCGGGGTGACGAGAGCACAATTCCGCTCGCGCTTGCGCATTTGAGCGCGATCGAATGCGCGCTAGGCGACTGGCGAGCCGCGGCGCGTTGGGCCGATGCAAGCTATGAGTCTTCGGTTTTGACGGGGCAGTTGTCGCAGCAGGCCTACGCGTTGGCGGCACGCGCCCTCGTCGATGCGCACCTCGGTTTGACCGAGCAAGCGCGCGCCGGAGCCGATGAAGCACTTCAACTTGAACGCGAGCCGGGCTCATACGGCGGCGCGACTAGTCGGGCTGCGCTCGGTCTCCTCGCTCTTTCACTTGAAAGGCCACAGGAAGCGTACGAGGCACTTGGGCCACTCGTCGATCACTTCGAGGGTGCGGGGATCGTCGAACCCGGTGCGCTCTGGTTCGTTCCGGACGCGATCGAATCGCTGATCGAGCTAGGCGAACAGGAAGCTGCGACCGCCCTTGTCGAACGCTTCGCCGAGCGCGCGCGCCGGTTAGGACGACGATCCAGCCTTGCTGCAGCGCATCGTTGTCGCGGCTTATTGTCAATCAACGTCGGCGAGGAGGACGGCGCGATCGCCAGCATCCTTCAGGCGCTGGAGGGACTGGCGTCGCTGCCACTCCCGTTCGAACGCGCGCGCGCACTGCTTGCCTTTGGGTCCGTACAGCGGCGAGCACGGCAGCGGCGCGCCGCCCGCAAGACTCTCGAGGAGGCACAGCGCCTCTTCGACGACCTCGGCGCGTCTCTCTGGTCGGAACGCACCAAGGCCGAACTGGGCCGGATCGGGGGCCGCCCACCCTCGACGGGCGAACTTACCGCCTCCGAAAAGCGCGTTGCCGAACTGGTCGCGGAAGGACGGACGAACAAGCAGGTGGCAGCGACACTTCATCTCACGGAGCGCACGGTTGAAGGGACGCTCTCCCGCGTCTACGCAAAACTCGGTATCCGGTCTCGCACCGAGCTTGCCCATCGCTGGGTGACTCGCGGTTAGGGGATCACGCGTCCAAAGTCGGGGGGTTTCCACCTACCGGCGCGCCAGTTGCGCTCATAGCCTCGATGCAGTCAACGCAACGGAGGTGAGACGCATGAAAAGGCTCCTCGGAATTGTCGCTGCTACGAGCGCGCTCTTGATCGTGCCGGTGGCAACGGCGGATGCCGGTACGCCGGTTGGCCCTGGCGGCTGCAACATGCTCGCCGCTAGCGAAACGGGCCTCACCCAGATGATGGCGGGCAGCCAACACGGCAACGGCCAGGCCAATATGTTCGAGATGCTCGACCGCTTCTCGCCGTGCGGCTGATCGTGATCGCAGTGAGGTTCGTCGGGACGGCAGAGGTGTTCACCCTCTCGCCGAATCCCCGGCATGGCGGAGCCGAGTAGGACATGTCCGCCAAGACGTACCTCGTCGAGGCGTACGTTTCGAAGTCGGATGCGAACGGCCCGGCCGGCATAGCTGACCGGGCCGTGCTCGCCTCCAAACAGATGCGGCGCGAAGGGACGTTTGTCCGTTGCGTGCGCAGCATCTTCATCCCGCAAGACGAAACCTGCTTCCACATCTTCGAGGCCGGGTCCGAACAGGAGGCAAGAAACGCTGCCGCTCGTGCGGGCATTCAGCCCGAACGGGTGCTCGAGACGAACAATTTCGAAGCAACACGAGCGCAACTCGCACGATCCGCCCGGGGAACCGGCGATGCACGGCAGCGGACGTAACGATGGTGTTCGTGCGATCTACACCTGAGACACTCCGCCGCGGTCTCACCGCTGGGGCTGCGCTCGCCACCGAGCTCGCGTGCGGCCCGCATCGCGGCAGTCGGAAAGACGTTCATGAGTGTCGTCCTATACGGAAGGGGAAGTCGATGAAAGCGCGACACGTCATAGGTCTTGTCTGCATCGCAGTGCTGCTTGGGAGCGCTGCGCTACTCGGGATCGCTGCCGCGACCGGACATGCTGACCCGAACCTGCCCAACGTTCCGCCGCATCGCCACTGGATCAACGGCGTGCAGGTCGGGCCCGACATTTGCGACAGCCCGGGTGACCCGGGCATCCAGCAGGCCTTCAACGAGTTCCACAACAATCTGCACATCGCGACGCAGTATTCGATCGGCCCAGCTGCGCCCGGCTTGCACAACGGTCGGGGCGGAGAGATCGTCCCCACACCCTGCAGCGTGACAACCCCGCCTCAGTAACGACAATCAACGTCGGAGGGCGGGACTGGCCCGCCCTCCGACCGCGCACCGCTATGAAGCTACCCGCGCGCCCCGGTCGCGATCGAGATGTCGGGGATCGGTGAGGCCGTCCGTGGGAATCTCAGCCTGCCCGACCAGCGCATCGTCGAGTTCTGGACAACCGTGCGGAGTAAGGCGCGCATCATCGGCAATGTCGCGGTCGCGCTCCAAAACCAGGAACTCAAGTACGACCAGCGCCAGTGCCCAAACTTGCGGACAGAGCTGCTTGGCTACATGTCCGACGACGAATTTTGCGTCACCGACTGCGTCATGAGCCTTGCCATAGCGCTTGACCAAGCAGGCTCGATACCGCCACTCGCCCGCGTGATGTGCGTTCTCCAGGTTTAGAGGTAGCGCGACCTTCCGAGAAGAACCGTCGCCCCTGTCCTCGCTTGGAAGCCCGACACGGCGTGTCGCTGTCGCGTTTTGGCGGAAAGGCGACAAGAGGTCGAGGTGTGATGCTGGGCCGGAAGAAGGCGCTCAGGCGAGAGCACGCTTGCGCTGCCAGGCGAGTCGCTCTGAGCGCTGACCGATCAGCGCGGCACACGCACCACGATGATCTCGCTGAACGAGGTTCCGTCGATCTGGTACGCGTAGCACCCTGGCGCGCGAAAGGAGCTGGCTGAGGCGAGGAAGCGGAAGTTGGGGTCCGGTGTTAGGGCTTGATCTGCGCCCGCTGGCCATTCGAGCTCGCGCAGGTGATCGCCGTACCCGTATGCGAATCGGACTTGGCCACGTCTGCCGATCCGACCGGCGCGGACAAGAATTGGCCCGCCATACGCCCTGCTGATCATCCAGGGCGTCTTCTGTCCGTACCAACCCGGACTGTCAGGCAATGACCAATCGATACTGATCGTCCCTGGACGAGCCCCACCGACTCCGAGGAGATAGACGGGCCCGCGCCCATTCAATGACTGGCCAGAGTCAGCCAAGGGACGGCTCGGGCTTACTGGGCACCGTTGCCCTGGCCGAAGCCTTGGGAGATGGAGCGGGCGGTGAAGACCATCCGATGCAAGCGCCGAAGCAACCGCCCACGCCGTCGCCGCCACTACAACAGCTACCGCGGCGACTCCCGCTCGACGCCAGGAACCACGTTCGCCCCGATGATCCATCGCGGGAACAAAGGATATTGCAACAGCCTCGCTACCTCGGCCGTCCGGGGGACATTCCGCACACTGGCCCAAGCGACCGTGGGGTCAGTGGAACAGCTCTCGCTGCTCGTCGAACCTCAAGTCAGGAGTTACGAACGCACCCGCGGCTCGTGTAGAAGCTGCCGAACCCGGTGTGGTTGAGGAAGCCGAACGCGACCGGCTTGCGAGTCGCGTACGAGCGAACGGCGATGGACGCGGCGAACCCGCGGCGATTCCAGACGGCGCGCGCGCGGATGAGCAGTTGCCCACGCGCAAGGCACGTGAACCCGTGCAGACGGTCCGGCGGCCCCGGAAGCCCCACGTGGCTCAAGGGCACAAAGGTGCTCGTGTCGCGACAGCGCTTTCTATCGACCAAGAGCCCCTTCTGCTGGTTCTGGAATGTCGCGGAAAGGATGAAGGCCAAGACCGTGCTGTGGTTCGCGTTGCCGGTGTAAACATCGAGCGAAGCTGGATTGGTGCTTGGCCCCGTGAAATTCGGGCTGTAGCCAAGCAGGAAACCGCTCATCCCGTGCAGTTCCGGGACCGTGCAGACGACCGTCGAGTCCTGAACGGTTTGCACGAGGCTATTTCCCGCAAAGGCCGAGTCGCCTCCGACACGACCCACAAACGGACTGCCAACAATGAGCAGGACAACCGCCGCAAGCGGGGAGGCAACCGTGACTCCGCCGGGAACACGCATTCGCACCTTGGCCCGTTCGACCGCGTCCACTACATCACCAACCGCGCCAGTCTACCCGGCGTTCTGCCCGGGATATGTCATCGCAAACGGGACGCTAGTACCAAACCGAGTAAGTCGGGCGGTATCCCGTTGACCGGTAGACACCAATGCTGTTGTAGAACTGCCAGATGTTCCAATGATCGAGGGTGCCTAGGACTTCGTGGCTGTATGTGACCCCGAAGGAGTCGCTGTGGTAGGCGATGTAGTCAGGAGACCACGATCCCCACGCTGAGTTATCGGTGAACTTGATCGCGGTCGAGCAGATGACGGTCTGATCGCAACCGGCTTCCCGATGAGCGCAGACATATGTGCCGTATGCGTAGGCGGCGGAGCTCGAGCCGAAGAACGTTACGAATACGACCGCGAGGAATCTTCGCAAAGATCCCCGACGCCGCAAGGGGCCGTAGAGCGCGCGCGTCGCGATCCTTACGTTCAGAGTTGCGGGGATCACGAGGCTGCATCGATCAGCGTCGAAGAGTCCGCCGCTTAGTTTCCCGGTCAAGGGCAGTCGTAGGAGGCATGCAAGTGCCCCGACGACTTCGATCTAGGGAGGGAACAACATGGGAAACCTCATCTTGCAGATGGGCGTCTCGCTCGACGGACTCGTCGCCCGTCCCGGCAGGTACGGCGCAGAGGGTTGGGGCACGCCACCCGAGGACCCCGCGCTGAAGCAGCGCAAGCTCGATCTGATCCGCGAGGCCGAAGCGCACCTAATGGGGCGCAAAACCTACGAAGAAATGGCCGAGTTCTGGCCCACCTCCGATGACGAATACGCAGAGCCAATGAACACCATTCCCAAGGTTGTCTTCTCCACCTCACTGGAGGATGCTTCCTGGCCCGAGACACGAATCGCGCGCGGCGACCTGAGCGAAGAGATCGCGCAGCTCAAGCAAGAAGCAACCGGGAATCTGATCGCGTGGGGAGGCGCATCCTTCGCGCAGTCACTCACTCGACTCGGCCTGATCGACGAGTACCGGCTCGTGCTCCACCCCGTCGCCCTCGGTGAAGGCCTCCCCCTCTTCAAGGACCTCACCTCCCCACTCCACCTCAAGCTCGTGGAGGCCCAGACCTACGGCAGTGGCCTGACCCTCTTCGTCTACCAACCGGCATGACCGGAGCTTTCATCTCCCGGGCCTGCCGGAGCGCACCGCACCATGAACGGCCAGGCGTGCGCCATTACTTACGACCAGTCTCACCGCCTCTTCGACGTCTGAGGACTCCTTGCATATTCAAGCGTGGGCCCGATGTTCGCGTTAGCTCCAACCGATCGGCCATTGGTGCCAGTCACCGCGTCCCTGGTCCTCGCTGACTATGCCGACGTCGCGGGTTCAGATCGCTTGTTCGTCCACAGGACGATCCTGCCTCGGCTGCTCGCAGTCCTCGGCTAGGCGTTCCACGCCTGTTGCAGTGGCCGGTAGTCGATGACCGTAATGCCTTCATGATCGAGAATCTCGCGTGCTTTTGGTGAGGTGAGGAACGCATGGTCGCTTTGCCGGACCTGCCAGCCGGTTGGCTCGATCGACTGCCCCTGCTCAGTGCCGTGCGCCGGATGGAGCGCCCATTCGTTGAGACCTGGCAATAGGTCGCGGAGCATTCGCTCATAGGTTGCCGCCTTGTCGTGAAGGCTGACGGAGTAGCTGTCCAGGAAGGCGTTGTCGATGACCGGTTTGCCTTGCTCGCGAGCCTTGCGCCGGCCGTCGTCGAGCCAGACCCGTGCGGCGAGGCCGTACTCCTTGGCGAGCGCCATGGTCAGGTCGAGGATGTCGGCGCGGCCGCCGTCGGCGAGGCAGTGCCAGTCGAGGTGCGTGGGTGCCAACCCTACGTCGACCACGGCGTCGATCTGTGCGCGCAACTCGCGTTCAACCTCGGTCAGCTTGGCCTCCGCCAGGAGCGCAGTGCGCCCCACCGGCGTGTCGACGTAGAGCTCGTCCGTGTCGGGGTCGAGCAACGAGCGCACCTCGGCCTTGGCGGCGGCCGGGCCCCAGCGGTACTCGGGCGAGTCGCGGATGAGCGCGAGGTGGATGCCGAACGAGATGTGCGGGCGTTCGCGAAGTAGCCGCATCGCGTCCGCCGCCGCGGGGCACGGGACCATCAGGCTGCAGGAGTTCGCGATGCCGTTCTCGATCGACTCCACCACGGCAGCGTTGACCGCGTCGTGCATGCCGAAGTCGTCGCAGTTGACGATCAGCACCCGTGCGTCAGGCCCGAAGCCCAGCAGCTCACTCGACGGTCCATCCACCACAGCCCACTCTGCCCGACCGCCGACGCACTAGACGCCCCTGTCAGCCCAGCGAGGGCACCTGAGGAAGCTCGCCTCCGACTGCGATCACCCCGACATGAACCGCCCCGAGAGCCATGGCAGCAGGCGTGCGCATTTGTTCTGGATCAGTCTCACACGCTCTACCTCAGCGTTTGAGCCGAATTCTGGGTGGTGAACGTCTTCACACGACGCGTTGCCGGATCGTGATCAGACTTCTGACGTAGAGAAGCCGTCGGGAAGGTAACGTCGATGCTCGATTCCACGATGCCCGAGCATTGACCCTTCTCTCACTCGTGTGTTTGACGTGCGGGGTAGCCCGAAATGAAAGCCACGGTTCGTCCGTTGGATAGCGAGTGACCGCCGAATGAGTCCGACGCGAGTTCGGGTCGTGGATTCCGGACCGCCCGGTGCGACAGGTCTCGTCTCTCGCCGCGAGCTGTTCGGTGTCCTCGACCGTGCGCTCTCAGGCCGCGTTACCGTCGTGTCGGCGCCCCCGGGCAGCGGCAAGACAGTCCTGCTGCGCTCGTGGCTGGAGC